>Ga0307510_10006134_pt1 | contig 14325 bp, 18 predicted proteins | sample 12_EM_MG_FD_207224 | JGI IMG/M metagenome (GOLD analysis project Ga0307510, IMG submission 207224) | Populus trichocarpa ectomycorrhiza microbial communities from riparian zone in the Pacific Northwest, United States - 12_EM | ecosystem: Host-associated > Plants > Roots > Unclassified | place...
AGCAGATGCTCGCCGAAGAAGGTGGCGCATGAGCAAGAACCTGTGCTTGTTCGACCTGGACGACACGCTGCTGCCGATCGACTCCGACCACGCCTGGGGCGAGTTTCTGACGCGCATCGGCTGGGTCGATGCGGCCGAGTTCGCGCGCCGCAACGACGCGTTCTACGCGCAGTACAAGGCGGGCCAGCTCGACATCCACGAATACATCGCGTTCGCGACCGAGCCGCTGCGCGCCCACACCGCGGCCGAATGCGACGATGCGCACCGCCGTTTCATGGCCGAGGTCATCGCGCCGGCGCTGCGCGCGAGCGCCCGCGAACTGGTGCAGTCGCACCAGGCGCGCGGGGACCTCGTCGCGCTCGTGACGGCGACCAACGACTTCGTCACCGCGGCCATCGCGCAGGCCTTCGGCATCGACCATCTGCTGGCCGTGCGGCTCGCCCGCGACGCCGGGGGTACCATCACGGGCCGCATCAAAGGCACGCCGAGCTACCGCGAAGGCAAGGTCACGCGGGTGACCGAGTGGCTCGCAGGGCAGGGCGCGACCTGGGCCGATTTCGAGCGCATCAGCGTCTACAGCGACTCGGTGAATGACCTTCCGCTGCTGGAGCGTGCCACCGAGCCGGTCGCGACCAACCCGACGCCGGCGCTGCGCTCCTTGGCCGAGGCGCGGGGCTGGCGCATCCTGAAACTGTTCGACTGACGACACTGCGAATGATCAAGAAATTCATCGACAAGCTGCTCGGCAAGACGCCGAAAGCGCCGGCCGCCGACCACGGCGCCGCACCGGCCGGCAAACGCGTCGAGGTGCCCAAGAGCGAGCACCACATCGACCCCAAGCTGGTCGACGAGCGCGCCGTCAAGGTCGTCAGCACACTGGCCGATGCCGGCTACGAGGCCTACATCGTCGGCGGCGCGGTGCGCGACCTGCTGGTGGGGCTCAAGCCCAAGGACTTCGACGTCGCGACCAACGCGACGCCCGAACAGGTCAAGGCCTGTTTCCGCCGCGCCTTCATCATCGGGCGGCGTTTCCGCATCGTCCACGTGGTGTTCGGGCGCGGCCGGCAGGACCGTGGCCTGTCCGAAGTGATCGAGGTCTCGACTTTCCGCGCGATGGTCGACAACGCCGCGGCCGAGCAGGTCAGCGGCAACGAAAAGACGTCCAAGAGCGACCTTGCCGGCAAGAGCCACGCGGTCGACGCGGAAGGCCGTGTGCTGCGCGACAACGTCTGGGGCCCGCAGATCGACGACGCGGCGCGGCGCGACTTCACGGTCAACGCGATGTATTACGACCCGGTGCGCGAGATCGTCGTCGACTACCACGGCGGCATCAAGGACGTGCAGAAGAAGCTGCTGCGCATGATCGGCGACCCGGCCGCGCGCTACCGCGAAGACCCGGTGCGCATCATCCGCGTCGTGCGCTTCGCGGCCAAGCTGGGCTTCGAGATCGAGCCGAAGACGCGCGCGCCGATCAAGGAGATGGCGGCGCTGCTCGACAACGTGCCGGCCTCGCGCACCTTCGACGAGATGATCAAGCTGCTGCAGACCGGCCACGCGCTGGCCAGCATCAAGGAGCTGCGCAAGCAGGGCCTGCACCGCGGCGTGTTCCCGGTGCTCGACGTGGCGCTCGACGAGGCGCAGCGCCACGATGGCCGCGAGAAGTTCGTGCAGCTCGCACTCGCCGACACCGATCGCCGCGTCGGCGAAGGCAAGCCGGTCGCGCCCAGCTTCATGCTGGCCTGCATGCTGTGGCACGACGTGCTCGACGGCTGGCAGAAATTCAAAGCCAAGGGCGAGTCGTCGTTCCCGGCGCTGCAGCAGGCGATCGACACGGTGTTCGATGCGCGCATCGGCGACATCTCCGGCCGCGGCAAGCTGGCCGCCGACATGCGCGAGATCTGGCAGATGCAGCCGCGCTTCGAACGCCGCCAGGGCAACACCGCGATGACGCTGCTGGAGCAGCCGCGCTTTCGCGCCGGCTTCGACTTCCTGCGCCTGCGTGGCGATGCCGGCGAGATCGACGCCGAGCTCGCGAACTGGTGGGAAGATTTTTCGCTCGCCGACGACGACGGGCGCCGCAAGCTGCTCGACGCAGCGCGCCCGAGCGGCGGCGCGGTGCGGCGCGTGCGAAGCGGCAGCGCGCCCAAGGCGGCTGGAAGCGAGACGGAAGCATCGTCGACCGACACGCGCGGCGACGACGAGAACGACGCGGACGAACCCGCCGAGTCGGCACGCGAAGGCGACCCGGTGCGCAAGCGCCGGCGGCGTCGTCGCAAGCCGGCGGCAGCGGCCGGTGGTGGCGATTCGTCCGGTTCGGAATCGGCGGGCGAAGTTTCACCCGTGCCCAACCCCGGACACGACGTCTGATCCACTCGCAGCGGGATTGATCGCATGAGCACGTCCGGATTGAACGCGGCCGCGCTGGCCCGCCTGAGCGGCGCACTGAAGCGCCTGATCGATGCCAACCGATTGCCCGGCGTGGTGGCGATGGTCTCGCGCCGCGGCGAGGTCGGCTACTTCGAGAGCATGGGGCGGCAGGACCCGCAGCGCGGCACGCCGATGCGCGCCGACGCGATCTTCCGCCTGCATTCGATGACCAAGCCGATCGTGTCGGTCGCTGCGATGATGCTGGTCGAACGCGGCGTGCTGCAGCTGAGCGATCCGGTCGCGCTGTACCTGCCGATGTTCGCGAGCGCGCGCGTCGGCGTCGAGCGCGACGGGCGCTTCGAGATGGTGCCGGTGAAGCGGCCGATGACGATCCAGGACCTGCTGCGCCACACGGCCGGGTTCACCTACGAGTTCTATCCGGTGTCCGCGGTGCGGCGCCGCTATGTGGGCGCGCGGCTGAATGCGCGCGAGCGCAACAACACCGAGCAGATCGATTCGCTGGCCAGCCTGCCGCTGATGTACGAGCCCGGCTCGGTGTGGGAATACAGCCGCGCCACCGATGTGCTCGGGCGCGTGATCGAGGTCGCTGCGGGCCAGTCGCTGGGTGCGCATCTGCAGGCCGCGGTCTTCGAACCGCTGGCGATGAGCGAGACCGGCTTCGCGCTGCCGGGCGTGCTGCTGTCGCGTGTGGCCGAACCGTTCGAGCGCGATCCCGATACCGGCGCAGCCTCCACGCTGTTCGACGTGCGCGAGCCGGCGGCGCTCGAAAGCGGCGGTGGTGGCCTGCTGTCGACCACGTCCGACTACGCGCGCTTCGTGCAGATGCTGCTGAACGGCGGCCGGCTCGGCGACGCGCGCCTGCTCGGCCGCAAGACCGTCGAGGCGATGACGACCGATCACCTGCTCGCGATCCCGCGCGCCGGCGATGTGCTGCCGCCCGATCACGGCTTCGGCCTCGGCTTCGCGGTCAAGACCGCGCTGGGCGGCGGCGTGGAGCCGGGGTCGGTCGGCAGCTACGGCTGGAGCGGCTCGGCCGGCACGGCCTTCTTCGTCGACCTGCAGGAATCGCTGTTCGCGATCCTGATGACGCAGGCGCCGGGCCAGTTCGACGAAGTGCGCGAGCTGTTCCGCCAGCTGGTCTATGCCGCGATCGACGATTGACATGGTCGAGGCGGTGCCGGTCTATGTCGGCCTTGGCGCGAACCTCGGCGATGCGCGCGCCACGCTGGTCGCGGCGCTGACTGCGCTCGCCGAGTTGTCGGACACGTCGGTGCGCGTGGCCTCGTCGATCTACCGCAGTGCGCCGATGGAGTCGAGCGGGCCGGACTACCTCAACGCAGTGGCACTGCTCGACACGCGTCTGTCGCCGCAGGCCTTGCTCGCCGAGCTGCAAGGCATCGAGCGCGACCACGGGCGCGAGCGGCCCTACCGCAACGCGCCCCGCACGCTGGACCTCGATCTGCTGCTCTATGGTGCCCAAAGCGTGGCCGAGCCGACGCTGACCGTGCCGCACCCGCGCATGCACCTGCGTGCCTTCGTGCTGCAGCCACTCGCCGAGATCGCGCCCGATCTGGAGGTGCCGGGCCGCGGGCCTCTGCGCGAATTGCTGGCCGCCGTCAAGGACCAGCGCATCGATAGACTGTCCTCATGAACGCCATCCCTGCCTCGCTCCAGACCGTGCTGCTGCTGGCAGCGTCCAACGTCTTCATGACCTTCGCGTGGTACGGCCACCTGAAGAACCTGGCGAACAAGCCCTGGATCATCGCGGCGCTGGTCAGCTGGGGCATCGCGCTGTTCGAGTACTTGCTGCAGGTGCCGGGCAACCGCATCGGCTTCAACAGCGGCATGACGCTGGCGCAGCTCAAGATCACGCAGGAGGTGATCACGCTGACGGTGTTTGTGCCGTTCGCGATGCTCTACATGGACCAGCCCTTCAAGCTCGATTTCATCTGGGCCGGGCTGTGCATGGTCGGCGCGGTGTACTTCATCTTCCGCAGCTGATGCCGATGACCGGCACCCTCGACGCGCAAGGCCTGCAGCGCTTTCGGCACATCGTCGTCGAAGGGCCGATCGGCGTCGGCAAGAGCACGCTCGCGCACAAGCTGGCCGCGCACCTGGGCGCCGAACTGCTGCTGGAGCAGCCCGAGGAGAACCCCTTCCTCGGCCGCTTCTATGGCGACATGCCGGGCTACGCTTTCCAGACCCAGCTGTTCTTCCTGTTCCAGCGACTGAAGCAGATGCAGTCGGTGGCGCAGCCGGGCATGTTTGCCAACGGGCTGGTCGGCGATTTCCTGTTCGCGAAGGATGCGCTCTTCGCGCGCTTGAACTTGAGCGACGACGAGTTCCGCCTGTACTCGCAGATGTACGAGAAGGTCGGCCCGCAGGTGCGCGAGCCCGACCTCGTGATCTGGCTGCAGGCCTCGCCGCAGACGCTGCTGCAGCGCATCCAGCGCCGCGCGATCGGCTTCGAGCAGAACATGCGCGCCGACTACCTGCAGCGCCTGTGCGATGCCTACGTCGAATACTTTCACGGCTACGACGGCGCGCCGGTGTTCGCGATCGGCACCGAGCACTTCAACCCGATCGACCGGGACGCCGATTTCGACACGCTGCTGCAGCGCCTCGCGGCCTTCAAGGGCCGGCGCGAATTCTTCAACTCGCACGTCGAGATCCCGTTCGGCTGAACCTGCGCGCTTACACTCCCGCCGTGTCAATTCGATGACGCGTCGATGACATCGAGGCGCGCCAGGGAGATCTCAATGCTGTTCGGCAAGCTGCTGCCACGCGAGGGCAATTTCTTCGATCTGTTCAACCAGCATGGCGGGCACATCGTCGAGGGTGCGCGGTCCTTCATCCTGCTGATCCAGAACTACGGCGACCTCGCATTGCGCGAGAAGTACGCGAACGAGGTCGGGCACGCCGAGCGCCAGGCCGATCGCATCACCGCCGAGGTCAACCGGCTGCTGCACAAGACCTTCATCACGCCGATCGACCGCGAGCAGATCCACGGCCTGATCAACGCGATGGACGACATCCTCGACCTGCTGCAGGACGCCTCCGAGACCATGTCGCTCTACGACGTGCGCGCGATGACCGAGGACATCCTGCGCCTGGGCGACATCAGCGCCAAGTGCTGCGAGCGCGTGCAGCATGCGGTGGCGCTGCTGCCCAAGATCAGCCAGGCCGAGGCCGCCGAGGCCGCGATCAAGACCTGCGAGGAGATCGACAAGCTCGAATCCGATGCCGACCGCGTGATGCGCTCGGCCATGTCCAAGCTGTTCCGCGAAGAGAACGATGTGCGCGAGCTGATCAAGCTCAAGGCCATCTACGAACTGCTCGAATCGATCTCGGACCGCTGCGAAGACGTGGCGAACCTGATCGAAGGCGTGGTTCTCGAAAACTCCTGAGCCGGCGATCCATGGCTTCCATCCAGACCGCGTTCTGGGTCGTTGCGCTGCTGGTCGTGCTGGCCATCGCGTTCGACTTCATGAACGGCTTCCACGACGCGGCCAACGCGATCGCGACCGTGGTTTCCACCGGCGTGCTCAAGCCGCAGCAGGCGATCGTGTTCGCGGCCTTCTTCAACGTGCTGGCGGTGGCGATCTTCCATCTGAACGTGGCGGCCACGGTGGGCAAGGGCATCGTGCTGCCGGGCGTGGTCGATCACCACGTGGTGTTCGGCGCGCTGATCGGCGCGATCTTCTGGAACATCGTGACCTGGTGGTACGGCATCCCGTCGAGCTCGTCGCACGCGCTGATCGGCGGCATCGTCGGCTCGGTGATCGCCAAGGCCGGTGCGAGTTCGCTGATCGCGGCCGGCATCTGGAAGACGGTGCTGTTCATCTTCCTGTCGCCGCTGCTGGGCTTTCTGCTGGGCTCGCTGCTGATGGTGCTGGTGGCCAACCTGTGCCGGCGCAGTTCGCCGCTGCGGGTCGACAACCTGTTCCGGCGTCTGCAGCTGGTATCGGCCGGCCTGTACAGCCTGGGCCACGGCGGCAACGACGCGCAAAAGACCATCGGCATCATCTGGATGCTGCTGATCGCGACCAACTACTCGAGCGCCTCGGACGCGCTGCCGCCAGTGTGGGTGATCTGGTGCTGCTACCTCGCGATCGGCGCGGGCACGATGTTCGGCGGCTGGCGCATCGTCAAGACCATGGGCCAGAAGATCACCAAGCTCAAGCCGGTCGGCGGCTTCTGCGCCGAGGCGGGCGGGGCGATCACGCTGTTCCTGGCGACCGCGCTGGGCGTGCCGGTGTCGACCACCCACACCATCACCGGCGCGATCGTCGGCGTCGGTTCGGTGCAAAGGGCGTCGGCCGTGCGCTGGGGCGTGGCCGGCAACATCGTCTGGGCCTGGATCTTCACGATCCCGGCGTCGGCCTTCGTGGCCGGCGTCTTCTACTGGATAGGCCGCGCGCTGTTCGTCTGAACTGCGGCGGCTTGCTCGGCCTGGTACTCGAAGTAGCGCTGCGCGGTGAACGCCAGCGTGGCCATCAGCACGCCCCCGCCGACGACCAATGCCACGACCACGCCAATGATGGTGGCCCAGCCCATGCTGTGCTGCGGCCCGGTCGGGTTGAAGCGCGCGTTCCAGCGCTCGTCCGAGGTGAGGCCCTGCAGGATGGCGCTGAACATGCCGATCGCCACGGTCACACCGAGGAAGGGGATCAGCGCCCACGCCAGGTGGTCGTCGCCGCCGAGTTGGCGCATGCGCATCACACCGTACAGGCCCACCAGCGTCGGCCAGATGAACAACCAGCCCCACACATCGCGAAAGCCGTGCAGGTAGAAGCGGTGCAGACCGAGGCTGCCGCCGATCACGGCGATCCAGGTCGCGAAGGTCTTGGACTTGTAGCCTGGCGCGCCGGCGCTCATGCGCCGTCTTTCGGGGCGCTCGTGCTGCCGTCGCCCAGGGCTTTTTGCATCACGACCACGTCGCGCCATTGGTCGAACTTCCAGCCCGCGGCCTTCATCACGCCGATGTGCTCGAAGCCCAGCGTGCGGTGCACGCCGATCGAGCCGAGGTTGGCCGAATCGCCGATCACCGCCAGCATCTGGCGCGCGCCCGCCGCCTCGCAGCGCGTCATCAGCTCGGCCAACAGCAAGCGGCCCAGACCCTGGCCCTTGGCGTCGGCGGCGAGGTAGATCGAGTCTTCGAGGCAGAAGCGGTAGGCCTTGCGGGGGCGGAAGTGGTTGGCGTAGGCATAGCCGAGCACGGTGCCGCTGCGTTCGGCCACCAGCCACGGCAGGCCCTTGGAGAGCACGTCGTCGCGCCGGCGCGTCATCTCGGGCTCGTCGGGCGGGTCGAGCTCGAAGGTGCCGGTGCCGTTGAGCACGTTCCAGCCGTAGATGGCGGTGATCGCGGGCAGGTCGGCAGGGGTGCTGGGGCGGATCAGCAATGTCGGGGTGTTCATCGGATTCCTGGTTCGTTCGGCAGTGAGTTTATAATGCGCGGTTTCGTTGGTGGCTGGCCAGGTGGCCCGCTCAGCGACTTGTTCGGGACGCGGGCCTCAATTCAAGTAAGGCTCGGGGAGTTCGGCAGGACGCACCGGCGAGCTTGTGGTCGGATGCTGTTTGTTGATTGGAAATCGATCAAGAGGCGGCGAACGGCTTGCAAGGGAGATCTGCCTCGACCCCAACAGGCGAAGCAGTTCATTTCAACTCAAGGAACAGTCATGGTCGTGATCCGTCTTTCGCGTGGTGGTGCCAAGAAGCGCCCGTTCTTCAACATCGTCGTCGCCGACTCGCGCACCCGCCGCGATGGCCGCTTCATCGAGCGCGTGGGTTTCTACAACCCGGTGGCTTCGGGTGGCGAGCAGCCGCTGCGCGTCGCGTTCGACCGCGTCGAGCACTGGACCAGCACCGGCGCGCAAATGTCGCCGACGGTTGCGCGCCTCGTCGCGCAAGCCAAGACCGCCGCCTGAGCGCTGCGGTTTCGCCCGTGAAACCTGCGGGCGCAGATCCTTCCTGGCCAGACGACGCGATCGAAGTCGGTCGCATCGTCGATGCCTGGGGCCTGAAGGGCTGGATCAAGGTCCAGCCTTTCGCGGCCGATCCACAGGCGCTGTTTTCTTCGCGCCGCTGGTTCATCCTCCCCTCTGAAAAAGCCGGCGTGGTCCGGCCGGCCACGGTGGCCGGTTCGTTGCCGACGCTGCTGAAGATCACCCAGGTCAAGGACCACGGCGACGTCGTGGTGGCGCTGGCGCAGGAAGTGCCCGACCGCACCGCCGCCGAGGCGATGCGCGGCTCGCGCGTCTTCATCGGCCGCGGCAGTTTCCCGACGCCGGATCCGGACGAGTTCTACTGGGTCGACCTGATCGGCCTCAATGTGCTCAACCGCGAAGGCGTGGCGCTGGGCAGCGTCGTCGGCCTGATCGACACCGGCCCGCACAGCGTGCTGCGCGTGATGCCTGCGGGCGAATCCAAGGAAGAGGCCGAGCGCCTGATCCCGTTCGTCGGCGCGTACGTCGACGAGGTCAGCCTCGAACAACGCCGCATCACGGTCGACTGGGGCCTGGACTACTGAAGCCGCCGCCATGCGCTTCGACATCGTCACGCTGTTTCCCGAACTGTTCGCGCCGCACCTGACGCAGGGCATCACGCGGCGCGCGTTCGAGTCGGGACAGGTCGATGTCAAGCTGTGGCCGCTGCGCGACTTCGCCGACAACAACTACCGCCGCGTCGACGATCGTCCCTATGGTGGTGGCCCCGGCATGGTGATGCTGGTGGAGCCGCTGGAGCGCGCGCTGGCGGCGATCCGCACAGCGCGTGCGGACCAGACGCCGGTGCCGGTCGTGCATTTCACCCCCACCGGGCGGCGCATCGATCAGACCGTGGTGCGCGAGTTCGCCGCGTCGCCGGGTGCCGTGCTGCTGTGCGGCCGCTACGAGGGCATAGACCAGCGTTTCGTCGACCGGCATGTCGACATCGAACTGAGCCTGGGCGACTTCGTGCTCTCGGGCGGTGAACTGCCCGCGCTGGCCTTGCTCGATGCGGTGGCGCGCCTGCAGGACGGTGTGCTGGGCGACGCGCAGTCGCATCAGCAGGACAGCTTCGAGGACGGCCTGCTCGACTGCCCGCACTACAGCCGCCCCGAGGTGCTTGCCAGCGGCGACGGCGAGAACGCGGTGCCGGCGGTGCTGATGTCGGGCAACCATGCCGAGATCGCGCGCTGGCGGCGCGAGCAGTCGCTGGCGATCACCGCGCGCCGCAGGCCCGATCTGATCGTCGCGGCCCGGGTAGCGGGGCGGCTGTCCAAGCTCGACGAGGCCTTTCTTAAATCGCTTGGGCTATAATCAAAAGCTTTTCGATCCTCTGCCCCACAGGTGCACCCGGCCAGGCTTGCCTGATGCCGAACGCGCCACCCAACTCCATCAACGTGTTGGCATGATCGATCCGGAGAAACCATGGACCTGATCCAGACCCTCGAGCGGGAAGAAATCACCCGTCTCAACAAGACCATCCCCGCGTTCGCGCCGGGTGACACCGTGATCGTCAGCGTCAACGTCGTCGAAGGCACGCGCAAGCGCGTCCAGGCGTTCGAAGGCGTCGTGATCGCCAAGCGCAACCGCAGCCTCAATTCGAGCTTCATCGTGCGCAAGATCTCCAGCGGCGAAGGCGTGGAACGCACGTTCCAGCTCTACAGCCCGTTGATCTCGTCGATCGAAGTCAAGCGCCGGGGCGATGTCCGCCGTGCCAAGCTGTACTACCTGCGCAGCCGCTCGGGCAAGTCGGCGCGTATCAAAGAGAAGCTGGCGTAATTGCCGCGGGGCGGTTCGCTGCCTCGCACACAAGAAGGCCGCCACTCGTGGGCGGCCTTTTGCATTCCGGAATCAGAACACCCTCATGGCCCTGAGCTTCGATCCTCTGACGCTGCCCGTCATCGGGGTGGACGACCACCTGCCCGCGCTGCCGGCCGCCGTGCTGCAGCCCGAGAGCCTGCGCCAGCGCTTCCTGATGCCGCCGGTCTGGTCGCCCGAGGTCAAGCACGAGCCGCGCTTCAACGAGCGTACGCCGGCGCACGCGTCGGTGCTGGTCGCGCTCGTGCAGCGCGACGAATTGATGGTGCTGCTCACGCAGCGCACCGATCACCTGAACGACCACCCCGGGCAGATCAGCTTCGCCGGCGGCCGCGTGGAGCCGACCGATGCCGATGCCGCCGCCACCGCGCTGCGCGAAGCGCATGAAGAGATCGGCCTCGAAGCGCCGTTCGTCGATGTGCTGGGTGCGATGCCCACCTACACCACAGGCACCGGCTTCATCGTCACGCCCATCGTCGCGCTGATCTCGCCCGGCTTCACCGTGACGCCCGATCCGTTCGAGGTGGCCGACGTGTTCGAGGTGCCGTTGGCCTTCCTGATGAACCCGGCGAACCACAGGCGCCATGCGGTCGAAGTGAACGGCGCGAAGCGCGAGTTCCTGTCGATGCCCTGGGACGGCCACGACGAGCAAGGCCAGCCGCGGCGCTACTTCATCTGGGGCGCGACCGCGGCGATGCTGCGCAATCTCTATCGTTTTCTCGCGGCCTGATCGCCGACATGCGTCGGTATCATCGAGACGCATGAGCTTCTTCGCCGTCCTGTTCGCGCTGCTGATCGAGCAGCTCAAACCGCTGCCGCGTGGCAACGTGGTGCACGATTCGCTGACGGCCTGGATGCGCTGGACCGGCCGCAACTTCGACGCCGGCCGCGATCACCATGCGGTGGTCGTGTGGTGCATCACGGCCATCGTGCCGGCGTTGATCGCCTGGGGCGTGCATGCCGCGCTCGGCCATTTCAGCGTGCTGCTGGCGCTGGCCTGGAACGTGGCGGTGCTCTATCTCACGCTGGGCTTTCGCCAGTTCAGCCACTACTTCACCGACATCCGCGACGCGCTCGACCGCGGTGACGAACTCGAGGCGCGCCGCCTGCTCTCAGAGTGGCGCCACCTCGACGCGAGCGAACTGCCGCGCACCGAGCTGCTGCGCCACGTGATCGAGCATTCGCTGCTCGCGGCGCATCGCCACGTGTTCGGCGTGTTCTTCTGGTTCGTGCTGCTGTCGACCTTCGGCTTCGGCCCGGCCGGCGCGGTGCTGTACCGCATGGCCGAGCTCGCGAGCCGCTATTGGGCCTTCAAGAGCCGCACCATCGACGCGCCGGTGAACGACCGGCTGCTGAACCTGTCGCAGCGCCTGTTCAACCTGCTCGACCATGTGCCCGCGCGCATGACGGCGTTCGGCTTCGCGGTGGTCGGCAACTTCGAGGAAGCGGTGACCTGCTGGCGCCGCGATGCGGGGCTGTGGAAGCATCCGAACGAGGGCATCATCCTCGCCGCTGCGGCGGGTGCGGTCGGCGTTCAGCTCGGTGGCAGTGCCGCGCCGGGTGTCACGCCCGATCGCTCGCAAACCTTCGAGGCCGGCGCCGCGGCCGATGCGATGAACGCCGAAGGCTCGACGCCCGGCCTGCCGCCCGAGATGGGCCACCTGCGCAGCATCGTTGGCCTGGTGTGGCGCTCGGTGGTGTTGTGGATGCTGCTGCTCGCGTTGCTGTCGCTCGCGAACTTGGTCGGCTGAGGCGGATTGGCAGCAGGCGCTACGGCGTCAGCGCCGCGACACGAGTTCGCTCAAAATCTCGCCGTAGATCCGGTAGCGTGATTCGCTGATCTCGCCGCGCTCCACCGCTGCGCGTACGCCGCAGCCCGGCTCGTGCTGATGCGTGCAGTTGTAGAACTTGCAATCGGCATGCTTGCGCAGATCGGGCATCAGTTTCGCGAGATGCTGCGCATCGATCTGGCGCAGGCCGAACTCCTGAAAGCCCGGTGAATCGATCAGCGCGGTGCGCCGTTCGGCGTTGTCCAACCAGTACCACTGCGTCGTCGTCGTCGTGTGGCGGCCCGAGTTCAGTGCCAGCGAGACCTCGCCGATCTGCGCCTTGGCGTCGGGCGCGAGCAGGTTGATCAGCGTGCTCTTGCCGGTGCCGCTGGGGCCGAGCACGAAGGTGGCCTGATCGAGCAGCAGCGGCATCAGCACCTCGCGCGCTTCGTCGGGCCGCGCCTTCAGCGCCAGCTCGATCACTTCGACGCCAAAGGCTGCATAAGGCGCGAGCCGCTCGCGCGCGGTGGCGATGGCCGGCAGGTCGGCCTTGTTCAACACGATGCGCGAGGGAATGCCCGCGCTCTCGGCCGCGATCAGCGCGCGTGCGAGCTGCGACTCGCTGAACACCGGTTGCGCGGCCACCAGCACCAGCAGCTGGTCGATGTTGGCTGCGAACGACTTGGTCTTCCATTCGTCCTGGCGAAACAGCAGGTTGCGGCGCGGCTCCACATGCTCGATCACGCCTTCGTCGCCCGAGGCCTGCCAGCGCACGCGGTCGCCGACCACGCAGTCGCTCTTCTTGCCGCGCGGGTGGCAGGTGATGCGTTCGCCCTCGGGCGTTTCGACGATGTAGTGGCGGCCATGGCCGGCCACGACGAGGCCGGTGTCGAGCGCGTCGAACTTGCTCAAATCAGGCGATGAACGAGATCAGCGCGTCGGCCTTGGCCGCGCAGATGAAGTCGTTGATCGAGATGCCGCCGACCGAGTGCGTGTTGAAGCGCACGACACAGCGGCTGAAGCTCACGGCCAGGTCGGGATGGTGGTCTTCGGCGTTGGCGATCCAGGCGAGCGCGTTCACGAACGAGATCGTCTCGTGGTAGTTCTTGAACGCGAAGGTCTTCTCGATCGCGCCGTTGGTCAGGTGCCAGCCGCTCACCTGCGCGAGGTGGTCGTGGACCGCGGCGTCGCTCATCGGCGTGCCGCCGGCGAGGGCCTGGCAGCGTTGGTGCAGAAGGTTGCTCATGAAGGCTGGGCTCTAGGCAGGTTGCAGATTCGGATGCGCGCTGCGCGACAGCGCCGCGAGCCGCTCGGACGCCGGCGGGTGCGAATAATAGAAGCGCACGTACAGCGGATCGGGCGTGAGGGTGGCGGCGTTGTCCTCGTGCAGCTTCAGCAGCGCGGCCGCGAGGTCGTTGCCGTCGGCCTGATGGCAGGCGTAGGCGTCGGCCTCGAACTCGTGCTTGCGCGAGAGCTGCGCGAACAGCGGCGAGACGAAGAACGCGAACACGGGCGTGACGAGCAGGAACAGCAGCAGCGCGACCGCATCGTTCGGCGCGTTCAAAGACGGCCGCACGCCGAGCGCGAGATAGAACCAGGCCTGCGTCGATAGCCAGCCGAGCAGCGCGAAGCCGGCCAGGCTGATCGCGAACATCGCGACGATGCGCTTGATCACATGCTTGTGCTTGAAGTGGCCGAGCTCGTGTGCGAGCACCGCCTCCACCTCGCCGGGCGAGAGCTTGCTCAGCAGCGTGTCGAAGAACACCACGCGCTTGGCGGCGCCGAAGCCGGTGAAATAGGCGTTGGCATGCGCCGAGCGCTTGCTGCCGTCCATCACGAACAAGCCCTTGGCGGCAAAGCCGCAGCGCGCCATCAAGGCCTGCACGCGGGCCTTCAAGGATTCATCGGCCAGCGGCTCGAACTTGTTGAACAGCGGCATGATGACGCGTGGGCCGATAAATGTGCCTAAAAGACCAATGACGCTCCACGCAGCCCATGCCCAAAACCACCATGTACTTCCCGCGGTCCCCATGATCCACAAGATAAGCGCTGCGATTGGCAACCCGATCACGGCGGCCAGTCCCAGACCCTTGAGCGTATCGGTTGCGTACAGCCTCCACGTCATGCGGTTGAAGCCGAAACGCTGCTCGATGCGGAAGGTGCTGTAGAGCTCGAAGGGCAGATCGAGCAGGCTGCTGATGACGGCGAAGGCGGCGAGCAGCGCGAGCTGGTAGGCCATGTTGCCCCAGCGCGGTTGCACTGCGTCGCGCACCAGTGCGTTCAGGGTGTCGATGCCGCCGAGCAGCGTCCAGCCCAGCAGCACCGCGGCGCCGAATGCCATGCTCAGCAGGCCGAAACGGCCCTTG
>Ga0307510_10006136_pt1 | contig 14324 bp, 9 predicted proteins | sample 12_EM_MG_FD_207224 | JGI IMG/M metagenome (GOLD analysis project Ga0307510, IMG submission 207224) | Populus trichocarpa ectomycorrhiza microbial communities from riparian zone in the Pacific Northwest, United States - 12_EM | ecosystem: Host-associated > Plants > Roots > Unclassified | place...
TGTAATTTTGTTCTCACTTGTTTTTCTCCTGTCTTCCAAATTGGTTCCTTATTATCTTTCCTACTGCGGATATATGTTGCTGTTTCGCTGTATAAATAGTAGGCCTTCCTGGCCCTCTGAGATTAATATGAAGTTCCTAAGGATCTCTCGTATACACATGTTTCCGGTATACGGCTTGACAATTGAACCGTTTTTCAATAGCCGTTGAAGTCTAAAATGGCAAGGGCCACTGCGAAAAGTAAGGGCAGCACGATAGTCAACCTAGTGTCAGAGTCGACCGAGTCAAAACCGCAAGATCCACCTGCGTCAACTGACTCTTTGTAAGCTCCCCAAAATTGCAAAACTTGTAGTTAATTAGTAAAAGATGTTAACATGGAGATAAAACAGCTTATCGCCAACATCTAGCGGTGGCCACCCCCCGATAGTAACTGTGACTCTCTCTACCTCGTGTCCCACTCCCACACCTATTCGTAAAAACACACCGCTTGCAGCTGTCAACTGGAATACCAGTAATATTCAATTATTTTACAAGCACACAGATGGTAGCATTAGACTCCAAGAAAAAAATGGGTTGGAATGGGGTAAGTAGTCGCCACCAATAACTAAACCTAAGGACGGTTCCGGACTTGCCGCGGTAGGCTGGTTGGAGAGTAATAACTCACGATAGGTGTGTACAGTATAGTGTTGTTAGCTCTACCACTTCTAATTCTACCTCTTGGTTTTAGGTACGACTGTACACCGTGGGTGAAAATAACGCTCTGAAGGAATCCTCTTGGAATAGCATTGGCAAATTATGGTATGGCCGGGATATACCCGTGGTGCTAGATTCACCCGCGGCTGGGTGTCGCTTGACGGCGTATACTTGGTTCATAGGCTAGGTGCGACAGATCCGAATTTATTATCAGGGCCAAGACGGATACATCCGGGAGGCAGCTTATGACTTTTCAAAGGGCTGGATGGAACACAGCACCCACAATACAAGACTTTCCACGGGCAAGGAATGGTACTGGGTTGGCAATTGTCTCGTTCCCAAACACAGACGAATCGGAAGCAAAATTATATTATCAGAGTATGGACGGGAAGTTGATGTCCTATGATTACAAACTGAAAGGTACCTTCAAAGAGAGTTGGCAGAATCAAGATCGTGGGTTCTACCGCCCTACCTTCGAGAACGGATATAAGATCTCCACTAAAAAATTTCCCTCAAATAGCAAACGTAGACCATAAATCTATACCAGACGGAGCGGACCTTACTGCCATAGCCAATAGATCTGGCGACCTGACACTCCGGATATACTTCATCCGAGATGGGAAATTGGTAGAGATCTGGTGGAGCCAGAAAGGAGGATGACAATCGTGGATCATGCACCACAATGTAGTAGCGCCAGGAGCTGCGGCGGTATCATACCCTCACAACGTCCAGGTCTTTTTCCAGGACAAGACGGAATACCTCTCAGGGCTAGGCTTGAATCGGCCTGCTGGCGTCTGGGATTTCACTCCAATGATATAGGCCCCGTGGGCGAAGTTGCTCATGCATGCCGCAAGAACTCGAATAATTGGACCTCACACTAAGGCCTCCAAAATTCGATCTCTTGGATAGGGGGTGAAAGCACTGCGAAAACCCACCACCTTCGCCTCAGTTTAAGAGAAAGAAGAAGAAGGAAAAAGTGACAAACCTTACCAATAAAGGCTGCTCCAACGTCCTAGAACAGGGTTCAATCATTCAAGTTCCTATGGCATGTTACCCAGGAAGGGCTATGGAATGTACGGTTTTTATTTGTCTGGGGGGAGTTCATGATCATTTTATGGAGAGAGATTCCTTTCTTTTATCTAATGTTTACAACCTCATTTCAAAGCCCTCTACTTTCTTAGTCTTTTATTCGTTGGGGGTCGGTGACATTTCTTGTCTAGTTTTCCAATTCAGGAGATGTTCTTCAATCATTTCTCGAACTTGTATATAGCGGCCCCCAAAGCACTTGAGAAACTAAGGAAGCTTGAAAAAAGAAGAAGCCTGTATCTTAGATAGCTCCTGATATACTTGATCTGATTGCAGTCATTATTTTATAAATCTGGAGAAGAATTCTGCATTCCGCTATCTTGTTTTAAATATTATACCTGCATGATATCTGTAGAATCCTGTCTTGGGGAATAAAATCCTTCATTAAATTTTTAGATAATATGAGGACATTCCCGTTAAGAGGGAAAAAAACTTGCTATCACTGTCTAAGTCAGCGGAGGGCAGAGAGCCCAACATGGTAGGTTATCTGCTGAGAGAAGTTGGGAGAGGAAAATAGCAATTAATTTTACAGTTGAGGTCTCCACGGCCTTTCCCGTTTTATCCCTGATCCCGCCAGTGCCACAGCGTCCCTCCAATGCCACAACATTTCAAAAGATCAGACAATCATCTGATAACTAAACCCACCTGACTGTTTTTGTTTTCCCGCCCCTCATTTTTTCTATAGTGCCAGATCTAGGACACGGGAGGAAAGGAATTACGCAGGAAACGAAGCTTTACTGCTACGGAGGTACAGGGCATAAGTTTTGTAGGTTCCACAAGCGAGGTTTGCTGCCCTCACCCCCTGTGTAACCTACAGAACTTATGCCCTGTACCTCCGTAGAAGGGAGGCTCACGGCTGGGTTGTGTCCAATCCCCCGACATGTGGAGCAGCAAGGTTGGGGGCGGGCTTGACAATCGGAAAGAGTCCAGCTCGGTTCGCCAAAACTTGCCGTTGCCTGGCCTTACCAACCCGGATTCTTCCTTTGCTCTGGCGTCCTCCTGGTTGCTAAGTAGGTACTCGTAATTTTCTGACGTTTGCAAACACAACTGCTATTGCATATGGGCGAAAAGTTGCCCGGAGCCTCAAGATTTTTGCGGTATGCAATAGCAGTCGTGTTTGCAAATGTCAGAAAATTACGAGTAGAGGCTCTACATAAAGTTAATTCGCAACTGGAATCGCCTCATGATCAGGGGGATGAGGATGTGGCTCATGATTGTTTTTTCCCCCACCCCTCGATATACCAATACACAACCTGAAAAAACCCAATCAGGCGCTTATTTAATTATCAGATTATCGTTCGATCTTTTGAAATGTTGTTGCATTGGAGGGATAGAACATGAAAAGTAGTGGCATTGGAGACCTTAACCGTTAATTTTAAGGATGGGGAACGGTGTACGGGTACTCGGGTGGGGTCAAGAAGGACGGAAAAAAAGATCAGCAAGGTCAGGTGGGGTAGTTAGGAAATAGGCTGGAATAGTGGAAAAATTCTTGCATTGGCGGACACCAGAAACCCAGACCGAAAGAATAAGTATCATAGTATGGTACTTGACCACTTAGATGATGAAATTGCCAGTGCGCAGTTCAACCTATTCATTTATGTGAGTCTCCCAAAAGAATTACCGTGTCCCGGAAGCCCTGATTCCTTCTTCCCCAGTCTCGATTTGGCCTCATAACACCGGATTCTTAATAAAATCTGTGGATATAATACATGGATGACAACATTCCAGCTTCTCCAAGTTAATGGCATCATACAAGTCACACCCACATTTTTTCCACTAGGTTACTCGTGATCGATCAGCGGCCTAATGCTTGTTTCGCCACCCAAAGTTTTCGGCCCTTTTTGACCCTGCCCGAGTAGTATGTGAAAGGACTTATCGGGCCCACACAATGTGTTCCCAGTGCGCCCGATCAAAAGAACATGACAGGACAATGTCGCCGACGGGATAATGTCGCGCATGGCAAATCTGGTTGCAGCCACAAAGAGTAAATCCGGTTTACTTACTAATACTCTTAGTGATGCGACGTTATCCTGTCGGCGACGTTGTCCTGTCATGCTCTTTGCGGGATTGTCGCTCGAGCGATTGTGCGGCGCATCCGACTCAATATGTGATGATCGTCCTGTTTGGAGGAGAGTCTCCCGGTAACGGGTCTCAACTACAACCTCACTCTCGATTACTGGTTCTAGAATGGGGTGGGGCAAACCCTTGGCATGCAGAAACTGTGCTCCAAGACATCCCTACCCCACCAGGCTTATCTCATTGGCCCGCTAGCCTTAAAGTTGGGTCTGGGATCGTGCTCGTAATTTTCTAACGTCTGTGAACACGGCTACAGTCGCACCTCGCTATCACGTACCTCACCCCACTGGATCTCCCTCTGTCCCAGATGAAATTATCTGAATTCTAAATTGTTTTGCACTCATCCCGGATAATTCGCTGTCCCAGACAGATTCCTTGGATTTTGACCATCCGGGACAGCGGGGTGCGAGTGTACTGTACTGTACTACACTATTGCGTGCCGCTAAAAGCCTGAGGCTCCGGCCGATTTTGAGCCCATATGCAATAGCGGCTGGGTTCACAAATATCATAAAACTACGAGTGCGTTGGTTGGGGGCGGAATTCGGGTATCTGAAGGGAACTGTCCAGCGCTGGCATCCACACTGCTCTATCACTAATCAGAACTGCCACGCCCGGGCGGATATCCCCCCCACCCTGGTGTCACAACTCAGCCATACTATATATACTTTCCTGGGCCAGAATTAAGGACAATATCCGGCTACCTTCCTTGATCTGAATGGCGTAAGGCTCCGGGTCACCCTTTAAGACAGAATGGCTGTTTGAAGAATATGGAACTTGTTCACCAATGGTCTTTATCTGAACTAGATCCCTCCCTTTACCTCTTCTCCATTTCGACTTTTCCTACTTCTACTAATCGCCCACGGTATAAGCGTGACTTCTCCCATATTTCCAACAATGTCGGATCGGGTAAGCCGTTGGGCTCCGGGGCGTCGCAAAAAAAAAAAAACTCTTACTAACCATTGGTGCCATTTCTAGCAGAGCGTAGGCGATAATTATTTTCGAAATGCACCAGAAGGAGGGAATCCAAACATATTCCCCGCTTACGGCTCCAGCCCCGAGATACATCACATGCATGAGTCTGGGCTAGGAGACAATCAAAAAGAGCCTGATCGAGGTGGTGGCCTCGGAGCATCTAAGGGAAGAATATGGGGAATGGAACGCAGGACTTTCATTATTGTGTTAGGGGTCTTTATCATCCTTATCATCGCTCTGGCAGCAGGAGTTGGGTGGGGGGTTTCTGCCAGCGTCGCGAAGGGTAAGGACAGTAGGATAGTTAGCCTGGTGTCAGGGTCGACACAGTCAAGCCCGCAAGATTCATCTGCGCCAACTGGCTCTACGTACGCTCCCCAAAATTACACACCCTGTAGTTCATCGGTAAAAGCGCTAACATGGAGACAAAATAGCCCATTGTCAACATTCGACGGTGGCCGCACCACAGTAGTAACCCTAACTTCCTCCCCGGTAACCGTTACTTCCTCTATCAATGGTGGCCGCACCACAATAGTAACCGTTTCTTCCTCTCGAGTAACCGTTGTTTCCTCCATCCCTCCGCCTTCTGCTTCTAACCCTTCGTCTTCTGCTCCTACACCCATCCGTAAGAATTCACCGTTCGCAGCTGTCGGTTGGAATAAGAATATTGTATTATTCTACAAGGACGAGGATGGTAGCATCAGATACCGAGAAAACGATGGGCTGAAGTGGGGAGGGTCCCTGCAAATAACTAACTTGAAACCAAGGGACGATTCCGGGTTTGCTGCAGTGGGCTGGAACTATGACAATATGGAACAGGTATGTACAGTCTCCATAACCCCACCACTTTTCACTCTAATACCTCGTTTCAGATACGAATGTATACCGTGAGTGGAAGCGGCGGTCTGTCGGAATCCGTTTGGAATAGTAGTGTCAAATCATGGTATACCCAGGATATATCGAAAGGGCTAGATCCAGTTATAGCTGGAGGTTACTTGACGGCCTACGCCTGGGGGATTGACAGCGGTGGGCTACGGATCCGAATTTATTACCAAGGACAAGATGGATACATCCGGGAGGCAGCTTTTGATAATGGTAAAGGCTGGGGAAAGGGCGTAAATCCGACACAAGGCTTCCCGCAGGCAAAGAGTCGTACTGGGTTGGCCATTGTCCCCTTCCCGGACACGAACGATCAGGAAGCAAAATTATTTTACCAGAGTATGGGAGACAAACTGGTGTCCTTTGATTACAAAAGAGGGTCTACCTCCGAGGGCAGTTGGCAGAGTCAAGATTGTGGGCTCTCCTCCCCATCTCCGTGAATGGATATAAGATCTCTACTAACAAATTTCCCCCAAACAGCAACCGTAGACCACGGGCCTGCACCAGATGGAACACAATTTGCTGCCATACTCAACAAAGCAAGTGACACGGTTGTGCGGGTATACCTTGTCCGAGAAGGAAAAATGGCAGAAGTATGGTGGTCTAAGTCATCGTTGAAATGGTCTTCATGGTGGATGCATGATGCAGTAGCACTAGGCGTTACCGCAAATCCCTACTCTGGCGATGTCCAGGTCTTCTACCAGGACAAGACGGGATACATCTCAACAGCGGTCTTGGTTCAGACTTCTCCATGGTCCTTCCCCGGGCCAATATAGGGTCCGTGGGTGAAGTTGCTCTAGCATGGCATAATTTGGATAATTGATCCTCATACGCAGACGTCCAAAGTCCCCTCTCTTGGAAAGCACTGCGAAAACCGACCTCCTCTGCCCCAGCTTGGGACCAAAAAAAAAAAAAGCGCCAAACCCCACCGGCGGAGGCAATACCAATTTCTTAGTGTAAATTTCAATTATTCAGGTTCTTACGGTATTTCACTCAGGGAAGGGCTATGGAATGTACGATTTTCATTTGTCAAGGGGAAGTTCCTGATCATTTTATGGAGAGAGATTCCTTTCTTCTTATCTAATGTTTACAACCTCATTTCAAAGTGCTATACTCTCTCAGCCTTTTATTCATCGGGAGTGGGTAACATTTTCCCTCCAATTTACGAATTCAGGAGATGTTCTTCAATAATTTCTCGAACTTATATCGAAACACTTGAGAAACTAGGCGAACTTGGAAGAAAAAGGAATACATGTGTTTTAGATTGCTCCTAAGACATATCCCAAAAACTTTACGACACCACGCCGGCCACTCCAACAAAATGGATCCCAGTGTCTGATCTTCAATAGATTACCCAAAGAAGGCTCTTAATAGCTCTGCTCCCTTCCCGTGATGACTCGAGCTATCTAGGGCACTTGATTTCCTTTTTCAAGTTGGTTCAGTTTCTCAGGTGTTTTGGGAATGGCGATAATTACTATCTCCTGCAGCGTTGATAGTGCCGAATTTCCCTACATCGTTCTAAAGAGACACTAGTGAAATTAGCGCATTTCTTTGATTGGCGGATTCGGTCCCAGAGGTGTGAGGCTGTCGCATGGCCCTGGGTGTTGGTTTGTAAATATCAGCGGGTGAATTACCTCACAGATATGGCTAACACCACTCTCATATCAGGTTTAGTGCTCCTGTTGATGGGAAAATATCTGCATCATAACTTGGCCTAGGATGCTTTTGATATCACTCGATTGACATATCAAGAAAAGTGGGAAGCTAGTTTTGTGATTTGCATTTTAGCATGATGTAGGGAAATTCGGCACTATCAAAACTGCAGGGGATACCAGCTAGGCCTGTTAGCACAGCTGAAACTAGATTGTATCATGATGCTAATAACAATGCATTTCGGGCTGAGTGATCCCCCATAATTAACAGAGCGCATATAGGGAATGCGGTAGTGGGGTTGTGCAGTTGCACGGTTATGCGGGCATGCAGATGCGCGGATATGTGACTAGGGGATATACTGTTATAGGGCATGTGGCTTTTGGTGTGCGGCGACTGGGCACTTATCATAGTATCAGAGTGGGTTGTTGTTTTCACACTCCATGCTGGCAGGCATAGGGTACTCGTTTTTTGTTTCGTTGATATCCGTTGCTATTGGGTATTAGGTATCGGGTATTTAGTTCCACAATGTTTCTTTCATACCCTATGTCCTTGGGTATACGGGAGATGGCACTGGGTGGGCATAGGATTTAAGGTTTACCGAGGATCACTGAAGATCATGGGATATCAGGATGGTTCTAGATTGCTTGGGACCACCAAGAGTCAGTTTGGTAAACAAAAGATCGTTCCGTATTGTGATCCTTTTTGCTATGGAAATAGCCTTCCCCCGGTTTTGAAACGGAAGAGAAATGGTCATTTATATGGGGAGCGGAGCGGAAACGTTGTATTCAAGCAGGATTCATCAGTTTAGTATGTTTCCATAGAGTTCGTTGAGTTCCAGGAGTTTTTTCGGTGTTGTTACTGGTTGTCAGAATGAGAGATATATCTCATGGCCTGTCCTTGGACAGCAGAGAGAGCAGCCAACTAGCCCACCATTCCTCCATGTTCTGCTGCACTTAGAGCCTATCGCCGTCGCACTTTCGCACTTTCCTTCTTTCGTGGTTTCTTTATGCTCTGACAATAGTGATGATAAGACTGCCCGCGGGTATACTATAAATTGCATTACTGTTCTATACGACCCTAGCCAGGATGAACTAACACCGGTAGCTAATGGTCACTGTGGTTCGGAAGGAGAAGAGAGGGGAATCAGTAAGTTATCCCAAGAATCCTGTCTTGAGGAAAATCCTTCATTAAATTTTGGACAATATGAGGACATTCCTGCTAAGAGGAAAAAACTTGTTATCGCTGTCTAATGCAGCGGACGGAAAAGAGTCTAACACGATAGGTTATCTGCTCAGAGAGGTTGGAAGAGGAAAATGGCAATTAATTCCAAGGGTAAGGAATGTCTCTAGTTTCATCTTCTCAGCCGGTGTGCTCAGGCACTTTATGTCTCTAAGTTCGAGATTTTATGTCCCCCCACTGTTTATAATCTTGCAAATCATGTGTCGCGTGGGTGAACTAATAAGCGAGCAAGCATACATCTTTAAGAAACAACGATTTATAGAGGTGTTTGAAAGAGAAATTGAAGATCGGAGAGGAATGAGTTGGCTCAGTCTTGTCTTAATACTCGGAGGACTTAATGATCTATTTAACCTTCTTCTCTTTCTTGCAGAAATATTCTTTACTTCGTCTGTTACATTGCATCATAGTACATCACTCATATTTCATCGGGGGTTCCCGGCAGTCCCCTACGGTCCCCCTCACTTTTTGTTCCCTGCCATTTTGGCTCCTCTCCATTTCGGCCTCCCCTGCTTCTACTGATCACCTAGGATACAAACATAATTTCCCCTATATTCCAATAATGTCCAGCCAGGTAAGCCGTTGGACTCTGAGACATCATAAAGGAGGAGCCTTTACTAATGACTACTATCATTTCTAGCAGGACATAGCCAACCAACATTTACGAAGCGCACCAGAAGGAGCAAATCCAGACATATCCCTTGAGTACGGCACCAGCCCCGGGGTAATTGACACTCCTGAGTTCGGGCTAGGAAATGATCAAAAAGAGTCTGATCCAAGAAGTGCCTCGAACTAGCTAGAGGAAAAATATGGGGAGTGAAAAGGAAGACTTTTATGATTGTTAGGGGTCCTTATCCTCCTTGTCATCGCGGTCGCAGCAAGAGCAGGGGAGGGGTGGCAGCTGCTATCAAAGAGTAAGAGCAATAACATGGTGTCAGAGTCGCTTGCACCAATTGACTCTTCGTACGCTCCCCAAAATTGCAAAACCTGTAGTTCATTAGTGAAAGACACTAACGTTGGAGGTAGATCGGCCCATCGCCAAATCCAGCAGTGACCACGCTTCACTAGTAACCGTCGCTCTCTCGCCTCCTACTCCTACACCTATTCCTGAGAACACACTACTTGCAGCTTTCAATCGGAATACTAGTAATATTCAACCATTCTACAAGCATACGGATGGCAGCATCAGAGCCCGGGAAAAGGATGGGCTGAGATGGAAGGAAGGGTCGCGACAAATAACTAACTTAAGCCCTAAGGACGATTCCGGGCTCGCTACGACAGGCTGATTCAATCGTAACTCGCAAGTGTGACAGGGATGTACAGTCTCCATGACTCTGCCACTTTTCATCCTAATACTTTTTTTCGGGACGGGGGTATACCATGAGTGAAGGCAACGCTCTGTGTGAATCTTTTTAGAATAGCAGTGCCAAATTATAGTCTAACCAAGATATATCCAGAGGGCCATATCCCGTCGCACCGGGAGGTCACTTACCAACCGACACCTAGTGGAAAAGCTGCGTGCTCTCGATTGGAGTTTATTATTAGATCCAAGGTGGATGCATCCCGAAAGTAGCTTTTGACTCAGGTAGGGGCCGGAGAAAGGTCGCAGAACAGATACAAAACTCTCAGCATTGAAGGTGGTGGTGCTGGGTTGGCCATTTCCTTCTTCCTAGAGATGAACGAGCTGGAAGCAAAATTATATTACTAGAGCATGGGGGGTGCTGATGTCTCTATTCTCAGAGATAGAGTAGAGAGAACCTATAATCTTGCCAACAGTGGGAGTTACCTGCCCATTTGCAATAATATAAGATCTCCACTAACGTATTTCCCTCAAATAGCAACTATAGACTGCGGATCTATACCAAACGGAACATAGGTTATTGCTGCAGTCAACAGATCTGACGACATGAGCCTACGAATATACTTCATCCGAGATGGAAAGTTGGGGGAAATATGATGTTGGTGGGGAAGTGTCGGAGGACTTATCGTGGGGAGACTAACAAATAGCGCAGCGGTCAAATACACGAACCAGACTAGGGCTAGACCAAAAGGCTGGTATAACCAGAAACTTCGTTCACTCGTCATCCCTCTAAACTAAGCAAATAAAACATAAGATAATATAAAGTATAAGGAAACCATCTTACCCATTCCATCGTTCGCTATACTCATCCATTTCTCTTCATGTATGAGCCAATTTGCCTGCATACTTCCATGCCAATTATAAAGGAAATACATGATCATAAACCATCCCCGTCGATCCCTTCATCCCCCCCCCAACCGTAGAACAAACGGAATCACAAAAGACATTGTATAATCTTTCATCGTACCTTCCCGCTTGCATCCACTCTCAAATCGTTATCAGTCAGCTACCCACTTCCGTCAACTCTAACAGAAAGAAGGATGACAATCATGGGACATGCGGGATGTCTCAGCACAAGTGGTTGCCGTAGTATCTTACCCTGACAATATTTAGGTCTTCTTCCAGGGCAAGGTGGAATACCTCTCAGCATTGTGCTTGAGTCAATCTGTTCACATCTGTAATTTCACTACGATGATATAGGGCCCATGGGAGAAGTTGCTCTAGCATGTCATAAGAACTTGAATAATTGAACCTCACACTAAGACCTGCAAAATTCCGTCTCTTAGGTAGGGGGGGAAGCACTACGAAAACCCGCAACCTCAGCCTCATCTTAAGACAGAGAAAAAGGAAAAAGTGCCAAATCTTACCAGTAAAGGCAGCTCCGACTCCATAGCGCAAAGTTCAATTATTTCAAGTTCTTATAGCATTTTACCTAGGGAAGAAGCGATGGGGTGTGCGATCTTCATTTTTCTGGGTGAAGTTCCTGATCATCTTGTGGAGAGAGTTTCTTTTCTCTTCTCTAATGTTTACCACCTTATTTCAAAGTTCTCTCCTTTCTTAGTCTTTTATCCGTGAGGGTGGGTGACATTTCTCGTCTAGTTTACGAATTCAGGGAGAAATTTTTTAATAGATCCCACTTTACCAAGTTTATATATCATTGGCCCACCGGCCTTTGCGTTGTGTTTAGGATAGTACGGTAGGTTGGGAACGGAATTTGGGGCGTTTGAAGAGAACTGACTAGCTCTGAGCGCCGCACTTCTCGAGCACTGATCAGGGCCGGAACGGCCAGGCGGGTATCCCCCGCACTCTGCTATCACCTTTTCCCTTTGTAAAATCTGCGGTTTATTCGTAGCTAGCTACAGGAAAGCCATAGCATTCACCCTGAGGTACGGCCTAAAAACCTTACTTAAACAAAAGAAATCCACCCGTCCAATGCCCTCCAATCATACAGCCCCTCTGGTATGGGATCAACCCCACATCCTTCCCCAAAATAAGAAAGGCAGAGAGAAAAGGGAAACACCATTAGTAGACACAAATCCAACACTCTCTCCCCATTTTCCACCGTCCCAGTTGTGAGGGAAACAAGGCGGACCCTTTTCTTGTTTTTAAAGGTCCAAGAAACCTTTCTTTGTTGGTAACCGGGCCCAGGCTGGGAACCCTGGCTTATGTTGAACGTGGATCGTTCTGGACTGCTCACCATTTGCATATATTCCCATGCGCGTTGGATCAGGAACCTTACCACTAAGACCTGTTACACACTACACCTTCGACAGCCGTCTCACAACTATTAGCCTCATACCAACCTCCAACATCAACCCTGCATATCTAGTACAACAGCATCAAACCCTCATCGATCGACAATGAAACACGAACCATCATAGCCAAACATCAACAGCATCCGCGGTTATGCACTCAGTATTCGGCAGGCTGGTTAACCACATCCTTGGCGCTTGTGTTTTCACCTCGGATCGGATTCGGCTGAGTAGTAGGAAAGGACGACTATGTGGAAGAAACTGATCTAAGATATGGCATGCGCATGAAGAGTGCCCTGGAGGAAAGGTTTCGTCTCAAGGAGCATATAAGAAAGTCTGTTCTTTCCTTTGTTCGTTTATCAATCTATCATCGCATTCACTTTCTCTTCACTCGGGTTTCTGCTCTTTGTCGAAGCCATTCGTTACCGCATACGATCTCATTGCCTTTTCTTGTTTCTTTGATAACTTTTCTCTATCCAAATTGTTCGTACCAATAAAAGTTCCGTGCTGCCAGGCTACTGGGAATTCTGTACGCTGCGCATAACCCCATAAAAAAGCCTAAGGGGGGATGTTTCGTTTAAGCCAAGTTTATGAAGCTCCAAAGTTCGGCTGAGATAGGATCGTGAGATCTTCAAATAAGATCATGGTGTTTTGCCCCGTACCCACATTTCTAATTAGGAAGATGAAAAGCGGGGTAGGAAAATTGGTGGTCAGGAGCTTGGCATTCTGCTATCACAATTCAGATATATTATATATGCTTTCATGGGCTAGAATTAAGGGGAATATCTGGCTGCCTTCCTTAATCTGGCGCGCGTAAGGCTCCGGCGACCCTCCAAGGCAGAATGGCTTTTTGGGGAGTACCGGGCTCGTTTACCAATGGCCCATATAAAATTCTGAACTATATCTCTCCCCTGCCCCTCCGCCTCTTCTCTATTTTAGCTGTTTCTACATTCGCTAATCACCTACGATATAAACATAGCCCCCCCTACACCCCCAACAATGTCGAGTGAGGTAAGTCATTGGACTCTCAGCGATCGCAAAAAGGGCCTCCATTAACCATTACCATCGCCCCTAGTAGAACACACCCGACCAAGATTCGCTAGGTGTACCCGAAGGAGTAAACCTAGAGTTACCATCCGGGTACGACACTAGCCCTGAGGCACTTCGTCTAGATTTGCCATCCGAGAACGACACTGGTCCCGTGGAACTTCCCACACCTGAGCCTGAGCCTGGACTAGGATATAACGAAAAAGAGCCTGATCCCGATATTGGGCATAAAGGAAAAATATGGGGAATGAAGAGGAAGACCTTCATGATTGTGTTAGGGACCCTCATCCTCCTTATCATCATTGTGGCAGCAGGAGTGGGGGGAGGAGTGGGAGGGACCGCCGCGAAACTTAATGCTCATAAAGGGGCATCAGAATCAACAAAGTCAAACTCGCAAGAGCCATCTACACCAAATGACTCTCCGTATGCTCCCAAAAATTACAAAACCTGTAGTTAATTAGTAAAGTTGCTAACATGGAGGGACAAAACAGCCCGTTGCCAACTTCCAGCAGTGACCACCCCACGATAGAAACCGTTACTTCCTCTATCTCTTCGTCCCCTACTCCTTCACCTATTCGTAAGAACACACCGCTTGCAGCTATCAATTTGGATAACAGCAGTGTTCAATTATTCTATAAGCACATAGACGGTAGCATCAGATTCCGAGAAAACGATGGGTTCAAGTGGGAGGAAGAGTCCTTACAAATAACTAACTTGAGACCCAAGGACAATTCCGGGTTAGCTGCAGTAAGCTGGTTCTATAATAACATACAACAGGCATGCACGGTCTCCGTAACTCCACCACTTCTTATTCTAATGCTTTGTTTCAGGTACGAGTGTATACTGTGAATGGAGACAACTCTCTGTGGGAATCCGTTTGGAATAGTAGCGCCAAATCATGGTATACCCAGGATATATCCAAAGCGCTAGATCCAGTTGCCCCAGGAAGTTACTTGACGGCCTACACTTGGTTTGAAATCTATGCGCTACGGATCCGAGTTTATTACCAAGGACAAGATGGATACATCCGGGAGGCAGCATTTGATACTGATAAGGGCTGGGGAAAGGGCGTAGA
>Ga0307510_10006137_pt1 | contig 14323 bp, 10 predicted proteins | sample 12_EM_MG_FD_207224 | JGI IMG/M metagenome (GOLD analysis project Ga0307510, IMG submission 207224) | Populus trichocarpa ectomycorrhiza microbial communities from riparian zone in the Pacific Northwest, United States - 12_EM | ecosystem: Host-associated > Plants > Roots > Unclassified | place...
TGAAATATTTTTTTTTTTAATGCTCTTGTTGAGTTTTTATCTGTTTGGTCTTCTGCCTGATATTTTATTTATCAACTTTCAGTTTTGTGCAAGGAACATGCTTAAGGTTGTGATTTTGTCTACTGGGTATATCTAATCTATTTTGCTGAGCTCCTTGTACCAGTATAGTTAATTTTTCTCTTGCTCTACTCCTTTGCCTGTCCTTGTCCTCTTGATTCAAGCTCACTGGGGTTGCTAATTATAACCATCTATAACAAGATTTTGGTTATTGGTTTGGTGATGGTCAGTTTTGTCTTTGCATCTTGTATCATTTTTCGAGCTGCAGAGCTCATTTCTAGCTGCTGGTCTTATTTGGGGTTTCGTGTTTTCCTTTCCTTTACACTTTAAGCATATAGATTTTAAGGGAAAAACAATTTATTTTGAGTTTCAACAAACAATCTTTACCGTATGTATGCCTGTGATATTAATGCAATGTGCACTCTCAAGTCTCATGTTTTCCCTTCTCCACTTCAACGATTCACAAGTCAGATACAAACTGTAAAACTTGTTTTTGGGTTTTCAATTTTTTTCTACTTTTTATTTGTTTATGGGTTTATATGCTGAATCGGAGGACTGAATAGTTTGGTTTCAAGATTTGGGAAGGAATAGTAATGCTTATGACGTGCAAAAAAGTCGCGGCCTTTTATCCATACCTTCTTACTTTGCGTATACAACTATGTTGAATTGCACCGTCATCATTATTATTCCTATTTCTTTACTGTATCTGCAATGTTTTTGTTCACTTGGCTGACATGCATTCTCTCTTATTATTTTGTACCTTTTTGGTTGCAGAGGACAAGTGGGGCTTAAATCCAAGCCTGCAAGACATACAAGCGAAAGGCTAAAGATACATAAAGTATATTTGTGCCATTTGGTGAATCTTTACTGTTTTGAAGACAGAGTATCCTGGTGCTATCATATAAAGTTTCAGTGAGTGAAGGGAAGAAAGTATAAGAAAAGACCAGCAATGCCTGTAGGGCAAATGAAAGAGAGCTCGGAGCAGCACTTAGTGATAAAAACCCACATGCAGAACTCCATGAACCAACCACAAAAACACCACAAAACTGCTCAAAATGGAAAAGGACCACCACAACCACTCCAAGAAAGTTCCAACACTAAACCCCAAAACCAGGCCTCACCTCCTGCAAAGAACAGAGGGAGGAGAAGAGGCAGAGGTGGTAGAAAGTCTGATCAAGGAGATGTATGTACGAGGCCTAGTTCAAGGCCTTGTACAGTGGCACATAAACCTGTTCTGAACCCAACAGGTGATCTCCTGGCAAATGCTTCTAATGGGCATATTGAGAATAGTAAAAATGTTTGTGAAATGGAGATGGGTTTGGGGTTCCCTACCTCAAGCAAGTCTTTGAGTTTAGCTCCTAGGCCTGGTTATGGTCAAGTTGGGACTAAGTGTATTGTTAAAGCCAACCATTTCCTTGCAGAGTTACCAGACAAGGACTTGAACCAGTATGATGTAAGCTCCATTCTTTGAATGCAATGAAGGAAAGATGTTGTCTTTTGTTTCTTTTCTTTTTTCCTCCCAGTTTTTTCTTTTGAATTTGTGATATTCACCATCTGGGCCCTTAATCTGACACTGAGCCTACAGATAATTCCGCCCCCCCCCCCCACCCACCGTTTCCGTCTCTTGGATGGGTTCCTACAGTATTGAACATGGCTGTTAATATACGCTGCTTTGGAATATTTAAGTTTATAATTTCTTTGCTGAAGAAAATTTGTGGCCCTAAATCTGACAGCGGAAGTGTTTATACTTTTGTTTTTTCTTATCTTTTGCTGCTGCATTGCAGATGAAATTGAATAGGTTCTGTTTTCACTTCTGTTGTGTTAAATTTGGCCGTTAACTTGTTCTTTTTGCTTGTTCCCTCTTTTCATCATCTGTTCCTTCTGATGCTTGCAGGTTACCATAACTCCTGAAGTAGTATCAAGAACTATGAACAGAGATATTATGGCAGAGCTCGTGAGGCTTTACAAAGATTCTGACTTGGGAATGAGACTGCCTGCTTATGATGGCAGAAAGAGCTTGTACACGGCTGGTGAGCTTCCTTTTGCTTGGAAGGAGTTCATAATTAAGCTTATTGATGAAGAGGATGGTATCAATGGTCCCAAGTAAGTATTTGTTATCTCTGCTTTGTTTTTTCATTTCTATTTTACTTTGTTTTTCTCCACTGACTCAATTTAAGAACATGGAAAATTGAGGGTGAGAGATAAAAATTTAAGTTTGAGAAAAAGAAAAAAAAAAAAAACTTTCCTGTTTATCACATTTAAAATGTAATCTAGATGTTCCTTCTCTTTATTTGCGGATATGAAGTAATTATTTGACCCTAATAAAAATTCTTCAGGAGAGGGAGGGAATACAAGGTGGTGATCAAGTTTGTCGCGAGGGCCAATATGTATCATTTAGGTCAATTCTTAGCTGGGAAACGTGCTGATGCCCCGCAGGAAGCTCTACAGATTCTTGACATTGTACTGAGAGAGCTATCTTCAAAGAGGTACAATTTCTAATGGAGTCCACATTTCATTTTAAATTTTGTCGCCTGTATTTTTGTAATTCTTGAATCGAGCTTCATTATGTCACGATGTCTTTTTTCTGTCAAGGTATTGCCCTGTCGGAAGATCCTTCTTTTCACCTGATATAAGAGCACCACAACGACTTGGTGATGGCTTAGAGTCCTGGTGTGGATTTTACCAGAGTATAAGGCCTACTCAAATGGGACTGTCCTTAAATATTGGTAAATTGATTACAAGAAATTGAAGTGTGTTGAATAGGAATTTTTAGTAGTTTGCATGAAGTTTTCTCAGTCCCATTTTTATGTTCATTGTGTGTGTATATATATATTTATTTATTTTACTTTTTAACGTGTTGTGATGTAGATATGGCCTCAGCTGCTTTCATCGAGCCTCTTCCTGTGATAGAGTTCGTTGCCCAGCTTCTAGGCAAAGATATATTATCAAGGCCATTGTCTGATTCTGATCGAGTTAAGGTACTTAACATCTAGGGGTGAAGTAGGGAATTTTTATTTATGATCTTTTGGAATTTAGTTTAACTTTAGCTGCCGTTTAAAAACATTTTAACAGATTAAGAAGGGTCTCAGAGGAGTGAAAGTTGAAGTTACTCACAGAGGGAGTGTACGAAGAAAATATCGTGTCTCAGGATTGACATCTCAGCCTACAAGAGAACTTGTGTAAGTTTTAGTTCTCTCTAGGCCATTAAGATTTTCAATTATGAGAAAAAGGTATAGCAATTTATTAGTTATTTGAGGTGATTCAGCTAACAAATAGATAAAAAAAAAACTGAAGATTCTTATTGTGCTTTATTCTAAGAACTTGTGAATTTCTTTATGTGTATTCTAACTTTCAAAGGTCTTCTGGTTTAGGTTTCCTGTTGATGATAACTCGACCATGAAGTCAGTTGTTGAATACTTCCAGGAGATGTATGGCTTTACCATTCAACATACACATCTACCTTGCCTTCAGGTTGGAAACCAGAAGAAAGCAAACTATCTACCTATGGAGGTGAGCTGAGGTCATTTTTTCTGCTCAATTCTTTTCTTTCAGTTGTCTTTCTTTAACTCTTGTTGACTTGTTGGGATTCCAAATAGGCTTGTAAAATTGTGGAGGGGCAGCGTTATACAAAAAGGTTGAATGAGAGGCAAATTACTGCCCTCTTAAGAGTTACATGCCAAAGACCCAGGGATCGAGAAAATGACATTTTACAGGTATTTATGATGTTTTGGACTCCCTTCTCTTACTTGTACACTGTTTGCGTCCTTCACTAGAGAACATAGAAACGGTGCAATCTTAAAGCTTACAAGTAATATCCATGTTATGCCATGACTGCAGTGCCACCTAATGCTTTAAGCTTTTGAATTAGATATGATGTCTTTGAGAGAAACATAAAGTACTCTCATTTTAGTTGAATAGGCACTGACATTGATGGAATAGCTGCTGTCATTTCCATGCTAAAATAATTGCACAAAGTGTAAGTTCTACTCCTGTTCACAAAGAAGCATACGAATGTGCTAGAAATTAACATGTGCGCTAGAAATTAACATGTGGTCTAGTGTCCTGTGCATTTGCATTAATGTTTTGCATGGTGTTCTAGTTTTCCTATTTTAATCCTTTTAAATTCCATACTCTGAGCATTTTGAAATACAAGCAGACAGTTCAGCATAATGCTTATGATCAAGATCCTTATGCAAAGGAATTTGGTATCAAAATCAGTGAAAAGCTAGCTTCTGTTGAGGCTCGAATTCTCCCTGCCCCTTGGGTAATATAAAGTCTTTAGTTTTTTAGTTCTTGTTTATTTATAGAAAGTTGGCATTGTCACTTGTTCATCATCTGACACGACACATGAACCTCCAGCTGAAATATCATGAAACTGGAAAAGAAAAGGATTGCTTGCCTCAAGTTGGGCAATGGAATATGATGAACAAGGTATTGCACTAGGACCTTAAACGTATGCTCTTCTTCTTCTTCTTCTGTTTTATCATTTGTTTCTTTTTGTTTGATATGATGTTATACTCTAAGCTGAAAATGGACTTTGAATATTGGAATGCATTATGAAATTGGAGAAGTTCTGCTTTAGAGAAGATATAATTTAGAAAGGAGAGAATATTTTATCCTGTCGTGAATTAAAGTACATATTTTTTCTCCAGAAGAATTAAGAGTTTCAACAAATCTATCATTTTCATTTTAGTCGACTCTTATTCATTTGATGCCTTCTAACAATGATCTCATGGTCTGCTGATTCCCATATGAATAGAAAATGATTAATGGAATGACTGTAAGCCGGTGGGCATGTATTAACTTCTCTAGGAGTGTGCAAGAGAGTGTTGCTCGTGGCTTTTGCAATGAACTTGCCCAAATGTGTCAAGTTTCTGGAATGGTAGTTTTTCTATAGCCCAAACTGCTTTTTAGCACTTGTTCTTTCCTTTTCCTGAACAGTTATTAACTGGATAATTTGTTCGTGTCTAGGAGTTCAATTCAGAGCCTGTGATCCCTATTTACAATGCCAGGCCTGAGCATGTAGAGAAAGCTTTGAAGCATGTGTATCATGCATCCACGAACAGAACCAAAGGAAAAGAGCTAGAGCTTCTCTTAGCTATTCTACCTGACAACAATGGGTCCCTCTATGGTATGCCATTTGTGCTGAGGATTTGGTGGTTGTGATCTATCCAAGTCATCTTATGATTGTTTTTTTTTTTTTGTCAAAGAACAATGAAGATATGAGTCAGTACTAGAATTTTGTAACATGACTTCGTTTTTAGGTGATCTGAAGCGAATATGTGAAACTGATCTTGGTTTAATAACTCAATGTTGTCTCTCAAAACACGTTTTCAAGATCAGTAAGCAGTACTTGGCAAACCTGTCGCTCAAGATCAATGTAAAGGTTAGATCAACTTTCTGATTTATGAAAATAGCAATATTCTACAAATGTCTGGAGCATTCTTAAAGTCATGAAGTGACTCATATCAATTGAATATGTATAAAACTACCACCAAGTACTTGGTGAAGTTATCGAATTACTAGGGAAAGATGGAACACGTTTAGATTTTTCTCATATAGTTATAATTTTACTCCTATACTTTGCTCTTTTAATTTCCGTATCGATGTCTGAAGTTTGTCCTGAACATTTAACTAAATCATTCATGGTCCCGATATTTATTTTTCTCCATGTTCTTGGTGCGCAGATGGGTGGTAGGAATACCGTCCTTTTAGATGCTATAAGCTGCAGAATACCATTAGTTAGCGACATACCGACAATTATTTTTGGAGCAGATGTGACTCACCCAGAGAATGGAGAGGACTCAAGCCCCTCGATTGCTGCTGTGGAATTTCTTTACCAAATTCCTTTTTCTTGAACTTGTTCTTCAAAATTATTAAGATCTGGTTGCTGATAGACGTGAGCCCTCCTGCAGGTGGTAGCTTCTCAGGACTGGCCTGAAGTAACAAAATACGCTGGATTGGTATGTGCTCAAGCTCACAGACAGGAACTCATACAGGACTTATACAAAACATGGCAAGATCCTGTTCGTGGTACTGTAAGTGGTGGCATGATCAGGTAAAGAAATTTCGCATCCCTAGGAATATTTTTTACCTGAATTCTTAATTTTGTTATCTATTTGTTAGAAATGTTGCAATTTGACTTACATTCTCCTGTGCAGAGATCTCCTGATTTCTTTCAGGAAAGCAACGGGGCAAAAGCCGCTACGGATCATATTTTATAGGTGAGTATTGTCATCATATGCAAAAAAATTCTAATAAAATGTATGGACCATTGCATGACACTGCATGTTCCATCAGCACTTAGATTCAAACCAAGGTTGTATCCAACCTATTTGGTGCAACCACCCTACTACCACTATAATCAGTCATTCTAAAACCATGGTGTGGCCGAGACGATTGCACATGGTTACATGCGCACCTGCGCTTATTGTCAACTTATTTGTTTTTCAAATGCCTGAAATGCTTGCTTGTTTGCTTGCAAATCTGCCTGCGGGATCTGCTATATGAATAAATGAAAGATAAATGCATTATACTTAGACCTTCATACTTCTGATTCATAAAGTGATGGCATGTAACTTGTGCAGGGATGGTGTTAGTGAAGGGCAATTTTATCAAGTTCTGCTTTATGAGTTGGATGCAATTCGGAAGGTTAGAATTTAAATTTCAGGGTCATATTTCTTATTCAACAAAAGTGGAAACATTTCTAATTGAATAATTTCTTTACAGGCCTGCGCTTCTTTGGAGCCAAATTATCAGCCACCGGTGACTTTCATTGTTGTACAAAAACGTCACCACACAAGATTGTTTGCTAACAACCATAGGGACAGGAATAGCACAGACAAGAGTGGAAACATATTACCTGGTAAAGTTCAGAATATCCTGTTGGCTATATATGTGCTCAAAGGCGCTCTTATCTACTTACTTTTTATCTTTTCTAATAGTTTATGTTATTCAAATTCATTTCTTGATTTTTTTGTTTTTCAGGCACTGTGGTTGATTCTAAAATCTGTCATCCAACGGAATTTGACTTTTATCTCTGTAGCCATGCTGGTATTCAGGTAGAATCTCTATTTCTTAAATGTAAATCTCCTTAAGAAACTCGAATTGTTGGTTCATAAATCATAGCATATATATGTTTAGCCTATCTGCCTCACCGTATTATGATCATGTAAATGATGAGGGAAGTTATAATAGATGAACTCTTTCAAAGAGAGGGGAAAAGGAATACAGGGCCAGTTGCTTGTATTTCTTTTCCAATCCAGCTGATTAGAGATTGAAAACTATGTTGGACAGGCTGTCATGGTCAGATGGTTCTTATTCCTAGGGATGTCTATAACTCTTCTGTTGCTCATGTGCTCTGCGCAAGTGACCAAGGTAGCAATTGGGTGATTACTCTGCTATCCTGGACAACTCAGTTTGATTGGGACTCTGAACCATGTTTGTTGGGCTTGGAATAAGCTTGGTTCATTGCCACTTGCCAATGGGTTACCTGTGTGCCAATGGAAGAGTCCTGAGTTTTTTTTTTTGTCGAACTAGATAGAAGCTTGATACCCACTCAATGGGAATGGATGAAATATTAGGTTGGATTAAATAAAATCAGATTGGTTGACAGATCAAAGACTTGTGTCGGATATAATTTCCAAGCAGAAGTGGATGCTGCCAAATTCTATTTTCCAAATTCGAGATTTAGAGCAGTGATTTGTTGATTGCTTTTTATTTGGTTCTGTTAATTCCCTACATGGTTGTGTTCTTTGCTGAGGATCTCTTGCAAATGCTGACGGTGTGAAATAAGGATGATTTATTTCTTCCATATGTTGAATATCAGTATGTTTACAAGCATGTATGCACTGGCTTGCTGTCCTCGTGATTGAAATGAACTCGTTTCTATCTGATGTGACAGGGAACAAGTAGACCAGCACACTATCATGTTTTGTGGGATGAGAACAATTTCACAGCTGATGGAATCCAGTCCTTGACAAACAATCTCTGTTACACATACGCAAGGTGCACGCGCTCTGTTTCAGTGGGTAAGTCCTGTGGACAATATATTGGTACATTGTCCATTGAGTTTAACCTCTCAAAAGTCTTTGCAAGAACTAAGAAAATCTTCGGAGACTCATTTTTTTAGTGATGTATTGAATTGTTAAATGTGGCATAAATACTTAAGAATTTTGGCTAATTGGATGCTTTTATGAACTTCTCTCTTTTGGAGACGCAACAAAAAGAACACTATGAAGTTAACCCCTTGTTATTAAGGTTCCTGGATGGTGAGTAGAACGTGAGAACGACCATGGAAATTTGATTCATGATCCCCCCCCTCCCTAAACCCATAGATGAATAATTCGTGTAAATTTAGTCTTTTAGCTATTGTATTACATTCAATGTGACCAACAAAATATGGAAATGTGTTGAATGCCTTATTCTAAGTTTTCGATGCTGTCAGCTGTATCGCAGCACATTGTTTTACAACTTGCTACTGGTTTTTGTGCAGTTCCACCCGCATACTATGCACATTTAGCTGCTTTTCGTGCTCGATTTTACACAGAGCCAGTAATGCAGGAGAATGGCTCAGCAGGCAGTGGTGCTTGCCATGGTGCTAAGGGAACGCGGACAGGAGAATCTGGTGTCCGGCCACTTCCAGCCTTGAAAGAGAATGTAAAGAGAGTAATGTTTTATTGTTAGGAGGGAATGGAAGTTGGATTCAGGAATAGGTAGTTCGAGATGTACATGTAACAACAAAAGAAACATGATAGCAGGATGTTTCATTCTAGCTCAGTGATTAGAACCCCCAAAAAGCCTATGGTCGGTGGTTCTCTTTAAACATGTCGAGCGTGAGAAACACCCCAAAACACAGGTGATAGCACTAGTCCTCCAAGTAGCCATAGATGATGGGAAGAATGTCAAAGTAGGCCTTGTAAAGAGATGTTCATTTATGAATTAATCATGATGTAGGAAATTTTGCCACTTTGAAGAGTGCATGTTTGCTGACTTGTGAGGTTTCATCCCAAGTGTGTGCTGTCTTAAGTTGTTGGTGAAGTTTTAAGAGGGGTGTGTGTGTATGATTGCATATGCAAGTATCAGCTCGTTATCTTTCATTTCTCCAGACTGCAGTGCAGACGAAAATGACAATTAGTATTGCAAAGGCTAAAAGACGAAGTTGGCTGGTGAAAAATTGAAGCCACGCCTAGGTTTCTGGGTGCTGCTGGGGCACAATGCAAAGAGTGCAGCATGGAGCACCGGAATGAGACCCAGCCAATAGCCCTCGTACCCAACAATTTCACGACTAGTAATCCGAGTAGAGAATTTGCAGCAAAAATTGACTTGGAGCAAACCCTGCTTGCTATACTGTTTCCTTGGTCTGGGTCCAATGTGTCAATTTCTCTAATGATATGTGATGATGATTTGTGTACAAACACAAGCTCAAAACACGTAGATTTGTATGTGCATGAATAGAGTAACTCTAGCTATTTAATCTCAATTCAATTCCATCCACCATATTCCCTGAACGAAGTATTGAATTATATTTGAATTAAAAATTAGACAAAAACATACTTTATAGTATGAGCATATATTTTCTTATAAATTGTATTAAGAATTTATAGTTTGATTTTTTTTTTATCAACATTCCCCATACAATATATTAGGAGTTTATAAATTCACATAATACAGAGTTGAAAAAAGAAAAAAAACTTAATCCTAATTTAAAATAAAGGATAGTTAAGAGAAGTTAAAAATCATTATTACTTTGAGGAAGTATTTAATCGATTAAATATTTTAAGAATTTGTTTTTTGGTACAATGGTTGTGTTCATTTCTAGATTTGTATATGATGCAAAATAATATTTACAGTGTTAAAGAATTATCTCAGCGTAAAAGTTTAAGTTTGTAGATGACGTTCTAATATATGATTTATATTATTATTCAACACACCATCTCAAGTGAAAACTCTTTTAACGACTCACACTACCTTGTGCATATTTTTTATTAAATAGAATAAGGGTGGTGAGATTCGAACTCATGACCGCTTAATCAACAAGGCTCTGATACCATGTCAAAAAACTATTTCAACTCAAAAACTTAAATTGTTAGATGAGGTCCTAAGATATGATTTATATTATTAATTTTCTAATATACCCCCTCAAGTGAAAGCTCTTTGATTTTAAAATTTGCACATGCACACACTACCTTGTGTATAATTTTTATTAATTAAAATGACAGTGATGAGATTCGAACTCATGATCGCTTGGTTAATAAAACTCTAATATCATATTAAAAAAACATTCTCAACCCAAAAAACTTAAGTTATTAGGGCTCGCCTGATACATAGAACCTTTCTTATTAAATTTCGGGAATGATGCTTGTTCGAGATTATTTTTTTTAACTTCAAGAGATCAGTTGAGCAAAAGAATGCCATACCATCAATTCCTCTAACTCATAAACGGAGATGTAGAGAAGGAGAATTGAAAACTTGTTCAAACTTGAAGGGGGTGATTGAGATAAAATAAAGTTTTGGGGCTATAACGAGACACTGCGTAAACAGATTTAAGACTGACAGAAATAAAATTAACAGGAGAAAGGCCTAAGCATTTCAAATTTAGAACATTTATTCGCATGATGTTAAATGTTAAGCTCGAGCCCAACCCTGAAATTATACTTTAAAGGGAGGAGCAAGGAATGTTCCTAAACCCAATTATTTTAGATTCGCGCCACCTAACCGTGAAATGTTCCTACACCGAAGAACTGCTGGCATTCCACGAAACCGACCCCGTAGGAAAAATGGACTGCAGCAGAGCTATTTGATTTTCTCCTCGGCATGTCCTACTATTCTCTCGCACACCAGTCTGGAGGAGAATTCTTCTAGCAAGCTCGTTGTCTGATCAATTCCCATTCATTCTTTAATGGAATAGGGAAGGGGCAGAGCTGCGGCTATCAGGAATGGGCGCTAGCCTATGACTAAAAGTGCCGACTATCTATGAACTATGAATGATCAGGATCGGAATGCCAATCTACGAGATGAGCCTACGAAAGATTTCAAGTTCAGACTATGATGACTACCAATTTAAAACCAACAAAACCACAATCTCCACCTTGCTTTAACTAGTCTTGTTCTTCTCCTTCTTCATCCTCACATTACTCTTTTTATTTCGACCTGGGGTTCAAAAACCATCAATTGGCTCGACAACCTTCTTCTTTGGTCTTCAAGCTCGAGTTTGCAATGAATATTGTTTTAGTACTTTTACAAGACATGTAAAAATAATATTTTTATTAAAAAATAATAAAATAGCATTTTATTTAGCACCTTTTCTTGAATAGTATAAAATAAGCTGTTGAAGAACTAGAATATATATTTTTATTTTTTTTTAACTCTTCATTCAGCATCTCCACGTACAGGAGATGCTCTTATATTGAAATTTTTTGATAAGTTGTAGGGTGTCAACAACGGTGTAATAAAAGTTTCAGTTATACTTAATCATAGCACAAATGATTTTGTATAATTAATGGTATATATTTTAATAATAGGTCAATGAATTAGATATAAATATGGATATGGATATCCTAAAACTTTACTTGAATTAAATATAAATATTAATTTTGTATTTAAGTATGGGTGAAGGTAGTACAAAAATTCGGCATTTGGTTATTCATTATGCTATACGATTAAACATATCAAATTGCTTGATATAAAATACTGTATCATGCGGTAAGTAATTAAAATCACTTCACTATTTATTAATCTATTATTGTGCTGTTTGAATTAAATTAAGATTAAGGGTACAGTGCTTAAATTCAAGACTCTTTTCTGAAAATAAAATTACTTGAAAAATGAATGCTTCAAAATTCTTTTAAATAATATATGAAAAAAAGAAATCAGAATAAAAACATTCCATAGTTTTTATCTAAGTAAATTTAATTAAGACCAATGTAAGCATTATTGATATTTTTGTAATTAAAGAATTTTTTAAGATTTTAAATAACAAGTTTTAAATCTCAAAAAGTCTCTTAATTCCCAATTTTTAAGGTTGTCTTGGTCAATATTATTTTGTGAGTCTGTTAACTTATTGATTTAACTAGATCAATTCTTAATATAATTAAATATAAAATCCAGCTCGACTCAATAAATATAGATTTAATAATTACTGTTTATACATAATTTGATGAACATAAGAAAGAGAGTAGGATCATGTTCTACGTTTTATGAGGGAAACTTGGCATTTTTTTTTATCGTTGTTTCCGGATTACTTAGTATTTATTGACAGCCCACAAAAAGAAAAGGGGATGGAAGCGATTTTCCTCCTAAAACACAATTTACATCTTTGTTATTTAATTTATATTTTTTTTCCTTCTCAATTTCGAAATTTTCTTTTCTTTTTTATTTAAATTTTATGATTAGCGGGTTCCATGATAAGGATGCAGGCGAAGTCTATTTAATAAACTCACCAGCAACAAGTTTACGCATTTAAGGAGAAACACTTAATTGAAAAAATAGAAATGATTAGAAAATATTACAGTTAATAGTAGCTTAATTTTTCATTGCCTCTGAGTAGACGAAGTACAATCCACTGCCTAATCATCTGCTTTCACTTCGTGTTGCACCAAAGCTAGCGCAGTAGCATATCTGAGAGAAAGTATCATTAGCCCGCTATTACAACAGAAACACAGTCGAGTAGGCAAAATAAAGACTTAAAAATGGAACTCATATTATATGCATTAATTAAGCCAACGTTCGAAAGCTAAGCATATGTATCTCTGAACTTCAAGTGATGCTATGCTAGGCATGCAAAACTGTAACAACCATGGATCAACTTGTTTTATGTAAGTTGTTTTTTTTTTCTTTTTAAAATCCTTGTTTAAAAGAATTAAAGGGATTTATTGTAGATACCGACTATAAATCGTCATGGTTAATAAAAATAGATTAAAGATAATAAATTAACTGATTATTCAAGATATAAACTTTACTTTTAAACTGCATATTTTTTTAATACATCATCAAAAACTAAAACAAATCACCTTATAAATGCATTAATTTCTATTGAAGAGATAAAAGAAACCACCATCCCCGCATATGATTTGTGAACCAGAATACATACAAGCTTTATATATCCATTTAAAACACAATCCCAGCATAGGTTCATACGTGCACTTCACTAACATTTTCAACTGGTCTCTCTCTTTCACTAATTGAACGCGAGCCATTCCCGGGTCCCTTTTAAGAATACAAGTCACTTGTATTGTCGTTGTCTAGCTAGCATTACGGTCTCCCAAGACCATCCTTAAAATGGCATGTAACAAGGCCTTATCAGCGGATCCTCCACCCAATGTCCTTGATGAAAATGACAACTGCAACCTCCGGTAATAGTTGGGAGAATCAAACTAGTGACGCTTTTGCTTATTTGGGTACTCTTTGGAAAAAGGAAAGCCATATGGAATCTTGTCCACATGGAGATTCCTACCAAAAGAGAGGTGCCAAACTTGAACTACCAAGATAGGAGCCAGACTTCGTGTATCTAAGCATAAACATCTTCCGTATGTTTGTGTGGATGCTGTGTACTTGAAAAATTTGCCAGTGAGTACATGCGTCTAGATAAAAGAGAGATGTGACATATACTAGGAAAGATAGAGATAACTCGAGGGTCGGAACCATCATCCTTCACACACACACACACACACACACACACATGCACACACACATATATTAGCATCTTTAATTTTCTGTTCTCTTGTATGCACATGGCTGTTCCATAATGTAGCAATGTGTAAATTTGAAGGACTCGAATTAGTTTAAGGGGTTCACATTCAAGCTAAAGTGAAATGTGAGTTTAATGAAATACAAGCACCAATCACAAACTAAAATAACTCAAACGAAGCCCAGATGTAGAAATAAATGTGAGAAAACTAACATTTCTACATCTAAACTTCATTGACAGATTTCTCTATCGAAATTCAAAGGCTAATTTACCGTGACCTGGGATTTAACTAGATATGTGGTCTTGCAGCACTCTGAATATAGGATGATAAAATAAAAAATTTGTGGTATGAAATCTTATATCAGGTTTGGGGTTGCGGTCCTCTCAATGACAGCATAAATCGTCCCGTCGATCGCTATAGCATCACCATTAATGCTCATTTAGCCAGTCCACAACATTATAGATGGCTTTATGATTGCAAATGAGCTGGTGAGTGATCTAAAGAAGCGAAAAGCGGCAGGTCTGATTTTCAAGATTGATTTTCATAAAGCCTTCGACTCAATCTCCTGGGATTACCTA
>Ga0307510_10006138_pt1 | contig 14323 bp, 15 predicted proteins | sample 12_EM_MG_FD_207224 | JGI IMG/M metagenome (GOLD analysis project Ga0307510, IMG submission 207224) | Populus trichocarpa ectomycorrhiza microbial communities from riparian zone in the Pacific Northwest, United States - 12_EM | ecosystem: Host-associated > Plants > Roots > Unclassified | place...
AAAACCCCCCCCCCCCCCCCCCCCCCCCCCCCCCCCAAACCCCCCCCCCCCCCCCCGGGGGGGGGGGGCCGCCCCCCCCGGGCCGGGCAGGATCATTATGTCAGTGAAGATCGACGGGGTTGTGCCACACTTTGTTTTGACGGTGGGGTGGGTTATCAGTCATAGGGGCTCACTCGTTTTGGATGATGGGGGGTGTTGAGAACTATCGGGTGCGCAAGAGGGGAACCGAGTAGCTCCACAGGTTCAAAGGGAAAGTGGTCACCGGAGGAGGCAAAAGACTTATTTTACTTATTGAACAAGAAGACGATTAAGAGGGAAAAAGAAGAAGAGAAGAAACAAGAAGGAAGAAGAGCAGGGAGGAAAAGCAAAGCCTCTTTTCCCATATTGACCCTATTGAAAAAGCCGTTGAATTAAAGGCGCTTTTATACTAGCACAGGGGTAGGGGACAATCACTGTTTTCGAGTCCTCACGGTACCCCAAATGGACAGTGTATATTTGGCTGGTTAACCTTAAATAACTGTTCGTTCAATAGCTCCTTGACGAACACCGACCCAATAAAGTGTCAGATGGAACAACCGTCGCGAGGGGGCAATCGCTTCCATTTTTCTTCTTTTCATACTTTCGTCGATTTTGTATTATTACTGGTATCCGTAGGATCCTATTTCAGTTACCCGCGGCCAAAGCTCAGCAGGCCGAAAGTGACGGTTGTCCTATCCGATAGTTTGCTCCCGTACGGACAGGAAGAATCGAGAATCCCGCTGGATGTGGGAATTGCCTCTCTTGCGGCAGTAGAGTCTCTGATTTTATCTTATCTTTTATTTGTCTCAGCCGCGGGCTGAAAGGGAATATTTTCGCTATTCTTTCCCCTCCTAATTTAAAGAGGAAATTCTGGACATCCGAGTGTCATTTCCGGTTACCGGTACTCCAGTGTTTAAGGTATTAAAGTTACTACGCGGAGGCTCCGCTGACAGCCCTGCAGCAAGGTACAAAAACGTCGGCCAGCAACCCCACCTGATTCATAGGGTGCAAACCGCCCATCTCCAGAACTACCAAGCCTCGCTGAGGATGCCCTCGAGTAATTAGGACGGCATGTAGACTAGAATCGACCAAAGGTTCGGTAGCACGGGAGGGGACAACGGACAAAGGAGGCGCGATGAGCACCCCTACCAAATCTGAGCTTACCACCCGATTTTGGCGCCCCATTAACTGTTTCCTCCTGTAAGCTTTCCCCGCTCCATGTTGTTTTTCTAATATCTTCCAAGCCTCGCTAATCTTTCACATACTTTACGGTAAAAAGTAGCATGTTTAGCAGGACCGGTGTTGTACTATTACAGCATGCTTTCTTGTATAATTCGACTTCAACAAATTTCTAGTATCTGGTATTAGCTATATTCTGGTGAGTAAGGAAGAGATACAGAGAGTATGGGGAAGAAGCGTAACCTTGCAAAAAGGGGGGGAAAATAAGGATAAAAAGATTGGCTTTAGGGTAATAATATGAGAACAGCAAGGAAAAAATAAAATATGTCGTACGGTCGGAAAGGAGTTGTATTCTAACTATGATGTTCTAGAGAAGCACTAAGGGAGAAACGGTTCTCGATACTAGGATCATTCGTGTTCACTATAATTCGTAAAGCTCGACATAACCTTGAATATTTTTAATTACTAGAGAAACTCCAGCAAACGCTCTCCCCTCACTCCCCGGGGGTAAACAAAAAGAGGCCCTAAGAAGTAGGCGGAGGAACTAATGTGTGATAGAAGGAGAAGCTGTTGTCCAAAATCCCCGTAGCCCAAAGCATACAAGCTTAATCTAAACATAGGTTAATAGGATTGCTTAAGAACTAGGAGCAGGTTTAACGGAAAGGGGTACCTCTAGGTTTCGCAGTCATAGGCTCCTGCGGTGTTGGTTGTGTAGTAATTGGGGCCTGTCGGATCTCAGTGTCCTCTGGGGTACGAGTGATGTGCCATGCGCAGCAGAAAAAGTTGACGGCATTGCATTTGAAGCCGAGGATACTCAGAAGAGACATCAGGGCAACCGTAGATAGTGATTTCACTAGAAAGACGTAGTTAGCTATTGAGTGTATAGCTGAAGAAATGGAAGGTCTTGCATGACGTGAGGGAAAACTGGAACCAAATGTTGTATACTCGGGTACCGTTAAGGGTTTGCGGAATTGGATGATTTTAGATGTTTGAGGCTTATGAGGAAGGGGAGGGAAAGAAGGAGAAGACGGAGAGGAAGAGAGAGGAGGGGTCAGAATGAAAGAATACCCCTAAATATATATCTATGATCGGGATCCCATCGGCCTGTTCTTGCAATGCCACTTACCATACCTACGCTTTAGCCAGGGCCTGTCGAGCTATCCACATAAATACTAGATATTATTTACCGCCCGACACCGGTCTTGCTTGCCTAGCCTCGCAGAGAGCCCTCTCTATGCAAGACGCTCGCTAGGCGTGCACGAGAGCCAAGCCAAGCCAATGAATCAGCCCCAGCATAACAGCGCGCAAACAGCGAAGGCTCCCTCCGCACCCGCGTCCCGAAAGTAGACTAGCCGTGCAGGTGTGAGATGGGGATGAGGGTTGTTTGTATGATACTAGGGTGTGAGTAAAAGTACAGCGAAGTCTTGGCTACCATTTGGGTAGAAAGACTCCGAGCGGAAACGTTGGCCAGACTTACCCACAACCCCCGGTACAGTCGTGTAACAAAAATCCTGGCACCCCGACTGAGTGATGGGACCAGAATGCCTCTAAATTTACCACTTTGTGTGTCCTCCCTCAGCCTGAATTAATGATGAAGAATAGAATCTACAAGGTTCTGTTTCTCGTGATTGTATTTTGAGCACGGGGTATGTGGGGTGGTAGGTGAAGCAAGTTGAATAATAAAATTTTACCAGGATGCCAGAACTTTTGTTACATGACTGCACCAGTGATCAACCCGAGTTTGAAATGCTCACACTGCGAGCCTTGCCGATAGGGAAAATCTTTTCGATACCATGCACGTGGCAACAAACTTTTCGGATGGGGATAACCTTTTCAATGCCATGCATTCTTGTGGATATCTTTCACAATTTCTGGGGATGAAATGAGACTTATTAGTAAAGCGAGGACCTTAGCGACTTTCTTAGAATTCCCTGCATAAGTTACTACCCAAAACACACCACTTTTATGTGAGGACAGACCAATCCACAGGAATCCTTTCTAACCGTAAGAAAAATTAAAAATATAACAATTAATTAAGGTTGTTTTTAATTATTATTATTATTTTTCCTTTTTTTTCCTTTGCCATTTTATAATAAGTAATTCTTTGCAAAGATTTCACTTTTTCGATGGTATTATTTCCCGGCAGACGGTACAGAAAGGAGAAAACCTATACTTGTACTCGGGTACTTCAACACTTTAATACAATCCTCTTCCTTTTCCGAATTGTAAATCATTTGTGCAATAAAAGAGATTTTTAAAGTTGATTGCTAAGAAAACTTACATAGTATATTCACAGAGGCATCTGAGGGTAGAGTGGCATTTCAGGGGATTTTGATCAAAATGGGGGGCGTATGAGACCTTTACTGTTTTTTTTGTTAGGACTCCGTATTGGGGCAGTCTTTTGTGAAGTCTATTGTACGGTCCCCACTGTTGGAACTCGACGAACAGTGGTATTTCGGGGGTCGGGATGTGGGCGAGGTGTGGTGCCGGTAAGGTGTGGTTGCTTGTTGCTGATCCACCTGCCCTGTACCTCCACTCCCCGGCCACTGGGTATCAAAAAACAAAGGCACTTCTCAGTGCGACAGCTACCCCCCGCGAAAACAGCCAGCGGGTATGCATATCTACAGAAAAAAAGAACCATGGAAGGAACTACCCCCGGCACCGGGATCATTCGTGTTCATCACAGGCAACGGAGCTTGACACAATCTTAGATATTTGGTTACAGTATCAGAGAAACCTTTGCCAATCCCCACCCCCCACCCCTCTTCACCCCTCGAAGGTGAACAGAAAAACCACCGTAGCGTAGAACGAAAAGCGCTTTCCCAAGATCCCCCATAGCGCTAAGCATACAAACTTAATCTAAATATAGGTTAATAGGACTACTTAATAATTGACAGTAAGCTTAAGGGAGGTGCACCTTTAGGATTTGCATTCATAGGCTCCTGCGGCCTTGGTTGTGTAGTAATTGGGGCCTCTCGAATCTCAGTGTGCCCTGAGGTACGAGTGATGTGCCATGTGCAGCAGAAGAAGTTGACGGCATTGCATTGGAAGCCAAAGAGACTAGGAAGAGACATGAAGGCAGCTGTGAACAGTGGTTGTACTAAGAAGCCAAGTTAGATATTAGATATATAACTAGAAGAAATGGAAGATCTTGGCTGAATGAATGGATGGAGAACCTGGAACCTAATGTTGTATACTTGAGTACCGTTAAAGGTTTATGGGGTTGAGTGGATTTAGGTATTTGGTGCTTATGAGGAAAGGAAGGGGAGGAAGGGGAGGAGGAGGAAGGAAGGGAAAGAGAGAGAGAAAGCAGAGGAGGAGGGAGGGAGGGAAAGGAGGGAGGAAGTAGAGGAGGAGGAAGGAAGTGTTAGAATGGGGTTTTCTTATAATCATTCTGGGCCACCGCGGCGTGTTGAGGGAGGAGGATGAAGGTTACAGGGAAAGAAGTTAAGGAGCAGTTATCCAACTAAATAGCCAAAGTATATCCCTGGCTGTTACCGTAAATATACAAGAGAAGGAACAATTAACCTGAACAAGCAGGGATATATTTGGCTGGTTAACCTCAAATAACAATTTCATAACTTCTTGTCGTACCTGTAAATTCCGATTGGTGGATTCGAGCTCTTCTCAGCCAACCGATTTGCTTTGAGGGAAAAGAATAATGCATCCCCGCCTCGCTTGCTCCCACAACCCCCATCCCCTCCCCTCATCTCACCTTCATATCACACTTTCCTTTTTGCCCCCCTCGGTCAGTTTTCTGTTAAATCACATTCTCCTTTCTCAATCATCCCTTTCAAACCCTAACCCACTCCAACTACCGGTATAATCGGCCCTGGCCACTGCTCATCGCACGGACGGGCGGCAAATGGTTGTTAAATTTTAACGGTGTGTCTCCCAGACCCGCCGGCGGGGGGTTGGAGAGGACCGCTTCGAGTTAGGCTGCCAAGATCGCTATGCTATATTTTGGCCAGCTGTTTTCCCACAGATCTCCTAGAAGCCAGATTCAATAAATCGAGCAACATTATAGAAGTAATTCCCTTGTTGTGAGTTGTGAGATGAAACGAAAGGTTTGGCTGTTGTTGCCCACCCCACGCACTCTATTAGAGCCTGTTGCTCAACTATGAATGATGGGGACGAAATACTGCGTGTCTCGTATCGAACGTGTTTGGGCGGCATGGCCTATTTTCTAATCTATAATATATAGGTAGTTCAAGTGTCCACAAGGTTTCCTCACCACAAATTTCCAAATTTTCTAGAACGTTACCTCCCTTGCTAGAGGGATTGATAGATTTAGGGCTAGTTACTACATCATGCTAATCACTTGCTCGAAACACGAAATAGTGTATGATAGCATACCGGTGCGAAGAACCCTACCAAAAAGAACCTTATTGGTTACGAACTCTAAATTCGCAAAATCGGTGACAGAGCGTCAACACGCACTGGTCAGCCTATCCTCTCTGTCAACGAAATAGGACCCTACCGTCTACTCGTAACAATAGGCGGTCTCTGCGTAGCAATGATATTCACAACCCTCCTATACCCCACCACAACCCGCAGCCCAATCCGAAGCTCCGTGTCGCCGTCCCCTTTCCTACTCGGAAGAACATACAGCACCACATTCTCACTCCTCCAATTAAGAATCCACGGGACAGCTAGCGGCGAATCAAATAAAAGCTCACCAGGCCAAAGATACGAAAAAAACGCGTGCAAAACTCCTCACAGAGTCCTTCCTAGCAAACGACTTCCTTCGCACCCAGATAGAATTCACAAAATATGAACCCTCACTCCGGGGCCGCTTTCCGAGAGAACAATACGACGGGATCATAGTCGGTGTGTGGAACATAACCAACTACCTATCCATAATATCCTACGCTTCAAAAACCTTCTCCCTGGGCGGTGAATAGGTAGAGGGTTTGTCGGCACTACTTAGAAATGTCGGTGCCCAGATGCGCCAAATCACTAGTCTGCTCTGCCTCCTGAGCGCGATTTTGGCCAGCGGTAACCCTCTACCACCGATTCTCGGCCTGCCGGAGCCACTCCGGCTAGTGCGTGCGCTGGATGGAGGCCTCAAGTTGGATCATCTTGTAGAGCCGGGGTTCATGGCACTCGCGGTTGCGCAGGTCGCTGTTGGAGTCATGCGGGAAGATCTTGTTCGGGTTATTGGGATGGTGGAGGAATTGGTGGGCAGGGTGGAATTCCCGGATGAGAGGAGTTTTTCGGGTGATTTGAAAGTTAAGATGCCTTGAGGTGGTGTTGTGGGTTTCTTTTGGGTATTTTGGGTCTCAGAGTTTTTGGGCGGGAAGGAAGGGTTTCTCTGTGATTCCATCTTCAACGATCTTGGTCGGTGAGTGATTCTCTGTGATTGGCCAACGATTTATGTTGTCCGGAGATAAATGGGAAAACGGGGAAAAAAGACTGCCGTATCGGCTGCCGACATTTCTAACGCTAGAAGGTGCTCGGATGTGGAATATCCACGAATACTGGAGAGTCCCATAGAGGTTGGTAGAAAATACTTGGGCATTATGGTGTTATCATGGAAGGTTCTAGGAAGTTGGAGTCTTTACTATACATTTCTTTTTGTTATGGGGTATTGCAGGGAATATTCCCAAGGTTACCTTCCTCTCTTCTATGTCAGAATGTTATGGGAAAGCAGAGGCTCATATGACCGACGGGAGATACTTTTGGGATTTACACCGTTTATGTTATAGTTACTTTCTATATCTTTCCCGAATATGTTTTGGCGGGCGGGTTTGTGAACGATTAGTTATTATATCCTCATTCGCACAAGTCGCTTCATTTTGTTCACGTCTGTCCTCCGCGAACCAAGAAGCAGAGGAGAGACATCGTCACTATGACCTAGAAATCCTTAGGACTGGTACTTGCAGAAGGACCGCCACTGGCTTACAAGTAGCATACTCCAAAATCACCGTAACACGGGAGTGTATGGAGATAAAAAGGCTTAGCCCAAGGCCTGTTGATCGCTTGCCGGTAGGAATTTGCCGCAGTGAAGGCCGGGAAATGATCAATATTCTCATGAAATATCCCTGCTCCGCCGCCTCCCCTGCCGGTATATCATAAAGGTCGGATCCGGCTAGAAACAGGCACCGTATAGGCACAACAAATTTGGGAGAAATTTGGGGGAGAAATTTGGGGATTTTTTCCAAGCGTTTTATGTATCATAAAAAAGGTCTATTTATACTGGATGCCCCGAATGTACCGTCTCCCCCAGCACCGGGAGATACAGTGCCAAGCACTGTACTCGTACAGGAGGCAATGTTGGGGATAAAATTTGGGCTCTACTTAGTTTGCACCTCCCAGCTAGTCTGCTGATAACTTAGAGAGCATAGATAGTGGTTCATGATATGACTTTGATTGGGAGGGGAAGTATGCTGGGCATGTGTTGAATGGTGGGCGGGAAGGTGTCACGTTTACGACAGGGGTGGCTGTTGCTTAGTCTTAGCGGACATGGGGGGTAAGTCTATGTTTCTCTCACGTTTCTTTCCACCACGAACCACGGCATAACGGAAGAACAGTTTGGGCCGTTAATGGGCGAAAGAAATTTAGGACAGCGGGCAACAAGAGGAGGATCTCTTGTACCTAGACAGCCGGATAACCGGGCAAAGTTGGACCTTCTTTTCGCTTAGATTTTTCTTTTCTTATTTTCTCAGGGTTCGTCTTGGGTGAAGGTTTGCGGATTAGATCAGGAGGGTTGAACCAATTGCGGATTGTCGGACTTGTTTTATCAGGCTGGTTTTCTCGCCAGTGGTGATTGTTGGCTTGTGGCTTCCTGCGCCTCGAAAAGTAGATACATTATTCCAAGTTTTTTCGCTTCAGTACCATAAATGATTCTAGACCAATCGAACTGTAAAAATTATGCCAACCGGCTTGGTTTCAAGACTTCATATGGTCTGCTCCCCATGAACGGCTCCGGGGAATTTCCTGTGCGTGGGATTACGTGCTGTTAGGATCGAAAGGGGGGGTTGGATTGAGAAGTAATTGGTCCCCCCTCCCCAACCCCACAACAAACACTATTGTTCCAGATTATCAAGTGCCAGTTGATGCCCATGCCGTTTTTGTGACCAGTCCTACGAATGTGAAGGAATAAGTTGGCCATGTCAGAATTGTGAATTAGAGGTCTTTTACATTGGTGGGCAGCACAACCCTAACCCTTGTTCTACCTTCTTCGAGTAACTACTTTGAACCTGGGCGACCTGCGACCCCTCAGTAAACTTCGGGACAATAGCGCAACAATCACCGGTATAGTCGTACGAGTTCTTACTATCATACAGCCCAAACGGACAGGGATATATTTGGCAAGTTAACCTTAAATAACTGGTCAATAACTTCTTACCGAACCGTGGCACAATAAGGGGTCTGTTGTAACAACAGTGGACTAGAGGCAACCGCTTCCCTTTTTCTTTTTTACACACTTCTTTGATTTTGTATTGCTCGGAGGATCCCATTTCAGTTGCCCGCAGCCAAAGCTAAGCAAGCCAAAAGTAACGGCCGTCCCATCAGACACTCTACTCCCGCACGGACTAGAAGAATTGAGAATCCTGCCGTATGTCGGAGTTGTCTCCCCTGCGACCGTAAGGTCTCTGATTTATTTATTTTTTATTTGTCTCAGCGGAGAGCTGAAATAATATCCTCTCACTATGCTTTCCGTCCCTAATTCAAAGGGGAAACTCGGGATGCCTGAGCATCACCCTGGTTACTGATACCTTAGTGTTCAAGATATGTGAAGGCTGCGCGAGGCTTCGCCGCATAGAAAACCAAAACCAAAACTACTTCCAAGGAGCAGAGGAAGCTCGGGTCCAGTACTAGTGTGCAGCCTACACAGGAGGAGGCAACGAGCACCCACTAGATTTTTGGTGTATTCAAGTATAATATCGTGAACTGTCCTCCGTACTCGAGTACTGTGTTACCTCCCAATATTTTACAAGTTTCTTTGATCTTTCATAGGGCCTACCATAAAAGTGGCATGTCGAGCAGGACCAGTATTTTACTATTATAGCTTGCTGGTGTAATTCGGCTTTAATAAAAGTCTAGCAAAGCATCTCAGCACAAGTGTTGGTAGAAATGGCTTTTTGCATCAAAAACATCAATTCGTAGCTACTTGTAGTTTATGGGCAACAAAGAATTTTCCAATCCGGCTTCTTATACCGGCATCTAGTTGGGACACTTCTCCTACTGCTACAAAAATCTTAATAAACCAGGCAAAAGCCTGGGAAAGTCATGTGGTTCTAGGGTTTTGGGTATGCAGAAAAGTGCCAATTTTCATATTATACGAATTTCCCATCGCAGCAGGTATTGTCAACTTTGAAGACTGGTAACTCAGCCGTATAGAGTAAATTGACCTAATAAGTGGCATCATGTGGAAGCTGCAATGAGGGTGAAAATAATTAGGTAAGTTTTGAAGCATTCCAGGTGTGATTGTTGATCAAACGTGGCAAGTTTTGGCGCAAAAGGCCGCTTCAACAACACTTTTGCTTAGTGAGGAAGCGTATAAGAGAGCATGGAGCAGAAGCATAACTGCGCGGGGGAGAAGTCGAAGATTAGTTTTAGTGCAATAAGGGTATGAGTATACTGTACAAAGGAAAAAATGTGTGTTGGGCTATTGGAAAGGAGCTGCCCTAACTATGATATACAAGAAAATAATTGCTAGAAGAAGCAATTCTCGATACTGGGATCATTGGTGTTCATCACTATTCGCAAGGCTTGAAATAATCTTGGATATTTTTAACTATCATACGAGAGAAACACCGGCAACTCCCCTCCCTTCGCCCCACGGGGGTGATCAAAAAAAAAAGGTGGGCAGAGAAACAATGTAGAAAGAGAAGTTGTTGCCCGGATCCGCTAGCGCTGGGGATACGAACTTAATCTAATCGTGGGTTAATAGGATTTCTTAAGAACTAAGAGGCAAGCTTAATAGGGAGGTGTACCGTGTACTTCTAGGACTCGCATTCATAGGCTCCTGCGGCGCTGGTTGTGTAGTAATCGGGGCCTCTCGAACCTCAGTGTGCCCCGAGGTACGAGTAATGTGCCATGTGCAGCAGAAGAAGTTGACGGCGTTGCATTGGAAGCCAAAGAGACTTGGAAGAGGCATGAAGGCAGCTGTGGATAGTGGCTGTACTAAGAAGCCAAGTTAGATATTAGATATATAATTAGAAGAAATGGAAGATCTGGGTTGAGTGGATGGAGGGAAAACCTGGAACCTAATGTTATATACTTGAGTACCGTTAAATGTTTATGGGGCTGAGTGGATTCAGGTATTTGGTGCTTATGAGGAAAGGAAGGGGAGGGGGTGGAGGAGGAGGAAGGAAGGGAAAGAGAGAGAAAACAGAGGAGGGAGGGAGGGAGGACAAGGAGGAAGTAGAGGAGGAAGGAAGGGTCAGAATGGGTTTTTCTTATAATTATTCTGGGCCACCGCGGGATTAAATACGGACACCGCAAAGTTAAGGCAAAGTAACCCCATTGTAGACATCCATCTTGGACCGCAACCCTAACCCTGACTATTTGCTTTTTTGCCCGATCTATGTTCGCGGCTCACACAGATTTCTCACGGAACGTGTGCCCTTCTGTGTCCGCCAACCAGTTTTCTAGGGAGGAAAAAAATGATCCTTTAACCACCTTGCGCTCAACTTACACTCATTCACTTTTCTTTCTCTCTAATAACGCTTCTGCACTTCTACGCTTCCACACTTCTGCTTTTCCCCCCCCCCACACCTTCGCATTTTCCCCCTTGTCTTTCTCCCTCGTTCAATTTGCTATGATAGTATTTCTTTTTCTCAACCATCTCATCCAAACCCTAACCCACTACCCTTCTTCTAACTCCCGCTATCATCAGCCCTGGCTACTGCTTATCGTACGGAGGGCGGTAAATGGTTGCTACTGTAAGTTTTAACGGTGTGTCTCCTAGACTCACTTGCGAGGGTTTGGAGAGGACCGCGCCCGAGTTAGGCTGCGAACAATTGTTATGCTACATTTGGGCAACTGTTTTTCGACAGATTTTCCAGAAGCCAGATTCAATAAATCGAGCAACATTATAGAAGCAATTCCCTTGTGGGTTGTGAGATGAAAAGAGAGGGGTTTTCCGGCTGTTGCCCACCCCATGCACTCTATCAGGGCGTGTTGCTCAACTGTAAATGATGGGGATGAAATACTGTGCATCCCGCACCGAAGGTGTTTGGGCGGGGTGGCCCATTTTCTAATCTATAATACAATATTATAGTTCAAGTGTCCACAAGGTTTCCTCATGAGAAACACTAAATTTTCTAGAACGTTACCCCCCTTGCTAGAAAAATTGATGAGTTTAGGGTTAGTTACTACATCATGTATGATAATCACTTGCTCAAAACACGGAATAGTGTAGCATGCCGATACAAAGAACCCTACCAAAAAATTTGGTGGAGATCAGCGAAAGGATGGTAGGCGGCGGAAAGCCTGTTGTAATAATATTATCATACATAACGTACCTGACGGCACACCGAAAAATACATCACAACGAAAAATTTGATGAGAAGCACCGCAGCCTCAAGGCGGACTGGTGGAATGGCAGTAAAACATAATGATTTAAGTGAATTAACTATAAATAGTTAAAAAGAGTTACCTCAAGATCTTCCTGCATTGTTGCTTCTCTAAGATGTTTCCCGCACTCACCAAATTCTTTGTTGTGCCCATTTTTCGGTGCGCGGTCAGGTATCATATCATACCTTATCCTACCGTCCCTACATCCCGGCTCTACGGACGGGGGTATTTCGAAGATCAGGACGTTGGCGGGATCCCTTCGTTCGTACTCCGAATTTCACGGAAAATTAGTGTGCCGTAGCGCAGAGAGCGACGCATGATTAACCATTCTCGCAACACACTAGGAAACACGCCATCCCACAAAAGAACTAAGCGGGCAAGCCAAACCCAAAAGAAATAAGGAATTAAACAAACATTCCGTCCAGTTTGAAATGTGTAGCACTAACTCATTTCATAATTAGGATACGGTAGGAGATACTGTACTTTGCTCACTGCAAGTAGTGCAGTGCTCAGCCACTCAGTATGGCCATGATCCCAATTATCCCAATTAATCAGTGCTGCATATTCCAATCTTGTCACCTCCCCGTTTTCGCCCCCAAAACTCTTAGTAATATTTCCCAGTGACCATTCTGCTGGTAGCTAACACCATATTCAGCCGAGTTAAGTGCAGCACTAGCTCCCTTCGGTGGATACGAGTGGAGGGATGTGGTACAGTACCGGTAAGGTGTTTTTTGCTTGTTGCTGGGCCGATCCTTGCTCGTCAACTGCCCGGGTATCAAAACGCAAAACCACCCTTCAGCGAAACTGCTTTTCCGCCACGACTACATCGAGCGGGCACCCATATCTACTTGCCAGATTCAAAAGTATTGGGAAATTCGGTCGGTGTCCTTGGCGCCAAGTTTGCTGAATATTTCCCAATACTTTTGAATCTAACAAGAAATTCCAACCAATTGTATAATACACAAAAAAAAAGGAACTATGGAAGAAACAATTCTCGGTATCAGGATCATTCGTATTCATCACAGGTCACGGAGCTTGACATAATCTTAGATAAATTCTGTCACTAGAGAGACTCCGGCTAACCCCCCAACCTTCGCCCCCCCCTTGGCCTCCCGAAGATGAACAGAAAAACAGCGTTGAATGAAAGATCCTTTCCCAAGATCCACCTTAGTGCTAAGCACACAAACTCAATCTGGATAAAGGTTAACAGGGCTACTTAAGAATTGAGAGTAAGCTTAACGGAGAGGTACACCTTTAGGATTTGCATTCATAGGCTCCTGCGGCCTTGGTTGTGTAGTAATTGGGGCCTCTCCAAGTTGAACCTCGTTGCGCCCTGAGGTACGAGTGATGTGCCATGTGCAGCAGAAAAAGTTGACGGCATTGCATTTGAAGCCAAGGATACTCAGAAGAGACATCAAGGCAACCGTAGACAGTGATTTCACTAGAATGACATAGTTAATTATTGAGTATATAACTGAAGAAATGGAAGGTCTTGAGTGGATGATGTGAGGGAAAACTTCGAACCTAATGTTGTATACTCGAGTATCGCTAAGGGTTTGTGGGATTGGGTGATTTCAGATGTTTGAGGCTTATGAGGGAGGTGAGGGAAGGAAGGAGAAGACGGAGAGAAAGAGAGAGGAGGGGGCAGAATGAAAGAATACCCCCAAATATCTATGATCAAGATCCCATCGGCCTGTTCTTGCAATGCCATCTACCAGATCACGCCCCGGGGGGCGCGCCTGACGGGGTGTCGGGCCATGTACACTGCCGTAGAAACTCGCCAAACTCGCTACGGTATGCAGGATCAAAGATTGTCGCACTCTAATTGGCCAGCACAATGGACCGTGGCCACAAGTTTACCCTCTAATTGGCCACAATCCATGCACGATGGCCTTGGCTACATAGAGGGTCTGGCGAGTTTCCGTGTACGGTGGCCTTGGCTGCATAGAGAGTCTGGCGAGTTTCTAGGGTATTTGAAATCCGCACTAAGCCAATCACGTTACCCGCTATGCAGGAAACGCTAGTATGATAAGCCAAGTCAACCAGCCAACAGCAACCACGAAACAGCGCGCAAAACATTAGCCTGCTCCAGGCTGCTGCGCACCTATCCCCAGCCGCGAAGAGAGGCGAGAAGAAATTGCGGAAATGGACAACAATAACTGCACTTGGCAACCCTTTCGAGAAAACTTTTTCAACACCATGCATTCTGGTAGATATTTCCCCAATTCCTTTTCACAATTTCTGGGGGTAAAGTGAGACCTGGGGTGAGGGTTTTTAGCGATTTTCTTAGAATTCTTGGCATAAGTTACTACAAAAACACACCACTTTTAAGTGAGGACAGACCAATCCTCAGAAACCCTTTCTGACTGTAAGAAAAATTAAAAATATAATAATTAGTCAAGATTAATTTTCGTCACTTTCTCGATGGTATATTTCCCGGCTCATGGTATCATATCTGAAAGGAGAAAACCTATACAAGGCGCAGGGAAAAAAGCATTAGAACAGTTAATTTAGGTTAACCAGCAAAATAATCCCTGTCTTGTTTAAACCTTCGGTGACCTGTCGCATTTCAGGGTTACGCCAATCACCGTCCTTGATT
>Ga0307510_10006140_pt1 | contig 14319 bp, 17 predicted proteins | sample 12_EM_MG_FD_207224 | JGI IMG/M metagenome (GOLD analysis project Ga0307510, IMG submission 207224) | Populus trichocarpa ectomycorrhiza microbial communities from riparian zone in the Pacific Northwest, United States - 12_EM | ecosystem: Host-associated > Plants > Roots > Unclassified | place...
TAGTGTTCTTGGCAAACCTATCTAGTGTGATCAAATGACCTCTAATCTCTCTCGCCTGTCATATGCACGTGTGTTGGTTGAAATAGACCTTCGTGAGGACATTCAACACTCTGTAGAGGTGTCTTTGCTGTCTAGTCCAGTACTTCACCAAAAGGTGGTTTATGAAACTCTGCCAAAGTTCTGTAACTTTTGTAATGTCCTTGGACATACTCGGCTTCTTTGCTCCAAAGCTACTTCCATTACCAATAATGTGGGTAGTACTCAAGCTGTGCAAGCAGGTAAAGGGGGAGTCTTTAGCAGACTGGGACCTCAAATCCATCAACATGAGCAGGTTACTTCCACAGGTTCATAGGAGCAGAGTCAGCCCTTACCAGTTCAGGTTCCCCCAGCAGCTTCATCAGACACTCCTATTGTGGCTACTGAGCAGGTTGCCCCTAGTGTTGCTCCTGATGGCTGGATTACGGTGGAGTCTGGATGAAAAAAAAATAAGCATATCAGAAGTACCTCCAAGGGGAAGGAGGTGATTGTAGTCGAAGCTGTGTCTGATGAGAATCCCTATCAAAATCTTGTTCTCTTTGCATGTGCTGGTGTGGTTGCTTCCCCGGTCTGTGCAGACATGGTTGTTGCTTCAGAATGTGCAGGTGTTGTTTTGGAAGTTGCTCCTTCTTGCTTGGAGCTTCCCAATCCAGGGGAAGGTATTCTAGCTCCAAGGCCTTCAGAAGTTACTCCTTTGGGGGACCCTGTCACGACTAATAGGAAGCATCATATCAAGAGGACTAGTACTGGTAGTAGAAGGGCCTCCCCTTCTCCTGCATCCTCATGATCATTTACAATTGGAATATCAGGGGTTTAAATAATCCCCTGAAACAGCATGAGGTGGTTGGCCTCATGAAGAAATACATAATGGATATTTGTGGTTTGCTTGAAACTAAATTGCTTCCCTCTAGGGTAGCCAACCTGCATAAGTTTCGGCTTCGGGATTGGAAATATCTTTCCAATACAGATGTAGAATCTACTGCTCGTATTGTTGTTTTTTGGAATCCTTCCACAGTCTTTGTCGACCTGCTTGCTTCCTCTACTCAAGCTCTTCATCTCTCTGTTAATAGTTTGATTTCCCAATACAGCTTCCAGGTTACCTTTGTTTATGGGTTCAATACTATATCTGCTAGAAGGTCTTTATAGGGGGACTTGAGATGTTGGAACTCTTCATGTCCCTGGATGGTCCTAGGTGATTTCAATTTTGTGCTTCCCCCTGCTGACAAGCACAATGGTGAACTTGTTTCCTCCTATGAAACCTCAGATTTTCGAGAATGCTGCTTAGACCTTGGCCTTCAGGATGTTAACTATATTGGTTGCCACTTCAGTTGAACCAATGGTACTGTGTGGAGCAAACTTGATAGGGTTCTGACCAATACTTTATGGTCCTCTCTTCAGCACCTGACTCATGTTCACTTTGATTCTCCTGGAGCTTTTACTGACCACTCTCCTGCCAAAGTTTGTTTGGACTAGCAAGTGCAGGGCATGAGAAACTTCAAATTCTTCAACATGTGGGCTTCGCACGATCAGTTCCTGGAGGTGGTCTCTAATCATTGGTCTTCTGTTGTTTATGGCACTCCAATGTATGTTTTTTATCGCAGGTTAAAGCTTTTGAAACGGCACTTGAAGGAGCTCAATCGTCTCCATTTCAGCCATATCATTGAGCGTGTTTTACATCTTGAAACTGAGCTGGCAGATCATCAATCTATTTTACAGCATAACAGGGACAACCATCTTTTATTGGAACATGAAAAGCCCCTTCAATCAAAGCTATCAACTTTGAAGTTTGTGAAAAAGCAGTTTTTCAGTCAAAAGATCAAGTGCAACTTCCTTAAGGATAGTGATAGAGGCTCCAAGTTCTTTCATGCACTGATGAATCATAATCACAGAAGGAATTTCATTCCAGCCATTATGACCACTCATGGCCGGCTTAGCTCCTCTTTGGAGAAGTGGGAGCTGTCTTTGTGCACTATTTCCAGCAGCTGCTTGGCACATCCAAAATCACCATTCCCCTTGATGATGCGATCATTCACAGTGGGCCCTGTCTCTCCTCTAGCTCTCATGATCTTCTCCTTTCTCCGGTTACTCATGAGGATATTCGGAAGGCAATCTTCAGCATAGGGGATGACAAAGCTCCTAGGCCTGATGGCTACTCCTCCCTCTTCTTCAAGCAAGCCTGGCATGTTGTTGGGGAGGATCTCATTGCTGCTGTACAAGATTTTTTTCTTTCTGGAAGGCTCCTTAGGCAGGTTAATCATTCAATCATTGCTTTGGTTCCCAAATCAACCAATGTTTATTCTTCGTTTGATTTCAGGCCAATCTCTTGCTGTAATGTGATTTATAAGGTGATTGCAAAGATTTTGGTTGGTCGGCTAGCTCATGCTTTAACAGACATTATCAGCCCCATGCAGGACTCCTTGGGTGGCCGACTTATGAGTGATAACATCAATCTTGTTCTGGAGCTTCTTAGGCAATATAGCAGGAAGTGATCTTCTCCTCGCAATCTATTGAAGGTTGATTTCAGGAAAGCCTTTGATTCTGTTCAGTGGGACTTCCTGGATAGATTTGTTTCTCTTCTAATGCAGTGTGTCTCCACTAACTCTTACTTTGTTGTTGTGAATGGTGACCTTCATGGATTCTTTCTAGGAAAAAGTGGTGTAAGACAAGGGGACCCCTTATCCCCATATCTCTTTACTTGCTGTATGGAATACTTTTCCAGGATGTTAAAGTTGGCCTCTCAATAGGTGGGATTTCGGTTTCATCCTAAATATGGGATTCAAGGTATCACCCACCTAGCTTTTGCAGAAGATATCCTCCTTCTCTCATGAGGTGATTCCTCTTAAGTTCGATGCCTCCTCCAACAACTCATCCTTTTTGGTCAAACTTCCGGGCTGGTGATAAATCCGCAGAAATCATCCATCTTCTTTAGGGGTGTTAGTGATGCTCACAAGCAATCCATCCTCACAGAATCTGGCTTCAAGGAAGGGCTTTTCCCTTTCACCTACTTAGGGGTTCCTTTGAGCCCCCATCGGCTATTAGCTAGCCAATTTTCACCTCTCCTACAGGCTTTGGAGTTGACAGTACAAGGCTGGAATGGCAAGCACCTCACGTATGCTAGGCATCTTGAGCTTCTTCGGTCTGTGCTCTTAGGCAAGGTTAATTTCTGGCTGAATATTTTTCCCATTCCAGAAATAGTAATCAATAATATCATAAGCATCTGCAGGAATTTTTTATGGACAGGAGATGTCAGGAGAAGTAGCTCTGCTTTGGTTGCATGGAAATCTCTCTACTTGCCTAAGACAGAAGGAGGGCTTGGTCTCTTTGATCTCAGAGCTTGTAATAGAAGCTTCCTGGCCAAGCAACTCTAGAATATTCATCTTAAAACGGATTCGGGATGGATTTGTTGGGTGCACCACTTCTATTTGAGCAGTGACACCATTTGGACTGCTCAAGCTCACCAACATTCCTCCCCTTTATGGAAGTCCATCATTTCTGTCAGGGACATGCATATCATTTCTTTCGGCCAGTAGGTTCAACCAACTCATGGCATAGAGTGGTTTGGGAGTAGTGGTCTCTGCCTAAGTACAGTTTCATACTATGTTGGTTGTCTTGGGCTAGCTCCGCACTCGTGATAGGTTGAGGTGTATTCCTATCAATCCCACCTGTGTGTTCTGTAGGCAGGAGGAGGAGTCTCACAGCCATTTGTTCTTTATGTGTGGATGGCCATGTCGCCTATGGGCTATGATCAAATCCTGGTTGCGGATGGACAATAACATGAGAACCTTGCATAGTGCTCTTCGTGGGTTGCATCCAAAGAAGAAAAGTATGGAAGCACGTATGAGAAGAGTTTTGCTGGGCATAGTGGTTTATCTGATCTGGGAAGAGAGAAATCGGCCGGTCTTCGAAGGGAAAACCATAGGTGTTAACATAACTTTCAGATGATTCCAAGTCTTGTTTTATATCATCTTCCACTTCCACGAGAAGGATCACTCACTTTTGCATGTTGGCTGATGGGCCCTGCAATAGTCTTGGGAGGGTTTTAAAAGTTGTTGCACTGCTTAGAAGGACCAGGTTCTGTGTTTGTGGTTCGTTGATTCAAGTCCATGTTGGTTGTATTATTATTTTATGTACATTGGGATGGGGTTTTATGGTAGTGGCTATTTCTCTTGGGCTCGGTTATCCTAGGCACCTAAAATCCTTATGTTCCTAAGATAACCAAGGGTTTGTTTATGTGTTGTAATTGTTTGTTGCTGCTTTCTGGGAGCCTGTTCCCACTAGCTTTGCTCTATACATGTGTATATACGGCTTGTTGGGTTTCCAGCTAGTCTATTTTTTATCTATAAAATTTATAACATTTGATCAAAAAATAAAAAGAGCTCTCAGTCTGTCAATTTTTTTTCTTTTTTTTTTTTATCAAAATATAAGAATGTATTATAGATTAAAAAAATAACAAGGTTGGTGACCCAGCAAGTTAATATACAGACATAGACATGTACAATTTGCCCAAAAGAAAGCCAAAAAGCTAACAAATGCCCAGACAGGCTGCGACCATACAAACATGAATAATTAGTGGGGAACAGCCTCCCCACGAAACAAATATAGCCTATCGGACAAGTTAGCAAAGAAACCTATTCTATGACAGGTGTCTAAAATAACCAGCCTTGAAGTTGATTCCACATATCATTACACAGCTGTCATCAAACTTGCATCCCATATGTCTGCCACACGGAAGAACCCACTTGGACTAGCTACTCGCCCATGCAACAGTATTGCATGCGTCAAAACCAGACCACGTGAAATGCATCAAAACCAGACCTCGTCAAAAACACTGTTCATCTTCCTTATACAAAAGCAGCAATTCCCATCTACCACGTCAAATGAAGATCATCCAAAGCGAACGACCATCAACAAAAACCAAACCAACCAACAGACAAATTACTACTGTCAACAGTCAACTTGATATGGAAGCTAACAGACCAACCAACCAACAACAAGAAGCAAACAAAAGACTACCCTGAACAACTTATCTTCAGAAGACCACAACCATACACCTCAGCCAGCATTGAGAATGTGATGATCTTTCTCATAGAAATGAAAAACAGTATAGAAGATAACCTGAAATTTTCGAAAGGTATTGCCCACCAAAGTACTCTTTCCATAAAAAATTATCTTGTTCCTTTCTTCCCAGATAAGATAAACCATGAGACCCAAAGAGACTCTTCTCATTTGGGCTTCTAAGTTATTTCCCCCGGAGTGTAGTCCCCTGATGGCACTGGTCAAGGTCATCATCCTCCTATTGATGCGCAGCCACAACTTGATTTGCAACCAGAAGCAAGCTGACCAAGAGCAAGTGAAAAATAAATGGCTATGTGTTTCCTCCATCTGCCCAAAAATAACAAACGAAGTATCTATTTGAAAAAACCGAAGCCGATCTTTTGTTCTTAATTTTCCCAACACAACTAGCCATAAAATGAAGTTGTGTCTTGGCATAAACCATTGCTCCCATACCACTCGCGCCTAGTTTACTTGAGGACCAGAGAGTCTAAAATAATTATATGCTTTCATCGAGAAGTTGCCATCCCCATTGTTCCATTGCCGAAGTAATGTAACTGTTTCCTCTTAGCTCCCGCAATCTTCAAGTAACTGATCTTTTAACAGAATAATAGATTTCCAAATGGGGGATGTAGAGTGATGAGCAGTCACAGACCATATAGTATTCTGTTGCAAGTAAAAGTGATAAACCCATTAGATCTATATGGAGTCAGTTTTAAGATGGATGTTCCAGAGTTGTTTTGCTAAGAAGCTCTTGTTTCGAGCCTTTAAGTCAAATAAACCCAGGACCCCTTTCCTTCTTGGGGAGACAAAGTTGCTTCTAGGCCACCAGAGTAGAGTTGCTTTTTGAATGGTTGCCTGACCACAAGAAGTTTCTGCAGATGCAAATAATTTGATTAATTACACTACTCGGCATAGGAAAGATGTTAAACCAAAACTGGACCATTCCATAGAGGACTATCCGCACTAGCTCCAATCTCCCAACATAAGTGAGATGTTTTCCCATCCAACTTTGCACTGCCAATTCTAATTTCTGCAACAGAGGAGAGTATTGGCTTGCTAAAAGTATGTGGGGACTGAGAGGAACATCGAGTTATTTGAAGGGAAAACTACTTTCTCTGAAACCAGTATCATGGAGGATTAACTGCTTCAAACTATCGCTAACACCCCAAAATAGATTGATGATTTCGCTGCATTTATGGTCAACCCTGAAGTCTGCCCGAAGATTATTAGCTGCTGAAAAATTATGGAAACCGAGTGTCTATCCCCACGAGACAACAAAAGTAAATCATCAGCAAAAGCAAGGTGACATATATCATGGACATTACATTTCAGGTGGAAATGAAAATCACCATTCCTCGATGCTAGCTTAAGCATTCTGGAGAAGTATTCCATGCATAAGATAAACAAATATGGTGATAATGGATCACCTTGTGCACAAATCGGTCTGGGAAGCGAAACATATGAAGCAACTGACGCAGTAAATGCCACTGAACTAAATTAAAAGCTTTCTTAAAATCAACCTTCATGAGACATCCAGGAGAAGCTCTCTTCCTGCCATAATGACGAAGAAGCTCCTGAACTAAATTCATGTTGTCTGACATCATTTTCCCACCTAGAAAGGCATTTTGCATTGGACTAATGATGCCATTTAGAGTAGAAGCTAATCTCCCCGAAAGGATTTTAGATATCACTTTGTAGACCACATTGCAGCAGGAAATGGGCCGGAAGTTAGCTGTTATATTTACATTTGCTGCCTTGGGGATCAGAGCAATAATAGAGTGGTTAAGTTGCCTCAAACGTTCCCTAGAAATGAAGAAATCCTGAACTGCCGCACAAAAATCCCCTCCAATGACATCCCATGATTTTTTGAAGAAGAATGAAGAGTAACCATCTGCCCTGGAGCTTTATCATTCCCAATACCAAACAAAGCATTTTTAATATCATCATTAGATACAGGAGCTAATAGAGACTCATGAGAGCTTTCATTAAGGCAAGGGCCACTTTGAATAACATCAATATCTAGGAGGAGAGTTTCCTTGCAAGAGCCCAGGAGCTGCTGATAGAACCTGACGAATTCTTCACCAATTTCAGCCTCTGATGTAGTCAGGGTGCCGTCACTGCAGTGAATAGCAGGAATATAATTCCTTCTGTTTTTCTGATTCATAAATGCATGAAAAAAACTTGTGCCTCAATCACTGTCTTTGAAAAAATTGCATTTAAGTTTCTGCGAGAACATTTTCTCCACTGATTTAAGATTCATCAATATCAACCGTAACTGGTTATCATGCTCCAATATATGTAAATTGTCCCTGGCATCATGAAGAGCAGTTTGGTGATTCTCTAGAGCTGCCTCAGCTCTAGCAACTCTTTTAGAGATATGGCTAAAGTGCAGTTTATTTAGCTCTTTCAAAGGCCTCTTCAGAAACTTGAGCTTCTTACAAAGAGAGAACATAGGAGAGCCTTGGATGTGGCGAGTCCAGTTATCAGATACAATCTGCAAGAAATTCTCATGAGAAGCCCACATATTGAAGAACTTAAAATTGCGCCTCCCCTGACTGTTCTGATAATCAAACCAAATAATTGCTAGAGAATGATCAAAAAAGGCCCCAGGATTGCCGAAGTGGACATGAGCTGGAGCTTGAAGGGAAGACCAAGATGAATTGACTAGAACTCTATCAATTTTGCTCCATACTCTTCCATTATTCCAGGTAAAATGGCAGCCCGTGAAATTAAGATCAACAAGCCCAAGGTCCGTACAACAATCTCTAAAATCCGATGTTTCATAGGTGGAGACGGGCTCTCCATTGTGCTTGTCATTCCGAGACAAGACAGAATTGAAGTCACCCATAACCAACCATGGGCAATTAGGCTGCCATGCTCTTAAATCCCCCCATAGAGATCTTCTTACAGCAATAATATTAAATCCATACATAAAAGTGACAGTGAAGCTAAGCTGGAGAACTAAGCTGCTGATAATTACATGCAGCCCTTGAGCTGAACAATCAAGTAAGTCAACTTTTATCGTTGATGGATTCCCAAAAACCACAATTATGGCATTGCTGGTAGCTGTAGCATTAGTAAGGAACTTCCAATGTTTCATCCGAAAGTTATGCATGGAGGAAACCTTAGAAGAGTGCAATTTGGTCTCAAAAAGACCACAAACATCCATTTTATGCTTCTTCATGAGGTTAACCACCTCATGTTGCTTCAGAGGACTGTTGAGTCCTCTGACATTCCAATAATAGATAATCATGAACTAGCATGAGAGGTAGGAGACCTCCTACCACTACCACCTGATTTCCGAGTGCTACTCCTTGTAACCACAACTGGAGGAGCCGGAGGAGCTACTTTCTGAGTGGCCTCATTACAAACGTTCTCCCCAGTCCTGACACTACAGCCAGCAGAAGTGCCTTCACAAGATTGCTCTTCTGTTCTGATCAAAACAACAGTTGAACCTGTCCTGCCTTCATTACTGGTATTCGGTTGAGTAAGAGATTCATCGCCCCGCACTCTAACATCCATTGGGCATGACACTTCATTGCCCTTATTGCTGCATGCCACTTCCTTGCCCTTATTGCTGCTTGTTACCCTCTAGGGAGCAGCAGTCATAGATGTTTCCTTGTGTCTAAAGTTTGACTTCTTCCCCTTTACCACTTCCCAGCCACTAATGACAGCTTCAACTTCTGCTTGTAGTGGATCTAGAGTCTGCTGGTCAGACTGACTGCTCCCTTTGTTTCCCCTAGCATTGTTTGGTTTGGAAGGTTTACTCCGAGTCCTGTGCTCCACATCTGAACTATGGTTGCTAGTCATTGAGGGACAAGCAGCAGTAGTGTAGCTAAGGACTTTACAATGCTTACAAAATTTTGGCAGTGTTTCATACACAATTGATTGCATCAGAATATCTCCATTAGGCAGCTGAACTTGAAAAGATGGAGGCAGGTCATCCATCAGATTCACTTCCACAAGCACTCTAGCATAAGAGAGTCTAGTCATGGAAGAAGTTAATCTATCACTTTGCAGAGGTTTCCCCAGCACACTAGCTATCTTTGAGAGGCACTAAGGAGACCAGTAACTCAAGGGAAGATTAGGGAGTTTGATCCAAACTAGAACTCTAGTCATCTCTGCAGAAGAGAAATCAAAAAATTCAGGCATTGGCCTCAACAGTAAAGGCCTCCCATACACCAAATATGGACCTCCACCGAGAACAACCATTTTGTCATCAACATTACTGAATTTATAAATTAGCCAACCGGAGGCATGAATCGTCAATGTTGCATTACAGTGCCAGGTGCTACTAACAATACTATTCAAAGCTTTAAATCCTGGAGATTTACCAGCAACATACCCAATAAGACAAGTTTTCCAAACAGCGTAGTGATCATCCAAATCCTCTTCCAACAGAGAACAAGATTTTGAATTACTTATGCCAGAAAAATGAATTAGCTTGGAACAATTTTCTAAACTACGGTTATTAGAGAACAAGTCCCTCCATTTGCCTGCAACATTTTCAGTTGGTTGAGGAATACCTGAAGTTTGGGGATCCGCTTGCCTAGGAATCCTTGAGTCTTTGTCTCCCGCCGTACTGGAATCGGGCAGAGCAGCTAGTAATGGCTCTTCACTAAACACATCTTCTAAAAGGGGGGTTGGATCCGGTTGACCATCGTCAGATCTATCTTCTACAACATCAGATCCATCTTCTGCAACACATTCTTCCACCAAGACACGCTCAGGTGAAGAAGATAGACTAGCGTCTCCAGCTGAAAAGGAGCCACCAGAGGCTTCTTCAGCATAAATGATATATTTTTCCGGGCTACATCCACCGACGATGGGTTTGACGACTGGTGACTTGGGTAAAGAAGCGGAGCTGAGAACCTTCTGGGTTGGGGGTTGTGCCTCCAAAGCTAAGTCAGAGTCGGAGGAGAAAGTGTCCTGTTTTGGGTGAGTAGACAAAGGCTTTCGTTTGTTTCTGGCCATGGAAAGAGGCGGGAAAGTACAGTAAATGGAAATTATACACAGTAGAAAGGATTCAACAGCAGTAAACCAAGGCGCGAGGGAAAAATTCTTCAAATTGAAGGAGAGCATCTCTCTCTAGTTTCTCTCTCTAGGTTTCAGCTAACTCTGTCAATCCTTGTTACGTCTGAATCTGGTAAGTTTTCCCGTATTGAGTCAAATTAAGCCGCAGGCTCCACTCCTGGTGGTGCCTTTCCATCAATTCCTTTAAGTTTCAGCCTTGCGACCATACCCCCCCAGAACCCAAAAACTTTGATTTCTCATAAGGTGTTGGCGAAGTCCTAGAAGCAACATTCGCCAATCCTTGGTCGGCATCGTTTATGGTTGAGACTAGGACGGTATCTGATCGTCTTCGAGCCCCAACTTTCGTTCTTGATTAATGAAAACATCCTTGGCAAATGCTTTCACAGTTGTTCGTCTTTCATAAATCCAAGAATTTCACCTCTGACTATGAAATACGAATGCCCCCGACTGTCCCTGTTAAACATTACTCTGATCCCGAAGGCCAACACAATAGGATCAAAATCCTATGATGTTATCTCATGCTAATATATCCAGAGCGTAGGCTTGCTTTGAGCACTCTAATTTCTTCAAAGTAACAGCACCGGAGACACGACCCGGCCAGTTAAGGCCAGGAGCGCATCGGCGGTAGAAGGGATGAGGGGACCGGTGCACACCTGAAGCGGACAGGCCGACCTAACCCAAAGTCCAACTACGAGCTTTTTAACTGCAACAACTTAAATATACGCTATTGAAGCTGGAATTACCGCGGCTGCTGGCACTAGACTTGCCCTCCAATGGATCCTCGTTAAGGGATTTAGATTATTCTCATTCCAATTACCAGACTCGAAGAGTCCGGTATTGTTATTTATTGTCACTACCTCCCCATGTCAGGATTGGGTAATCTGCGCGTCTGCTGCCTTCCTTCGATGTGGTAGTCGTTTCTCAGGCTCCCTCTCCAGAATCGTCACCACCATGGTCATGCGATCCGTAGAGTTATCATGAATCATCGGAGAAACAAGCAGAGCCCACGTCAACTTTTTCTCTAATAAATGTGTCCCTTCCAGAAGTCGGGGTTTGCACGTATTAGCTCTAAAATTACTACGGTTATCCGAGTAACAAATACCATCAAACAAACTATAACTGATTTAATAAGCCAGTCACATTTTCACAGTCTGAATTAGTTCATACTTACACATGCATGGCTTAATCTTTGAGACAAGCATATGACTATTGGTAGGATCAACCAGGTAGCATTCCTTAGCGACACCACGACCCGCACGATCCCCGACGCCAATGAGATGAGGGGCCGAGATGGGCGAGGAAATTGTTCTTATCGAGCACAAGTGGCTCGAACAGGCGGTCGTAGGAGCAGAGGCCCCCGCCCCGGCATCGCATTCTACATCCGAAAGCACGAGCGATCACGCGTGGGCCAGTTCGGCGGGAGTCCGCTCGACTGGAACACCGGCGCCGCTGCTAGGTTCGCCCCGAGCCCCCGGGGAGGTAGGCGGCAGAGAGGGACAACTTCACATTCGAATTCCACCGAAATGGGTACGCAACACAGGAACCCTGCCTCGCCGCAAGGTACCAAGGGCCTTGGGTTGAGAGTGATGGGGGCAACGGGCCGACAATTCGGTGTACCAGCACGGAGCCTGCTGACACGGACATCCCGATTACCGCTCATGCGCCACCGCGTATATGCGAGAACAATCCTGACAAGCGAACCACGGCCACGAGAGCAAGTGGAAACACCCGAGCGAGATCGTGCTTGCACCACTAGACGCGAAGGATCTCGAAGGGACAAGTAACAAGCCGCAGGGGGACATGACAAGGACAATCATGCGGGAGGCTGTCTGCCTCAGCTCGGGAGACGGAGGCTAGGCTTCGGCTACGGGCACGTCACGCCACGAGGTGAGGGATAACGAGGAGAGCCAACACATGGACGTGCGCACGACAATTTAATGCCACGCCTACGCCAGCGTAGAGCTCTCCTTGTAATCCCAAGCTCGATGGTCCGCACCAGACACGTTAGTCAGGCCTCCAACTTGCGAGCACAGGTAGCCGCCGCCGTCGCCGTGACGTCGTGGCAAGCAAACGGGCGTGCAGCAGGTGCCAGCACCTTGGCACGAGAATAGAAAATGAATGCCACGCCACGGATAAGCAGCTCCAACATGCCCAATGGCTTGGAACGGGTCTCAAAGACGGTGGCCGGAATCGGGTCTTCGCCAGCCGGAAAACGGGTCATCGATGCTTGCGATACTTCAGGCCATAAGGCCCCCCATATTAGTCCGAGTGTAGGAACAATTCACAAAGCCCCCGCGGCATGCCTATGGGCGCCAGGCCAGCGCGCCCCATGGCCAGTCAGGGGGCACCCCCTAAAGAGTAATAAGTGTTATTACAGCTCTAGCAGGGGTAGACACTATTAGGTCTCAGTTGTCACCCCCTCTCTAAAAAATTCATTTCTTAGTATTTTGAGCTGAAATTTTGCACAGAGGTTGGCAAAAATCCAATCCACTACAAATCCCAGAATTTTTCGAGGTCGGGAAGTACTTTCTTTAATTTTCCTACCATTAAAAATCAAGGAAATCCGTAAAAATAGGAAACGGCCTGGAATGACCCCAAATTCAGTGGGTAGCCTCAGAAAAATATGGCTGATTTTACTGGATTTACTTCATGTGGAAAGCATGGTGTTTTCTTGGCAGAATACCAGAACCCCAGCAGCTCACATGCCGCGACCAGTGACGTCAAGCTGGCCCCAGAAATGCCTAGCCTCTCCCGTGTAGGGGGCAGGCCAGAACGCAAGGGGCCAGGGCCCCAAGGCTGCCCCCCTGCGAGCAAGAGAGCAAGCCAGCAGGGGCTATCCCCGTGTCGCGCAACATGGCATGACTGTGTGGGCTTTGGGATCGCGCACGCGCGTACCATGTGCCCAAGGGCCAAAGGCCCTAGCGCCTAGCGAAGGCGCGCGCGGTCTTTCTAGGGCACCGGCCTGGTGGCCGAACCAAGAGGCCTCTTGAAGAGCAAAAGGTGGATTTTCAGCTCTGGAAGGGGTAGACACTACTAGGTCCCAACTATCACCCCCCTCTAAAAAATAATTTAAAAATTATTTTCCATGCAACTTTCCACGTTTAGCCTTTATACGGGTCGATTGATTTTTGAAAAAATCCTGGGAACTTTCTGGGCTGGGGAAGCCCCTGGAACCCTCCTCCATTTCCTCCCATCCCTGTAACCGTGCGAGCGCAGCGCGCGACAAAGATGCTGGCCTGCGCTGTCGAGCCCGCGAGAGCTGTCTCCGTGGCAGGCCCCCTTGCATGGGGCACGATAGGCCGCCGCGCTGGCTCGTCTAGCATCAACAGTCCCTCTTCCAAGTTCTAGATCGTGCCAAGTTGAACCCCTGACTTGCACAAGCCGTTGCGCGCTTCTGAATTCGCATATGCGTGTAGATTGCCAATGTCCACGCTGCCATTGTCTACGACAGCCCCTGTTTTTGTTAGCCTACTGATTAGTACTTAAAATTGTATTTTTATCAAGGTTTTATATCATCATTTTGCACTTGAAGTATCAATAACTCCTTAACTAAAGCATGTTTTATAATAACATATCTAATAATATAAGATACCTTTAATTTATGGTAAATGTTCATCTTAAATGCAGGCCTATCACATAAATAAAAGAATTGATTGATGAGTTGAAGTACTGAAATTGAAAGGACAAAGAGATGGCCAAACTTAGAAAAGAGATATTGGTGTAGTCCAAATTGGAACATTGTTCGGTAAACGGGTCATATCTGGAGCTGTAGATCTCAGATTTAGGTCTACTTTATATGGATGGAAAGATAATACATAGGCCTACAACTTTCATGGGAGTCCAAGATTTAACAAGGCCGTTTTCAAGTCCAAATTGTAGCAACAACAAAGAAGTCTGAATCTGTCCTACAGGCCAGACACTATTTAGTGTTCAGCCCATATCTCGAGTTCTAGAAGTCCAAATGATCTTAAAGTTTTACCCTGGAAAGATGAGACAATTTCCTAGAACTTTCATGATTTAAGTCTATTCAAATTATGACGTTATCAATGACGTTTTTTGCAGACAAAAAGATAAGAATTGTCATCAAGTCAAGATGTGGCCACCCATTCATCAATTAGTCAACAAATCAATAGTTCCGAATTTTGGCCTATAAAAGGAGGCATTTGCCATGTATTTAGGCATCTTGGTGTTCAG
>Ga0307510_10006142_pt1 | contig 14313 bp, 17 predicted proteins | sample 12_EM_MG_FD_207224 | JGI IMG/M metagenome (GOLD analysis project Ga0307510, IMG submission 207224) | Populus trichocarpa ectomycorrhiza microbial communities from riparian zone in the Pacific Northwest, United States - 12_EM | ecosystem: Host-associated > Plants > Roots > Unclassified | place...
AACCCTTGTAGGTGAGTTTGCAAACTACTGCAGTTACCGTATACGCAGCTCAGATCTTTAAGTTGGATCACCATAGTACACCAGGTACCTAGTCTGGACGTAATGCAACCATCGGTCGTGTGATTTGGGCACGACACTGCTGCGACACACAATGTGGCGTAAACTTACAGTTATATGACACGCGCCTATCACACTCGCATAGAGGATTCGACCACGACACGTCGTCGACAGCGCAAGGTTACTCCTCATCAGCCGCTGGAGCAACACGGCCCAGTCAAGTCCCAATAACGTCGTTTTTTCGATCCACTTAGAGTCCTTTCCTATCCCTCCTTCTATCCATCACCGTTTTCTTCCACCGTTTTTCATGTTTCCCAGAGGTGCTCCTGATACTCGCGGCCGTGGTCGTGGTGGTCGCCCAACTCGAGGCGCGCCACCACCAACCAGTACCTCTGTTGTCCGTCAAACTTTCGCTCCTGCTTCGCAAGTTCGGGCCATCGGCGTCAAACGTCCAGGACATGGGACTTCCGGCAGAGTGGTCGAGATATTCACGAATCACTTCGCGACAGAGCTCAACCACGACACTATATATCATTACAATGGTACGCACCTCTTTTCCTTCTCAGAAAAACGTGTTTGAAAAGTCCTCCGGTGTCTTCGTCTATGGGTAGTTGGTGAGCATTATTCTTTCACCCGCACCCCATTGGTTACATCCAATCGTAGTCATTTTACCCGAAAAGCCGCTTCCCATGGCACGAAATTTCGAGATCATTGATCGCCTACAAACCCACGTAGAGCCCGAGCTTTTCTCAAGGCCAGGAGTTTATGATGGGCGTAAAAATATGTTCATGGCGTTTGAACTCCCCTTCGGCGATACAGGTGTTCGTGAGGTTCGTACTTCAAGTCCCTGATCATCGTCCTTCGTAACTCGTTTCATGTTTTCAGTTTGTGGTCCCCATGGGTCCCCCGCCGTCACCAGCTGAGGCTACGCAAGGTGGTCGCGGCCCTTTGGAGTACAGGGTTCGTTTGACCCACGTGGCCTCGATAAATCCCGAGTATGATTTATGTCCACCCTTCCCGCATCAATTAATTCTCAGCTGTCTTCTAGAGTCCTTCAGGGTTTCTTGCGAGGCCAACAGAGTACTGACAACACGGTCTTGACCGCGATCACGGTACGAACAATTTATTTTTCTGTTATGGTCATACCTTCTTTGACACGGCTCGGGATAGGCACTCAACGTAGTGGTCCGCATGGGACCAAACCTGAGATATCCCTTTAACGTCCGGTCGTTCTTCACAGATAGGGAGACAAGGGACATTGGTGGTGGGATTGTACTGTGGCGCGGATACTTCCAGTCCGTGCGGCCTGCTATCGGCCGCATGCTCATCAATGTCGATATATCGACGGGCGCCATGTACATGCCTGGGCCACTGATCGGTCTCGCTCTTGCCCATCTCAATCTTGCACCCAACAGACCTGATGCGCTCGCGCCGCGTAGAGGGCTTCTTGATAGGGAGCGGGTCCGACTCCAGCGCTTCATTACGGGCCTCAAGATCATGACGTCACATGGTCAGCGTGAGCCAGGTCGACAGGGCCCGAGACCGCGTGTGGTCAAGAAGCTGAGCAAAGAAGGAGCTAATGATCTGAGATTTGAACTCGACAATGGCCAACAGATGACCGTCGCGGAGTACTTCCAAGGAGTCCTAGGTAAACCTTTGCGGCACCCGGAAGTCTTATGTGTCGAGGTCTGTATACGATTGCATGTGGGCCCTCTCTACGATTGACGCGGCACCTCGCAGCTCTCGACCGGTGCTCTAATTCCACTGGAGCTCTGTCAGGTCCCCCCTGGACAGATCATGCGAAAACAGGTACCTCCTGACAGGACAAACTCCGTACTCGAATTCGCGACAAAGCGTCCGCTCGACCGACTGGCGAGCATCTGCAACGGTCTAGGTGTACGTCCACGGTGTTTGCATTCAGCGACTGCTCATCATCCACCCGAAGGTCCTCGATTACGGACAATCAGAATATGTCCGCCAATTCGGCATGACAGTCGCAGACGAGCCGCTGAGAATCCAAGCTCGAGTCATCAATGCGCCAACACTCAAATATCACCAATCCTCAAAGCAAAGTAGTGTTGTGCGCATTCTCTTTCTTGGAGAGAAGGCGACTCTAAAAATTTTATACTAGAAACCAGGGGATGGTGCATGGAATCTGTGTGTCCCTTGTCATAATTTGTGCGGGACACCTTGACCCGACATTATCCTCTTGAAGGATTGATAAGCGGATGTTACAAGGATCTCAAGTGCCGAACTGGATGGTGATCATCTATGAGAGACAACAGCGTTTCAACGAACAGGTTGCGAATCAGATGGTTAATGATTTGGTCAAGGCATGTAACGTTGTCGGTGCGCCCGCTCAATTGCGTGTTCTGCCCATCACCAAACACAGGCTTTATAGGAATAAACATCAATCCTCAGCCAGGTCTTATAAAATGGGAGTCGGGAGAAGGCAATATCTGTCAGGTTTGTCCTCGCTTTACTGACTTGTCTTTGGAAGACGCCTGACAGCCTCCGCAGCAACTTCGTTCGGCTTGTTCCGAATGTCAACGCAATACACAGAGCCTACCTGCCCTTGTTGTCGTGATCCTACCAGAAGGCGGAAATGATATCTATACTGCCGTCAAATAGTAAATGCATATCGCTTATTTTATCTGCGACCCGGATCTAACATGCATGTTGGGCGAGCTAGTTTTGGTGATATCGCGGTAATCGTTCATTTATCATGGCATTCCAAACATGTCAATTGTTGATCCGTAGATGGGCGTTGCCACGCAATGCATGAAGTCATCGAAGTGCTTCCTTGCAAAGGCGCAGTATTATGCTAATATAACACTGAAGTGGGTACATTGCTGCTCTCTATGGCCCGTCTGATTGAGCTTCTATGCAGGCTGAATGTGAAGCTTGGTGGGATAAATGTCATTCCCGAAGCCGACGACGTCTCATTTCTCACGGACCCTGCAAATCCGACGATCGTCATGGGTGGGTATCGTCTTGTGGCCTGATCCAAAGCAACAACTATTTTTATCCCTTTTGATCAGGTGCTGGTGTCAGTCATCCTGCTCCTGGTTCGGATGATCGTCCGTCTTCCACTTCTCTCGTTGGAAGTATCGACACTAGCGGTGTCCGATATGTTTCTACGATGGAATTGCAAACATCTCGAAAGGAAATTATAGAAGCAATGGAGTCTATGTGTACAGTGCGCCTTCAAGCATGCCTAGACGAGCACATGACCGACTGGATGACAGTACGTCCTGAAACAATACAGAGGCGCAACGGGAAAGTATCCAAAGCGCATCCTGCTCTATCGCAGTCAGTATTACACCTCCTCTAGTATTTGCACAAATAAATGGTCCTCTTCAGGTGGGGTCTCCGAAGGACAGTTTGCTACGGTTCTCGGAGAAGAACTTCCGCTCATTCGAAGTAAGCTCCTTCTCCATTATGACCTGTGCCCCCTCATGTCAACATAGATGCTTGTATCAAACTGGGTTTCAAACCGACCATCACCCTCATCATCGTTGGCAAGCGGCACCACGTTCGCTTCTTCCCCCGCATTGAAGACGAGGGAGACCGAAGCGGAAATTGCATCGCCGGCACTGTTGTAGACAGCGATGTGGTCAACCCTGTCGAAGTTGACTTTTATCTGTTGAGTCACAGGGGAATTTTTGGTACCAGCCGTCCGACCCATTACAACGTCCTCATCGATGAGAACAAATTCACGTATGTCTGGGTGTCCCGGAAGCTAGGGAGTTCTCGGTGCTGACGCCGTCCCCAGTGTTGACAGTTTACAATCCTTCACATTTACCCTCTGTCACGTCTACGCGCGGACCACTCACACCGTCTCCATACCTGCACCAGTCTATTGTGATGCCTATTTATTGTACCCATGTATCATCACTGATTGGCTTTACCGCAGACGCCTATCTCGTGCGCGGCCGTGTGAAGCACCACTACAACCCGCAATGGGGTCTTGATCTTTCCGCGTCTGAGACTGCAACTGACCCAGCAGAAGCATTGACGACATTGGAGATGTTCCGCCAGGCTTTCAGACCGACGCATGAACGCATGACAAAGCTCATGTACTTCTGCTGAGTTACGGCCGTGTTATGAATCGTTCCCTGTCTACTGGCCTCTTCTGGTCTGTCCAGAGTAAAAGCCCATGAAAGTAGCACCTCTCGTTGTATAATGGTGATTTCATGTGTACAAGTTATCAGTATCGGAAGCGGAAGCACGATCGTGATGAGAAAGCGCGTTATCTGATTGATCTAAGGTCCCTTAACTTAGATCACGGGTACTGTACGTCACATCTTCTGATCCTAACGGCGCATTCGGTAGACCTGAGAGATGCATGGCACTACCCGCGTACTTGGCGATGGTTGGACCTTCACTCAAATTGGGGGAAGTCAGGAAATAGAAGACGGCGAGTGGTTGGAGACATCCGATTTCCCTACTTCAGTGCATGTCGAGCTCCTCCGTTTGAAGAAAATCCCTGATCCCGTGAGTTTAGCGAGCTGTAATTGCATCAACGTGATGGAATGTACTCATTTATGATAGTTCCTTGGGCTCCATGAGTGGAATATACAGTGTATGTGCGACTGCTCCCATCGCTACTCCGCGTCAGGACTCCCGGTCTGATTGTCTTTAGGGATTGGAGAAGCGGACTGGGCCTTCAAGGCCTCCTTCGAGGCTAGTGACAGGGAACTTTCCGCGCCGAACGTTGACCTAGTATTTGATGGCCTAGACACTTTTAGTGTCATATCTCTGGTGAGAAAAACGTTCACCGGCACTCACGCTGGCAGTCCGGAACCACAACGCACGGTGCTCGTGCGAGAGAACTGAAACCTTCCCTTCACAGAATGGCCAGAAGATTATTGAGTGCTGATCCTTCGCTCTACCTGTAGTCCACCTCACCAATGGATTATCAGAACAGAGAATCAGTTCGTAACGTACAGAGTATCTGTCAAGGATCGCCTCATCGTGGGGACAAATGAACTTGTCATCTCATTTCCCAGTACTTTCCTGAAGGTATGGCCCACAAAGCTTCGTGAGATAATCCCTTCAGGTGCTGAAACTATCCTCAGGGGAAGGACTTAGAAAAGCAAAACGGTCGATACGACTGTTGGAACGGGGATCCCAGTCGTCTGCACGTTCGTAAGGCCCAATACAAGTATGCACCTTAATCAGTTGTCATCGTCACAATACTGATTAGGTACCAAAGCTACGGCTGGGACTGGGGTTCGCTCGTGTTCTGTCCCACCCCGAGTGCTCAGTCTGACTAGCAAACAGGCCCCACGCTCTTGACTGTGGGACCATGGCGTCCTGTCTCCCTCCACACATACCATACGCGTATTTCTGACCTTCACATCTCCGCCCAAGTGGATGAAAGCCTTGACGCCGACCTGATTGTACGCATTGCGCTGTTCCCTCACTGGCAAGAGATATCGGGTGCCGCAGAAGTTCTGTTGAAAGACCCTTCTGGTTCTGTCGTGACTAGACAGAGTAGCGTTGGGATCAAGGGTGGTACCGCTCAGGCTGTGTACCATTTCGCGAAGGGAGACGTCAAATTGTGGTATCCAGTTGGGTACGGTGAACAGCCTCTGTATGACGTCCAGGTGAATGTGTTCGACGATGTACGTGCCTTGTTCTCGGGGAAAAATATGTTCATTCAAGTCATCACTGCAGGCAGGCCAGTTGCTGGATACCAAGACTCAAAAGATTGGGTTCCGCCGCGTGCGCGTTGTTGAAGACAAATTAGTTGACCAACCCGGACTCACTTGGCTCTTCGAAATAAATAACATCCGTATCTTCTGCGGGGGCTCGAACTGGATTCCAGCAGACTCGTTCATCACGACGTGAGTGCGTTCCGAACAGGTTTTATGGTCGTGAACGGCATATCTCAGGATTACACCCGAGCGCTATCGTGCGTGGTTGCAATTGTTGAAGGACGGAAACCAGAACATGGTGAGGGTCTGGGGCGGTGGGATCTATGAGGACGACGTATTCTATGACATCTGTGATGGTTTGTACTTGATTCGGGCACTGGCGTGCCAAAGGTCGTTTCCTGTCTAACCGTCCTTAAGAACTAGGGGTTCTCGTTTGGCAGGATTTTATGTTTGGCTGCGGTCAGGTTAGTTGCTCATTCTGTGCGACGGGCAATCGCAACTCAGAAAGTCTAGTACCCTGCATACGACACGTTCCTTGCGAACGTGAAGTTGGAGGCAGAACAAAATGTTCGGAGGTTGCGGCATCACCCTTCAATTATGATTTTTGCCGGGAACAACGAAGGTCAGGGATCTAGTTGGTAACTTGACACGAGCGACACCTGATCTACTAGCCACGACACACAGACTATCAGCTAGCGGAGTCCTCAAAACTGAACCTCGACTACGATGACGAAGAATCCGACTTTCGGAAGACCAACTTTCCTGCCCGTCACATCTACGAACGTGTCTTACCCGCAATCGTCAAGAAGTACTCGGATATCCATTACCACCGGGGCTCCCCATACAGTGGGCACGGAAAGGTAACCACGGACCAGACGTATGGCGACTTGCACCAGTGGAATGTTTGGCATGGTTCGCAGGAGCCTTGGCACAACTGGGACGTCCTCGCTGGACGATTTGTTTCAGAGTTCGGAATGTTAGCGACACAAGTTTTTGACGATTTTACACACCACGTAGCTCACTCATTCTGTAGGCAGGCTTATCCCAACATCCGTACGGTCGACTACTGGACAGATGGAGACGTTTCTGAGCGTTACCCACAATCGCGGTACGTGTCTGCATCATTAGAGGCCAGGATCTCTGGAAATATAGCCTGTTCAGTACGACTGTGAATCATAACAAAGCTGCGGGCTTTGAGCGTCGCCTCGAATTGTATCTAATGGAAAACTTCAAGCATGCGTTTGACATGGAGAGGTTCGGCATGCTATGCAATTCTGGTCGGCATCAAGTGTTCTAACACACCTAGCAGTTATGTTTACTATACCCAAATCATGCAGGCGGAGACCCTGGCGGCTGCATATCGCTTGTGGCGTAGGAACTGGGCGGGCCCTGGAAAGGAGTATACGGCTGGTGCGCTTGTGTGGCAGGTGACCGTATTTCGGCATAACGTTGTCCCATTTTATTTTCCCCATTATTGACGTCTCGGCAGATCAACGATTGCTGGCCCGTGACCTCCTGGTCAATAGTCGATTATTTCCTCCGTCCGAAGCCCGCATACTTCGCGATCGCGCGCGAGCTCCGGCCGTACACTGTGGGAATGACACGCAAGGAACACAAAGAATACGCGGACGAACGTACGCTGGCACACCTCACCATTACGTCGCGGTTGGACATATGGGGCACCAACAGCACGCTCGAGCCGAAGCGCGCCACACTGCAGGTCACGTCGTTCGATCTGGAGCGACCCGATTGGTGCGATCAGTGGGAGACGAACGTCACGTTGGCGCCCAATGCCAGCACCGGGCTCTGGAGGGGGAAACTGCCTGGCCAGCCGGTGCGCACGCGCGAGAGTCAAGTGCCAAAAACGATCGTCGTTAGCACGCGGTTACTCGATGAGCAGGACCGCGCTGTATTGGGGCGGCATTCCAACTGGTAAGTTTGTCCCGGCTCGTGGCGTGGGGCAGTCGTGGGGGCCCGCGTCCTTCGCTTGGCAATTATTTGACGTGCAGGAACTTGGGGCAGGCCAGAGCCATTCAAGTATATACATTTCCCTGACGTAAAAGACCTGGGGTTGGAAATCGTGCCTACTGGGGATGGCGAATCGGTCTCACTTAGCACCCAGCGTCCCGTCAAAGGCATCGTGCTTGATGTCGAGGGTGAAGAGGTCAGGTGGGGTGATCAAGCCATCGACCTAGTACCTGGGGACCCACAGGTAGTCAAGGCAATCGGATTGAAGGGAAGGTCGGTGAAAGCTAGATTTCTTGGTGATGGAACTGCCTGAGGTGGCTAGTGGATGGCTGTTGTAGGATAAGCCGAAGGCCAGAACCACACGTGGTTGTTCTCGTTGCGCTAGTGTTACTGATGACGGAATGAATCGACCGATAAGGTCGGAAATGAGGATCAATGTCGTTACTGGGGACCTCGTGCCGGTATAATGACGATGTGTTCCGATGCGGCGCGGTCAACAGAAGTGATGGTAACTTTACGGGTGACGCAAACGACCAGAACGGACATAATAATGATATTAGAAACCACCAGTGGAGGGTGTAGTACGGGAACAGACCCGCTGACTTGGGACGAATGATGCCTAGAAGTACATACAAGTTCAAAGCATGAAAACACCAAGGGGTTCTAGGGAGATAATGTCCCCTCGAGTCCAATAGAAGATGATTAAAATGGAAACAAAGAAACGTCACACGACATAGGCTGTAGGGGTTACGATGAGAGTACGAGAAAGTGGACAGCTATGTGAAGACCAAGTCGATGGAAGCGCCGTCCACAGTCCATGGACGATTAGAATCTAGCCAGTTCTGGGAAAGGAGAGAAGTGGGTTCATCACATAATTAGGCAACGGCTAGCCTGCGGTTCGGCCCTCGTCGGGGCTTGTCGCTCGATCTCTGCGAGACACAGTTCGAAGACTTTGGCTGGCAGATATATTAGTTGATGCCAAGCAACATTTTAGGCACGAATCGAAGGCAACTCACCGACGTTGACGTTATCCTTCGCACTCGTCTCAACCCAGGCCGCACGATTTGCCTTGGCAAGGTCCTCGCCTTCAGCCGGTTGCACCTGTCTACTCCCGCAGGTGAGACCAAGACATAAAGGCGACTGGCAGGGTGACTGAAGGGAGGAGTGGTTCACCTCACCTCTGTGGAAGGTCTATCTTGGAGCCAACGATGACGCAGGGGATCTCCTTTATTCCGCAAAAGTTGACAATCTTGTCGTACACGATTTGGATCATGTCGAAAGAATTCCTCGAGGTGACCGAATAGACGAGAACGAAGCCGTGGATGCCAATGGCATGCTTAGAGTTAAGGATTGAATACTCATCCTTCAATGAGGCACAGTGAGTGTGTGAGCATAGCGCCTAGGACATGGATAAATACCTGACCGGCGGTATCGATGATATCACAGTCAAAGTCAACACCCTTGTAATTGACACTCTTAGTGAAGGTGTTTTCGATGGTAGGGTAGTAAGAGTCGATGAACTGGTTCTCTGTGAACTGTATCACGAGGGATGACTTCCCTGTGGTGGTGACGTAGGGATGAGTATGACAATCGGATGATATAGACGGGCCACAATCACCAACTGAGCGGGAGCCAAGGACAGCGATCTTTCTTTTCTTGAGAATATCGCCTGGCATGTCGAGGAAAGGAGGTGGTGGATGAGAGAAAAGAAAGGAAAGAGGTAAGGGAAAACGACGGGAATTAATCTGGGTGTTGAGAGAGCGGTGGGCACGGGCACCACTCCGGAATCCTCCCCAGACCCGCAACGATCGCGGCCTCGGCCTTCTACGGCCCACACGGCCCGGTCACAATTTATGGTCTTAATATATGCGCCACATGTTTCAATTTCACAGCCTCAAGTTGTTGCTCTTTCGAGCCGCACATGTACGATCGCATCGCCGCAATATGTGTACAGTGAAGCGACGTGAAAAAGAGGGCTGTAATAACACCGAGGAGAGTAGCAGAGCAATCCTCTCAGTTCGTGACGTGGCATGTGTGCAACAGTGAGAATAGAATAACCTCAAACCTCGATTGCTCGATTGGCTGTCCTGTGACCCCATCCAACCTTCCACGTGATCAGTCGCGTCCACACGTGAATGTTCAATTTAGCTGCAATATTTTAGGATTGGCGCGTCGATGTCCTTTCAACCGTGCCCCATCATGTCTACCACTTCTACCCCGAGCGACTCTCCCGCCTCCCTCCATATCCAGCCCCTTCATAATCCCCAAAATGCCGCACACGTCACCATACCTCAAGCACACCTCGGCAATGCCACCACAAATGGTCCAATGAATCATGGTCCAGGGATGGGCACAAGGGCCTTTCTCGCAAAACGTATGGCTAAGTCGCAGTGAGCCCACATTTATACCTCTTTCTCTCGTGATGTTGTCATCGGCTGACACTGCTTGAACAGGAACCCAACCTATGTCTCACCAACGGACAACTTGGTGACACCAGTGACGCAGAAGATTAGTGCCGCCAGGAAGAAACGCTTCAACACGTGAGTTGTATTCGCCGTCGGTCCTTGCTCGCTCTACTTAACGAACGGATCGTTTTCAGAGGCAAGTCTGCGCCCATTCCTGCCCTATTTGGCGATACAAACGCGAACGCATCTGACGACGAAGACGGGGACGCACTTCCTCCAGCGAGTTGTGGAACGTCCGGCGATGTGGCGACTGCAGATGATAACCCATTCTGAGTTATACTGTATCAGCGGAGTTTCACCGTATAGACGATAGATGAGGCCTGGGGCCATGATTTATTATGTGTTTTGATTAGTTCGCCTGCTATGATGCCTAGTTCTGTGTAAGCTCCGCTATGAATGATAACGTTCTCATTGGCTGGCTCCAACGAACATGATCCATTGTTCTCGGCTACGATTTGGTGCACGAAAGTGGAAGGTGCTTTCTTTATATAAGAGGACCCGTATCGATGATTACGCGGCGCGTCCTCCCCATCATGCGGCCCTCACAGCCATTTGATCCCGAAGCCCGGTATCAGCGTAGACGACCCGCATGGGATCCATTCGATCCCAACGTCTTGAGCGTGGTCGACCCCAACTCTCAACTTGGAAGGGATCTCGCAATTTCGCTACAAGCGACCGCAGAACAGGAAGCAGAGGCAAGCGGCAATACTATCAGTTTGACAGATGAGTAAGTATATGGGTGGCTTTAATTTACGTTTGCCTTTGCCTCGCCCTAATCGGATCACCGTTTGCAAGGAAGGCAAAGGCGTTTTTATTATTATTTACTTTCACTTTTTTTTTTCTAAATCATTTTTCTTTTTCTTTGTTTCAGGCAAATCGAATCTATCACCGAAAAGCTCCCTCGCTTGACCGAGGCTGATCTGGAACGTCTCGGTCATAAAGACGCATCTTGTTCCATCTGTCTGAATACGTTTCTCGCTTGTCTCGCGGAAGAAGAGATCGCATATGCTATGGATTCGCCCGCTCAACCCGTCGAAGATCGTGGGGTCACGCACCTCGCCGAGACATGCGGACACGTATTCTGCCGAAAAGAGTTGAGTGCTATTTGTAGATGCCGTATACCCCAGTTTCAGTCGCTGAACCCCTGCGCGAACCGCGCCAAAATCAGTCTCTTATCCTGGATACGTGACAGGGTGAATGCCGAATGGTGTGCGCCGAGGATTGCTTATTTATTACGTCCTTGCAGAACTCCGCCTGTCCACTCTGTCGCGCGCGGCTTTTCGAGTCATCGCTGGATAGTGCGACCGTTACTGAGGCGCGGAATCGCATCATAAGAGCTTGGCGCGTCGAAAGACAAATCTTGAATGGGGATCAGTTGAGGTCTACAGATTTTGGGTATTGAGGAGACCTCATTAAAGTCAAGAGTGTAAATAGCGTTCATGGTATTGATACTAGGAACCCGAAGATGAACATCTACTATGAACGTCTCCTACGGTACTGCCTCTGATGGGTAGGGGTCGATGTGATAAAAAAAAAGCTAATCAGGAAACCGTCCATAGTGTAATTGACAAATGCATGTTTGAAGACGAAAAGAGAAAAGGCCGTAGGCCACCATTTCACGACTTCCTGAAACACCGGAAAAGGTTGCGCTTGAAGAAGTACCACAAGCACTGTATGACACCCCGTTAGGTCCGGAATAACGCAGGGGAAAATACAAATCCACTTACGCCGGTAAATCGTACGGCAGATAGCCCGAATGTAGAGTAAAGAATGAAGGCGAAGTAGATATTCTGCTTTTTGCGGAGCTGTTCCTCGTCCGATGTGGCGCTAGTGCTCGCCAAGCCGTTCATGTTTTCGATAGCAACGGCAAGCCCCGCATTCGAGAGCATCCAAAACACCACCAGACGTGTCCGGAACGTTTTGTTCTGATCATCCGGGGACGGCTTCTCCGGGGCTTCCTTAATCTCAAGCTTGGTCACGGCGCGGTTTACGGTTTCTTTGAAAACGGCGTCCAAGTCCTCCTGTGCACGCTCTGTATCTTGCACCACAGCAGCATCTTCATTTTTCCCTTTGGATGACGAAACCGACGGAAGTGCCTCGGCCTTGTCGGAGCCTTTGGTACCCCAGGAAACATCATGCAGATTGCAGAATGCATAAACGTTGAGGACATTGGTGAAGCTGGGTGCCAGACACAAATACTGCAAGAAACTGGAGAACATATGCCAAGGATCACGCTTCATAAACCAGTCAGTGCCCAGTGGCGCAGGGTACAGCTGGATGCGACTCACATAGAGGAATGACGCGAAGAAATATATGCCAAACGTCGATATGCTGGCTGCAATCAACGCACCCACTGGGGGTTTAAAGAATGTGGCTATGACTTCTGATGTTGTCTTGTTTTTCAGTTGCTCAGGAATACTCTTGTGAACGGGGGAAATCAGCGTCACGTGCCCTAGGCTTCATGCGAGTTCTGAGAACTCACCGCAAATGCTTTAACGGTAAGCGCCATGGAACACACAATCAGGTAAACGGCCAGGAGAGCATACACCCTGAGGTATCTACTTTCAGTGGGGCCAGGAGGTGACATGTGAGTGAGGCGCACCATAGAGTGATGACATATGCGGCACGTTCGCCTTTTGGTCGGTTGCCTAGAGCCAACACAAACTTGAAAATAGTCAGTGGTGCTCGGTGCTCGAGTTTGGGTTCTTCTCTACCTGAATGGCGAGAAAACCAAGATAAATCCACTTCAAAGCCAGATTGACCCAATGCGTCTGGAAACCCCAATTCAGTATGATATGTCGGAGGGGTTGGAGGAGGAACCCACGATAAGAAGTCCGGTGTGGTTATTGCCACCAAACAACACCAGGCCGGTGCCCGGTAGGAGATCGATAATGATGCTGAACGTTAGCCACAAATTTGCTAGGGCAAACCAAGAAAATATAAGTGAAAAAACGTTGTACTGCAGAGGTTTCAATCATCGAAAAAAAGACCCCAGAACAGCCTGACGTACAAGAGCTTGGATGTGGAAGAAGAACATGCGGATGATGCCATGGCCGGAGCTGTACAAACGACCAAAGTGTACAAGGGCATACTGTGCACCGGGTGAATAACTACGCATGGTAAGACAGGAGATAACCCTTACGATGGATGCCGCAAACGAGCCGTTCAACCAACGACGCCGCTGACCGATCAATTCCGCGGCACTCTCGGGGACGTCTGTTTCGGCTTTGGAGGGCTTGACATACGTCAAGGTCCACTTACAACCGGCTTTCGCTACCAGCTCGAAGCAAAGGATTCGATCCTCGGCCAAGAACATGTTCTTGGTGAAAATATTCATGCCGTGAATTCCTTTGGCACCAAGGCGGTCGGCAAGCGAATGGTCACCATGGAAGTATTGCTCAAGAGGTCTGCCCTGAATCGCGCGGTACCGGTATGCGGAGAAGGCACCAGGCAGGACAGACACGTAGCCAAAGCTACTCTCAAGCGGCTTGTCCAGAATATTCGACATCTTGTATTCGAAATTTTGTGCCGCAACGAGCGGATTCAGTAGCTTGCGACCCTTATTGATCATGGCGTGAATTTCACCGCAACAACCGCCGAGATTCGCGTTATTGTAGAATGCTTCCCACAGATAGTAGATTGATTTGTGTCCAGGTTTAGTACCGGCGTCAATGAGGACACAAATCTCAGGCTGTATTCATAACACGGTTGATGCTAACACGTTAGGGGATGGCAACTACGAAGTAATGAGAACACGCACTTGTAGCATTCGACCTATGGCGTTGAACAGCCAGCGATGAGAATTGATCTTCTTCTGATTCTTGGCCTTTAACACAAATATGATTTGGACTGGCACAAGGTTGTTAGGATCGTCGCCATGAGGCAGGATGAGCTTTGGAGCCGCATCCACCGAAATCTGAGTCGTGTACTGGCCAAGATTCGTATTAGCGAATGAGCTACAGTCGGAAGATTGGGAGGAACCTCGAAGATATGAGCGACAGTATCTTTGGTGTCGACCTGTTTCTTCATGACACCATCTTGATACACCCCGATTGTAGCGAGAAGATCCAAGACCGTCTTGTCCATAGCCTCCAGGCCATCGACGATTAAAGCAACGGTGATCCTCTGCCAGCCGGGAACACCCTCCTCTGCGCTACGGC
>Ga0307510_10006143_pt1 | contig 14311 bp, 16 predicted proteins | sample 12_EM_MG_FD_207224 | JGI IMG/M metagenome (GOLD analysis project Ga0307510, IMG submission 207224) | Populus trichocarpa ectomycorrhiza microbial communities from riparian zone in the Pacific Northwest, United States - 12_EM | ecosystem: Host-associated > Plants > Roots > Unclassified | place...
TTTAAGAAATTCTGATCACATTCAATTCCAACATCTAATAATACATCTGATATTTATCATAGAAAATCATGTTGAATCAAAGACATCACAGAAGGCACTCCTCATGCAAAGACAATGCTGTGTATCCTGCTGTCCCACTTCTGTGCCCAAAGCCATATCCAGTCAGTGCTAGGACGTGGCAGCAGCTGTGGTGGAGGTTGATACATTGATGGACCAGGTATGGGTCTTTTTTTTTTTTTTTTAATAATTCTTGTTTATTGTCCTTAGCTGAGCCATCAGACATGTGCCTAAAGACTACTACGCCGACCTGTACATAAGCTAAACTAGTCTGTTACCTGGGTCTGTCCCTTAGCACCCCAATCCACACTCTACCCAAACTACAGCCTATGCTTGCTGATCGGAATGGTGGCCCACCGGCAGTGGAAAGGAAGGGTTGGGGGTCCAGGATAAGACAGGAGACGCGAGGGGGATTGGGAGTCATCATCAAGAGGCAAGAGGAGGGGGGGTTAGAAGGGAGGAAAAGAGTGGCTGGCACCGAATGCACTGTGAAGGAAAGGCGAGAGGGGAAAGGGGGTGTGGGGAGGGGGAGAGAACAGGGGCAGAGAGGAGGGAGTAGTCAGCAGACAGCGGAAAGGCACGCCTTTCTACGGCAGACCGGGCCCCAGAGGGCTGAGGCTGCCAGCACGCAGGGTACTGGGCTTATGCGGCGACTCCCAAAGGAGAAGGGGGGAGGGGTACCACATCTTGCAGTGTGGGTTTAAGGTTTGATGGGAGGGGAGGAGAGGAGGGGGGGTGGCAAGGGACTTACGTGGCATAGCCACCCTACAGCCGAGATGAGCCCGAAGTGGGCCTGAAAGAGAGGACGACAATGCCACGAGGCAAAGTCAGAGGGGAGGGGTGGAGAGGCGGGGGAGGGGAGAGGGCCCAAGGCAGTGCTGCCCCAGAAGGGGCACCTTTGAACACTGTTCTTCAGTCTATGGTAAAGGGCGGGTGGCACCAAAGAGGGTCCAGAGGGGTAGGGGGTGGGTTTTCACCCAAGGGGGTACGAGCCCCAAGGACTACTAAGCCCCATGCGAAGCCTGGCTCAGTGGCCAAACCAAGTGGGTCCAGGCTAAGTAGGAGGGGAGAGGAGGGGGGGGGGGAAAGGCTGCCAGCAAGAGCCAGTGGGGTGCTTGCGCGATAGCGAGCGAGGTGGGGCCGGAGGACGGCGGCCTTGGGACCTCCAAGGAGGGATCCTTCTTCGTGCACAGCTAAGCTGGGGTACAACAGGGGTGGAGAGAGCGAATCATCCCCAGTCCCACAAGGGAGATGGTGGTGGTAAGAGGTCAAGAAGGATGCCAGGTATGGGTCTGGACCTGTTTGCCCAGAGGGAGAGACTTGTCAGCACATGGAAATAAAATGACTGAGAAGAGCCACTCACAAACTAGGGACCGCAGTGTAATGCAGAACGGTACCTGCGTGCCGAGTTCGGGGATGTTCCCCAGGTGACAGAAGAGGGAGGGAGAGAGGCCGCAATCCTGAAGATTCAAGAACGCGCAGATGAGGACCCAGAGAAGCGTAGATGCCAGTGTGTTGGCGTCGAACATCAGTGCATTGATGTGATAAAACGGCGGTGATGGCAGAAGGTGATGGCAGTGACAAGCGATGAAGGCGAGGGCAAGCGGTGAGGGCAAGAATGGGCAAGGGCGAGGGTGAGGGCAAGTGAGGGCAAGGAGACAGAGACAAGAAACAAGACAAGGAGAACAGAAAAGATAGTCGCGGCGCAGCAGGCTCGCGAGTCGTTACACAGTCGGGAATCACACACAGAAATGAGGGGGGATGAGGCCGCGGTTGCCTTCTATCCTGATCTATTCTGGTCCTTGACAAAGCTAGACCAGGGTATTTATACTACAATGGCTACTCTATGCACAAAGTAAGTAAGAAGAAAGAGAAAATAAAACGAACGTTTGAGCCAGCGACAGGCTGCATGGCGTCGTATGGAAGTGGGAAGCGATGTCAAATTTTTACTGAGTTGTCGCGAAGGGTGCGACATCGAGACAAGGCGGTGGGAGCAAGGAATGGTACGGTGGTACTCGACGCCAACCTCTAAGTCTAATGGAGAAAACGAAAAATGTAGAAAAAAGTGAACTAAATCAAAGAGGGGAGATACGCAACAAGGACCCGATTCCTTCTACTCCGAATCCTTCCTTATCGGTCCAGACCTCGGGACAGTCGGCAAGGGCAGTGCGCTGCACATGCAACGAGGGGCGGTGTCATCTTCAGGTTTGTCGTTGGCCGGTCCGATCTGGGTGATCCGAGTCTCTTCAGCCGAAGAAGCTTGGTGAGTGGCGAGCGGAAGGTCTTGACTATATGTGGCCTGGGTCCGATCTGCTGATAACAACGGCAGGAGGTAAGGAAAACGGGATGAATGAGGGAACGAGGAGGAGGGGAAGTGCGTGAGAAACTCAACATGTTGACTTTGCATTGCTTGTGTCGCATCATCAGGCTCATGCAACTCGGGAGCCATCATGTGGTCGGAAATGACCAATTCCGAGTGTGCACACTTTACAGCAGATAGAGCGACTTGTCAGGACATAGAAAAAAAGTGACCAAGAGAGGGGTACTCATGAACTGGGTACCCCAGAGGGAAAGACTCATTAGGATGCGGAAAGAATGCAATCAAGTGAGCCACTCACAAACTAGGGACTGCAGATGGAGGGACTTGTCAGACATAGAAAGGAAGCAACCAAGCCAGTGTAGCACAGACAGTGTGTCCACACTGTGAGTTCGAAAGGAAGGATAGGGGGGGAAATAGAACCAGCATCACGCCTGGAAGCAAGGACGTGCAATGGAGCAATGTGGGGGTGGCAGATTGATGGGCATTAATCGCACGACCACCAGTGGGTATGCGTGATCACAAGACGATCTAGGAGAAACAGTTAGCTAGAGATGAGGAGATAGAAACGTACGGGTTTGCTTGCGATGTCGTAGCTGACTGCAAGCAAAGTTTTTTAATGATGGTCAGACAGAGACAAGAAAAGAGGAGTTGCACACAAGATGGAAAAGGACAAGGACAAGGAATGCAGGGATTATCTACAACAAAGGGAGTGAGTGGCAAGGCAGAGTGAGCGTTGTTGTTTGCTGTCTTGAGGCGAAAGGAGTGGGCGTTCTGAGTTTCTTCGGCATGGAACTTGGGCACGAGGGCTTAGCAAGGCGAGATGTGGAAGAATGGACGGGATGAGGGGGAGGGAAGGTGGTGGATGGCAGCAGCAACAAGTGGGTGAGGAGGCGATAGTGCAGAGAGACAGTGCCTTGAGCTGTGAATTTACATGACAAGTCATTTCACACATGCAGTGCAACGTGACCATACAACACATCTGGCCAACCCAGATTGCATAGTGCTCCTAGATGCCCAACTCACAGGCGACAGGGTCTGGACTTTGTTGATGAGGCCGGGAATTGATCTGCTTCGATTTCATTCATTTCCGGTCAAATCAGATCAATTACTTGTGAAATGTTTTGTTATTATTTAATCTTATTCGATAACATTTGACCTCACAATATGCATTTCTCACTGAGAATAAACTACCAAAAAATTCAGTCATTTTTTCATTAAATCTCACCATTTTTTCATCATTTATTCCATCATTTTTTCACCGTTTATTCATCATTTATTCATCATTTTTTCACACATTTTACCAGGCTCCTAACCAGCCGTCTGGGCTGGTTATGCCTAATCCTAGTAGCGTAGCATACAAATCTTTGGTAGCGGTGTGTAGCCAATCAGAAGCTGTTTCGGGATATGCCAAGCAATGATTATGTCAACCAAGGTTCATGGTTGACATAATCATTGCTTGGCATATCCCGAAACAGCTTCTGATTGGCTACACACCGCTACCAAAGATTTGTATGCTACGCTACTAGGATTAGGCGTAACCAGCCCAGATGGCTGGTTAGGAGCCTGACATTTTACCTACTGAAATTCCGACACTTAGGACTTTACAGTGGTGGGTGGGTGGGTGGGTGGGAGATGGCTCCGCGCGAGCCGCTTGAATGATGCTGAGCGAAACGATGCGAGATGCGAAAGGGGGAAAACACAAACGCAACCGGTGGCACTCGTGGCCCTGCCTGGGAGACACTCGGGGCCTGAGGCTTGTCTGAGGCTTCGGGTGCTGCGCGGCCTTACATAGTTCGTTTTGGTAAGCTATTTACAATCTAAGCTACGTGTCCTTAACTTAACAACGAGAAAAAGGGGGTAACATAAAGAATGGAGAGACGGAAGCCCATGTGTGGCAAGGACGCGCGCTCGCTGTCCTGTGGCGTCGGATGTGTCGGGCGATGTGGTCGGCCGTATCGGTAATGGGGAAAACAGGTCGATTCCGAGGCTACACCATGTGCACGCCTTACAACACTCTAAGTTATCACTAGCCAGTTGAAATAATCAAGGTGGTCAAGGGAGGCTCAGGTTGACGAGACTCAGGCTCAGGCTGAGGAGGCTCGGGCTCAGGCTCAGGCTCAGGCTCAGGCACAGGATGACGGCTTGGCTGATGGTGCTTCGACTTTGCAAACCTAATTGGCAGATGGGTATTACATCCAGTCGTCGCCACCGTGAGGGGTAGGGTAAAGTTAAAATAACCACTGACCACTTATTTCTGTGCTTTGTATTGCAGAATCCGCCGAACCTGTTATATGACTCGCGTGGGATCGTACGTCCACAATGCTTGCATGAAAGATGATCCCAAGAGGTGGTGGGTCCTCCCGGTGGTCCCATCGCCCTTCTTCCTGCGGCTTCTGGGCTCAATATCACAAGTCACACAGACACCGAATTGATATAGTGTAGACTCACTTTACAGAGGATAGACCCGGGAAGCACGCTCAGGCTGATGCCGGGAGAGTGCGAGCGGAGATCTTGCAAGATAACGAAGAGTACTAGTGATGAGTGATCTTATGAAAACAGTGACGGAGGCCGTGGAGGTGTAAAGAGAAAGTCGGGCTGGTCCACCACATGCTTCGCTGTTTTCCGTGATTTTTCAATTAGCTGCCCAGTACACGTGGAGAGGGGAGAAGACAATTACGTGGCACTTCCACCGCAGGGCATATTGCAGTCGCTGTCAGGGGCTTCAACGGTACCTTGTACGAGATTGTTACCACAGACTGTGAAGCGAAATTAGGCGGCGATCATGCTCCGCGTCTTGGTTCCCTGCGTGGCGTGAGTGGCTCGGAACCAATATGTCGACGCATGCATCATCCTTCGATCGTCGGCGTTCCTCCTCCATCATCTTCCGTGAATTGGTGTTCATGCTATTCAACTCGTTATCACTGTAGCTTGCGAGGCGCGTCTCGAACTCGACGTCTTCTGCTTGCGAAGGGGTTAGGTATACGACCAACTTCGCTATGTAAGACAGCCTAGATAAGCAACACTACACTCGTTGGGATATCTTCTTGAGCACGTGGTCATAGTTCCTCGCTCACTTCGCGTCGAGGAGCTCCCGAAATTGCCCGTGTCTGATATAGCACAACTACAACCGAGTCTGAGGGAAAAGGCAAGAAAGATCGTCGCTGAGATCCGAGACGCGTGACGACACAGCACCTCGGTTTGACGCCGAGGTGCCCTGCGAAGAGACAAAAACGGTATTTTCGAGAGGATGGTCACACGGGATTGATAGATCTGAACCCAGCATTTCAGGTGGCCTCCGAGGCCTACCAAAGGCTATCATGCACGCACGTCCGTTCTAACTTACCCTTCAAGTAATAGATTATAGCGAGGGGGAGGGACAAAGGGCAAATAAGAACGAGGGTAGCTTTTGAGGGGTACAAAAGGGTCCCATTGGAGGTCACGGGCTATGAACAGAGGAAGGTGGCCGCCGTATAAGAAAATGAGGAGGGGAAAGTGTAGACCTCGTATGGTAAGACAAAGCACCAGAAAATGTGGGAGCGCTTGATACAGGCCATCTCAGACCTTCAACAGGCTCGGGGTGTCGGATGGCGTTGGAAGGCGCGTTTAAGCATGGGACGCGTGAGTTATTATGCAGGTGTGGCTCGGAATACCCTGTGTCGCTGGCACTCGGAAGCATTCAGTCTACTGTAGGCGCAAGGAAAATACCTGCCTCACACACACTGATTTCAATGCAGGACCAATTGTCATTGTCAAAGTGAATGATTCCCGAAGTTTGGCACATTTTCGTATTCTAAGTCAATATACACCACTCAGTGGCCGAGCGGAGATCCAAATGGGCTGGGCCGATGGTCCTGTACAGTTTTGACGGTTTTCACTGGCGCGACATTTTTCCTGACGACTCACTCAGACCCTTTATCACACCCTGTCATTACTTTCTCGCAAACTGGCCAGGGATGTGGTGATGGTGGCGGATGGTGCGCAAGGCCAAGTTTGAACAGCCGATGGGAGGGCATCTCTGCACACGGCTAGGCTAGCTAGTGCAATGCGCTTATCTGATTGAGTGAGTGATATTACTAACGCAGTCAAACTCGAGGGATATGAATAGGCCCAAGTGTTGTGAATTTCTTCATGTTGTTTTCTAGGAATACTGAAGACCTCGTCACAGGCGAGAAAGTTCCAAGCAAGACGTTCGAAGTTCACCCCCGCCTCCAGATTCGTGGAAAACCACAACAATATATCCGAGTCCCAACATGGCGGGCGGGACAGCAAAATGGTTTCTCAAAGGTTGAAGTACTTTGTCGACAGAGAAGTCCTGCGAAAGTACTTCTACCTTTATGAGACCATTGTCTTCCAATCTAAGACAACCGACGTTTTCCGTGGATCCATAGAAGTGAACCTCTATGAATTCATGGAAAACTTTGGTTGTCTCAGAATCGTATGCTCCCCCTTCCACTAGTGCTTTTTGGTGTCCTGGCGGGCGCCGAGGAAAGCATACCTTAGGGCGCCAACCTTCCGGTGAGTCTGTTCGGGGAACTTCATGTCACCTGCCAGTACCTGAGTCCTGCGATTACTGAGGACTTTGAATAGATGCGTAATTTGGGACTAGCACCCTCACGTTTTCTTCCACTGTGGCCCTAAGGAAATCATATATGCGTTACAAGCCGTCCTCAAGCTGATACCTAACTGTCCTTTATAGTTCGGCGTCTTGTTCCATTCCCCTTACACACATGATGAGCAGACTCTCATACGTCTGGTGTACTAGCTGACAAAACACCCATCGGAACATTCGATTGATGTTTTGTCAGCTCGTCTACCCGACGCTGCATTCCCAACCGGTGCGCATACGGCGTGCTTTAGGGGAATTATCGGAAACACTTGACGAGATATGAACATGAACGAGGAAAACTTCGAATATGCCCAGCACCTTTTCGAGTGTCTCACCTAGCTTGACCCGCATTTCGCTTCGAGGAGCTCTCTGAGTTTCTCGCGTATTTTCAACGCAGGACCAGTTTCCAGAGGATTTGCACGCCAAAGACCCGAGACAGACTATGCTGTCTACGTGCTCAGGTTTAATTTCCATCATCAAAGAGGGTGATGTCTAACCTTGACATCGGATTTTTACATTCCTCAGTCAAGGAGTTTGATGTCGGTACCTTACCAAAGGAAAAGCATTTCCTGTTACTTCGTATTTACCACATCTGTCTGTTCCATCGTCCAACGTCCAACATTGCGTGGTTCAGCGCTCTGCACCCGTCGACTTCACTGAAAACGGATAATATGTTGTTTATGAAATGCATCAATGATTCCGTTCATGAATCGATTCAGTTCACTTGCTTTACGTGGGCCTGAGTTTCGCTCGATAGATGGACCAAAACATTCAAGTCTCGCGGGCATGTCATAGGGTGACATTCGTAGGCTTGTTGTCTTGTGTTTCTTCGTCGACTTGGCCCGCTATCCTTTTTGTCAGTTCGGATATGTATCACCCCATTCGAGTGGCAAAACAGCGATGCTGAGAGCATAAATGGGCATAATTTGTTGTGTATCGTATGATGATACTATCGCTAGTGGTGCTAGGTCCTTGTAACTAGTTGGCATATGCTGTACAATCCTCATTTCGGGTCCATACTCTTCTATAAGAAATCGTAGTCCTGCGTATTGTTAAGACGTCGCGATCGTCATCGGCAATATCATAAGAAACAGCCAAAGTTCGAGTCTTGTATTGATAGTAAGCAGAAGTCGCCTCCTCTGGGATAGTTAGCAAACGATCGACTCGTGAGCACAAAAGCGAGAACGTACCCCGCCGCTAGTGGCTGCCGCCGTCGTCTTTCACTTGCGATCTAGAGAAGAGTGAGAAGATGGGAGTGGCGTCGTGCAGAAGTTGAAAGGGGAAAGAAAAAAAAGTGGACCGCCCGCCCACCCCTCTATGATACTTACCGTTCGACTTGTCAAACCTATGATCATGTCAAAGACGAAAGACGGGAAAAAAATAAAAGAAAAAATGGATGACCGCCCGCCCACCCACTAATACGTACCCGGAAAGTTAGCGACGCCAAAGGCGTCAAATTGCATGCCACGACTTGGAAGCCATTCTCCGAGAGCGACGATGTGAAAGTGTACGGATACTGTACCTTTTGGCCCACCCACCATCCCGCACTTACCCCATCACCGTACACAGTAGCCGAGTCGAAAAGGCGAGAACTGTCCTTGAGGGGGATCACACAACCTCAATCCGACAAGAAACCCCAGAATCGCGGTGCGGCAGTCCAAGCCTAGAAGTCGAGCAACCAAGCCCCAGACTATCACGCACGCGCTCGACTCACGTGAAGGTGCAGCGGGTTCCGCGCACAACTTCAAACAAAAAGCCGCCCAAGACACAGATCACACAGAAGCAGGCGCAAAGACAGAGCACAAAGACGGGCCAGAATCACACCACACCGAAAGATCACACCGAACGAGACGCAGAGAGACACGCAGACGCAGAGACAGAGACAGAGGCACCAGAAAAGTCTCACGAGGTGCATCTCGGCGAAGGTGCAAACACGGGCGCACAACTTCCAGCCAGAGAAGACCGAAAACTCAGTGTGTGCCTTAGGGTGCCGGCCAGCCGTCGGAGAATTGGATGCTGGCGGAGAGAGAGAGGAGGGTCTCAAATAAGTCTCACGAGGTGCATCTCGGCGAAGGTGCAAACACGGGTGCACAACTTCCAGCCGGAGCGGAGAAGACCCAAAACGTAGTGTCTCAGGTGCCGGCCGATTGTCGGAGGTGGAGATGGACGTCGGTGGCGCCGCCGAGAAAAGGCAATTCTATGAAGCGGACGTCGCCAGTCGGAGAAGGAAGAAGCTTGAGGGTGTGTTACGTGGGTCCAGAGACTAGTAGCCGGCGGAATCGGTCCCAGGAGAGTTCAGTGCCGAGTAGCTGCAACGGCAGTGCGAGCTGGTAGTTTAGGTGTCGAGGCATCGATCAAGTCGCGTCGCATGTTCTTGCCAGTTCAGAGGCCCACTTTCGGTTGGTAGAAGTAGAATCCCAGGTAGATCCAAGAGCGTGAGGCCGGGGAGTACGTGGGGGACCCGACGTTCTTGAGGTGACTTCGTTCCGTTCAACCTGTGACGGGTTTGCGGGGCGATGGGCGATGGGCGTGCTTCTTTTGACGCATATAGATAGTCGAATAAAGTCGTAAAGATGTCTAAGTCGAGATCGAAGCGGCAGTGTGTGGGTTTTCTAGAAATAGTGGACATCCGTTCAAGGGGATGCCAGTGAGTTGGCGCCAGAGCCGTCGTCGACAGACACAGACGTCACCAGCACAAGAGAGAGCGCGGGGTAGCCCAGACCACGAGTAGCACAGGGAGGAAGCGACGAGCGAAATGTTGCCTCAGCACATGGGCCTATATATATGCGGCGGGGGGACGTCAGTTGTGGTTGTTCGATTGGAAGGCCTGGGCGTCGCGCAGCCACATACAATGGTCAAGGCCCCCTTTCATCTCATTCAAACTGTGAACCTGTCAATGGTGTGAACGGCCCATGCTTTTTGCGGTTCTGTTATTATGGCTCACCTGGTATTGTGCCACTGGACGACTCCGACCGCAGCGACGACCGACCCGACAATACAGTGCCACATCACGTGACCGGATGGGGCCACGATCAAAGCGTTCGTTGCTTGCCTTGAGACGACTTGGGGCCTGGGCCACCTGGATGTAGGATAAGATGTGGAACGAGATCAGAAGGCGCTGTGGATGCCAAAGCAAATGGACAAGGGGTAGCGCACGCGAACGATCGATGGGGTACGAAGCGCATATATGCCAGTGACTGGTAGATGGCGTGGTCGTCGACCGTGACGATGATCGGAGGACGAGGTAAGGACGAAAAAGCCTTACTACGACGTGGAGAGACCGTGGCCGGAAAGAGATAGTGCGACAGCGGCGGTCAGAGACAAGGGTTCGTGAACGGCGAGCACGTTGAGGAAACGCCTTGCAGCGATTTACGAGAGCATGAGAGGCGGCGGCGGCGAGCTACACCCTTGCATGACTGAAGAGGATGAAGACGAAGAGAGGAGGGGGATGATGGCTCAGGTTGACCGAAATCGCACACAATTTATAGCCTGAGCCTGGCTCAAATGTGCCTGTCAGCCACCGGGGTGCCTCTCGGAACAGTTGGTATGCATCCGTTGTTGTTGGGATGCCGGAGCACTTCGTGGCCCCAGAGCGTCACCTCTCACGGGCCGACCTAGTTTGAGTGCCTCAGTCTTGAGTGTATTACAGGGTCCTTGGACAATTAACAGGACGTGAGCGAGCAGACAGGTGCTCGTTAGGTTCTTTCAGGCCTCCGTTCCAAGGCACCTCATGAATACCATTCGCCATACAGTACTAAAGGCATCCGTATAAGCACAAGGAAAGACAGAGGTGGGTTCATTAGTCTAAGAAATTACTCCCTTCCCCAAGGGATCCATGTCTATAAGCCGAAAGCACGTTCATAGCCCCAAGTCATGCGTGACTCGTCTCTGGAACCACCTCCTCCCATGCTGACCGTGTTGCTGCGCGGACGCGCATGCTGATGCTGCTGAAGTTATCCAAGGCCGGGCGAACGTCGAGCGAGAAGACGGGCGACCCGTCCGGAAGCGGTGGCGCGCCGTAATAATCAATGACATACCGGATTTCTTCGCCGGTTGAACCTCGCCGGACAACCCAGTCGTGGCGGTCAAATGGAGGTTCGTCACTAGCGGTAAGGGCGACGATATCAGTATCGCTGTAGCTGAGCCGTCGATGGTATCCTAAAGACGTACTTGAAGCGGTCTGGTAAGAGCCAGCCGGCGAATAAGAAAAACCTCGCTTTTGGCGAGAGTTCGCCCGGACGCCCTTTGAAGCGCACCAGCTGTAGCCTCTCGTCCCTGCCAAACCAGAGCCACACACACGACGTTCCGTCAGACGCGCGAATCCACCTGAAGAAGGGGAAACGACGCGCACCTGTTGACCTGAGCCTCCCACTTCTGCACCTCGTCCCACGCCTTCTCGTTCAAGAAATTGTGGATCTGCACCATCGTCTCGACCTCGTTCTCCGGCGTCGGAAACCCCTTGCGGACCAACGCGTTGTAGAACTGCTGCGGAGACGGGTACTCCCAGTTCTTCCCCGTGCTGTTGTCGCGTGGGATCGAAGACTCGGTGCGCTCGGTGGGGAGATCGGCGGTCTGCGAGGGCGCGCGCTCCTGCGTGAGGACGGGGAGGTGGGTTCGTGGGTCGAGCGTTTCGTCGTCCGAGTGGGGCACGGGGCATTGGGCAGGTGCGCCGGCGGCGGTTGAGGTCGATGACGATCTCGACGAGGACGACGCGTGGTCGATGGGACAGCTGGCAGCGGAAGGCGAGGACGATTGCGCGCGGTTTGCTAGGGAGGCGTGATCCACCGGACAGGAAGACGAAGAAGAAGAAGAAGACCCTTGCGTGCGCTTTTCAAACGCCGAATGATCCACTGGGCAACTCGATGATGAGGTGGCAGGGTGTTGCGTGGAAGAAGCGGTCTGGCCCATTCTTGAGAAAGAAGGGGGGTACTTGTTGCGTTGCAGAAGTGTTGCGATGTATGGGCCCAGAGCGCCGAGAGTTTTTTGTGGTTTGCGTTGAGGTTTTTTGCTCAACGGTGGATGGGACGCGGGATGCAATGGACCACTGACGGACTCCCGGACTTGGGGTGCATCGACCCGTATTCCGGATCACGTGAGTACGAAAATTGAGCGGAAAGTTGCGGAAGCTGCCAATGTGTGGAATATCCTCGAACGAACCTATTCACTCGCCCATCCAGCAACCTACGTCTGTTTTTCAGGTTATTGTGTATTGCTCGCTTCCGTGCGGTGCTGGGTGTACCATCGGTAATCTCGTTCGCCCAGTTGGGTAGTGGACTTGAAGGCAGGGATCGATCCGCAAGCCATGCCACTTCTTAGCAAGGTACACCACTGGTACGCCAGCAGTCCAGTCCAGTACACTCCTGATGAAGGTGTTGGAACTTGGGATGGCCGATTTCGCTTAGCTGTGCACATACGATTGATACGAAGCTTCCATTCCAGGCGTCACCCCAAAATTTCTTTGAACTTTATGTGTCGCATATCTCATGCTTAAGCTTGAATTCAGACTGTTGTGGGCTCAATTAAAGTCCCCTTTGGACCAATTTTGCCTTCGGGTGAACAGAATAAGGTGGGAGTACCAATGCCAGTTGTAGTCCATAAGTTGGTCACATCTTCCCATTCATCATGATTCCACAGCGCTGGCATGTGGTCTCGTCCAATGTGGCGTCTCAAATAAGAGCCAGCATTGCGCCTGCCACGGATGTCATGTGTGTCTAATACATCCGCATGCTCATCCATCATGACTTCTTGATGCACCCCGTATTCGCAGATTCCGCACCAAAGCGTCTTATCTTCCTCATCTTTACACCTCCAACTCTTTTTTCGGTTTCCCAGACTCGGAGACCCCAGACACTACGAGTGCATCCCCTGATTCTTTACTGCCTGCCAACAATTCGTTCTTCTATCCGCTCTAGGTCCTTGCATCGAACGTGATGCAACCAACAACGTCCCCTCCATCACAGCCGTCACGGTGCCACAGGCTCGTCAACGAACGCAGGCTTCGGATCCGAACTCCGTGGGCATGCCCAGTGGTTCACGACAAACGGACATGTTCCGGTTCCGAGTCCACTCCACAACGTTCATTGGATGTCTAGACGAACACCCTTGTAATGCCTCTCATTTCTTTTCGCGGGTCAGGTGGACTTTCGGGGGTTACCCCCACGGACTGCCCCATTTGTGGAAATCCGCTCACGACGTTCGGAAGACTCTGAATTACGCGTAGCCGTATTCTTTTCCCATAGGACTACGTACATCATTTGCGGTTGCTTCCCATGGACTTGGACAGAAGCCTGATTCGCCTCTCCTTCGTATATGACTTTGTGTTGCGGCCTCGCCACTGTGTTCGTAATGGCGCCAATTCAATATGATATTTCCGAAACGCTATGGGGGGAGAACCTTTCAACCAGACAAACCTTGGCCCAAAGGTGGTGCGAAAGGCACCAAAAAAGCAAAATCCCCGTGGAAAGTAGCCCTCCACTTTCGAGTGAGTGACGTCATAGTCCTCTCAGAAGGGATGCGGTATGCCCATGTTCGGAGTGGTGCCATGAAACCGGACGACCGGGCTAACGCCGACCCCTACGGAACTCTTCACAATTCAATAATCAGTCCGCGGCTGTATGGGTCATACAGTAAAAGAGTACTAGTGAGTAGTGAACCAATCCCATCGCCCGATTGACGGACCTCCGAGGTCGTACTGTACTGTAAAATTCGAGATTATGCTGGAGTCGGACGATGGGGAATGGTTCAGGTCAAGTGGGGTGGTGTAGAGCCGAACATCGGAGTGGCTCAGGGTCACACGTACTCGCTCGCATGACCCCTTGTACGGTGGTCGTGCAAATTTCATTTCGTTTCGCAGTTTCTGCTTGTTGTTACGGTTACTACAGCGGGCGGGCTTGAACCCGTGACGCCGTTTCTGTCGCGGAAATCCATGTGGGTTGCATTGTGGGGAAAACACGTGCGGCGCACTTTGGTCCTCCCATTATTGTCGTGGTCGAGTAACGGGACGAAGGACGTAGTGTTAACGACGCGTGCGTTGGTTTGTTCGTTCAGGAAAATGATCGATAATGCAACACATCGACGTACTTCAAGCTTCAAGCTTTGGTGTCGTACAGTACGTTGTCTGCTAAAAATAAAAAATTTCAAATCGATTGAATAACCATTGTTACAGTACTCGCGTCGGAACTGGCGAGGCGACCTTACTTGTACTGTATTAGCGCTGTCAACTCAAACGCTTGTCGAGCAAATTTACAATTCATTCTTGCGCGAGGACCCCGTGTACCCACTGCGAGCGGACGCCCCCCCGTCAACTCTCCGTCAAAAAGAAAGGGCAA
>Ga0307510_10006144_pt1 | contig 14310 bp, 14 predicted proteins | sample 12_EM_MG_FD_207224 | JGI IMG/M metagenome (GOLD analysis project Ga0307510, IMG submission 207224) | Populus trichocarpa ectomycorrhiza microbial communities from riparian zone in the Pacific Northwest, United States - 12_EM | ecosystem: Host-associated > Plants > Roots > Unclassified | place...
TGCTCCAGCAGCATACCGTGGCGCGCCTCCCGCAGTTCGCCCGATTCGTTACCCGCAACCTGCGGTTCGTCGATCATGTCGCTCTGATGGGCCTTGAGTTGACAGGCTTTGCGCGCGCCAATCTCGAGAGCCTATGGATTGATCCCGCCGACTATCAGGCCGAATTGACTGAGGCCGTGGGCATCCTGCACCGCGCTCATGTGCACGTCTCGATCTACAATAGTCAACTGTGCGTACTCGATCGGGAGCTTCACCGTTTTGCCCGTCGCTCGATCAGCGATTGGAAGCAGCAATATATGCCGGACTGTGAAGGATGTAGCCTGCTCGACGCCTGTGGCGGCTTTTTCGCCTCCGCGGAAATTCGCTACAGTCGCGCGATCAAGCCGGTTCTCGATCTCGTTGCATAGCCGGGCCTATGCGCCTGAAGCGCGGAGCGCGGTCGAACAATTTGGCGCCAGCCCATTCGTGGCACGTGCCATTCTTGCCCTCGAACTTCCGGTCCCAAGTACCATCCTGGATATCCCCTGCGGTTTTGGTCGCCACACCTTGTGGTTCGCCGACCTGGGTCATCAGGTAGTAGCCGCCGACATTGATCCTCAACGGGTCGCACATGTGCGGTCCGCGCTGGCCGAAGCGACGCATCCCGGAAAGACAGTGGTGCTGGATGCTCGTTCACGCTTGCCGTTCGAAGACGCTGCGTTCGACGGTGCTATTGTTATTGACTATGTCGAGCCAGCGCTGCTCGCACAAATGGCGAGGTTCCTGCGTCCAGGCGGGTTCCTGATCTACGAGACCTTTTCCGCTCGTGGCGACAACTGGCGTGGCCTCTTGTTGCCCGGTGAGGCTGACGAAATTCTGGGGGACTTCTTCAACATTACTGCCCGGATGACCCGGGAAGTGGGCGTTGACGGCGACAGGCGCGAAACGACGAAAATAACGGCACGACGAACCGAAAAGCTTCCATGACTGCTGAGGGGAAGAATTTAGCGCTACATCGTACGACGGCTTCTCCTTAATATAGCGCCGGCGCGCTCTCAATGCGTCTCTATTGGAAGTAGCAACATTGGCATCGCGGGGATGAGGCTGGTATTTCGAGGAAGCGAACTTACCAGCGCTGGGAGGGGCAAGCATGGTAAAAGCCAACTGGTCATGTGACGAATGCGGCGAGGTGTTGCCGGCCGATCATTTTGTCAAAGTCAGCGATCGGGAGGTCGCGCGGAGTGGTGGCACAACAAGGTTCTATAAGGGCACGCGTGGCGGGTTGGGCTTTGGCGGCGCGCAAGAACGGCTGGATGCGCTACGACGTGCGCGCGCGAGAACACGGATCGCCTCGCTCGTGGGCTTGGCGGTAGCCGGCGTCATCATCCTGGCAATCGCTAACCAGCCTAGCTCCCCGTCGACGCAAAGCAATCTGCTTGCTCCCGCCGAAGACCCGACGGTCGACACTGGTGAAACCGCAATCCCCGCCGTACTTCCGACGCCAGTCCAGACCGCAAGCCCGACCGCTATCGAAGACCCAGAGGATGTTACCAACCGCGTCGATAGTGAGACGATGCCGAGCGATGCCTCATCTCGTGCCGTGGACGAGCAATCCCGCGATTCCCAGTCCCCTCCGATCACCACAGTCGGGGACAGGGAAACCGTGGACGAGGCCATAAGCGCCGCCACGCCCGCCGCACTCGAAAGCGGTGAGACCACGACGTGGCAGGTCGGTAGTCAGCACGGCTATATCTTGGTCAGTGCTCCTCGCGAGCGAGGCGGGAAGACGTGCCGTAACGCTTCGTGGACGATGATTACCCCGAACAATCAAATTCAGGGGCCGTCCAAAGAATGGTGCAAAGGGTCCGGTGGCGGTTGGAAGGATCGATGAGCGATAGGTATTCGCCGCCGAATTCGCCAGCTGAAGGCGATGAGGCTTCACCCGACCTGGGTGACAATTGCCAACTCCCGTCGCTCGACCTGCTTAAGCCGGCGACGCCTGCCCCGATCGACAAGGCCGCGCTGGAGCGCAATGCCCGGCTGCTCGAATCGGTACTCGACGATTTCCACGTCAAGGGATCGATCATCAACGTCCGGCCCGGCCCGGTGGTGACGATGTACGAACTCGAGCCCGCCTCGGGCATCAAGGCGAGCCGCGTGGTCTCGCTGGCCGACGATATCGCGCGCAACATGTCGGCGGTGTCGGCGCGCGTCGCGACGATCCCGGGGCGCACCGTGATCGGCATCGAGCTGCCCAATGCGCGGCGCGAGATGGTCAATCTGCACGAACTGATCGGATCTCAGTCGTTCGAGGAGCAGAGCGCCTCGCTGCCGCTGGTGCTGGGCAAGAACATCGCCGGCGACCCGGTGATCTCCGATCTCGCGCCGATGCCGCATCTGCTCATCGCCGGCACCACCGGCTCGGGCAAGTCGGTCGGGCTCAACTGCATGATCCTGTCGCTGCTCTACCGGCTCAAGCCCGATCAGTGCAAAATGATCATGATCGACCCCAAGATGCTCGAACTGAGCATGTACGAGGATATCCCGCACCTGCTCGCGCCGGTGGTCACCGATCCGGCCAAGGCGGTGCGCGCGCTCAAATGGGCGGTCGAGCAGATGGAGGACCGCTACCGGCAGATGTCGTCGGTCGGCGTGCGTAGCTTGGCGAGCTTCAACGAGAAGGTGAAGGCGGCGCGCGCCAAGGGCCAGCCGATGGGCCGCAAGGTACAGACCGGCTATCATCCCGACAGCGGCCAGCCGGTCTATGAGGAGGAGCAGCTCGACTATCAGCCGCTGCCGCAGATCGTCATCGTCGTCGACGAGCTGGCCGATCTGATGATGACCGCTGGCAAGGAAGTCGAATTCCTCATCCAGCGACTGGCGCAAAAGGCGCGCGCCGCCGGCATTCACCTGATCCTGGCGACGCAGCGGCCGTCGGTCGACGTCATCACCGGCGTGATCAAGGCCAATCTGCCGACGCGGATCAGCTTCCACGTCACCTCCAAGATCGATTCGCGCACCATCCTCGGCGAGCAGGGTGCCGAGCAGCTGCTCGGCAAGGGTGACATGCTGTACATGCCCGGCGGGCGCGGCGTGGTGCGTGTGCACGGCCCGTTCGTCAGCGACGACGAGGTGCGCGCGGTGGCCGATCACTGGCGCGCCCAGGGCCAGCCCGATTACGTCCAGTCGGTCACCGAGGAGCCGGAGGACGGCTTCATGCTCGATGGCGCGCCTACGGGCGAGGATTCGGCCGAGGACCAGCAATATCGCGCCGCGATCCAGCTCGTCGTCGAGAGCCAGAAGGCCTCGACCTCGTGGCTGCAGCGTCAGCTGCGCGTCGGTTACAACAGCGCGGCGCGGCTGATCGAGCGGATGGAGAAGGACGGCATCGTCGGACGGCCGGACCATGTGGGCCGTCGCGAAGTGCTGCGCGATCGCGACGGGAACCCCTTATAGCGCGGGCGGTTCAGCACGGGTTCAAGCCTTACCCGGCAGTGCCGACGATCTGAATTCGGGAGAATATCTGTGTTTCTTCGCCTTACCCCTGCGCTGGCGCTCATCGCCGCGCCGGTCGCGATTGCCGCGCCGGCGCCGGTCTCGGGCGATCTCGCGCTGGTCCAGCGGCATCTCCAGTCGGTCGAGACGATGACCGCGGCGTTCAGCCAGACAGACCGCGCCGGCAAGGTGCTGACCGGCACGCTGACGCTGAAGAAGCCGGGCAGGATCCGTTTCCAGTATCAACAGGGCGTGCCGATCCTGATCGTCGGCGACGGCAAGGCGCTGACCTTCATCGATTATTCGGTCAAGCAGGTGCAGCGCTGGCCGATCGGCAACTCACCGCTCGGCATCTTGCTCGATCCGTCGCGCGACATGAGCAAGGTCGCGCGCATCGTCGATGGCGGGGACCCGCGCATCGTCTCGGTCGACGCGTCCGATCCGCGCCATCCCGAATATGGCCGCATCAACATGATCTTCGTGCGCGATGCCGGCGCGCCGGCGGGCCTGATGCTGACCGGATGGGTCGCGCTCGATTCGCAGAACAACCGCACCACGGTGCGACTGTCGAATCAGCGGTTCAACGCCCCGGTGAGCGACGGAACGTTCCGCTGGAACGACCCACGCCCGAATTCGCACAAGTAACCCCCCGTTCGTTCATATGGGCGACAGGTTCGCCCGGCTAAAAGCTGTGTTGCGGATGGAGCGCGCCGGGATTTTCCCCCTGTTGCCCGGCCATGTTCCACCCCGCCTGCGTGACGAACGCTAGGTTGGCCCTCGCTCCATGCCCCCGGAGCGAGGGCCTTTCCATATCCAGAACCAAAGAGCGGCTGGGCTGGCGCGGGTGACGATCGATGGCTACATCGCCCGGCATGCCGACGCCTCAAACCCTGAAGATCGTTTCCTGGAACATCAATTCGGTGCGGTTCCGCATCGAGATCGTCGAGCGCTTCCTGCGCGATGTGAAGCCCGACATCTTGTGCCTGCAGGAAACCAAGGTGATCGACGGCGACTTCCCGGCCGCGCCGTTCCGTGCGCTGGGATATCCGCACGTCATCCTGCACGGCCAGCGCATGCACCACGGCGTGGCGATCATCAGTCGTGTGCCCGTGGTCGAGGATGACCGCTTCGACTGGCAGGCCAATCGCGAGGCACGGCATGTCGGGGTACGCCTGCCCAATGGCGTGCGGCTGGAGAATGTCTATGTGCCCGCGGGCGGCGACGTGCCCGACCGCGAGGTGAACCCCAAATTCGGCCAAAAGCTCGATTTCATCGAGCGCATGACGCGCTGGTCCGAGTCGCTGAGCGGGCCGACGATCCTGGTCGGCGACCTCAACATCGCGCCGCTCGAATCCGATGTGTGGAGTCACAAGCAGCTGCTGAACGTGGTCAGTCACACGCCGATCGAGGTCGACGCGATGAACCGACTCAAGGCGTCGAACAGCTGGGTGGATCTCGGCCGTCATTTCGTCCCCGCGCCGGAGCGGCTGTTCACCTGGTGGAGCTACCGCGCGACCGACCGGCTCGCCTCGGATCGCGGGCGCCGCCTCGACCATATGTGGGCGACCGCCGATGTCGCGGCCACCGCACTGGGGCATGAGGTGTTCGAGGATTGCCGCGACTGGCTCAAGCCCTCGGACCATGTCCCGATCATGACCGAATTCGCCCTGTGACCGGTAGCGCGACGGGCGGCGCGAGCGACCCGCATAGGGCAGCGCTGGCGATCGACGCCCTGCGCCGCGGCTGGCCGGTGGCAATCGCCGGGGGCGACGGCACGCTGGCGCTGCTGCCGATCGAAACCGCCGACCCGGTGCGGCTGACCGCGTTCGACCCTGACGGCAACGCGCCGGTGCTGCTTTCGGCGGGACGCGCGGCGACATTGAAGCTCGCCAATCAACGCGACGCGACGACGCCCGACGCGCCTGTCCTGATCGAGCGCACCGACTGGCTCGATTTCGCCATGGCCACGGCGCTGGCCGACCCACAGTTCGATCTCAAGACCCCGATGAAGGGACCGTTCCACGCCATCTGCCTTGATGCGCGCGAGGCGGGTGCCGCGGCGTTACGACTGGCGCGGATCGCCGGGGTGCTGCCGGCCTTCTTCGCGCAGGCCGGCGGCGACGCGGCGCTGGTGCTGTCGCCGGGCGATATCGACGCGCATGAGGATGCCGTGCGGCTGAGCATCGCGACGCGCGCGCATCTGCCGGTCGACGGGGCGGAGAGCGCCGAGATCGTCGCCTTCCGCACCCCGGAAATGCCCGGCGAGCACGTCGCGCTGCTGATCGGTTCGCCCAACGGCCAGCCGCCTTTGGTCCGGCTGCACAGCGAATGCCTGACCGGCGACGTCCTCGGCAGCCTGAAATGCGATTGCGGGCCGCAACTCCACGCCGCGATCCGCGCGATCGAGGCGAGCGGCTGGGGCATCCTGCTCTATCTGCGCCAGGAAGGGCGCGGCATCGGCCTGGTCAACAAGCTGCGCGCCTATGCCTTGCAGGATCAGGGCTTCGATACGGTCGACGCCAATACACGGCTCGGCTTCGCGGTCGATTCGCGCAATTTCGCGGTGGCGGCACGGATGCTGACCCTGCTCGGCCAGCACAAGGTGCGATTGCTGACCAACAATCCGCAAAAGGTCGCGCAACTCGAGGCAGCGGGGATCGCCGTGATCGAGCGCGTGCCGCACATCCTGCCCGCCAATCCGTTCAACGAGCGCTATCTCGCGACCAAGCGCGACCGGACCGGGCACCAGTTCTAGACTCGCGATGGGCGCCCTCGCCCGCCGCAAGTACAGCGCAAGTCACGGGACTCGGCCCTGCAAAGAATAGCCGGTATTTTGCGAGCCCCCTTGTGCGGTTTCTCTTGGGCGCCAGCGCGCCCACCGCCAAGACGGCGTACAGTATCGAGCGCGGAATCCAGCATGTATCTATGGCGCGAGCATTGCGCCGCGCCGATCTGGCGATCGACGAAGACCAGACGTTTGCTTGTGCAATTATGCGAATAGTGTCGGCTTTTTCCTGACTAGACCTCTCGCGCGCACAGCGACAGTCCCCGCGATTCCAACGACTCGGGCGTCCATGTTCCGACGATGAGAAGGAGCGCGACCTGCGCCCTGTGTGGGCACGGATCGGCAATGGCTATGGCCCAACCCCGGGAAATTTGAATCGGCCAGCGGCCTCATTCGAGCAGTGCGACGACCTCATCGAAGCTTGTCGCAATGTCGTGCACGCCGATCGCGCGCAGGCGTTCGGCATGGTCGGGGCCGCAATGGCTGCCGCCGACGAAACCGATGACATAAGCGCCCGAGGCGACCGCGCCGGTTGCCCCGACCGGCGAATCCTCGATGATGGCGGCATGGGCGATATCCACGCCGATGGCCTGTGCGGCATGGAAATAGACATCGGGTGCGGGCTTGCCGCGTTCGACATGCTCGCGGCCGGAAAAGATCTTGTCGCCGAACGCGTCGCGGATACCGAGATGGTCGAGATGGCGTTCGATCCACGCGGTCGAGCTGGACGAAGCGATCGCGCGGGGCAACGAAGGCGGCAGCGACCGCACAAAGGCCACCGCACCGGCCACGGCATCGAGCCCTTCGCTAAGTGCGCGCTGGTTTTCCACTTCGCGCTCGTCATGGAAGTCGTCGGGGATGGCGCGACCGATCCAGCGTTCGATCGCGGCAAGGAAATCATGACCGGCAAGACCCATGAACTGCGCCATCGATTCCTCCGCCGTGGTCGGATGGCCCCTTGACGTCAGATATTCGGCGATCTGCCGGTTGCCGGCATATTCGCTCTCCAGCAGCACGCCGTCGAAATCGAAGATGAGCCCCTCGAACCTCATGACCGCGCGCCGAACAGGGCGGTGCCGACACGGACATGGGTCGCGCCCAGCGTGACCGCGGTTTCGTAATCGCCCGACATGCCCATGCTGAGGCCGGTCAGGCCGTGATCACGCGCCAGCCTGGCGAGCAGGGCGAACCATGGCGCAGCTTCGAGGTCGGCCGGCGGGACCGTCATCAGGCCGGCGATCGGGATATCGGCCGCACGCGCTTCGGCGAGCAGGCCGGGCAGATCATCGACGGTACAACCACCCTTTTGCGGTTCGTCGGCGAGGTTGAGCTGGATGAAGCAGGCCGGGCGGCGACCGACCTTGTCCATCGCGCGGGCCAACGCCCCGACGAGGCTGGGGCGATCGAGCGAATGGATCGCGTCGAACAGCGCGACCGCTTCCTCGGCCTTGTTCGACTGGAGCTGGCCGACCAGGTGCAACGCGATGTCGCCATGCGCCTCGCGTAGCGCGGGCCATTTGCCTTCCGCTTCCTGCACGCGATTCTCACCGAACACGCGGTGGCCGGCGGCGATCAGCGGCACGATCGCTTCGGCGACTTGCGTTTTGGAGATGGCGATCAGCGTCGTGCCGCCGGCATCGCGGCGCGCAAGGCGTTCGGCTCCGGCGATTCGATCGGTGACGGCGGAGAGGCGGCTGCGGGGGTCGTCGAGAGGCATTGGCGGCGCTATAGCAGCGACGTGCCCCGCCGCCAGCCCATGCGCCGTGTTGGTGCGCTTCAGAAGGTCTGGGCGCTTCCGACGATCTGGCTGATGACCGACGAACGGCTCGGTGACGCGCTATGGCCGGCGATCATGGCGTTGCCGCGCGGCGCGGGCATCGTCTTCCGGCATTATGTGAGCAACCCGGTGACGCGACGCGCGCTGTTTGCGCGAATCCGCAAGATGGCGCAGCGACGGCACTTGGTGCTGATTCGCGCCGGCGCGACCCGACTGCCCGGCGAACAGGGCGTGCACAACATAGCAGGCCCGGGATTACGCAGCGCCGCAGTGCATTCGCTGATCGAAGGAATCGCGGCGCGGCGGCGCGGCGCGGACGTGGTTTTCGTCTCGCCGCTGTTCGCCACCCGCTCGCACCCTCGCGCGCCTTCACTGGGGCCGTTACGCGCTGCAGTGATCGCGCGACATGTCGGGCTGCCGGCGATCGCGCTCGGCGGCGTCAACGCGCGGCGCTTTCGGCGGCTTAAGGCGCTGGGGTTTCATGGCTGGGCAGGAATCGATGCCTGGACGACACCGCAAGCTTAATCAGAAGCGGAATGCCGTCCCGACATAGACCGACTGGCTGTTGCGCCGGTCGTCGGCCACCTTCTGCAACCGGTCGCGCTCGCTCTTGTAGCGCACGCCCGCCGTCACATCGAGATTGTGGGTCAGGCGGTAGGAAGCGGCGGCATCGACCGAATAGACCGGGCCCTGCTCGATCAGGCGGGGCGTGCCGCCGAGTGCGTGGTCGGTCGCCGCGCGCACCTGGCCGCTGAGACGCTTGCCGGTATAGCTCACCCCGACATCGACCGCCTCGCGGCTGCCCGGGGCGCCGGCGAGATCGATCTTGGTCACGTCGCTCGACAATGCGAAGCGGCGCCAGCCGACGGCGACGCCGAGGCTGTAGGCAACCGGTGCCAGGCTGACCGTGGCCGGCGCGGCGGAGGTCGTCCCGGCACGATCGGCAACGACGGCGGCCCGAGTCGAACGCGCGCGCACCGCCACCGTCACGGCGCGGGGGCTGCCACGGCGCGAATCGGACGGGGTGAAGTTGAAGCCGCTGCTGTCGACACCGCCACGCGCGAACACGGCGGCAAGCCGCGGATCGGCTGCGGCCGGGGTAAAGGTACCGAAACCGTGGAAGGGCTCAGCCGATTCGATCTTCGGGGCGCGGGCGGTGGATTTCTCGGGCGCGCCGATCGCAGGGGCCACGGCGAGGCCGGCGGCGACAATGGCCCCCAACGCAATCCCCGACAGCAACCCGATAGAACGCACTTCTTCGACCCCTTGTGGTGCCTCTTGCGCACCTATGTCAGAACGCGCGTATCACGATTCAATGTTCCCTTGCCACCAAGAAGACTCATTTTTGGTCATGTGTTGCAACAGTCACACAGGCTTTCGAGGGCGTGCGCCGCTTGCGGCGGGCGCGGGACGATCTATAGAGGCACGACACCCAATGAATATGACCAGGAAACCGCCGATGAACCGCCTGTTGCGCACCGCGATCGTGGTTTCGCTCGTACCCCTCGCCGCCTGCGCCCATCACCGGGGCAATGCACGTGCCGATCTCGCCGCATCGAAGGTCACCACGATCGGTGTCAATTCCTATCTGTGGCGCGCCAGCCTCGACACGCTCGGCTTCATGCCGCTGCTGCAGACCGATTCGAACGGCGGCGTGATCGTCACCGACTGGTATGTGAATCCGTCGGCGCCGACCGAGCGGCTCAAGGTCACCGTGACGATCCTCGACCAGGATTTGCGTGCCGATGCGCTGCGCGTCGCCGCGCTGCGCCAGGTCAACCAGGGCGGCCAGTGGGTCGCGGCCCCGGTCCAGGCGTCGACCGTGCAGAAGCTGGAAGACATCATCCTGACCAAGGCGCGCGATTTGCGCCGCGCCGCCGTCAGCAGCAACTAGGTTTTCCCCCTCATGGCGTCACGCTTCAATGCGCTGAAGGCGGACGCGGCATGGCAGGCGGTGTGGGACGAGCGCCGCACCTTCGCCGCGCGCGACGATTCACCCAAGCCGCGCAGCTATGTGCTTGAAATGTTTCCGTATCCTTCGGGACGGATTCATATGGGCCATGTCCGCAACTACACCATGGGCGATGTCCTGGCGCGCTATCGCCGGATGACCGGGCATGAAGTGCTCCACCCGATGGGGTGGGACGCGTTCGGCATGCCGGCCGAGAATGCCGCGATGGAAAAGGGTGTCCATCCGGGCGGCTGGACCCGCGCCAATATCGCGACGATGAAGGCGCAGCTGAAGCGACTGGGTTTCGCGCTCGACTGGACGCGCGAGCTGGCGACCTGCGAACCCGAATATTACGGCCATGAGCAGGCGCTGTTCCTCGACCTGTTCGCGCACGACTTGGTCTATCGCAAGGAAAGCTCGGTCAACTGGGACCCGGTCGACATGACCGTGCTGGCCAACGAGCAGGTGATCGACGGGCGCGGCTGGCGTTCGAACGCGCTGGTCGAGCGGCGCAAGCTGAGCCAGTGGTTCCTCAAGATCACCGATTTTGCCGACGAGCTGCTCGCCGGGCTGGATGGGCTTGAACATTGGCCCGACAAGGTCAAGCTGATGCAGGAGAACTGGATCGGCAAGAGCCAGGGGCTGACTTTCCGCTTCGCGCTGTCCGACGCCGGCTCGGTCGAGGTCTTCACCACCCGGCCCGACACGATCTTCGGCGCGAGTTTCGTCGCGGTCGCGGCGGACCATCCGATCGCCCAGAAGCTGGCGGCGGAAAGATCAGAGGTTGCCGAGTTCGTCGAGCTGTGCCGGCGTGGCGGGACCACCGCGGCAGAGATCGAGACGCAGGAGAAGCTGGGTTTCGACACTGGCGTCACGGCGACGCATCCGTTTGATTCGTCTATACAATTACCGCTCTACATCGCCAATTTCGTGCTTATGGATTACGGCACCGGCGCGGTGTTCGGCGTGCCGGCGCACGACCAGCGCGATCTCGATTTCGCGCGCAAATATTCTTTGTCGGTGCGGCGCGTCGTGTCCGATGGCGATCGCGAAGAGCCGCTGTTCGAAGGCAATGAGGCTTATACCGGCCCGGGTTCGCTGGTGAACTCGCACTTCCTCGACGGCATGGATGTCGAGGACGGCAAGCGCACCGTCATCCGCCGCGCCGAGGAAGATGGCTGGGGCACCGGCTCGACCGTGTTCCGCCTGCGCGACTGGGGCGTGAGCCGCCAGCGTTACTGGGGCACGCCGATCCCGATCATACACTGCGACGCGTGCGGCGCGGTGCCGGTGCCGCGCGACCAGTTGCCGGTGGTGCTGCCCGAGGATGTCAGCTTCGACATTCCCGGCAACCCGCTCGATCGCCATCCGACCTGGAAAGATGTCGCCTGCCCAAGCTGCGGGGGCGCGGCGCGGCGCGAGACCGACACGCTCGACACCTTCGTCGATTCGTCCTGGTATTTCATCCGCTTCGCCAGCCAGCCGGGCAATAAGCCGTTCGACCGGGCGACCGCCGAGAAATGGCTGCCGGTGCAGCAATATATCGGCGGCGTGGAGCATGCGATCCTCCACCTGCTCTATGCCCGCTTCTGGACGCGCGCGCTCAAGCATATCGGCATGATCGATGTGGCCGAGCCGTTCGCCGGACTGTTCACCCAGGGCATGGTGACGCACGAGACCTACAAATCGGCGGAAGGCGTATGGCTGTCGCCCGAGGCAGTGCGTGACGGCAAGGAAATCGCGACGGGCACGGCCGTTCAGGTCGGCCGCGTCGAGAAGATGTCCAAGTCGAAGAAAAACACCGTCGATCCCGAGCCGATCGTCGACCAATATGGCGCCGATGCGACGCGCTGGTTCATGCTCTCCGACAGCCCGCCCGAGCGCGATCTGCCGTGGAGCGAAGCGGGCATCGAGGGCTGCTGGCGCTTCATCCAGCGGCTGTGGCGCCTGTTCGACGGGATCGAAGAGGGTCAGGGTCAGGACGTGGCGCTCGACCGCAAGCTGCACCAGACGATCGCCGGTATCGCGGTCGATATCGAGGCATTGTCGTTCAACAAGGCGGTCGCCAAGCTGTTCGAGCTGGTCAACGCGATCGAACGGGCCGAGCTCTCCGCGTCGCGTACGACCGCGATCCGCACGCTGATGCGGCTCGTCGCGCCGATGGCGCCGCATCTCGCCGAAGAGGCCTGGGCGGCAAGCGGCGGCGAAGGCCTGATCGCCGATGCCGCCTGGCCGGCGGTCGACCCTGCCCTGCTGGTCGAGGACGAGGTGACCATCGCCATCCAGGTCAACGGCAAGCTGCGCGACACGCTGACCATGGCCAAGGGCCTGCCGCGCGAGGAGATCGAGGCGGCGGCACTGGCGTCCGACAAGGTTGTGCGCATTCTCGAGGGCAAGGCGCCGCGCAAGGTGATCGTCGTGCCCGATCGCCTGGTGAATCTCGTCGCATGAAGCGTATCGCAGCCTCGCTCGCCCTGGTTGTGATGCTGTCCGGCTGTGGCCTCAGGCCGCTTTACGGCGGCGGCGAAGGCGGCAAGGTCGCGACGACGCTGTCACTGATCGAAGTCGCCCCGATCGAAGGCAAGTCCGGCTGGCTGATGAGCAATGCCTTGCGTGACCGGCTCGGCGCCACCGGCACCGCGCAATATCAGCTGGTGGTCAAACTCGACGACCAGATCACCGGGCTCGGCGTGCGCCGCGACAACACCGTGACGCGCGAGCGCCGCGTGCTACGCGCGCGTTTCCAGCTGATCGACCTCGCGCACGGCACGACCCTGCTCGATGCGACCGCCGGGTCGGACGCCGGCATCGACGTGGTCGGCTCAGAATATGCCACCATCGCCGCGGAAAACAGCGCGCTCGAGCGACTGTCGGGCATCGTCGCCGACCAGATCGTCTCGCGCGTCGCACTCTATGCGGACCGGACGCCGCCCGCCGCGCGGTGAAAGCCAACGCCAACCAGCTCCGCGCGGCAATCGACGCGGCCAACCCCGAGATCCGGCTCTATTTGCTGCACGGCCCCGACGAATCGGGCGCGCAGGAATATGCCGCACGGCTGGCGCGGGTGATGGGGCCCGATGCCGAGCGCATCGATATCGAATCCGCGACCTTGCGCAGTGATCCCGGGCGTCTCGCCGATGAAGCGGCGTCGCTGTCGCTGTTCGGCGGCAAGCGGCATATCCGTATCGCCGGCGCGGGCGAGGAGAGCCTCGACGCGCTGACCCTGCTGCTGAGCGCCGAACAGGCCGGCAATCCAGTGGTGATGATCGCGCCGAACCTCAAGGGCACGGCACGCGTGGTCAAACTGGCGCTGACCTCACCGCACGCGATGGTGCTGGCCTGCTATCTGCCTGAAGGCGGCGATGCCGAGCGGCTGGTAACCGCGATCGCGCGCGAGCACGGCCTGCGTACGACCGGCGACAGCGCGATCCGCATCGCCCATGCCAGCGCCGGCGACCGCGCGGTGATGACGCGCGAGATCGAGAAGCTGGCTTTGTATCTCGACGCTGCGCCCGAACGCCCGAAATCGCTCGACGATGAGGCGGTCGACCTGCTCGGCGCAGACCTTGGCGACAGCGAGATGGGCCGCGCGATCGATGCCGCGATCGACGGCCGCCCCGACGCCTTGGCCGACGAACTGGCGCGGCTCGATGAAGCGGGCATGTCGCCGGTCCCGGTGCTGCGCCAGCTGGTCCGCCGTCTGATGACCCTGGCGGATCTCCGCAGCGACATTGATGGCGGCGCCAACCCTGCCCAAGTTATTGAAAAGGTGTTCTTTCGTGAGCGCGCCGCCATGGGTGCCGCACTCCGCATCTGGCAGGCACCACGCATCGCCGACGCGATCGATCGCGCCCGCGAGGCAGAGCGCGCGATCATGGCGTCGAACAATGCCGGCGGCGTGATCGCCAATGCCGCTATCGTCACCATCGCCCGGATGGCCGCGCGCCAGCGCTGAATCACAAGAAGAAATTTGTTCGCGCGAAGGCGCAAAGGCGCGAAGAGGTTGCACTGCTGCTATCGATGCGCACTCACGGTGGCCGGATAGCGACACAATCCGGTTATGCGGCAGCTCGTCGCGCACGAAACATCTTCGCGCCTTTGCGCCTTCGCGTGGATCAAATACGCTCGCCGCTGAGGCGCTGGCAGACCATGTCGAGCTGGTCGAGCGTCGAGTAGCTCAGTGTCAGCGAGCCACCCTTCGCCCCGTGTGTGATACGCACCGATAGGCCGAGCAGGTCCCCCAGTTGATGCTCGAGCGCGGCGAGATCGGCGTCGCGGCCGCCGCTCTCCCCGCTCCGGCTGCGTGTGTCGGGCTTGGCGTTG
>Ga0307510_10006145_pt1 | contig 14309 bp, 10 predicted proteins | sample 12_EM_MG_FD_207224 | JGI IMG/M metagenome (GOLD analysis project Ga0307510, IMG submission 207224) | Populus trichocarpa ectomycorrhiza microbial communities from riparian zone in the Pacific Northwest, United States - 12_EM | ecosystem: Host-associated > Plants > Roots > Unclassified | place...
GAAGCTCTCATAACCCATAGCCCTGAAATCCCATACTCTCTGAAATCCCATACATTTTTCGTGTTACCAAGTTGGTATGCGGGGAATAACCCATACATCCGCGATACCCCATAACCCATACTTTCCATGACTCAAACCCCATACATGAAATTAGCACAACATACATCTCGGAAACAGAAATGAGCACTTTCGACCCTTTCCCCTCACAACCAGGCCTCCTCTTGCCGCACCCCAATCCACATGTGGATTTCCCAAGCCTCATTGGCTGATGCTGTAAGGATACCTCTCGCTCCACATGCGGAACGACCCAAATCCGACCCTTCAACACGATTTCAAATTTGCATCCCAAGACACTGTCCACCTTCTCAGTTTTCCATCCCCGACATCGTACACCTTGCCTCCAACGCTCATCGATCATCAACCACCTTCATTTTCTTGCTCTCAACTCCTCTCCCTCACAACCCAGCCTCAAATGCTGTGCCCCCATTCCTCCTGCCAACGCCACATGGATTGTTCAAGACTCATTGGCCAATGCCACTGGTGCACGCCGCCTTGTAATTCGAGTTGTAAATCCTGTTGTTCCATGTTGCGCTTGGATCCTCGAAATCCTCGACCACGCCACTGTTGGAAGGACAATTACTGTACATAGGTTGAGGTACTTCAAAAAGGGCTGAAAGTGCTCGAAAATCGAGAGTCAAGACAAGGAAGGAGGTGCTCCAGGCTTGACAAGCTTAACTAGCTGACAGGAGAGGTCTCAGACACCAACTCCAACCCGTATCACTGATTATTTCCATCACAAATGTTTAGTACTGCCTTAGAAACATGTCAAACTCTCCATAGATCGTCAAAAATTTCAGATTTTTAATGGATTTTTTTCCATCTATTTTTAGTAACATCCTGAAAGCCCATACGCTCTCAAACCCCATAGCTCTGAGCTGTGACGGAGGGGTATGGGTTATGAGAGCTTCGACTGTAGTCTGTATACCGAAACATGTATGATCACGACGTCACGTTAATTGAGTCATGGGTCACGACCGAACTCTATCCATTCCATTATTGAGCCGTGATTACAGGCGATCGCCCCCTTTTCGTGTGCCGTATCACGCATATAAATTGGGTCAGTAGGACTCCTGCCAAGCACCTCCTTGCAGGTTAGCCAAGAATTTGCAAGGCCCCACGAGGGGTAGTAAGACGTGATTAGACCAATTTGGGGAGTTCAGGTCGGTTACGGGCAGAGCTTATGCCAAAGAGCGGATTGAAGGAGAAATAATACATGCAATATATGGCTAATACAGTGACTGTTCTAGTTGGGGTATGAGGCGAATATCCATCATGAGTTTTCCAACATGGCCTGAGCTGTTTCCTGTAAGATAAAGACACGATAAATCGGGTAACGCAAGGGACGTAATGAGGAACAAAAGGGGCTTACCCGCAACCGACTGAGATCATGTACAATGGCAACGTTCACCATGGTGCGAAGCACCCGACGCACATCCGTCCGGTTGACGGTATTCTGGAACGAGCCCCCGCAATCGTGTACGCGCGCGACGTGGTCCGCGCGCACCTGCGCGCAGCGCGAACAACGCAAGTCTTGCTGCGCCGCCGCGCGCTCGAGCGCGTGTACGCGTTCGATGAGCTCGAATTCGACCGCCGTGCGATCATGCTCGGCCCCGCATCGCGCGCACGCCCACCGTGGTCGGAGCCCCTCGCCGCCGGAGCGGGGAAGCAAATCATCGTCGCGACAAAAGTCGAAATCCCTCAGGGCGTCGCAGTGGCGACAGGGAACCCCGTTCAAGCGCAGCGGCGCGCAAGGGTTGCGAAACGCGGCTGCCTCGCCGAACGCTCTGACGCCGACGAGCTCCAGGGCGTTGCGCGTGAGCAGCCCGACTTCGGTCTCGGAGGACTTTGCCAGCGCGAACACCGCACATGCGAACTTTGCGAGCTCTGCGGCTGGCTCGGTGAGGGTGAAATGTGAGCCTGGCAGTAAGGGGAAAGAAAGCGCTTCGGCCTCGGCGCCGCCGACGGCAGCGCGCGCTCGCGACTGAACGTTTTCAATCGCGCGAAATAGCTTCCTCGTCAGACGACGCGAGATAAAGTCCCGGACCGCGTCGCGCTCGCGGACTTTGTTGGCATCTCGTTGCGTCGCGTCTGGAGCGCCGTTGGCGAGGACACGTAGTGGCGCGCGTTGGCCTTCCTTTTGGGCGGCTTTGTACATCTCGAGGAGGAAGTAACGGACGAGATCCGAAAACTCGCTTTGAATTGCAGGTGGTAGGAAACGTTGGATATTCCAGCGCATCTCGACGACGAGTTCCTCTGGTGGGTCAGCAGAGAGTGGGTCTTCACATACAATGCCACCTGCATTGGCTTGGTCCATGAATAGTAAAAAGTCATAGAAACGTTCCGTGTTCAGATATATGTGCTGAAATAGCTCGTTCGATGTCACCGCGGTCGTGATGTACGTTGCGTAGGCGTGGGCCGTTCCCGGAGGTTTTGAGGTAACGAGCAAAAGCCGGCTGAAGTCCGCATATATTACTTGCGAACCAAGGCGCTTGAATTCGGCGAGGAGTTGGATGAAAGTCTTCCGCATAAGGCTGTGCACGAATCGATGGATACCGGGGTCATACATGTGAGAAGCCTTCGAGCTAATCCACCTCCAGAAGTGATCGATTGCGAGCGTCGCCGGGCTTTCGAAGCCATACCGGACCTTGTCCAGCAGCCAAGCTCTTACCATAGACTTAATGATTCCGAATGTTTGCGGAGACACGTTAGATTCGCCAAGGGTGAGGTCGCGTTGCACTTCTCCGTCGGCAAACTCCTCAATCGTATGGGATATCGAGTCAAATGCTGTAGTCCCGCCGCTACCCTCCAGCTCGTGGACGGCCATTGCATGTAGCACGGAATTTACGGAGAGGTTGCGTACAGTTACCTCGAGGCAGACATTCGAATAGCAGCCAGGGGTGATAAATTCGGTGTTAGGCAACTCCTCAACTGGGCGCGTATCATCCTCCAGTCCGCCAAGATCTGGCCGGCCACTTGGTGACCACCACAAGACCATATCTTGGTTTATGAGTCGCCTGGCAAAGACCACATCCGAGAGGAGCAGAGGTTGGTCTCCGTCGATGTGGCCGATAGGTACGTCGTAATATTCAGCAAGTGCTGTCATGCGGTCGATCCACGAACCAAGCGAAAGGTAACGTTGACACATTTTCTGCGCGACATTTGTCTGCCACGGGAAGACGTCCAAGCTGTGAGGAGCCTTCGCTTTCGACATGCAAAGGATTGGGAATCTAGTGAGCCTGTGCACTGAACGGCTGAAGTACGCCTGATCCTTCATGGAAGAAATGATGATCGTAAAGTTCTGGTTTTCTAAGAAACCAAGTTCGCGCGAAATAGCTTTCAAAGCTGCTGAGTCACTTGTGTGGTATGTTGAGCTGAATTCGCGAGACTCGGGATAATCTATTGAGATGCATCTTCCATGCGTCGCATGCTGCTGACGTAGATCACTATAGACTTCCCGGAGTCGAGCGATTGGCTGTCGTCGGGTTGCAGGGTCGACGAGATGTAGTTTCACGTTACCCGTCGGTAAGAAGAGCGCGAAGACGTGGATGGGGGCATTGACCGAACAAGCGTGGTAAAGGAAGATGCATTTTCCTGCTTTGCCTTCATCTAGGTATCGCGAGCGTGGCGAAGGGCTCCCCATTTCTAATTGGTTGATCTCCAGTCCTGTCACTCCAGCGCGGTTGAGGGTGATTCCATTTTCCGCTGCTGTGCACGTCTTTCCAAGCTTCAGAATGCCGCGGATGGCTAAAGGTACCTGTCACCGTAGTCATGATGAGTAACAACTTAGAGGTTCGACCTAGATTCGTTCGTTACCTGCAGCTCGAATATCCCATCGACATTTGGGTGGTTTGTGAGGTCCATGAAATGCTCCTGGTTATCTCGATATGCATCCTCGCGGGTAGTGATCTTGTAAAGGTTCATACAAGGCATGTTACGAGGCAGGCTTCGCGTGACTTTCTCCCACACATAAAGGTCAGATCGGAAGAGACTGTCCGGCAGGTCCACTCGCAGATGGAGGTAAAACTCGCGCGGGATACGGAATGGTATTGAGACGAGCTCCCCGTCAACGCTAAGCCAGAGGTCGTACCGCCCGGGCGAGCGTGTGGGACGCAGCTGTACAATATCCCAGCGAGACATAGCCTTGGACCTTGTTATTCCACGGAACATAGACGGGACCGTTGTCGAATCCGCATTAACGGTGCGTATGGTACGTCGGTGCCTCCAACGAGGTCGCATAGCCTTAATCCACGCAGAGTAGTTGCGAGAAGGATCTGGTAAAGGCTTGGTAGAAATGTCATCTGCCTTTTCACTCGCAGACGCTACTTTTTTCCGTGGCTTGTGGTTAACAACCGCGATGCGACGGCGAACTGAGCTGATGTCCGGGTCACCGATGTCCTCAATGTCCACTGGCTCGGTAGTGCTTGTCCCAGGAGCGACCGGGTTGAAAAAATCGGTCATCTTATGTTGTTGGAACTTGTCATCGAGGGCGGCTACTCGTTTATGCAACCAATCTGGGTGATGGATTCGGGGAACCGGGTTTGCCACCTTCTGCATTGCGGCGGGGATTGTGATCAACTTTTGGATGACGGAGCCTAACCGCTCGATATAATACTCCCAGTCGAGGATGGATCGCAGATCGAAGTTGGTGAGGCCGTTGTTCCTCAACCACTTCCGCAGGTAACTCCGTTTCACGCTCTCGTCTGCAGAAAAGATGGCGACGGGGACAGCTCGCTCGGTGACAGGAGCGCCAGCTGGCTGCGCGGAAATGACGAACTTGCAGGCCAGACCTTTGTCCTTGACCATCTGGTCTCCCAAGAATTCCGCAAGCCGCTTCGCAGTGCTGATCGAGGTCGACTTCTGCCCCCCGTACTCTGCCAGGGTTTTCGACATGCTCCTATTCTCTGCGATAAGATCGACGAGTTCCTCGTCCGAAAGGTCCGCCGCTTTGCTGAATAGAACGTCAAGCCAGCGGTCTGCGACTTCTGCGACTGCCGAATAGCATTCCTCTGTCGTCGTTCCGAGAAGGAATTTCTCGAAGATTTGGGACTGGAAGATCTTGATAAGCTGAAGTTCGCCACGGCGCTTCACCTCAAACCCTTTCAATTCGGCCAATGACCCATCGTCATTGAAGACGGCGTAGCGCTTCTTCAACAATTTGTCCTCCTCCTTGGACGAAGGTAGAATCATCGCCTTGTATGGACCATCCAGCTCGAAGAAGATAGAGTTTTCGCTATGCACCTTGTAATCTCCTGTCTCCGGGTCGAAATCATGGTATTGATGATTTGTGAACTTATCGTGGACGAGATGATTCAGCATCGTGCATGGGTAGGTGAACGGGATTGATTTTCCGTTCTTCAGTTGAAACTTGAAGTTCTCCGGGAATACGCCAGGAAGCATGCACCAAATCCCATCTGTATCAAGCTCCAGTGGGCGGCCGATCTGTTCCACGAGCTGTCGGGCCATTTGGATGATTGTTGCACCCGTCAAGCAAGTCACTCCTGCCATCTCCATCGAATGCCAGCGTGCACCCTTGCGCATCACGTAACCGTAGAAAGAGTTCAGAATGCACTTGTGAGCCAGCTGCAGCGAGTCGTAGACGACGATAAGCTTTCTTGCTTCGTCGACCTCGGCAAGCGGCCTTCCTTCCGCCAGGATGGCGTCGAGGTTCTTCTTCCACGTTTTATGAAGACCTTTGTACTCGTAACGGCGATCGCGGAACCTGCGCACGGTGTCCACGTAGAATGGATTTTCGCGCTGACAGATGATCGTCTCCCGGTTCTCGACCTTGGTGTCCCTCATCTTCTTGTATACTTTTCGCGAATAGTCACCGAGTCGCTTGTGCGTGAGGGCGGTCTGTTCCGCCGGAGTCAAGTCAGGGAATTGTCTTGGAGGGCCCTCGGGATGTTTTGGGGGGAAGGTCTCCTGGTTAAGAGCGTGTCGTATCATGTTGTACTCGTCGCGCCGGGCCGGGAAGAATTCGCCCCTCCAGGCCCATGTCAACCGCCTATCGCAGGTTTTCCCCGGTCTGTTAAAGTCACAGACGGCACAGACTGACTCGTCCACTACGGAGTCAGGTTGCAGGCGGTTTGACAGCATGATATTGGGGTACATCGCGGCGACGTCCAGGTGATAAATCAGGGGTTTGTCGGTCCGTAGGGGGTTATCACGGAGTTGTTCAAGAGCAGCTTGGATCTCGGCCTTCACCGCATCATAGTTAGTAACGTCTTCGAGAGGTGTTTTGAATTCATCCGTGATACAGAACATTAGCGCAGCGTCGAGTTCGTCAATTAACTGCGCCGAAGGTCAGGAAGCTTCGGTCAGAGAAGAAAGGGGAATACCTTTTGCGCTGCAGAAGGGACGATCTTGAAATGGGTGTCAATGTCACTGCGGAATACGCCTGCTTCGAGGGCTTCGACATGACCACCGACGTATGTCTCAGATGCCAGGAGGTGGCCTTCGTACATGTTGCCGTACTCTTCCTCGTGTCGATTTGGCATAATGATCCGTCCACGGAAAGCCTCCACCTAAAGATAGTATTAACACAACCGTAAATAGACCGACTCGTCTTAAACATCGCACCATCAGCAGAGTCTCGCACAACGTCCCACTTCCCTTTCTGAGGACTTCGTCGGGGCATAGCGGAATGATGTTACACAATGAAAAGATGAAAGGGTGGACGTATTTCATGTACAGATAATATGTCGCGACGGCATCGGAGACGGAGTATTGAGCCAGCGTTTGTGGTTGCTCCATCGCATACCTGTTCGAATGTCCAAGTCAGCATGCGAACGACACGCAGCAAGGAAGGCCATACGGCGTCATGAGTTCAGGGTCGAGTTCGATTGGGTTATAGCCGAGCTTGGCTACAGTGACGGCCTTCAAGCCCTGACTACCTTGTGGTAGGTAGGAATCGCGTTTTACCCAACGGAAACAGTCCATGTGTACACAGCATCGACTCTTGAATTCATCTTCCGAGTCTTTGGCAAAGCCCGTCTCCAGAAACATGTCGATATCGTGAGCCTTTGCGCGAGCGTACAAGAAAGGAAAATCGAAGAAGTCGCCGTTAAACGTAGCCATGACAGTGGGCTTAACCTCCTGGATGTGCTGAAAGAAGCGATTGATTGTAGACGCCTAGAGAAATGGTGAGCTCACGCTAGTGACTCCCTGCCAGTGGAAAGTCCAAGCTGACCTCATCCGGTTCATTAAACACGATGAAGGGTCCCTCATAGCCTTCCTTTGGCGTATATTCAAAGTCGTCGATATCCTCGCTTACAATCTCGCGATTCGTGATGAGATAGCCTTGTCCATCGACCATGTATGAAATCATCATGACTTGGTCTATGGCCTGATCGGGAAACTTCAAAGGTGCCTTTGTTGTCTCGATATCGTACGCCATGACTACTGGATCTGGACGCTTGACGCGTTCCGTAAGCTGTGTGAGGGTGGGTTGACCCGCGTTAAACGTGACCGTGTACCACAGTCCCACGCGAATTTCGTTGTCCATTGCCACTCGAAGATAGTAAGGCACATCGAACTCGCGGATGTCGATAATGGCATCTCGTGGATCCTTGTCGCGCGCGGAAGATGTACCTGCCTCGGCACCCCATGGGCTGTCGATATTCATGTGGGAGCCATCAGTTGCATTGACAACCTCAGCGTACGCGTCGATGGCACTGCGTTTTGCACTGTTGGCCAACGCGAGGGGCATGAGATCACGCCGAACTGTAAGAAGGTCCGTGACGTTCCGGAAGCACAGCTGTAGGAAAAGACGCCGATGACCAAGGAGGTGGTTGGGCATCTTAAGATCCTCTTTCCTCTCCCGGACAATGCGGTAAATGACACCTTCATATTTCTTGATGAGCCATTCCTCGACGATGGTTTCCATCCCGACCTGTGGGAGCAGCTCGCAAATGATGGGAGACAGTTCGCGAAAAGAGGGCAACGTACTACGCACGAGATCCAAAAATACGGTTCGTGATTCATCGTACACTTAAACATCCCCCCGTCCTCTTGGATAAAGTAATAATCGACTGCAGCTCGGCCGCCAGGCCAGTCCGGGTCTTTCACGATCGTCTAACAGAGCTTTGTCAGTACGCCATGGTGCGACAGAAACATAGGCAGAGGGCCTTGTTTCAGGTGAAAGACCCCATGAACCCATAGGACGCGGGGCCTACGCGTATTCACAGGTGTTAGGTCGAAAGGTACACTCAACTGGATGCATGTTCACTAGCCAGCCTTCCTTCTTAGACCCTTCTTGAATCCGGGCGAATCCAAGCTTTTCATCAATGTCATCGTATATCTGTACCTGCTCGAATCGTTCTGCGAGCCTGGTACCTTCGTCATCTTGTCTAGGTGTCGCGTCGGGTCGAGCAGCACTTGAACCGCCTCGACCGCGGCCACGGCCTCCTCTAAATGAGCCGCCATTCCTAGAGCCACGAGAAGATGCGCAGTATCTCGTGTTTAAACGGCGAGACATCCTCAGACAGGAGACCAAAAGAAAGAAGGGTGATTATCACCTCACCCAACCGCCGCGTCCAGACGCGGGGTGCCGTGACAAGCGCGTCAGTCACGCGTCTCGTGACAAGGCGTCCAGCTACAACTTGTCTACATAGTTGTACAGTGTCCACATAAATAACTACATGGCCGTCGCGTTAGTACCCAGTTCAGGGAACGTATATAAGCTAGCACATAACCGAGAGCATGATCAATCAACAAAATAATACGATGAAAAAAAATGAGGTAAAGCAGTTTCCATGTAATGCAAACCAAGAGAGAGACAAAATAACCATACCAAGAACATGTGTCATCTAGGGATGGAGCATAGAATCATTTGTGAACGTGCGCAGAACAGGAAGCAGTATGATGCAGATCACTCTTCTCCTTCATCCTCGTCCTCCTCCTGTATTGCGTGCCGGAATGCAGGTCCTGGTCGAGCATTTGGCAGCTGCCTTCGCCCGCCACGTGCTTCAGGCATACCGTCAAGGCTGATTTCGCTGGGAAGAGGGGATATTCGCCCGATTGGTGGTGTACCGGGCTTTGTACGGCCGGATGGAATTTTACCGGCGCGTTTGCCTTTCTGTGGGCGTGTAGAGTTGGGCACGCGGGACGGAACAGGGAACATGATAGGACTTTCCCCGATAGGATAGCCGCCAAAGGTAGGGTCGACCGGTGATGGACCACTACTGGTGGTGAAGAATGACGACGCAGTGGCGGGAGTTTGGCCAACTCCACCCATGTAGCCAGGTTCGTCGTCCACATCCACCCAATCGTCTTCGTCTTCAGGGCTGAGCGATGGCCTCCCAGTGATCACATCACGTAGTACAGTGGCATCCGTTACAGGAGATATTGACAATACTTCAATAGGTAGACGCGCTGTCCGTGTCTGCCAACCCGGAGGTTCGAGGCCCCACGATTTCTTCCAGCTGGAGCGACTCGATGTGCTGTTGGAACCTGTTAATAAAGGAGGCTGGAAAGGCGTTTGACGTTTCTGGGCGACGAAAGTGGTGTTGCTGTGAGCCTGACCTCGCCGGGGGGTCTCGTCTGTTGTGCTACGCGAGTGAGAGCGGAATGGGGAGCCCGTCCGCTGTGCTTCGCTTTCTGATTGCTCATAGAACGAGCCATGTCTCGAGGAAGGTAGTGAGTGGATAGAAGATGTGGTAGAGTTGGAACGCAGGTGCACCGCTCGTGGCGCGGCCTGAGCAGGTGAGCGCACCACTCGCGTAGAGGAACCAGAGCCCGCCCTTCGATGGTAGGGAGAAGTAGTGCGCCCGAGTTGAAGGGAGCCCGCTGAACTCACAGAAGGCGATTTGCGATGTCTTGGTTTCCCAACGATGAAACTGTGTACAGACGACGGACGGGATGAGTTCGGTTCCCCACGCTCCGAGTTCGGTGTTCTGCTGCCAAAAGAGCGACGAGACGGGTCGCTCCGTTGTCTTGACATCGCAATCATATGCTCAAAAGCAAACTGTGGCGACTCCATAGTGACTTGTGCCATGGATGCGGTGGACGAACGTCGGGAGTTGACACTGCTGGACCTGCGGGAAGATACGGAGGGACCCTTTGCCCGATGGCCCTTAAGTGATGTTCCAGCCCCAACACTAGTCCGTCGCTTTGCTTTCACAGAGTTGCGTCCGGCGCCAGACGTTGTCTGGGTACGTGGGTCAACCCCGTGCGCGAAAGTCGCATTCGCCGTTCCAGTCGCAGCGGACTTTTTGCGTTTGCGCCTTCGATCTTCATTGAACCACATTCGGAATGCGGACAACAGACTTGCACGATTTCGATGTTGGCCCCCTTCCTTGGGAGAAATCTGGGGCAACGATGTAATCGTATCTCCAGGCGACGGTGTTGGGGAAATTTCCGGAGGAGAGGTGTTGCTCAACCTCGCAAGAACCCAAGGAGAATTTGGAGCCGCAGGATTTGCAACAACTTCCTGATCTGGAGTCGTTGTACCGGGCACAGGAGTGTCCCGTGAGGGAGGTGATTTGACAAGCTTTCCTGACCCATGCGACTGTCGAGGTTCATCGCTCGTGCCACTGCGTTTGTCGCCGTCCCTCTCCCTTGACCTGTCATCCTTTACACCCTCCGCAGACTTCTTTCGAACTAAGCCCGCAGCTTCAAGAGCTGTGGTGGCTCGCTGCATAATGCTGACGCTGCCGGAACGCATCTTCGCGTCGCGCTTCCCCTTCGAACTTTCCTTGTCCTTCTCTCTATCTTTCTCCTTGGCATTTCCACCTGGAGTTGATGGGTGGGACCTAGGCTGTGAGTCCGTGGTGGAGGATGTTGGTGATAAGAGGGCATGGCTTGGAGACGGGACACGGGGAGGAGTCTTGGCAGAAGTGCGTGAATGAAGCGTAGATGTGGGCGTCGGAGGAATAAAGGCGAGCTCCGGGGCGGAGTGAGCGGAAAGCGAAGATTGTGGGTTGGCGCGGACGGTCGAGGGCGTTTCGGGGTCGACTGTCCCGCTGCTCGACGGGCGCTTCCGCTCCACACTCCCGCGTACTTCTGCATCCACATTTCGAGAGTCAGGCTCTTGAAGACGGGGAGTAGAGCGGTCGCTCCCCTCTTCTATTGCTTTGCGTTCGGCACGTCGCATGAGCATCCACCAGATGGCACTAGCTGCGTCACATGCATCGCTTAAAACAGAATGCACAATTTGGCCCGTCTCGAAGCCGAGGGAACTCAGACTATTGAGTAGCTCACGCTCAAACTTCGTCCCAAATATGATGGGCGCGGGGCTGTTCAGAAGTGACACGAAATCTTGTGGAGGAAATGAGGGCAGAAGTTGCTCGGCGGCAGGAGAGGATGGATCCGAGAGGTTCGAAGAGACAGAACGTCGCTTTGTCCGTACAGGCGTACGCGTGGGGAATGCAGGGGGCTCTTTGATACTGGAACGCCGAGAAGCAGACGATGGTTGAGAGACTGAATGTGGAATATCCTCTTCCATCACTGTCTCCGGATGTGATTGCCTCTTCCCTTCACTCCTGGCTGGCCTACGTATGGTAGACTGGCTGGGGTGGCGATGCATTTGTGGATTCTCTTCAGATACTGATTCGTGAGAAACGTCGTCCGGCGTCGTTGTAGAAGACACGTCAAGCTCCGACGATGCAGAGCGGAATGAAGATTCGGAAGTCACAGATGACTCCGAGGGAGCAGAAGATGGCTGGGCTTGAATTGGCTGCGGAACAACTGCCGCATGGCTAGAGGAGTTCTTGCCAAAAACGGAGGAATGCGGGGTTGTGAACCAAGGATGAGTCAGAATTTGAGGGATTGTGATGCGTTTGACGGGGTCCTTTTGTAGAATCTTATGAATCAAGTCGCGTACATCTGGTAGAAATTTAGAGGACGACTGCATAGAGAAGGAAGGGAAACGAACCATCAGATAACCACTCAGGATCCTCGAACTCCCCTTTGATGACCATCGCCCTCATAACCGACTCGTTGTCATCATCGAAGGGTAGTCCCCCAGTCAAAAGACAGTAGAGTATGACACCAAGGGACCAGACATCCACCTCTGAGGAGAGGTTAGCAGTGTCAAGTAACGTAGGAATGAGCGGATATACCTGGTCCGAGATACCTCTTTCCCTCCAACATTTCTGGCGCAGCATAACCTGTCGTGCCACAGTACGTCTCCAAGTATGCTCCCCGATCGAACTCGCGGGTGAAGCCAAAGTCTCCTAGTTTGATCCGACAGCGTTCGTCCAGCAATACATTTTCTAACTTGAGGTCACGGTGCACGATGCCTTTCTCGTGCAAATAGTTTACTGCCAAACATATCTGGCCGAAGATGTGGCGGGCTTCGTGTTCCGATATCCTGCCTTTTTCCGTAAGGTAGTCAAATAGTTCGCCTCCCGAACATAATTCCGTGACCAGCCATATAGAATTCTCGGTTGCGATTACTTCATATAACTGAGTAACGTGAGGGTGATGGAGTTGGCGATGATGATGAATTTCTCGAGTGAGGGTAGTAGAAAGGGCCTTGGGTATTTGCTTGACGGCAACGCGTGTGGCGGTGAGCCGGTGTGTGCCCAAGCGGACTTTTCCATACGCCCCTAGGGATATGGAGTATGAGAGTATTCGAGGAAGAAACAGTAGAGAATATTTACCTTCACCTATAACTTTACCAAGGGTGTAGTTCCCCACTACTTTGATCTTTGTGGAGGAGAGTTCCTTGCCGAGTTCGTTGTAGGCAGAAGCAAGGTGAGCCTTATGGTTCTGGACGACGGAGGAGGTGTGTTTATGAGAAGTCTTGGACATGATGACATATAAAGAATAGAAAAAAGAGCGTGGTGTATGAGAGGAAAGCCTGAATTATAGGGATGTCAGATAAGAAACAGGACTGGTCGTTGAGAGTGTGTGGTTTAAGGGCGCTCATCGCGTGTGTATCTCGGGTCAAACACGCTCAGGCGAACCTTCGCCGTACGGTAACAACATCTTAAGGCAACTCGTTCCCATCCTCCATCGAATGACATCATGATTAACGCAATTCACTCCTTCGACACCGGAACTGAACTGAACTGGACTGTTACAGTACTGTGTCGCCATGTACCGTACTGTGAACAATGAATTCTTGCAGGGTGCATGCCCCTGCGAGCGCAACCCCAGTACAACCACCTCCCTCGTATCCTTGCTCCTGCTTATGGAGCTGCTCTGCCCCTGCCCAACAAACCTTTGGGGTTGACATCACATCATCTGCCCTCAGCAAACCGCCGAAATTCTTGCCCTTAACAAACCCATCGACAAGGCGGCCGCGAACCGGCGTGACGATGCAAGCAGCGTCTCTGCCGCACTTCCTCTCGAGGTTGGCTACTGTATGCATTCTACGGCCACCTCCTCCACACCCATCGCTGGCAGGCTGCCAACGCCTACGGCCACCGCTCCTCCATCATCGGCAAGACGCCGAGGTTCTTGCTGTACCACGCCTCCATCCTCGGAGGGCAGTGACATCACCTTCTGCGTGGCGGCCGACACTTCGAGCACTCGCTCCGAGGTCGCCGCCCTGTACTCGCTCGTGGCACCTCATGGGGCTGCCAACGCCCTCGTTCGTCGCGCCGCATAAGGCTCCCGACGCCCTTGCTCGTCGCGCCGCATCGGGCTGCTAACGCTCTCGCCCGCCATGTATCCATTCTCAACGGGCTGCCAACGCCCTCGTCCGCCACGCGCCCATCCTCGGCGAGCGGTGGCCTCGCCTCACGACTGGTGGCTGACAATTCGAGCACCACCAGACTCGAGGCCACCCCTATCCCCGCACATCGCGCAGCCTCGAGAGAAGAACTCGACAGCGTGCGTCGAAATTCGTACGATGCGGATGGTTTCATTGTCCGTTTACGCCAAGTCAACGGCGATGTTGAATGCGACACAGACGCTGCCATCGGATGTTTCGTTGTGTACCTCGCGTGTTCCATCTGGCATGCTGGCCATCCAAACTGTTTGCGTGCCATCTTTAGTGATGTTCCCGCATGTGTTGTGGCCCTGGAGGCCCTCGTTTCTTGATGACATATACATCGCGTGTCCTTCACCCTACCATAATACATGCTTGTGTTATGGTACCAAAATATAAGTGCACAACCTTGTGTCCAAACCAATGCCCCGCTGGATCTGTTGTGGGTCACTTACATCAAACATGTAGTGTTGCTGGAGAGTTGAGTTAACTCTAACTCATCTGAGTTGAGTTGCCTGAGTTGCGACAAAAGTTGCACCAGGTGCAACTCGGTCGCACCAGGTGCAACTATTGTAGTTGCCGCATTTGGATA
>Ga0307510_10006147_pt1 | contig 14305 bp, 10 predicted proteins | sample 12_EM_MG_FD_207224 | JGI IMG/M metagenome (GOLD analysis project Ga0307510, IMG submission 207224) | Populus trichocarpa ectomycorrhiza microbial communities from riparian zone in the Pacific Northwest, United States - 12_EM | ecosystem: Host-associated > Plants > Roots > Unclassified | place...
TATATTTTTTTTATGTATTTTTTTTCTCCAAAATATGGTTTGTGTGAGGTCATTAAACATGTTTTATAACTTCTTTTTTTTCTCAATTTTTTATTTTTTTAATGGATTAAAATTGATTTTTTTTAATATAGAAGAATCAAAATCAAGTTAAATCAATTTCGATAAGGTTGATGGGTTAATATTTTAATTAGTTTAATATTAAACCCAATTTTAATTAGACAAAATCAAGTTTTTGAAATTAATATGTTGAGTTAAATTGGTTTTAACAATTGTGCTTTAAAATACTATATAGAAATAAAATTATGTATTGACAATTTGACATAGTTAAGATAATAGGAAATTATTAATATCCTATTTGTTTTTACTTTTTAAAAGTGTTTTTGAAAAAAAAAATTTATTTTTTTCTTTACTTTAAATTAATTTTTTTTTGATATTTTTAAATCGTTTTCATATGTTAATGTTAAAAATAATTATTAAAAAATAAAAATATTATTTTAATATATTTTTAAATAAAAAATATTTTGAAAAATAATTACTATAACACACACAAATATCTTCTAAATCAATCTATTTCATTATTGAATTTAATTTCATGAACCAACCAATAAATTTATTACAAATGTAAAATCCGAACGAACCACTAAATTTGTCACATGCTATTAAGTTTGAATCACCAATTTAGTAAATTATATTTAAAATGTGAAAGTCAAAATCATAATTGTGAAATGAGATAACTAACGATGTGTACAGATTTAATGACATGTAAGTTTTTATTTATTATTATTAACATGGATATTTAGGTTAACTTGTACGTATTTTGACTAACTATATAGTTCGAACCTGAAACTACAGAAAAAACAAATTTTTTAATCCTAAATTTTTATTATTGACCACATATGGTTAATGACATGTAAGAATTTAATTGGCTTGGTCCATGAGCGCATCTTGTCCATTAAATTCACCTAATAATTTTTCTAAGAAAATTCGAACAGAAAAATCAAGAGACTTGGACGTAAGGACTTAATTGAAGTAAAGTTAACTACATTAAGTGACCTAATCGATGCTATGTTTCTATGTTGTACTCACTTGATAAATAGATAACAATGTAGGGACTAAGTTTGAGGTTTCCTACAATATCAAATCAGATCAAAGCCACATGGAATCGATTTTGAATGTACCTACTCAAACCCTAGCTGACTCTCTCCGCCTGCCCATGCGTGTCCGTAAACTTCAAATTATAGGATTTTTTTTTTCAAAATTACGGTTTCTTAAATTTAATTAATTAAATGGAAACGAAAGAGAAGCAAAAAACGAAAATCGAAGTAATCGAAGAAGAAGAAGAGAAGCAATCGGAGAAATTTGTAGTGGAAGTGAGTAGCGATGATGAAGAGGCAAATGAAGATCTGAGCTTGAAGATCGTAGAGAAGTCGCTGTTAATGAAAGCGGCGAAATTGACTGCGAACGGAAACTGTCTTATCGTTTTGGACGACGACGACGACGACGATGGTAGCGGTGGTGATGGAGGAGATACTGGCGTGGTGGAGGTAGCTGCGACCTCGTCGATGGAGGCTGTGGCGGCGGGTGTGGGTCCCAGTGGTGGTAAGAAGAGGAAAAAGAAAGTTGAGAAAAGGATTAACATTTCAGTAAGTTGAGCTTAATTATGCTGTTCTTGTTAATTAAATTGATTATTTTATTTTTATTACAACTTGAAAATTGATTAGTTTTGAAATTAAGGGTTATTTGGTTTAATAATGCGTGGTTAGGCTGTTAATGCCAAGGAAGAAGGGAAGGTGGGAACGGCTGAGGAGGCGGAGACAGTTGAGAATTCGGAGACGATCGAGAAGGCAGGGACAAGTGAGACGGTAGAGGCAGTTGAGGCTGCGGAATTGGTGGAATCAGGTGGTGCGACTGCGGATGAGGAGTCTGTTAATGTTGTGCTCCGAAAGCTTCTTGTGAGTTGAAATATTTGTTGTGATCTACAATTTTGAAAGAAATACTATTCCCTTGTGAAGGCTTAGATTGGTATATCTGTTATATGTCCTCTGTCAGCGGGGGCCAAGGTACTTTGATCCTCCCGATAGTGGCTGGTCAACTTGCTATAATTGTGGTGAGGAAGGGCATATGGCAGTTAACTGTCCGACACCTATGAAGAAGATTAAACCATGCTTTGTTTGCGGGAGTTTGGAGCATGGTGCTAAGCAATGTTCTAAGGTTTGTGAAGCTAATTATTTAGAATTTGGAGCCTTGTTATTTATTTATTGGATTCAGTTGTTTCCAAAAGCTGTTTGCTTGGACTTTTTTTCTCTTCAAGATTGTTAAGAGTGCTTTGGATAAGAAGGAACTTTGTGGAAAAGTTAAACTCATTTTGTTTTGATGACCACCCATGTTTTTTTGTTGCTGCATTCAACTTTGCTTGAGAATGCTTTTATCCCATAGTTACTCTTAAATTTCACACATGCAGCATTTGAGATATTTGGTTTAGATGCGCTGTAACCTCTGGATGTACTTGTCAGCAGTCTTATCACAATTCGCTGAGAATCACAAGGACCTATACTGTCCGTTTGTGAAAAGATGGATAACTTGGCTCCTTCATGTGGAATGTAAATATCATAGATGGGAGAAAATTATATAAAAAAAAAGGAAAACCTGAACAAAAGAATACTGAAATGACTAAATATTGTCTTTATGTCTATGGCCGTATTGAATTAAATGTAAATAGTTTGAGGACTTGAAGAATCTACTTAATCTGCGTGTTTGTTGTGCTCCATTTTTTTCTGCAGGGACGAGATTGCTTTATTTGCAAGAAAAGTGGCCACCGTGCAAAAAATTGTCCTGATAAATATAATGCCACTCCCCAGAGCTCAAAAATATGTTTGAATTGTGGGGAATCCGGGCATGAGATGTTCTCATGCAAGAAAGATTATTCTCCTGATGATCTCAAGGTTGTTCCACTTTTTTCATCATTGCTTGTCCTTTTCTTCCTACCTCCTGCTTACCTACAAGTTCATATTCTTATTCTAATTTGAATCTCATTCTTAATTCAATGTTTAAAATTTTTTTGGTCATCATTCAGGAAATACAATGCTACATCTGCAAGAGTTTTGGCCATTTATGTTGTGTTACCTCTGGTGATGATAGTCTGAGACAAGTTTCTTGCTACAGATGTGGTGAACTGGGTCATTCTGGTTTGGTAAGTCCTATTCAATGCTTTCAACATCTGCATGTCTGTCTCCATGGGCATTTCTCTTTGAGCATTCTGCATATCTTTTCACGTGTATTATGGTTAAGGAGAAAATTTCATCTATAAGTGCATGATGCTTTCATGGATTAAATGCATAATGACATGTTGATGTTATGTGATTTTAGGTTTAGGTATGTCTATATGATAGTTGCTATATTAATATCATTGTGTTTCTTGTCAATGATTTAGTTCAGCATTGACTGTATTGTTCTATTTTCTCAATTGCTGAATCATCCTTTCATGATCTCAGGAGATGCCAGTGTGATGGTGGTTTAGAATTTGAAGTATGCACCATCTCTGGTGGTACTTTCTTTTGCTGATGTTTCTTTTCTCCCTAATGGTCTTGGATTTAAATTGTTTTTTTCTCGTTGTTAAAGTTGCAAGTGGTGGACATTATATCACATGTCGAATCATACAGTGTGGTTTACTTGATAAAATATTCTTTGATTCAATATGATCTGAAGCTGTACATTATTTTTACACCTATACATGACATTAACATTCTTCTTGCATGTGATTTTATACTGTTATTATATAATTTTGTTGTGCAAGATATCCTTGTGGTTGCTTTGATACTGCCCAAGCTTTGGAATATCTGTTATGGGATTTTGGCAAGTCTCTTGACATTGGCATCTGTTGATTGTAACATTGTTTCTCTTCACCCATCTGATCCTGAGGTGTTTTTAACTTCTTTTTTCCCAATTTTTTCTTGTTGGTGACTACCCTTCTTTCGTTGAATTTTATCTATTTATGCAGGAGTGTGGAAGGTTAAATGAGGAAGCCACTGTGGCAGAATCACCTAGTTTATGCTACAGATGTGGGGAAGGAGGGCATTTTGCACGTGAGTGCACCAGATCTGCTAAGGTAGGTTTCTTCAGCGAAGATGTGTATCAATGTAGGCAGATTCATTTATATTCTACTTAACCATATTTCATTACTTCAGCGTCAAAAGGTTCAGTTTTCCTTTGTGGAATTTTGTGTATGTTTCTAAAAATATCAGTAAAATGCATGCTTGTTTTACATAAGCAGGGTGGGAAGAGGAGCCGTGAATTATCAACCCCAACTCTAAAATCTCATAGAGAAAATAACAAGAGCATGGGAATTAAATCTGCTCCTCATGATCTTGGTAAGTCTCGTAAAAAGAGAAAAACCAAGTCCAAAGAGAAAGGCAATGATGCTACACTGCAAAAATCAAAACACAAAGGTCGTCGAATTGCAGAGGATCAAGGAAATTTATCCCAGTCAACACCAAAAAAGTCAAAACACAGAGGCGGATGGATTACAGACGATCCTGGAGATATATTTAAGTCAACACCAACAAAATCAAAACACAAAGGTGGATGGATTTCGGAGGATCCTGGAGATGCATCGCAATCAAAGTACAAGAAGAACCATTTCAAGTCTCCTTCAACACCTTCTTACAAGGGTCACAAGATTTCTCCTATGACTTCTGGTCATCATATGTCAGGTTCTCAAACTTCCAATAATAATAAATGGAGTCAATCAGGAAGTTCAGCATTTGAAGGGTCGGCAACACCTTATCAGCACGGATATTCATTGTCCAGGTTTGGCAACCCTGGCAATGCATTTGGCAACTCTGGCCATGCGCACAGCAACATGGGCCATGCACACAGCCACTTCAGTCATGGATACAACTCCGGCCATGCATACAGCAATTCCAGCCAAGCATACAGCAATTCCAGCCATGCATACACCAACTCTGGCCATGTATACAACAACTCCAGCCATGCACACAGCCACTCTGCCCATGGATACAACTCCGACCATGCATACATCAACTCCCGGCATGCATATAGCAAATCCCGGCATGAACATAGCAGCCCAGGGTATTCATACAACAACTCAGGGCATGCATACCCGAACTCTGGGCCTGGACACAGCAACCATGGCCATGCATATGGCAACTCCGGTTATGATTTTGGCAGCCCTGGCAGTGCTGGGATGAGGAGAAAGAACGGTTGGTGGTAGAAATGAAATTTATATTGAAACTGCCGGATCTGGGAATTCTAATTCTTTTCCCGGACCCTTTTGACCTGTGTATTTTTTTCTAATTTCTTCATCGCCTCAGTAAAGTCAATTTATTTTCCATACATGGATGCGCTTATAGTGATCGATACCATCTTTTCTCAATGGATGTATCCACACACCTTATCGTAACCTTTGAAGGATAGCTGGCGGTTTAAGTTTAAAGAATTGATTTTTACCTTTCTGAAATAACTTGGTGGTTTATGCATGTAAGAATAGTAACTTCAGCTCGCAAATATTACTCCTGAAGTTGAAATTTTTGACTTAACCTCAAAATAAAAAATGAAGGTAGCACAAAAAGATAAGTTTCTTGTAGGGGTTATAATTTTTGGTTCGGTTCGGTTTTTATCAAAAAAAGTAATCAAATCAAAATTTTTTTTTTTAAAAAAAACCGAACCGAAACCAGGTCAAACCGACCGGTTTTGGTTTGGTTTGGTTTTTTAGGGCAAAAACCGGTTCAAACCGGTTTGGCCCGGTTTTTCTGGTTTTGGCTCGGTTTTTTTCAGTTTGGCTCGGTTTTTCCGGTTTGGCTTGGTTTTGGCTCGGTTTTTTTCCGGTTTTTTGTCGGTTTCGGTTCAGTTCGGTTTGGTTTTTTTGTTTTTTTGCTTATAAAACCAAAACCGAACCGGCCGGTTTTTTCAAAAATTTAATCGGTTTTTTTTTTCGGTTCGGTTTTTTCGATTATTTTTTTTTTGGTTTTCTCGGTTTAATCAGTTTTCAGATTTGTTTGCTCACCCCTAGTTTCTTGTTGTGGTAATTACTTCATTTCGGCATCAACATTGAAAAACTTGGAAAGCTGGAGTTTTCAATCCCTTAAAGAGTCTTCTTCAACATTAGTAGAAGATAAATTCATCAGTAACGCTGTGTTCATACAAGAGATTCCAATGCTACTAAAAAGCATTGCATTCGTTTAGATGACTTGACTTTGATAGAATTGGGAAGTAGAACTCTCTGTGTGCACAAACAATAGGATCATATATAGTAAAAAGGAAGAAAAGAAAAGATATCACCCCTCTTTTTTATTATCAGGAATACAACATCTTTAGGTTATTTGGTGGTGGCGGACTGGCTAGATTTCATATAGGAAAACATAGCAAAAGGGAAAAATCCGAACTAAAAAAAACATGAAAACCAAACACAGAACACGAAGAGGTGCTATTAGATAACATAGCAGCAGGAATAAGAAAACTGGATAAAATAGCAGCTCTCTAGTTAAGATCAGCTGGTGGAGAAGACTGACGCATCCTAGAGAAGATTGGAGCTCCATAATTGCCTCCTGGACCAGTTTTGCAAGAAATGGAAGCTTTTTATGCTTTAAAAGGCAGGCTTGCGGAGGAGAACAACTGAATTGATCACATCATTAGTAGGGTGAAAGATGGAGAGAAGCTCAAAGCCAAGAACATCCTGCTCCTCGACAACAGGATAGAGAAAGGCTCTAGCCCCTTTTGCACTCCTCACCAGCAGAACCCCACCCTCCTTCATGTACTTCCTTATATGGCCTAGAATCTTGACTTTGTCTGCTTTGCTCATGCCAACCAAGGCAGCCAAGAATATGCAATCATATTCACTCAGCTTCTCTTTAACTTCCATTATGTCACCCGTCTCAAACTTCATTCTCTTCTCAAGTTCAACATCAGAAGCAACAATTTGACGAGCGACATCATTAGCAGCCTCATCAATGTCAAAATTATCAAAGTGAGTGAATTTCATATGATGCGTAGCCATTATAAAAGAAGTGAGAGGCATTGGACCTGAACCCACAAAAGCCACCTTCTTTGGCTGCAGCACCCCACTTTCATTCAAGATCCTGTATTCAATGTTGGCTAGCTTGACATAGTTCCCGTAGTAGGGAAAAAGGTTAAGGTTGTTCAAAGGTTGATGGATTTTGCTCAAGAACGTTGCGAATTCAAGCTCCAACAGGCCCTCGGCATGGCCACATAAATTGATGAGGCTTTCTCTCATTGCTTGCACTTCTTCAGGCAAGGCAGTAATGTCTATGGATGATGGTAGGATACATAGTTTCACAAGGTTAGAGAAGAGGCTATTAACTTGCTTCGAAGGCCTTAACGAGCTAAGCTTGGATATGCTAGCATGGATTTGCGTTACCCGAGCTATGAGGAGCTCAGTAGAGATTTGGCTCTCGCAGTTGGAGATTTGGAGGGCAGCCATTGATGATGAATAGTTTGCAGTATCTGATTCTGTTGTGCGAACTATTCAAGCTGCTAGCTAGAGTGTGTTGGTCGTGTGGTAAGGCCTTCCTATCGAAGTATTTATAGTAAATGCTGAACAGAATTATGCGCATTATTGAGAAAAATATACAAGTTTCGTACAGTGTAAGACCTTTATTATTTAATGTTATTGATTAGTGTTTCTTATTTGCTGAAATTTCCTACATGATCCGAATTCCTTACGCAGTAGAAGCTTTCTTTAACGGTGATCTATTAATTAGTATTGAAGCATGAAAATTAATGGTGCTAATATGCTGGAAATCTTACATGGTCAACAACAACCGTGCTGCTCCATGCCGTATATGATCTAAATTAGCAATGGATTGCAGCAAAAAACAAGATCCCATGAAGCTTCTTTCCCAATTTTTTCAAATATAAAACAATAGTATGTGGTGGCCACGTGATGCAACCTATATGTGTCAACTAGGGCTTCACTCTTTGAACATTTTGAGCTTCGATGCCTTTCACACTCTGTTTTCTAAGTATATGATATAGTATGCTTTTAAGCAGATACTAAAAGTGATTTATGTTCACACTACGCTCATAATCAACTGGGAGTCAAAGGTCATCAAGGCATGGAACATGCCTTAGGAGTTCAATTTCTTAGGTTTTTTTATTGATTTGTCAATCGTTTGCTTAAAAGATTGTCTATGTATTTCATGAAAAAAGCTGATATAATTGCAGAATTTAGCCCCCAAGTTTCTCCAACTCCTGGGCTTTAGATTTTGCAGAACCTTATCAACCTGGCTCTGCCATTGAGTGGGGTTTTTTAAGTTTTAACTTGTGTGTATCATATCATCAAGAGGGCAGCAACACTTTTATTGAGCCGGGAATGAATTAAAAGCATATAGTAAAAAATTTCAAATTTAATTAGAGGCGCAATTTGTAAGAAGATTACAGGTTTCTCTTATAACAAAACCTACCCAGATCGTGTCAGTCTGTCTACTGTTGGAACAAATCCTATCACAGGACAGAGTTCATGCCTGCCTGATCACCAGCCCACTGCTCACACGCCATGAAACCCTAGTCCAACCCCATGCACCATTCTTTTACACGGTGTATCAAGCAAGCATAGCTCCTACATTATTTTGCCGTCTAAGCTTAGTGTCGAATTAAACTTTTTTACGTTAAAAAAATATTAAGAAGTTGTTAATATTTTTTTAATAAAAAAAATTCAAAATGTGTAAGAATAGATAGTTCGGTTACTTTGATATATTCAAAAACAATTAGATAATCAATAAAAACATGGTTTGACTCAAAATAAATATTTAAAATAAGATTTTTTTAATAAATAATAAGACGATAACATATTAGATCAATTCAGAATAACACGAGTTAACCTGTTAATCATCATACCAAATAATAAAATTATCATAACCTCGTCGAAAACAAATCAAAACAAGTTGTGAGATTCAATTTTCAATAAACTCAATGTTGAATAATAGAATTGAAGAAAATCAATTAAGAAAATTACCGAGTCAACTCGGGGTTAACTTATCAAACCCACGTCCTGGATCATGAGACTAGAATAACCCAATAGAAAACAAATTAAAACAAATTATAAAGTTCAATAACCATAACCCGAGTTATAAGATGACAATAACTTTCTAGAAAACAGACTAAAACAAATTATAAAATTTAATTTCCAATTAATCCAATGTTGAAGGATGAAATTAAAAAAAAAACTAATTAAGAAAAAAAACTTGAATCAACCAAGTTAATTTATTAAATCTATAATACGAGTTAGAAGTTTAGAATAAAACATATAAAAAATAAATTGAAAAAAAAAATATAAATCTCATTTCTTAATAAATTTAATATTAAAAAATAAAATTAATATATATATATATATATTAAAAAAATAATACCATTTCAATAAATTGTATTACATGACTCCTCCATTAAGATTTTTCTTTTTTAAAAAATTATGTAAGGCCTTGCTTCCCTATAAATTGGCCCGTCTATTTCACCTCTCTTTGACGAATGTTCGAATTCATGAAATAGAACTCTGCTTACCATAGACAAATAGACCTCTCTTTGAGAAATAGAACTTGTGCTTATAGGTACTTCACAGAGAATACCAGTTTAAGTTTTATAAATTTAAGAATCGTTTATATAATTATTAATTTTAAAACTTGTAAAATTAATTGAATTAAAATAAAATTTTTACTGTTGAAAAGAAGAGAGGTCTGAAGGTTTCTAACTTTCTATAGACAATTGTTTTTTTTTTATCAAAACAAGAAAGAATAATAGAATGGAGTTAACACCAGTGGGTTTGGCTCCCATCGCATGCCTTGCTATCAAAGCCATTAGGCAGATGAATCTCCTTTCTCCTCTAATGTCCGAAGTCCCAAATCTCTTTTCACTTCTTGACCTAACTTGTTAATCCCCATGACCAAATCAAAACCAACTCGAACCCACATGCCCCTTTGACCCTCCTCCCTTTGCCCTTTGCTTTCTTGTCCAAAAAATACACAAAAGAAACTTTTCTAAAAAACAAGCCAGAACCTCATCATTCGTTCTCCTTTTCCTGTCCTTCTCAGGATATTCCTGTCCTGACTAATTCCCTAACCCCCTCTTTGATTTCTCTTTTTCTTGACTAATCTTCGAAACCCTAAAAAAGAGAAACTGCTTTAGTTCCTTGCATGATCATGTCTTCACTATTTTCTTGTAAAGATCAAGACTTTTCCAGAACCCTTGACTCTCTTCACAAAAAGCTAACATTTTAGGGTTCATTTTCGGATTCCAAACATAACCCATTTTTCTACATACAATGTCTGATGATATGCTAATGCATTTCTCTTCAAACTCTTCAAACCAATCGGACCAGTCTTTGCCTACTAAAATCGCTAAACTTGAAGCTCGTATGGCTGGCAAAGTATCTTCTGTCTGTCCTGCCCCCCCTGTTCAGCTCCAGCAGCAACAACAGAAACAGCCCATTTGGTCTTCTGTTTCTCCGGGTCCGAGATTTGGGCCTCCTGAGGAATTGGCAGAGTCTAGTGATTCTGACGATGATGTAAGTTTTCATGTTGTCATTGTGTTTATTTATGAATTTGAAGTGGGTGTTATAGAAATGGTGAAACTTATGATTGTTTTGTTACGTGGAGGATAATTACATTGACCTGTTTGATATATTTGATTTTGTTATGAATCATTTTATGTGCTGTGTAGTCATACTTTGTATTTTCCAGGGCTTAATCACTTCATATTCAATCCACATATGCTTGTACTTTGCCAAACTTTGGTTGAAAGTTGAATTGATTACTTGGTCGTATTCAGTTTGGACTTTGTAAGGAGCCTGTAGATGCAAGTCGAAATTTTTATGTTTGGACTATATGTGTTCCTCATGGAATAATAGTGGGTGATGATTTGTTGGTTTGAGAATGTGGTTTTCAGAATTTTTGAAAAATGTTTTATCATTATGTTTTGGTTTTGAGTTTCTGTTTTATGTGTGGGAGTTAAAGAGGATGCTATGTGTGAGGTTCTGCTTTTTGATGGGCTATATAAAATGGGCAATGGATGGATATTCAAGAGGGAATGTTGCTTCTGTAAACAAGTGGTTACTAAAAGATTCATGTTGGTTTCTAGCATTGCTGAAATATGCGTAGTTAGGATTTTGCTCTAGTGTTGTAATTGATATTATAAGGTTGAGAAATAACACTCGATAAATCAAGTTGTTTCTCAATGGTGAACTTAAATAGAATGTTGAAATTGATGTATGGTGGCATAGATGGACCTCAATATCGAAGTGTGATTGCAACATCTGTTTGCTCTTTAAACACATGAAACTTTGTTGATTTGTTGCAGTTAGATTGCAATGGAGCACATGCAATTTTTTAATCTATGCTCTGTACTTCTGAAGTGATGCTAAATGTGCAATTCTTGTGTATACTTGTGTGGAAGCTTACCTTTTCAATTAAGGAAGCCATTTAAACATTATGCTCAGTTATTTATTTTTCCTGACCTATGACTTTGTCTTTTCCCTCTTTTATGCAGAATGGAGGGGGATTTCTTATACAAGCAAACACTCAGAAGCGCCGGAGATTACAAGAAAATGATAATTCAGCTGTCTTTGAACATCTTGAGGTAGATTGATGTTAGACAATCTACTTTGGTCTGCAGTTGTTCTTCTCGATCATTTTTTTTTTTAATTTGTTTGTGTGACCATTTTGAGGCAATAGTTATGATTGACTGGTAAACTAGAAGATGATAACCTTATGTAGATTTTCTAGGCATAGTTTAGGTGTTGCTTAGCCAATTCCTTAACATAAACTCCTCTTTTGACTCTCATTTAGGCAAAATATTTTCACACTAATCTCTGTTTAAAACAATAAAAAAGACACAGACAGTGAATGATGGAAAGCAAAAGATTGGGAAAACTGTAGAGACCAAGGTCAGTACTGATGCAAATAGGAGAAAACAAGGTCGTGGAAGGGGGCATTCTAATTCTAGTAGAGGTCGTGGTGTGAGAGCTAATGATCAGACGAGATCACAAAGTTCTGTTTCAGCAGCCTTGCCTTCAAATGGTCAGCTTGAGAATTCATGTCACAAGGTATATGCTCTTTCTCCAAAAATTCCACTAAATCCTGGTTTCATCTATTTATCGAAATTCAATTTCGTTGTAGGTTACATTTCAACATAGCAAAGAAAGGGTTTACTCCTTTTAGGGGCTCAGTTTATCTCCTCTTAACCTGGCATAGGAGAGAAAAAAATATGTATATATGCCTTAACAGTACAGTGTACTAATATGTGAGAGAGTGAGTTTCCACAACTCCATGGTGTGTGTGTGGAAACTGCAAAGATGTGATTTTATGGGTTGAGTTGCAAATGAACTATGAGCCAATTCTCTTATTGTGCAATACAATGAATTGGTTGTACAATTATTGGTGCATTTATACTTATACTATGCGTCAATATGTGTGCATTACTTTCAGGTCCATTATGTAGTGTTTGAAAAGTATGTCGTTCAGGAGGAAATTTATGGTGTATTAGGGAAAATTGGAATCTAAATCTGGCATAACATTCCTGCAGACAGGCATGCCATGATTTCTTTTATTCAAAATGAGGAGTTTAATTGCATTTTTTTAAGGCTTCTAGATTAGATACTGCAAAATTTATTGAAGAATTAAGTGAGTTGTGATAACCATATTGAAAAGGAATATATTGTACTTTCATACTGTTATACAAAACTGAAGGGAAGATATGCATTTTCATTTCTTCCTTTAACATGATGCCTTAATGGCTCTCTTTCCAACTCAATCACAACTTATTGATCAAATTTTTTGTACATCATCAACCATTTGTAACCTGAAAGGAAATGGACATCATTTAACACAGAAAAAAGCAGATAAGGCATTTGTTCTAATGCAATATTTTCTTTGCTTAACATCTGGGTTGCCAAACTATGCTAGTTGTTTGCGACGGTAGTTGGTTGATGATTGTGAGTGAGAAACAGATGGTGAGCTTCAGTAGCAGGCTCATGCTTTTTTGGGAAAATAAAATATGGTTTTAGTGAGCTTCTCCAATTACATTTTAGTTCAAAACCTTATTTTGCAATGACTTTCTTATGTTTTATTAAATAGACTAATCTAAATATACTCATATTTCTTTTTCCTTAAAACAAACACATCCTCCTATTTAATAATTCTTACTGTTCATTTAATGTTTATTATCATAACCATGAGGTGAGATTGCAGTGACTTGTAATTGATATCATGAAAATAGTTATGAATCTTATTTTTTGTCATGCTTGAATTGAATCTGATTTGGAGGCCATTTATCGCTGCTCTCGTGAATCTTTAGGTGGCAAGTTTCCTTATGGAATTCATTGTTGTTTATTGCATTGATAATTTTTTTTGTAGTTGACCATAAGAAACTACAATTTGTGGCCTAGACCCATTACTTTGACTGCAAAGGCCACTAAAAGACCGCAACTAGAAATGTTTTGTCATACATACTGAACCCTTACTCTGCAGCTTAATGTTGAGAACTGCAGGAATGCAATCTATATAAATCTATTTAGAATGACATATATATTCATTACACAGGATAGCACGGCCAAAGAGCACTTCCAAAATGGTGATTGCACATCTTTAGAGGTATCAGTTCAGTGATTTGGTGTTAAATTGTTCAGATTTGTAGAATTCCTGCAATTTGTTAGATTTTATTGTTGCTGTTGTTTTTGCCGTTGCAATTTGTGGAATGCTTTCCTCAAGGCACAACTTGTTTTGACACTGCATTTCTAATCCTTCTTTTCAACTGGATTTAGGAGGAGCTCACATCTTTACATGCTAAAGTGGCTGCACTAGAGGATGATCTACGTAAATCTTGTCAAGAGGCCTCCAATAATCATGATCTCTGCCACCAGTTAGAAAAGGTATAGTTTTGCCATTACTTTATGGATTTTGGTTATTCACTATGGCTAATGATCTTTTATTATATCTGCACAGGAATTGAAGGAACTTAAAGATCTTGAACAACAAATGAAGCCAAAGGTATGCTTTTGGAGGGACTTTGGTTTTTTGTCCATTTTTTTCTCGCATTCTCAGTAAGTAGTATATGGTAATAAAATACCCAAATGTTTCAAGTTTTGTTGCATGCTATGATGCCATATGATACTTAGCAAATGGGTTAAGTTGTTTGTGTCTCTTATTTTGCACCCTTACTAAAGAATTGGATATTCTAAAGTGGGAAATGTAATGTTGATGAGGAGATTAAATATGGCTGCCCAATAAGGAATGTATAAATGGTGCAGGAAGATTCTAGAGATGATGAAACTTGGAAAGAACCA
>Ga0307510_10006148_pt1 | contig 14305 bp, 24 predicted proteins | sample 12_EM_MG_FD_207224 | JGI IMG/M metagenome (GOLD analysis project Ga0307510, IMG submission 207224) | Populus trichocarpa ectomycorrhiza microbial communities from riparian zone in the Pacific Northwest, United States - 12_EM | ecosystem: Host-associated > Plants > Roots > Unclassified | place...
GCCACTACAGCCGAAGGATGCCAGAACTTTGAACGATGCGGCAGGCGAACGGCTACGCCCGTGTACTTGCCGCAAAGAAGCCGACGATCTTCTTGAACCTTTCTGATCGAAGAGGAAAGCGCTCTAACGTTTGACTTAAGCGGACTGCCGTAGGCAGGTCCGCTTGAAGGAAGGGTTAGGCCCCTCGTTTGAAGACGAGCTGATCGAACTGGATATAGGCCGCCTTTGCGCCAAGAAGGCCGGCAATGCAGCCAGGCTGAACTTCGATATTGACGTCGTTGAAGGAGTGAAACTCCCAGCCCTCCGTTGCACTCTGATTGATCGCCGCCTGCAGTTGCGTGGCAACTTCCTGGGCGTTGCCACTTGCCTTGATCTTGCCAATGAACGGAACCACCTTGTACTGTACGTTGGGCATGACCCCTCCTCGCGTTGCTTATGGTTGATCTACGCCGCCATTTGGGTGGCGACACCGTGCCAAACGGCTCACCGTGAGCCTGAATCCCTTGGTGAAACCGTACTTGGAGAATGCCTGAATTGAGTAGTGGGAACAAGTCGGTTCGAAGCGGCACGTTCTTCGGACTCGAAGGGGAGCAACACGTTGATAGGTGCGGACCAACAGAATTGCAGCGCGAGCAAGCATTAGTGGCCTAACGTTTGACTTAAGCGGCCTGCCGAAGGCAGGTCCGCTTGAAGGAAGGGTTAGGCGTCGATGCTTGGTGAGGACCAACAGACCGAACTTGAACCTTATACATCGTGTCTCTTCGGCTCGCCGGCGAGCAAGAGGCGGCGAACGAACTGTTCAAATGGCGTGATGGCCGTCGGCGCCAACTCACGGATACGCGGGAGGAGATCCTGAAGGAACACGGCTTGATACTCGGAAAGCTCTGGAGGAAGAGGCGTGTGCTCCAGACAAACAGGAATGATGTCCTTGCCAAAGGACAGAGCGACTCGCCACTCCTGTTGAACCTGTTCCGATTGGGCGGCATGTGTTGACCAGAACAAGACGACCGCGTCGGCCTTCGAGATCGCCTGCTCGATGATCTGGCGCCATTTCGTTCCGGCAGGGATCGAATCGACATCAAGGAATATTGGTGCCCCAGTGACTCGCAGCAGTCGGACAAGCCCATGCACCGCAGGCCCATCCTTGTGAGAATAGGAGGCGAAGAGGTTCTTGATGACTGGGTTACTCACGGGCTACTCAACGGTGGTTGGCTTCTCGACGCCTAACGTTTGACTTAAGCGGACCGCCGAAGGCGGGTCCGCTTGAAGGAAGGGTTAGGCGCCGCCGGTGGGCGCATTGGATCAGACCTTGTACCAACTCGCAACAGAACGGACTGGCTTGCCTGTGACAGTGCTCAAGTGCGCTGCCGCGATTGAAGCTTGCGCTTCGTCGGCCGCGTTTCCGATTCGCTCAGTTCGATCACCAAGCAGGCGTAGACCAACAACCCACCATTCGAGACCTCTCGAGCCGCGGCAGTGCTTGACATCGATTGACTGAATTGATGAGAACGTTGTGATTGAGCGCCCGGAACAGGATATCAAGCGAGTCACTCTATCCACTACCACCCGCCGTGTATTGATGTTCAAGACCAGTCGATCTGGTCGATCTTCTTCGATCTCAATCCACGAGAAGGTGACGAAGGCCTGCCCAAAGAGGGCTCTGAGTGTCTGGGCGATAGCTTGGAAGAGATTCACTGACGCAGTGTAAGGTTTGCGGCGCCTAACGTTTGACTTAAGCGGCTGGCCGAAGGCCAGTCCGCTTGAAGGAAGGGTTAGCCGTCACGGTGGCGAACCAAGAGATAGATGGCAGTAGCGGCAAGGAAGATGACCTCCCAAGTGACGACCAAGGCCAAGGCAACCCCCGCAGCTGCCAGCAATGTGAGCTTAGATGGAATGCGCCAAGCATCTGCCGGTGCCCGCCAGGCGGCGACTGCAAGGAATATGAATACCAAGGGGAGCAAGGCCAAGAGAGCAAAGAACCACGGCGCTTGTGATTCAGAGAAGGCGAATGCGGCCATGTACGCCGCGTGCTGCAAGGCCGACTGATGTGCGGGTACAGCTCCGAAGAGCAAGATGAGCCATACGCCCAATGGGCCAAGGGCAGAGCACAGAAACAGAGCACTGGCAATTCGCTTGGGTTCGACGCGCATATGATGGCTAACGTTTGACATGAGCGGCGTGCCGAAGGCACGTCCGCTCGATGGAAGGGTTGGGCGTCAGTGAGCGGAGCGCCGGAGTTGCTTGCGATTGCATGAAGCTCAGAGGGTTGAAGCTGGGACGCGCGAGCTTTGTAGAGAACTCCGGCATTGCTACCTTTCGAGCCGCCACGCTTGGTTGCGTGACTTTGCCAGAGCGCTGAAAGCGAAGCCCGATGCAGCGCATGATGCGCGAGATGGCCTGGCCGAGCAAGCGCCATGCGGCTCAGGCCGATCGGTCGGTTCGCCAGCCGCCAAAGGACGGATGGCCCGCTGTGGCGCTACGAGAATGGTTCTTCGGACCGAGCCGGCCTTGGCCTTGCATTTCATACCTTCACCACGCTCGGTTGCCTCAACGGCGAGCCGACTCAGCGAACCGTCGGAAGGCTTGGACGATTCACGAAGCGCCTTGCTGCACTTGCAGCCGAAGCGCGCCTGCGGGCCGAACTCAGAGAGGCTGCTGAGCTTGGGGCTAAGAACGGTGCGTGCCATTCTGACGCCCAACGTTTGACTTAAGCGGACCGCCGTAGGCGGGTCCGCTTGAAGGAAGGGTTAGGCGTCATTTCGTGCCGGCGACCAGGCTGCGGAGAGTGACGAGGCGAGGTTGAACAGCAGTTCCTTCCGAGTTGATGAACCCGAACGAGCCGCTCGGAGTCCAGACGAAGTCATTCTCCTCAGGGAAGAAAATGTACTCAACTCCGGGAAGCAGTGGGAGGTTGCAGTTGCCTGGACCAAACGGCATGTCGCGGACGAAGCCCGATATGGGTGGCGTTCCTTTGAGAATCTCTTTCAGTTCGAACTTCCCCTCGACTACTTCGAGCTGAACCGAAGGCTTGTCTGGGTTGGGCATTGTTGCCAGTCGAACCTCAGTGATCCTGGCACGGAAGATAACTTTCGATTGAGCGACTAGCTGTTCGTCCGTGCGACGTTCGAACGAACACGCATGCGCTGTCGCTTGAAACACGATGCATGAGAATAGGAGCAGGGCTGGTTTCATGACGCCTAACGTTTGACTTAAGCGGACCGCCGTAGGCGGGTCCGCTTGAAGGAAGGGTTAGAAGGCACTGGCTTCATGTGCTGAACCGCGATGCGATTCTGGTGAGCGGGTAGAGCAACCATATGAGCAGAACGCAAATGATGAAGTAGTAGCCAATGCCTTCGGTCGGAGCGCTTGAAATCGGGCCGTAGAACAGGGCGGCGAGGACTACCGCAAGGACAGAGAACGAGACAGCTCTGATTCTTTGCCCTTCGTCTGAAGCAATTGAGAAGACTCTCATCCACGGCCACGCACAAATGGCTACAAGAATACCAATATTGCGAACGAAGTAGAGCCACTCACTTGTACCGTACTTCGCGAACTCGGTGTAGGTCATCGAAGAGCGAGCCATCGCGAGGCCGAGCAAGAGCGAACTCATAGCAAGAGACGCAAGAACGCCGAGGCGGACGACAAGCATGTGGGTGCCTTCTAACGTTTGACTTAAGCGGCGTGCCGTAGGCACGTCCGCTTGAAGGAAGGGTTAGGCGTCGCTATTTCAGACCACCGATTGCTTTGCACAACTGCTCCGAAAGGAGTTGAATCTCGACGGATTCTGACGCGCTGGAGAGCAGGAAGGCGTTGCTGCGCGTGAAGTGTTTCATCACATGACGCTCCTCTTGGGTTGCTACGTCGCTTGATTTCCTTCTCTCCGCGTCAAATACATCGATCAGGACTTCCAGCTTCGCGTCAGGTGCGCGCCTAGCGAGAGCACTCAAATGCTCTTTCGGTGTCTGCGCTCCCGACAGAAACGGATAGTGGGCATGTAGCTCTGCCAAAGGCAAGCATCCATCTTCGCGATTGAGTTGATACCAGGCGGGGCTGACCGGAGCCGACAACGATACTTCCAGAAAGCCAGCGAGCGTGAGCGCGATTGTGAAGCGACGGAGCATCTTGAGACGCCTAACGTTTGACTTAAGCGGACCGCCGAAGGCGGGTCCGCTTGAAGGAAGGGTTAGGCCGCACGTTGCTTGAGCACTCGCGGCTCAATTGCCGGTGCTGGCCAAAGCTGTACGTGATAGCTGTCATTTCCGTCCAGCCCATCTTCCGAGAGCGAGTTCAGATCAGCATAGCAGGCACGCAAGCGATATGTGCCCGGGGAAACAGAGATTCGTGCCGCATCAGGAAAGTAGTCTGTGCACCCTGCGATGACCAAGCGCGTGCCACTCACTTGGAGCGTGCATTCAACGACGTGATCCCATTGATCGAAGTCTGCGTCCATTTCACGGTCGAGAACCTCGACAGATACCGGCACGTCCATATTTCGAACAGTTCCAACGCCGACCACACCGGGCGCCACCGCTAGCAGGCGGCCGACGGCTTCGTCATTCCAAGAGTCGGAGAGATTCCCGTCTGCATTCTCGTCTTGGATGTAGAACTGAAAGTAGTCTGCGAATAGCTTGAAGTTGTTCATTGGCGTGCTTGCGGCCTAACGTTTGACTTAAGCGGACCGCCGTAGGCGGGTCCGCTTGAAGGAAGGGTTAGCCATCACTGAGTTGGCGGATCGGTGGCGAAGTGTTGCCTTGCCAGAGCAAGATTTGTGACGGCGTCACCTTGATGAATTGCAGTATGGCAGTTCGAGCAAAGAAGCATCAAGTCCGTAGTCTCGACACGTGTAGAAGTTAGAAGCATTGACAACGGAAGTATGTGATGAACTTCGATAATGTCCCGATCTAGAAACGGAAAACTGTCTAGAAAGTTGAATGTACAAAGCTCGCAGTACATGCGGCCGTGCAATTCTAGGAACTCGGCCAGTTTCTTCGCGCGGAGCGTCTTGTCACGCTCAATAGACATGTGGATGCGAGCACAGCGCTCACCCTCATAGCCGAATGGCGTGCTGGCTTCGATCAATTCCCGATAGCGGCCATCGACGCCGTACGCACCGCTGCTGATGCTCGCAAGAACTTCGACATCGCTCCGAAGGATTGATCGCCAATTCTCGTCCTCATATAGATCCGGAACGGCGTGCTTCTTGGGCGCTCGGTTGTGATTCTTGGCAGCGACCGCCAGCGCTAGAGAGCGCGCCTGCGCATGGCCGAACTTGAGCACAGAGAAGCTCTTGGTCTTGATCTTGTGCTTCTCGTCGTACCACTTCGCGAGCCAGTGCACGTAGGGTTGCTTCGCTCCGGGCTCCGACTGCAAGAAGACTCTCTGCTCAGGGTCCGATGGCAAGTTGCGCGAGTTCGTCCTCTGGATCGTCATAGGAAACGAAGAGAGAAGTTGGTGGCGGTACACCAGCGCCAATCGAAGTGCGTTGTCGACTGAGCCGTAGACCCCGTCGGAGAAGAGCTGGCGAAAGTGAGCCTTGTCCCTGGTCACCCGAACCCACCAGCCGTGCGTCTTGGCATAGTCGTAGCGCAGAACCCCGCGCGGCAGTTTGTAGTGCTCCGGGTCTTCGAACACCTGTCGAATCGTGTTCTCGAGATATGCGTCGTCGTAGACAGGCATTGCGCTTGTGATGGCTAACGTTTGACTTAAGCGGCCTGCCGAAGGCAGGTCCGCTTGAAGGAAGGGTTAGGGCGCACGCTATTGGCGCCACTTTCTATTCAAGCTTGAAGACGAATTCTTGCAGGGCGACCGTTCTAGTCAGCAACGGGGTTGCGAACGTACAGGAAATCTTTTTGAATGCATCAAGTACCGAAGTATCCAGACTTTCGTAGCCCGAACTGGACCGAATGGTCACTTCGCCGACTTTGCCAGGAGGCAAGAGTTCTATTTGCGCAAGGACGGTGGCAGTTTTGAACGCCTGGTCCCGGGCAATCAATGCCGGCATCAATGGGATGACCGGCGAACACCGAATGCCTGAAGCACAAGCACTCGGACACCCCGACGTGTCTGGGACGTCTTGTGCAAACGCAGCTTGACCTTGAAAGATTCCAACGAGAAAGAGAAGTCCTTGTATGGGCTTCATTGAAGCTCGCAGCAAGCGAGAGCCAGTTTGGAGGCAATTGGATGGGGCCATGTTTTGATTGTCGGGGTGAATGTAGTGCGCCCTAACGTTTGACTTAAGCGGGCCGCCGTAGGCGGGTCCGCTTGAAGGAAGGGTTAGCCGTCTGGTGGATCAGTAAGAGCGTAGGCAGATCTTCCACCTTTCATCTGTGCGAATGACGACCCAGAGATTCTTGTGCATGCTGAGGACTTCGTCTGCGGAATTTCGTCGGCTGTACGTGACTACGAAATGCACCTTGTCTTCGCTCACCAGTATGGGATCTTTCGATTCGTAGCGGGTGTGATGCCAGCCCGATTCCTTCAAAGCAACGAAGAAGTTCTCGGGATGCCGGCCTGGTTCCGTCCAGTCAAGGCGGGACGCACCGGAGAACATGACCTGAGGGAAGTGAAGCTCACTATCCATTCCGATCGTGTTGCACGCGTTGAAGTAGGCAGTAAATCTTTCCAGGCATTCTGAGGCCGCCTCGACCGCTGAACAGTCTTGCTCTGCAAGTGGCGCAGTGCTTACGAAGCTGATGAATTCGGTCATGTCCGTGGCTGACGGCTAACGTTTGACTTAAGCGGACCGCCGTAGGCGGGTCCGCTTGAAGGAATGGTTAGGCCTCAGGGCTCGTCGTACGCGGTCCGCTTGGACGCAGCGTGCGCAACCGGACAGCAGTGGAGATGAACCAAGCAAAGAGCATGGCGACAAACATGCGATTCGTTAGTCCATACGGCATGCCCTTCCGAAGGGTGAAGAATTGGAGGAGAAACGCAAGTACGACCAAGACCGCCAAGATTGAAGCAGTTCGCCGATATGTTCCCCAGCCTTGATGCTCATCCAGCCCGAACGAAAGTAGCGGTATAGCGACTAGCAGGCTAAATACGTTAACCAGGAAACTGAGGGTATGAATGTTGCCTTCGGGTGTATCGGGTGCCCCCGGCAGGTCGGTCGGATATGCGGCCGAGACGAGCATGCCAACGGAGGTAACGCCAAGCAGAAATGCGCCAAACTTGCGAGCAGCAGAACTTGGGCCGCTAAGTAGCAGGCTGGCAGAGAACAATAGGACTCCAACACTCCAAAGCAAAAAGAATGCAACCATTAACCAACCGAGTCTACCTACGGCATAGTCGCTGATCATGTGACTGGCCAGTTCGTAGTCTGGCCGCAGGGCGTGCAGTGCGATCAGCCCAAGCAAAGCGCATGCGAAGCAGGCAAGTGCTCCTGTGGCCAACGAGTTTGATCTCGGCGTCGAAGTCATGCGCGTATCCTTCGCATCCCGTTGATGAAAGTTTCCAAGGCTGTAGCCATGGGCGGGGGAGTGTGGTGATTCTGAGGCCTAACGTTTGACTTAAGCGGACCGCCGTAGGCGGGTCCGCTTGAAGGAAGGGTTAGAACCCGCCAGCACTTCCTCGGCTACTCTGCATAGTCAATTCCCTTGCAGCCATTCCGAAGCGCAGAATCATGATCTGGTGGGATTGATCTTGTCGCGGGTTTGAGCGCTTTCGGGAAGATGAGCGGCAACCTCTCCCAACGAGCGTTGGCCTTCAGGACAACCACGGAACCACCTTCAGTGCATTCGGCCTTAATGAGCCGTGAATCTTCGCTAGTGATCTTGTAGTCACCTACCCTCTTTGCAATCTCGGCTGAGATAGTAGCCACTGAGCCGATTGGCGAACAGTACACGCCCATGGCGCTCCTGGTGGCTTCGTCAATTGCCTCAAAGCACAGGTACTCACGACCCGCGTTGGTGCGGAACTGGCGCACGTTTTCGGCCGGGACTGAGGTTGAGGATCCCGTGCAGTAGCCAGCAACGATTGCACTCTGCATATTCACTTCGAACTCTGACCTGTTTGTTGAATCTACTACCCGCTCAAGCGCTTTGACATGTTGCTCTGGACAGTAGAACTGGCCGTATCGAAGGAATTGGAATGGCTCGACAGTTGCGGCATCCGCTGTTGAACCGAGCAGGAGGAGAACTAGGGCGATTTTCATGAGGATGGAAGACGCAGACGGGTTCTAACGTTTGACTTAAGCGGCGTGCCGTAGGCACGTCCGCTTGAAGGAAGGGTTAGATCTTTTTGCCGACACCTAGGGCTGCCTCAATCAGAATTTTCTTCGAATCAAGCATTCGTCTTGCGAAGGCCTGGTAATCCTCCGAGGGGTAGTTCGGATTCGGCTTACTCGCGCCAACGAACATGCTCGCAAACTGTTGCGCTGTCTTGGAGAATAGTGGTTCAAACAAGCTGCCAGGAGCATTGAGAGTACGAGGAATCTCTGCGAACAGTACCTTCAATTCCTCCAAGTGCTCTTTAATGTCCCGGGCCTCTTCCGTTTGTGGGACGGCTGCCAACCTTTGACGAATCAGCGTCTGGACCTCCTCGTACGAAGCTTCTTCAGTTTGGCCTTCTCTTCGCACGTAGATTGCACCGGCACGCAGGCCTGTGGTTCCTCTTTGTGCGACAAAAGGCAGGCTTTCGGGTCGAGCATGCACAAAGACGACTTGGAATAGCTTTCCCACGAGCGTCGCATACTCGGAGGCTTCGTATTTGAAGTCCGCCGTTTCGATTGCTGCCAAAAGCGGCTCAGCAAGGTATGCCTTCAACCCATTTGATATGTCCGCTTTGTCCTTGATCTGAGCGAGACCCTGTGCCTGAGTTGACTTGTCTTTGTTCTCTTTAACCCCAAGGATGAGACATCCCCCTCCGGCGTTTCCAATTCCGAGCAAGTGCTTCGCAGGCGCCCCAGTCTCAGGCCAGTCTTCCTTGAAGTCGCAATTTCGGAGCTCCCCTACGTGTTCTTTGAGCAGTGATCGAAATGACTCGCGAGTCGGATTCTCAAAGAACCGCGCAAAGGCTTCGTGGACGGTCTTTGAATCTTTGCGGGTCATGTCGGTCTCGTAAAAGATCTAACGTTTGACTTAAGCGGCTGGCCGAAGGCCAGTCCGCTTGAAGGAAGGGTTAGGCGTCTGCTGAGAACCGGCGCGCTCTTGCTTCGATGACGAGACAGGCACGGATGTGCGCCGACCTTGCGCGACCAACGAACGCCTGATATGCCAATAATGTACTCATCTGCCGCAAGATCCAGGCCTTGAATCTCTCCAAACCTCCATGCTGGATCGGGCCCTAAGTCACAATTGCCCGCATGCACTCTTTGTGGACTCGGCCCGGTGCCGTATGCAACAGAGATGCAGTGGAGTGAGCCATCGGTAATTCGAAAGGACACTTTCGTGATGTTCGTCGACGAGTTTGAAAGCTTCCAGTGATCAAATGGCGATCCTCCAAGTCCACCTGAAGGACCTTGGTACCACTGACCTAGACAAGGCTGAATCGAAATTGCCAGCAGACCGGCAGCGATCAGTTGACTCCAGAGAGACTTGCGCGTCATGAGACCACTCCTGTTGGATTCGAGAATACGTTCTTGGACGCCTAACGTTTGACTTAAGCGGCGTGCCGAAGGCACGTCCGCTTGAAGGAAGGGTTAGGCGTCACTCTGCCGCCTGCGCCAGCTTTGGATGAGAAGCAAGAGAGCGCCCGAAGTAATTGCGACATCCGCGATATTGAAGATGCCCGTTCGAATAGGGCCAGCACCTAGATTGATGAAGTCTACGACGTAGCCATCATTGACGAACCGATCAATCAGATTGCTTGCACCGCCAGCAAGAACGAGGGCGAGTGCAAAGATGAATGGCGCTCGGCCAGCCCTGACAAACAGCGCATACGCAAGCAAAGCTAGCAACATTACGCTCACTCCCACGCAGAGTGTTGCAAGACGCCAGGCCTTTGGTGCGGAAGCCCCCAGACTGAGGAACGAGCCTTCGTTGTGTGTGACCTGCAAACGCACAGTGTCTGAAAGCAGAGACAGTGGCTGGACTCGAGGCAGCTTGGCCTCAGCGTACATCTTCGTGGATTGATCGCAACCCACGCAGGCCACGAGTACAAGCAGGATGAGGAGCAGACGTTTGACGATAGACATGATGGAACTCCCTTGACGCCTAACGTTTGACTTAAGCGGCGTGCCGAAGGCACGTCCGCTTGAAGGAATGGTTAGGCGTCGGATGCGAACCGACGTGCTCTTGCTTCGATGACGGGACACGCACGGATGCGCGCCGACCTTGCGTGCGCAACGAACGGCAGATGCGCTGGGCAGCCGAAGAAGAGGGACTGATGCAGAACCGTTCGGGCATGCTCGATTGTGGCTTCAAACGCTGCGAGACTGAAAGCCGCGTGAGGTGCTCAAAGGCCGGAACTTGAAACACAAGAACTTCGTGATCGAAGCTCGCGATCTCGACGGCGCAAAGCGTTCAGACAGCTTGCCATGGCGCTCGGCCAAGACGATGCGTTGGTGACTGAAACTCTCCACGCGCTGGCTTTGTGAGGCAAGTGACTTTGTGAAGGCGCGATAGCTCAAGTTTTTAGCAATGATCGACTACGACGAGACCATAGACGCCTAACGTTTGACTTAAGCGGACCGCCGAAGGCGGGTCCGCTTGAAGGAAGGGTTAGGCGGCACTCCTCGCCTACCTCGCGGCTCTGTTACTGACCTGCTACCGTAGAAGAGCATGGCTGCGGTGACGATGGCACACATGATGGCTTCAAGTAGCAACGGCGCGAACAATTTGATAGATGACCGAAGTGAGTATGCCGGCGGCGAAGTAGATACCTATGGCCGCCAACCAGAAGGAGTAACGCACTCTGCCCGTGACGAGTAGCCAAATGACTGGTGCCATCGATGCAAAGAAGAGAAGGGTGAAAATGAAGAAGAGAAGATCGGGCTGCAACGGGGCGAGGTTTGTAGTCGCGAGCGCTACGGGCGGAAACAAGATGACGCCAAGTAGTTGGCGCCAATAGCGCGGCACAGCTTCGCGTGCGGGCAATCTCTGATCAATACGGGACATAGCTTTCGTGCGGCCTAACGTTCTAGGTAAGCGGACCGCAGCGGCATGGCGCGCTCGGCCCAGAATGAAATGAAGGCCGGGCGCGCCATGCCGTTGCGGGTCCGCTTGACCGACGGGTTAGGCGGCACGGTGGGAGGCGCTTGCGCATAAGCAGCTCAGCGCCTCTTGCTCATGAGAGGAAGTAGAACCCACACGGGCAGAACAAGCGTTGAGAGTAGCCACAGTGTCACGAGTGGATGGGAGCCCCCGTAGGGAGCAACGCTGAGGATAGCGAGGACGGCGAGGACCAGCCAGACAGGAATGGCAATGATCGCTCTACCGAAAACACCCAACCTCGGTGCGCGCCACGGCTCGGTAGCGTTGCTAGAAGGCGCCTGTTGAAACTTGAAGGGCGGATCGTCAACGACGGTCCACTTGCTTTCTGGAGCAAAGCGGATAAGGCAGTGCCAGCACGACTCAAGAGCAGAGTCTTTGAGCGGGGCCGCGCAGCGTGAGCAGTAGGGCATTGACTGACGCCTAACGTTTGACTTAAGCGGCCTGCCGTAGGCAGGTCCGCTTGAAGGAAGGGTTAGGCCTCACTGCACCAGGCGACCTGGGGCCGCTCATAGAAGCGTAAGCCGATTTGCCAGAACACTGAATTGAAACTGGCGCTCGGACAGGCGTGCCTCATAGGCTGAGCCCGGTTCATCGGAGCGTGGCAATAGATCATCGATGCTGCTAAGCCAGAACGCGTGCGCATCCTTCAGCCGGTGGAGGTTTGACTCGTTCTCGGCGAGCGAACTGTGGGCGAGTTCATATTTTCCAGCAAGGTTTCCCTTGTGTTCCTTGGTGAACGAGAAGTCAGGTTTCTTGCCCGATTTCCATTCCTCAATGGCGATGCGAGCATTGATGCCCGCGAGAAATAGCTGCTTCTTGCTTTCCTCACAGTATTCTGTGACGGGAATGCTGGAGTCTGGACTCGACATGTGCGGATCTCCTGTGAGGCCTAACGTTTGACTTAAGCGGCATGCCGAAGGCATGTCCGCTTGAAGGAAGGGTTAGGCGTCGATTCTTGCACGCTGCGCTGCCCGAGTAAGGGCGGAGACTTGAGCGGATTTTAGGAGTGTGGCAACCGCGTTTGAAAACTCAGGAGCCGCAAAGTCTTTGGGCTTCCGCCTCGCGGCTGATATGTGACCTATCGCTGCAATCGTTGCCTGTTGGTACTCTCGAAGCTGTTGGCTGGGAGTCAAGTGTTGTATCTGTAGCCAATTGAGTTGCCCAACACTCCAAAGCTCCCTGCGGCTCGGCTTGTACGTTACTCGGCCTTCTAGCGGTGCGAAGGCTATAGGACCCCAACTCGCGAAGTCAGCGATTTCAAGCACCAATACAAAGCATTCGACACTGGCCCCGAACGACTGATCCGACAAGCCCTGATTGAGATGCGTGTCTATCGCCGGCGTGTAGAGGCGCCAGCGCCCCTTGTTCTTCCGCCAATGTTCGGGTGGCCACGCGTTGCTCTCGGCGTTCTGCATGCCGAGTTCCAACACTTCCACGCCCGCCTTCAAGAATGTGAGGTAGCGCATTCGACGCCTAACGTTTGACTTAAGCGGCCTGCCGAAGGCAGGTCCGCTTGAAGGAAGGGTTAGGCGTCTGCCCATGAGTTTGGATCACGACCGAACCCTTCGGCTTCTAGCCTATGCAATTCTTGGAAGCTGCTGCACTGATCTTGGATTTCTGACCATGCACGCTTGAAGGACGGCAAAGCTAGATTGGCTTGAATACCTGAACACCAGTATTGCCACACGACTTTACCAATACGGCCACGTTGTCGAAGGGAAACCTGCTCGTTCGATAAGTCTACGTACCGGTAGAACTCATCGAAAGAGGCCTGATACTGATCTTCAGGTAGTGGATGGCCAAGCAACGCTTTCGTAGGAATTCTGCTGGCGAGCTCGCGGTACTCCCTGGCCAGGCCATCCTCGAACTGCAGCTGTGCGATGTTCTTAGACACACGCAATTGACCAAATGCGAAGAACACGCCAATGGCAGCCACGGTGGACGCAGCGGCCGAGATCCACTCGGGTGTGATATTCATGGACGGAGACTACTGCATCGCTGCGACTTCAGACGCCTAACGTTTGACTTAAGCGGACTGCCGAAGGCAGGTCCGCTTGAAGGAATGGTTAGAGCGCTCGTGGGGTTGAAGCCGATTGGCAGCCACCATGCCGAACTCGTGCTCTTTGTGTTCTTAGAATTTGGTCCTGTGTTTCAAGTTGGGCTCGCTCGAACGAAGACTGATTCTGCTCTCAGCGGCAGACCTGCTTTCGAGAAGCGCTGCATCTTTGCTCTTGGCCATGTGCACAGACTTGGAACGAAGGCACGATGGTTGCCGAAGCGAGAAGGCCTCGCGCCACTACAGCCGAAGGATGCCAGAACTTTGAACGATGCAGCAGGCGAACGGCTACGCCCGTGTACTTGCCGCAAAGAAGCCGACGATCTTCTTGAGCCTTTCTGATCGAAGAGGAAAGCGCTCTAACGTTTGACTTAAGCGGACTGCCGAAGGCAGGTCCGCTTGAAGGAAGGGTTAGGCGGCTGCTGAAAACCGACGCGCTCTTGCTTCAATGGTGAGATGCGCAAGGAAGTGCGCCGACTTTGCGCGCCAACGAAGGGCAGACTTGCCGCGCAGGCAGAAGCAAAGGGACAGGTACAGAACCGTGCGGGCATGCTCGATTGTGGCTTCAAACGCTGTGAGACTGGAAGCTCAATGAAGTGCTCAGAGATCGGCGCTTGAACGACAAAATTTCGCGACCGAAGCTCGCGGTCTTACTCGCCTGGCATGCCCAAGCCTGTATGCATGGCGCAGCGACCGTGAGCAGAGACTGATGACAGGAGGACGGCCGTGCGCTGGCCGCCAGCGAAGCGGGACGGATGGCCCGCGCTGGCCGTGACCGGCAACGCGGGGATAAAGCAAGAGTTGCGAGCGAGTAGGCAAGCTTCGCAAAGCAAGCTAACTCTACGAAAGCGCGGTAACCCAGGCTTGGATTGACGACCTTGTACGACGAGACCATAGACGCCTAACGTCAAGTCTTAAGCGGCGCGCAGCGTCCGCTTGAAGCGTGAGTTAGGCGCGGTTAACGGAGAGGAAGAAACGATGGACGAGACCGGGATTGAACTGCAACGCCTGATCGCGCAAGAGACGCGAGACGGACTGGTTGCCGTGAGCGATGGCATGGGCCTCAACCGCGTCGGCACTGCCCTGCTGTGCTACGCAT
>Ga0307510_10006149_pt1 | contig 14304 bp, 12 predicted proteins | sample 12_EM_MG_FD_207224 | JGI IMG/M metagenome (GOLD analysis project Ga0307510, IMG submission 207224) | Populus trichocarpa ectomycorrhiza microbial communities from riparian zone in the Pacific Northwest, United States - 12_EM | ecosystem: Host-associated > Plants > Roots > Unclassified | place...
GGTGCGGTGGCAACAGCGGTCGCGCAGCGCGGCGGGCGTGCCGTCGGCGGTCTTCCACACGACGAGGTGTTCGCCGAGCAGCGTGAAAGGTTTCGGCCCGTCGTCGATCGCGCTGATCGGGAACAGCGCATACCAAAAGCGGCGCAAGACGGGTTGTTGGGTGACCAACATGTTGGCTTTCCTCCGTTGGGTTCGTCGTGAACACAAACGCCCGCCCACGGGCACCGGGCGGTCGGACGACCGCCCCCGGAGCAATGACCCACGGCGCACGAACAGGGCGCGCCGTTGCCGGCTTCTACTCGATCAAAAACTAGCAATCGCTGTGCCACGGACGCGCGCGGCACCGCAGGGCGCGGTCAGTCGCGCCAGTCCTGCGGGAAGCCCCTGAAGGTCTTCGCGAGGTTCTTCACGTCCAGCGTGCCGATGCCCGATGCCGGGTTGTAGCTGGGCGTTGCCTGCCAGTAGAGGTTGTCGCCGTGCGTGACCGAATGGAAGGGCGAGCCCTTGCCGTAGCCGTATTGCGCGAGCCGTGCATAGAGCTGCGGGTTCAGGTGGCCGAGCCGCGTCTGCGTGTACTGGCCCAGCAGCGCGGCGATGCCGTTGAGCTGCGGTGCGACGAAGCTGGTGCCGCCGTAGCCTTCGGTCCAGGCCGCCTGGAAGTAGACGAGGTAGCCGGTGTACGGGTCGGCGTTCAGCGACACGTCGGGCAGGTTGCGTCCGGCGTAGCCCGCGGGCATGTCGATCAGGTCGACCGGCCCGGTGTCGGTCTGGCACACCAGCGACTGACCCGCCGCGCTGGCCTGCGTGCCGACGGTCGTGCGCTGGAAGCGCGGCCGTGCGTAGTTGACGCTCACGCCACCGCCGCCGCCGACCGGGAAGTAGTTCGCGTCGTAGTAGTCCTGCCCGTAGTTCACGACGATGTAGTTCTCGAGATAGTCCCAGGCCCAGGGGCGCTCGAAGGGCACGGTGACGGTGCCGTACTTGTGCACCTGCACGTTGGGCAGCGTCGTGCCGCCGGCGGCCACGACCAGCGGATCGTTCGCCGGCGCGTCGACCGACAGCAGCTTGGTGCAGGTCGGGTAGGGGTAGCCGTAGTTGATGTCGTAGGCGCCCGAGTCGCCCGACGCCGCGAACACGCTGATGCCTTGCGCCGCGAGTTCGAGAAAGGCCTGGTGCTGTCCGTCCATCACGTCGGGCGACTGCGCGATCTCGGGCGCGCCCCAGCTCACCGACAGCGTGTCGACGTCGTTGTCGGCGGCGGCCTTGAAGAACAGGTCCATGAAGCCAGCGTCGGTGTTCGGCGCGTCGTAGACGATGAGCTTCGCACCCGGCGCCACGCCGCCGGACTGCTGCACATCCAGCGTGGTCTCGTCGGCGCCGTCGGTGTCGGCACCGCCATCGACGTGCACCTGATGGATGCGGTTGGGCGACACCTTCAGCCCCACCGCCTGCCAGTAGGCGTAGGCGTCGGCCGGGTCGAAGGTTGCGAGCGTGGCGATGCCGATGGTGCGGCCGCGCCCGGTGATGTTGCGGTCGTACAGCGGCTGGATGTTGTAGAGCGCCGCGACGTCGGCGACCGTGAACTGGCCGGGTGCGTTGACCGTGCCGGCCGCCGAGGTCTTGACCTTCGCGGTGTCGCCGCCGGCCACCGCCGGGGTGGCCTCGGCAGTGCGCCGCAGCATTGGGTGCGCGGTGGACTGCGTGCTCAGGCCCGTCACGACCGTCACCAGGTCTTTGATGCTGTCGGGAACCGCGGCGGCCCGGTTCGGCTTGATGAAGCGCTTGCCGGTGTCGTCGTAGTCGTGCAGCTGGGTGTTGAAGAAGGCGTTGATCTGGTCGGCGGTGCCGCGGGCGCGGATCACCATGTTGTTGCGGAAGACCTCCACGACGACCAGGCCTGCACGGCGCAACTCGGTCTTGACACGATCGACCTCGCGGTCGCGCGGTGCGAACCGGTCGGTGAACTGTTCGACCGACAGGAACTGGCCGTACTGCCCGCTGTCGGGGTTGACACTGGCAGCCACGAACTGCTCGAGCTGGGCGACATTGCGCAGCTTCAGCACGATGGAGATGGTCTGGGTCTGCGCGGCCGGCGTCGCGCCCATGTCGAGCGGCTGGCGCATGGGCCGGCCCGCGGCGGCCGCAGGCTGGCAGACCAGCAGCGATGCGAGGAATGCACCAGGCAACACCGCGAGCAGCGGCTTGAGCGTGAGCTTCATGGTCGTCTCCCTGTTGAGCTTGCCTTCTGTGGCGGCAGCGCCGTGATTTATGCCACGGTGGTACGCACGTCGTCACGTAAGTTCTGGAAACTTTACAAACGCGGCGCGAAAGCGGGTGGGCGACGACGCGGTGCGATCATGCGGGCCTCGCGACTTCTCTCGCCCAGCCGCATGAATCAACCGTTCGACGCGAATCCAGAGCGCCCGGCCGCCATGAAGCCGCTCTCGCTCGGCTGGCGCACCGACCTGATCTTCGCGCGCTTCGACGGCGAGGTGATCGAACGCGCGGCCTACCGCGTCGTGCGCACGCCGACGAACCCGGGCTTCTGGTGGGGCAACTTCCTGCTCTTCGACGCAGCGCCGCGCGCCGGCGATGCCGCGCACTGGCTGGAATGCTTCGACACCGAGATCGCGCAGCGGCAGCCCGCCTCGCGGCACGTCTCGTTCGGCGTCAACGCCGCGCAAGCGTTCGAGCTGCCCGCCGACTTCGTGGCGGCGGGCCTCGCCTGCTATGCATCGACCGTGCTGACGCTCACGCCGGGGCAGCGGCGCCCGCCTCGCCACGCGCTCGATGCGGCGCGGTTCAGCGTCCGACAGCTCGCGTTGCCGGCGCAGGCCGCGCTGGCCGTCGAACTGCATGTCGCATCGGACGCTGGCGAACACCAGCCCGTTGCGGACTACCGGCTGTTTCGCGAACGCCAGATGGCGCGCTACGGGGCGATGGAACGCGCCGGCCTGGGCCATTGGTTCGGCGTCTTCACGCACGAAGGTCAACTCGTCGCAGACTGCGGCCTGTTCGTCGACGAGACGCGCACGCTGGGGCGCTTTCAGCACGTGTCCACGCACCCGGCGTTTCGCCGCCGCGGCTTGTGCACCGCGCTGATCCACGCGGTGTGCGCCCATGGTTTCGAAGCCATGGGCTTGCAGACGCTGGTGATCGTGGCCGACCCGGACGACGTGGCGATAGTCCTCTACGAGTCGGTGGGCTTCGAGCGCGGCACCAGCTCGTGGCAACTCGAGAGAGCGCCGCCGAAAGACGCTCCGTAGAATCCCCGCAGATGTCTTCATCCGCCACCACGGCCCACGCCGTCCCCGCCGCCCGCCCGGTCTGGCCCGGCCTGTTGCTCGCCACGCTCGGCGCGATCGCGTTCTCGGGCAAGGCCATCATCGTCAAGCTCGCGTACCGTCACGGCGTCGACGCGGTCACGCTGATCACCTACCGCATGCTGTTCGCGCTGCCGCTGTTCCTGCTGCTCGCGTGGTGGGCCGGCCGCGGCAAGCCGGCGCTGACGCAGCGCGACTGGATCGTCGTGATCGGCCTGGGCTTCACCGGCTACTACCTCGCGAGCTTTCTCGACTTCGCGGGGCTGGCCTACATCAGCGCGAGCTTCGAGCGGCTCATCCTGTACCTGAACCCGACGCTGGTGCTGGCGCTCGGGCTGGTCGTGTTCAAGCGCCAGGTCACCGCGCGCCAGCTGGTCGCGCTGGGCGTGAGCTACTGCGGCGTGCTGCTGGTGTTCGGCCACGAGGTCACGCTGCTCGGGCCGAACGCGGCGCTGGGCGCAGCGCTGGTGTTCGCGAGCGCGGTGAGCTACGCGGTCTATCTCGTCTACAGCGGCGAAGAGGTCAAGCGCCTCGGCGCGCTGCGGCTCACGGGTCTGGCCACCACGGTGGCGTGCGTGCTGTGCATCGCGCAATTCCTGGTGCTGCGCCCGCTGAGTGCGCTGAACGTGGCGCCCGAGGTGATCTGGCTGTCGGTGCTGAACGCGACGCTCTGCACCTTCGCGCCGGTGCTGATGGTGATGATGGCGATCGAGCGCATCGGTGCGACGCTGGCCGCGCAGACCGGCATGATCGGCCCGCTGTCGACGATTCTGATGGGCGTGATGATCCTGGGCGAGCCTTTCACCGTGTGGATCGCAGCCGGCACGCTCCTCGTGCTGGCAGGTATCTGGCTGCTGGCCAAATGGAGATGAACGATGGATTTCGGAATCGCAGGCAAGTGGGCGCTGGTGTGCGCCGCGAGCAAGGGCTTGGGCAAGGGCTGCGCTGCGGCGCTGGTGCGCGAGGGTGTGAACGTGGTGATCACGGCGCGCGGCGCCGACGCGCTCGAGACGACGGCCACTGAGCTGCGCGCGCTCGGCGGCGGCCAGGTGCACACGGTGGCCGGCGACATCACGACCGCCGCCGGCCGTGCTGCAGCGCTCGCCGCGTGCCCGCAGGTCGACATCCTGGTCAACAACGCCGGCGGCCCGCCGCCCGGCGACTTTCGCGAGTGGGACCGCGACGCGTGGATCAAGGCGCTGGACGCCAACATGCTCACGCCCATCGAGCTGATCAAGGCGACGGTGGACGCGATGGCGACGCGCGGCTATGGCCGCGTCGTCAACATCACGTCGGGTGCGGTGAAGGCGCCGATCGACATCCTGGGCTTGAGCAACGGTGCGCGTTCCGGGCTCACGGGCTTCGTCGCCGGACTCGCGCGCAGCAACATCGCTGCGCGTGGCGTCACGATCAACGGCCTGCTGCCTGGCGCCTTCGACACCGACCGGTTGCGCGGCACGATGCAGGGTGCCGCCGCCAAGACCGGCCAGCCGCTGGAGGCGCTGATGGCCAAGCGTGCGGCCGCGATCCCGGCACAGCGCTTCGGCACGTCCGACGAGTTCGGTGCGGTCTGCGCCTTCATCTGCAGCGTGCACGCCGGCTACCTGACCGGGCAGAACATCCTGCTCGACGGCGGCGCCTACCCGGGGACGTTCTGATCGCTCAGGCCGGCATGGCCGCGCCGCAGTTCCAGCACTGCTCGAACGGGCCGTCGATGAGCTCGCGGCAGCTCGGGCAGGCCCAGCGCCGGTGCGGCGGGTGGCGCAGCTCGTGCAGCAGCAGCTTCGCCTGATCGAACTGCGCCGCGTCCTGCACCCACAGCTCGGGCAGCGTCTGGTCCGGCGGCACCTCGCCGGCGATGCTGCTCGCGTACTGACGCTGCACCGTGGTCGCCACACCGGCGTGGCTGAGCAGGTCGGCCCACAGCGTCGCGAGCGCGAGATTCGGGGCGGTGGTGAGGCGTTTCATAGGGTCATCGTCTTGCTGGCACGATAGCGCACAACCACGTCACACCACGGAGACTTTCATGCCGCAGATGAGCCCCACGATACGCGTCGACCAACATGGCGACGCCGACGCGATGCACCTGGTCGACTTGGCGGTCGGCGAGCCCGGGCCGGGCGAGATCCGCATCCGCCACCACGCCTGCGGCCTCAACTTCATCGACGTCTACCAGCGCTCGGGCGTGTACCAGCTGCCGATGCCGCTGTCGCTGGGCATGGAGGCCGCCGGCGTGGTCGAGGCGGTCGGCGAGGGCGTCACGCACCTGAAGGCCGGCGATCGCGCCGCGTATGCCAGCAACCCGCCGGGCAGCTACTGCACGCTGCGCGTGATGCCGGCGAAGACGGTCGTGAAGCTGCCCGACGCGATCTCGTTCGAAACCGGCGCGGCGATGATGCTGAAGGGCCTGACCGCGCAATACCTGCTGCGCAAGACGCTGCCGGTCGAGGGCTTGCAGTCCGGCGATTTCGTGCTGTTCCATGCAGCCGCTGGTGGCGTGGGCCTGATCGCCTGCCAATGGGCCAAGGCGCTGGGCCTGCAGCTGATCGCGACCGCGGGCACGGACGAGAAGTGCCAGCTCGCGCTGGCGCACGGTGCGGCCTTCGCGATCAACTACCGCACCGAAGATTTCGCCGCGCGCGTGAAAGAGATCACCGGCGGCAAAGGCGTGAAGGTGGTCTACGACTCGGTCGGCAAGGACACCTTCGAGAGATCGCTCGACTGCCTGCGCCCGTTCGGCCTGATGGCCAGTTTCGGCAACGCCTCGGGCGTGGTGCCGCCGTTCGCGCCGGGCATGCTCGGGCCCAAGGGGTCGCTGTACCTCACGCGCGCGACGCTGTTCACCCACATCGCCACGCGCGAGGCGACGCAGGCGATGGCCGACGACTTGTTCGCGATGGTGACCAGCGGCAAGATCAAGATCCAGATCGACCAGCGCTATGCGTTGAAGGACGTGGCCCAGGCGCACCGCGACCTGGAAGCCCGCAAGACGACGGGCTGCAGCGTGCTGATTCCCTGAGCACCCGCTCGGCGGGTGGCGGCGGTATCTGGCACCGGCGGGGCCGACCACGTCGGCACCCGCCTCCCGCAAAGTCCGCTAACCAGGCCCGCTAATGCCGGCGCGTCGTCGGCAACGAGAAACCTAGGCCGGGGCGGTTGAGACTCCATGCGGACATGGTGCCACTACGATGGCGACGGCCCGTGCCCATTTGCGCTGGAGGCTGTAGGCAGTTCCCTTACAGGGCAGCCGCGTTCAGTCGACAAGACAATTCTTCAGCGCGTGGGTGAGCTGTCCCCGTATGGGTCGTGAGACATCTCTTCGTACGGATCCGCGTCAAGTCAAGTAGGTGACCGGTGTCATATCGCTCAACCCGATACCGGAAACCGATCTCCTCAATGGAGCGACCGAGCGCGATGCGCCGAAATACATCGAGTTCGCGTTCAGACAGGTCGCGATGAAGCAAGGTGAGCACTCGCCCTTGCAACATCTTTGCGTTGGCAATGACCGCGTTCGCTTGCGCACTCGCGCTGCAAACGCGCTGATCATCAGCGGCCATCCGGCGATGGGCAGCTTTCCGGCAACCCAACTTCTGCTCAGGCCGAGCAGATCGTGGGTAGGGCGGCACTGTCCATGGGTATGAAGATTAATACAATCCTCATACCACCCGAAGCGTCGTCAACTCGCCGGTTTGAGGTGCACGTGCGGCGCCGACACGCGCCCGCCATGCGGCTGGTGCAGCTCGACGCTGATGATGTTGAGCTTGCCGTGGTGCACACCGCGCTCGGCGCAGACCGCGTCGGCGAAGCGGGTGACGCGTGCCGTCGGGCCGCGCAGGATGGCGGTCTCGAGGCAGTGGTCGTGGTCGAGATGCGCGTGCATCGTCGACACGCTCAGGTCGTGGTGCTCGTGGTGCAGCGTGGTCAGGCGCTCGGCGAGTTCGCGCTCGTGGTGGTTGAACACGTACGACAGGCAGGCCACGCACTGCTTGCCGGCTGCGCCCTTGAGCTGCGACTTGCCGATCTCGGCGCGCAGCAGGTCGCGCACCGCTTCAGAGCGGTTGGCGTAGCTGCGCTGTGCCATCCAGGCGTCGAACTGCTCGGCCAAGCGATCGTCGAGAGAGATGGTGAAGCGTTCCATGGGCGATTGGGTGAGCGTGTTGGTCAGTGGGGGGCGCACTCGACCTGGATCAGTTCGCGGCGCCCGTCGTCGATGCGCATCGCGCTGAGCTGCCGGCCCCAGACGCAGCCCGTGTCCAGCGCGATCAGGTCGGCCCGGTTGATCAGGCCGAGCGTGGCCCAGTGGCCGAAGGCGATCGGCGTGTCGGCAGTGCGGCGACCGCTGGCCTCGAACCACGGCTTGAAGCCGGCGGGCGCCGCGCCGACACCGTCCTTGGTGACGAGGTCCAGCGTGCCGTCGGCGGCGACGAAGCGCACCCGCGTCAGCACATTGATGATGAAGCGCCAGCGCGCCGCGCCGACCAGTGCGTCGTCCCAGCGCGCGGGCTGGTCGCCATACATCTGCGGCAGAAAGTCGGCGAGCCCGTCGCCCTGCAGCAGGGCCTCGACCTCGGCGGCGAGCGCCAGTGTCTGTGTGCGATCCCATTGCGGCACGACACCGGCGTGCAGCATCAGCCAGCCGTGCTCGAACACCGCCATGCGTCGACCGCGCAGCCAGTCCAGCCACTCGGTGCGGTCCGGCGCCTCGAGGATCTCGGTGAGGGTGTCGCCGCGGTGCGGCTTGCGCACGCCTTGCGCCACCGCGAGCAGGTTCAGGTCGTGGTTGCCGAGCAAGCAGGTCGCCGACGTGCCGAAGCCGCGCAGCCGGCGCAAGGTTTCGAGCGACTGCGGGCCGCGGTTGACGAGATCGCCCAGCACGTAGACCCGGTCGCGCGAGGGCGAGAAGTCGATTTTGACGAGCAGGCGGTCGAGTGCGTCGCAACAGCCCTGCACGTCGCCGATCAGGTAGTTCATGGCTTCATCCTACAGGGCGGCGGTACGGATTCTGCTAACCTGCCCATCCCTCACCGCCGCGCGCCCCGCATGGACGTTGCCCTCCTGTTCTTCCTGATCCTGTTGAATGCGCTGTTTGCCATGTCCGAGATGGCGTTGACGGCGAGCCGCAAGGCGCGGCTGCAGGTGATGCTGGAAGCGGGCGATTCGGGTGCGCAGGCGGCGCTCGACCTGCACGACAACCCGACCAAGTTCCTGTCGGTGGTGCAGGTCGGCATCACGTCGATCGGCATCCTCAACGGCATCGTCGGTGACGCGGCGTTCTCGGCGCCGTTCGCCCACTGGCTGCACGAGACTTTTCACATCGAGCAGCGTCCGGCCGACATCACCGCCACCGCGATGGTGGTGATCATCATCACCTTCCTGACCATCATCTTCGGCGAGCTCGTGCCCAAGCGCTTCGGGCTGATGTACCCCGAGTCGGTGGCACGTGTCGTCGCGCGGCCGATGGAGTGGCTGTCGCTGATCACACGGCCGTTCGTGAAGCTGCTGTCGTGGTGCACCGAAGCCACCTTGCGCCTGTTCGGCGTGCGCGGCAACCCCGACCGCAGCGTGACCGAGGAAGAGATCGCCGCCAGCCTCGAAGAAGGTCTGGACGCGGGCGTGATCGAGGCGCAGGAGCATGCAATGGTGCGCAACGTGTTCCGTCTCGACGACCGGCAGGTCGGCTCGATGATGATTCCGCGCGCCGAGATCGTCTGGCTCGACGTGGGCGGCAGCGCCGACGACGTGCTCAAGGTCATCGGCGACGAAGAACATTCGCGCTACCCGGTGTGCCGCAATGGTGTGGACGACGTGGTCGGCATCATCTCGGCGCAGACGCTGCTGCAGCAGCTGATGAAGGGTGGGCCGCTGTCGCTGTCCGACGGCCTGCAGGCGCCGGTCTTCGTGCCCGAGACGCTGTCGGGCATGGAACTGCTGGAGCAGTTCCGCGCGTCGAGCGCGCAGCTGGTGTTCGTCGTCGACGAGTACGGCGAGGTGCAGGGCATGATCACGGTGCGCGACGTGCTCGAGGCCATCACCGGCGAGTTCTCGACGCCCACCGACGAAGACTCGTGGGCGGTGCAGCGCCAGGACGGCAGCTGGCTGTTCGACGGGCTGATCCCGGTGCCGGAACTGAAGGACCGGCTGGCGCTGAAAGAATTGCCCGAAGAAGACCGCGGCCGCTACAACACGCTGGCCGGCATGATCATGCTGTTGCTCGGGCGGCTGCCGCACACCGCCGATTCGGTGGAGTGGGACCACTGGCGCTTCGAGGTCGTCGACCTCGACGGCAAGCGTGTCGACAAGGTGCTGGCCAGTCGTCTCCATGACCACCACGAGGGAGAACCTGCGTGAGTCGATTCGCCCCATGACGGCACTGGTCTTCGAGCAGTTTCTCTCGACGCCCGAGATCGGGGCGGTGTTCGCAGACGCGGCCATCGTCCAGGGCATGCTGGACTTCGAGGCCGCGCTCGCGCGCGCGCAGGCGCTGGAGGGCGTGATCCCGGCGCGCGTGGCGCCGTTGATCGCGCAGGCCTGTCGCGTCGAGCGCTTCGATCTCGGGGCTGTCATCGCGGCGAGTTCGGTGGCCGGCACGCTGGCGATCCCGCTCGTCAAGCAGCTCACCGCGGAGGTCGCCAAGATCGATGCCGAGGCGGCCGGCTATGTGCACTGGGGCAGCACCAGCCAGGACGTGATCGACACCGCGATGGCGTTGGCGACGAAGCGCGCCGTGGCGCTGATCGACACGCGCCTCGCCGACCTGATCGCCGCGACCTGGATGCTTGCTGAACGACATCGCGATGCGCCGATGCTGGGTCGCACGCTGCTGCAACCTGCGCTGGTGATCAGCGTCGGCTTCAAGCTCGTGAGCTGGGCCGCGCCGCTGCTGCGCTGCCGCGAGCGCCTGGCGGTGGCGGCGTCGAATGCGCTGAAGCTGCAACTCGGCGGCGCCGTCGGCACGCTGTCGGTGATGGGCGATCAAGGGCCTGCGGTCGCGCAACGCATGGCCGCCGACCTGCAGCTCGGACCGGCGCCCGGCAACTGGCACACGCAGCGCGATGAGTGGGTCGCGCTGGCCTGCGAGGTCGGCGTGCTGTGCGGCACCTTGGGCAAGGTCGCGAAAGACATCTCGTTGCTGGCGCAGGTCGAGGTCGGCGAGGTCGCCGAACCCAGCGGCGGTGGCCGCGGAGGATCGTCGGCGATGCCGCACAAGCGCAACCCGGTCGCGTCGATGATCGCGCTGGCCGCGGCGATGCGTGCGCCGCACCGCGTCGCTGCGCTGCTGTCGACCATGCCGCAGGAACACGAGCGCGGCCTGGGCAACTGGCAGGCCGAGTTGGCGGAATGGCCGGGACTGTTCATGTCCGCGCACGGGGCAGTGCATGCGCTGGCCGATGCGGTCGCGGGCCTTGCGGTCGACACCGCGCGCATGCGCCGCAACATCGACGCGCTGCAGGGCCTGGTGTTCGCCGAGGGCGTGTCCATGCTGCTGGCCGCGCACATCGGCAAGGCGCGCGCGCACGCGCTGCTGGAGGCGTGTTCGCAGCAGGCGGTGGCCGAGCAGCGGTCATTGCTCGACGTGGTGTTGGCGACGCTGGCCGCCGATGACGACCTCCGATCCAAAGTCACCCCCGACGCGTTGCGCGCCGCGTTCGACACCGACGCCACGGCGCGGCGTGCGAGCCTGCTGGTGCAGGCGCAGTGGGACACGATCAAGAAGGCCCTGTGATGACCGCAAACCAAGAAGACGATTTCGACCGCGGTGTGAAGAACCGCCGCACCGTGCTCGGCGACGCCTGGGTCGACAAGTCGCTGAACAACGCGACCGAGTTCAACGCCGAGTTCCAGAGCCTGATCACGCGCTACGCGTGGCACGACATCTGGGGCCGCCCCGGCCTGGACCACACGACGCGCCGCCTGCTCGTGCTCGGCATGACGATGGGCCTGGCGCGCTGGGAAGAGTTCGAGCTGCATTGCGCTGCCGCGATCCGCGGCGGCGTGCCCCTGGGCATGATCAAGGAAACGCTGATGCAGGGCGCGATCTACTGCGGCGTGCCGGCGGCCAACACCGCGTTCAAGCTGACCATGGACATCCTGCGCAAGGAAGGCCTGCTGCCCGCACCGCAACCGCTGTCGACCGACGCCCGCGTCGCCACCCACCACACCTTCAGCCAGCCGCAGCTCAAGGCGGCGGTGCAGGGCGCGACCGCCTCGGGAACGCCCGTCGTGATGAGCCACGCGCTGGGCCTGGACCTGCACATGTGGGACGACCTCGCCGCCCAGCTCGCGCCCACGCACCCGGTGCTGCGCTACGACCACCGCGGCCACGGCGGTTCAGCCGTGCCGGCCGGCCCGTACACCATGGACGACCTGGTCGACGATGCGGCGCGCTTGATCCGCGAATGGGGCCGCGGCCCGATCGTGTGGGTGGGCTTGTCGATGGGCGGCATGGTGGGCCAGGGCCTTGCGGTGCGCCACCCCGAACTCGTCAAGGCCGTGGTGCTCGCCAACACCAGCGCGCAGTACCCCGAGGCCGCCAAGGCGATGTGGGCGCAGCGCATCGCCACCGTGCAGGACAAGGGCCTCGCCGCCATCGTCGACATGGTGATGGAGCGCTACTTCAGCGCGGCGTTCCGCGCGACGCGGCCCGATGCGGTTGCCGGCTTTCGCGCGACCGTGCTGCGCAACAGCGCGGCGGGTTATGCGGCGTGCTGCAGCGCGGTGGCGAACGTCGATTGGCTGGCGCAGCTGGACACCATCAAATGCCCGACGCTGATCATCGCGGGCGCGCAGGACGTGGGCGCGCCGGTGAGCATGTCGCAGGCGATGGCCGAGCGCATCAAGGGGTCGCAGCTGGTCGTGCTCGACGAGGCCTCGCACCTCAGCGTGGCCGAACAGCCGGCGCTGTTCGCGCAGCACCTGACGGCGTTTCTGACCCGCGTCGGCTGAGGGCCGCGCGCTCGATTCAGCGCGCGGTCAGCGGGGTGCCCACCAGGGCGGCATCGCGGCGCCGGTACAGCACCAGCGTCGCGATCAAGCCGCAGACCGCAGCCGCCGTCATCCACAGGCCCGGTGCGGCCTTGTCGTGCGTGACCTCGATCAGCGAGGTCGCGATCGCCGGCGTGAAGCCGCCGAACAGCGCGGTCGCGAGGCTGTAGGCGAGCGAGAAGCCGACGGTGCGCACGTCCACCGGCATCACTTCGGTCAGCGCGACCACCATCGCGCCGTTGTAGCTGCCGTACAGGAACGACAGCCACAATTCGACCTCGAGCATGCGGCCGAAACTCGGTGACGCCACCAGCCACTTCATCGCCGGGTAGGCGCTGACGATGGTCAGCAGCGTGAAGGCGACCAGCAGCGGCTTGCGGCCGACGCGGTCCGAGAACGCACCCATCACCGGCAGCCAGAAGAAGTTGGAGACGCCGATGCAGAAGGTCACGATCAGGCTGTCTTCGGTGCTGAGCTTGAGCACGTTCTTGCCGAAGGTCGGCGTGTAGACGGTGATCAGGTAGAACGACACCGTGGTCATCGCCACCAGCAGCATGCCGGCGATGACGATGCCCCAGTTCTGCAGCATCGAGCGGAAGATCTCGCCGATCTCGGGCCGGTGACGGCGCGCGAGGAACTCTTCGGTCTCCTGCAGCGAGCGGCGGATCATGAAGATGAAGGGCACGATCAGGCAACCGATGAAGAAGGGCACGCGCCAGCCCCAGTCGTTGATCTCGGCCGGCGACAGCAGCACGCTCAGGCCGTAGCCGATCGCGGCCGCGACGATGATCGCGACCTGCTGGCTGGCCGATTGCCAGCTGACGTAAAACCCCTTGTGGCCCTTGGTCGCCATCTCGGACAGGTAGACCGACACGCCGCCGAGTTCGACGCCGGCCGAGAAGCCCTGCAGCAGCCGGCCGATCAGCACCAGCACCGGCGCGAGCACGCCGATGCTCGCGTACCCCGGCACGAAGGCGATCAGCACCGTGCCGCAGGCCATGATGCCCAGCGTCACGATCAGGCCCTTGCGGCGGCCGATGCGGTCGACATAGGCGCCGAGCAGGATGGCGCCCAGTGGCCGCATCAAAAAGCCCGCGCCGAAGGTCATGAAGGTGAACATCAGCGACGCGAATTCGTTCGCCGACGGGAAGAAGGTCTTCGCGATGTACGGCGCATAGAAGCCGAACAGGAAGAAGTCGAACATCTCGAGGAAGTTGCCGCTGGTGACGCGGAAGACGGTCGCGATCTTCGAGGTGGGCCTGGCGGCGGGCGATGCGCTCATGAGATTTCCAGGGAGGTCGATGTTGATTTCACGTTACGCCTTCCGCTGAGCTTCGTCCACTGCGGCTTATCCGCCCATGTAGGCCGCCAGCACTTTCGGGTCGTGCAGCAAGGTGCTGCCGCTGCCGTCGAGCACGATCCTGCCGCTCTCGATCACATAGCCGTGCTGCGCGATCTTCAGCGCCTGGCGCACGTTCTGCTCGACCAGGAAGATCGTCAGCCCCTCGGCATTGATCTCGCGCAGGGTGCGGAAGATGTCTTGCACGATGATGGGCGCCAGGCCCATCGACGGCTCGTCGAGCAGCAGCAGGCGCGGCTTTGCGAGCAGCGCGCGGGCGATCGCGAGCATCTGCTGCTCGCCGCCCGAGAGGTTGCCAGCGAGGCCGCCAATGCGCTCCTCCAAGCGCGGGAACAGCGCCAGCACGCGCTCGATGTCGCGCGGGATCGCGGCGCGGTCCTTGCGGCGGTAGGCACCGAGCTCGAGGTTCTCGCGCACCGTCAGCGTCGTCAGGATCGCGCGGCCTTCGGCGACCTGCACCAGGCCGCGCTCGACGATCTTGTGTGTGGGCAGCTTGGTCAGTTCTTCGCCTTCGAAGCGGATCGAACCGGCCTTCGGCTTCAGCAGGCCCGACAGCGCGAGCAGCGTCGTCGACTTGCCGGCACCGTTGGCACCGACCAGCGTGCGGATCTCGCCGGCGTGGACCTCGAAGCTGATGCC
>Ga0307510_10006150_pt1 | contig 14304 bp, 14 predicted proteins | sample 12_EM_MG_FD_207224 | JGI IMG/M metagenome (GOLD analysis project Ga0307510, IMG submission 207224) | Populus trichocarpa ectomycorrhiza microbial communities from riparian zone in the Pacific Northwest, United States - 12_EM | ecosystem: Host-associated > Plants > Roots > Unclassified | place...
TCGAAAAATATTCAGCTGACAGACCGCTATCGCGAGCAGGCTCACTCCTACAGGGATCTTCATTCAGCGTTTAGTGATCACCACCTCCAGATACTCACTCGGCACCACCAGCGAACCTTCCCCCGCCCGATTCAACCGATTGAGCAAATCCGCCAGATCACTCTCCAGCGCCTGCCCGCTCTCCGGCGGTAATGCCGCAAAGGCCTTGTGCACCGGCCCGTACCAATGGCGGAAAATATCGATGAAATGCGCGGCCGAGCGATAGCGAAAGTTGAACTCGCGCCGCGTCACGCGCAGCAGAAAATCACGGTCATCGAAATGCTTGTGCAGCCAGGCATCGGAGCCCCAATTGGAGGGGGGCTGGGCGCCGGCAGGCGGTGGCAGATGCCGGCCGAGGGTCTTGAACATCAGGCCAACAAAACCTTCCGGCGTCCAGTTGGCCAGACCAATGCGACCGCCACGGCGACAAACCCGGCCGAGTTCAGCAGCGGCCTTGTCCTGATCCGGGGCGAACATCACGCCAAAGGTCGACAGCACCGCGTCGTAACTCTCATCAGCGAACGGCAGTGACTCGGCATCGGCAACTTGAAACGTCACGTCCAAATGCTCCGCCCGGGCCCGATCCTGCCCGCGCTCCAGCAATGCCGCGACGTAATCGGTCGAGGTGACCAGACAACCGCGCCGTGCCGCCGCCAGCGTCGCATTACCGTTGCCGGCAGCGACATCCAGTACCTCTTCGTCGCAACGCAGGTCGCAGGCTTCGGCGAGGTTTTCACCGACGATTTGCAACGTCGTGCCGATCACGGCGTAGTCGCCACTGGCCCACGCGACTTTCTGGCGTTCCTTCAAGGCAGTCAGATCAATCGGGGTACTCATGACAGTGCGCTCCGCTACAAATTGGATCAGTGATTATTCGGCCGTAGTCGGGTCAATGACCGTCATCACACGCGCCACACTGTTGGCAGGGAATCCACCGAGCCTGGCGTGTTCGCGCACCTGCTCTTCGTCAGGCGCGATGTACACGCAATAGATCTTGTCAGCGGTGACGTAGCTTTGCAGCCACTGCACCTTTGGGCCGAGTTCGCGCAACACGTCACAGGACTTGTGCGACACGGCTTTGAGTTCTGCTTCCGACAGCTTCCCGGCCCCTGGAATCTCGCGTTCAATCACGAATTTAGGCATGGCAACCTCGCGCTCTTGTTATAGGGCAAGGCCGGCAGTGACCCTGCTCACGCACTATCGCGCCGAGACCACGCGGCGTCCCTGCCAATCGTCTGGCAACCCTGTAAAACCAGGGGTTTGCCGATGAGCGGTGGAAATCTGTAAAGCGTCTGGAACACCTTGAGGATTGCCAAGGTTGGGGGATTGGTTTCTGATGCTCGCTCGCTTCTGGAACGGATTCGTCAGATGTCACTGAAAATTGATTGGCTCGCGCATCACATGCACCACAGCGACCACTATGCCCAATGGATTCACCAACAATTTCCCTACGAATACGTCGACCAACCACTGGCCGAATGGCAGCGTGAATTTGCCCTGGGCCAAGGCAATGGTGACTGGTCCTGCCTGATCGCCATGGACGGTGAGCGTCTGCTCGGCGGCGCCGCGCTGGCACGCGATGACCTCGCCCTGCGCCCGGATCTCGGGCCTTGGCTGGCCTGCGTGTTCGTCAGCCCTGAAGCACGCGGGCAAGGGCTGGCGGAACGCTTGATCGAGGGTATTTGCCGGGAGGCAAAAGACTGCGGGTTTGCGCGTTTGTATCTGCATACGCAGAGCAAACAGGACTACTACGCCAAGCGCGGCTGGCAAGTCCTGGAGCGTTTTCGCGCTTGGGACAACGAGCAATGGCTCATGGTCCGTGACCTCTGAGCCATTGCTGTTGCTGATCAGGCAGCAGGCGCCTTCGCCTCCTGCAGCAACTGCTGGATCATCTGTTCCTGCGCTTCGTAGCGACCTTCGCCAAAGTGGCTATAACGCACCTGGCCCTTGGCGTCGATCAGGTAGTGCGCTGGCCAGTACTGATTGTCGAAGTTGCGCCAGATCGCGTAGTTGTTGTCGATGGCCACCGGGTAGGTGATGCCGAGCTTTTTCACCTGATCCTTGACGTTGTCGATGATCCGCTCATAGCCGTATTCCGGGGTGTGTACGCCGATCACCACGAGCCCGTCTTTTTCGTATTTCTTCGCCCAGTCTTTGACGTACGGCAGGGTGTGCTGGCAGTTGATGCAGTCGTAGGTCCAGAAGTCCACCAGTACAACTTTGCCGCGCAGAGCTTCAGCGCTCAGCTCGGGCGAGTTCAGCCATTGCACTGCGCCGGCCAGCGATGGCATCGCGCCTTTGCCCTCCTCCATCGGCGAGTCCGCGCGGACTTTGCTGACGAAGTAATCGACCACTTTCGGCACGTTCTCCAACACGCTTTTTTCGACGCTGGCGACGCTTTCAGAGGAGGTATTCGCCAACAAGGTTTTATCGAAGCCGGTAGCAATAACCGCTGCCGTTGCCAGTACCGCAACCCCGGCACCTCGGCGCAACCAGCCAGTAAACGGAATCGACGGTTTCAGGCGATTGACCAAACCGCGCCCGGTGAAAATCAACGTGCCCAGCGACAATGCACTGCCAGCGCCGTAGGCCAGCAGCAACAGGCTGGTCTGCGCATTGGCGCCTTGCAGCATGGCACCGGTGAGAATCACCCCGAGAATCGGCCCGGCACAGGGTGCCCACAACAACCCCGTGGCCACGCCGAGCATGATCGACCCCATCGGCCCGGCCTTTTTCCGGGTGTCCGGGTCGAGACGGTTGCCGAGCATCACGAACGGTCGTGTCAGCCAGTCGCCGATGCGCGCCGAGATCAGCGACAGGGCGAACACGCTCATCACGATCAGCGCGGCGTAACGTCCGCTGTTGCTGGCCTGGATCACCCACTCGCTGCTGACCACGGCAAGGCTTGAGATCAGCGCGAAGGTCAGGGCCATGCCGCCGAGAGTCAACAGTATCGAAGCGCGACTGCGTTGGGCGCCGGCAAACAGAAACGGCACCACCGGCAGGATGCAGGGGCTGAGCACGGTCAGCAGACCGCCGAGGAATGCGATGAGGTACATGTGAGTCACCCTTGATCAATGAATGTGACGAGCCATTCAGACGTTCTGGCTGTCCAGCCAATGGCTCTGCGGCGTGCGGCTGGCGCCGTTCTCGGCAAACATCTGGCCCTGCGACGTGCGGCTGGAACCGTCCGCAGCAATCAAGCCATCGCTGCCCTGCTTGGCCACCGGCGTCAGTTGGAAGCAGGTGCTGCTGTGGCAGCTATGCTGTTCAACCGCGGCGTTGGCATGGGCGGCGACGCCGGCCAGGGAGAAGGCAATGGCGGTCAAAAAGCGCGATACGTTGTTCATGGCTGTTTCCTTCTAAAAAGAGTGATGGATTAGTTGTCGTTGTTGCAGCCGTCGGCGAATTTGCTGTAATCGAGTACGCGGGTCTGACCGGCCGAATCGAGGTAGGTCATGCGTGCCTCGACGATGCCGCAGGACACCGAGTTGTCCTGTTTCAGCGAGAGCACTTTCTGGATATCCAGGTGGGTGCCGTAGGTGTAGGTTTGCGGGGTGGCAGCGGCTTCGGCGCGGGCCGACAGCGTGCAGATGTTCAGGGCGGCAAACAGGCAGGCGGCAATGACGGATTTGTTGTTCATGGCGTTTTCCTCAAGGCTTCAGTGGGGTTTGAGCCGAGGCGATCTGTGTGGGCCTCGATGGAGCCTATTTGAGGCTCGCGAGGTATCGCGTCTGTGTCAGGAACAGGCGCGTTTCAATCGCTGTGTATCCCTGCCATCGGGGGATACACAGCGATACAAAACCCTGGAAAATTCGCGTTTTTGCGTTCCCGTGTATCCGCCGACACGGCAGATACACTGCAATACAAAGGCAGGCAGGCGAGTCATTGAAGGCTCTATAGACTGCACGGCATTCCCCTTCTGACTGAGGCTTGAACCGATGGATCATGTCGACCACATTCTCATCGTCGATGACGACCGCGAGATCCGTGAACTGGTGGGCAACTACCTGAAGAAAAACGGTCTGCGCACCACCGTGGTCGCCGATGGCCGGCAGATGCGCAGCTTTCTCGAAGCCAACACCGTCGACCTGATCGTGCTCGATATCATGATGCCCGGTGACGATGGTCTGCAGCTGTGCCGCGAACTGCGTGTGGGCAAACACAAGGCCACGCCGGTGTTGATGCTGACCGCGCGCAACGATGAAACCGACCGCATCATCGGCCTGGAAATGGGCGCCGATGATTACCTGACCAAACCGTTCGCCGCCCGCGAATTGCTCGCGCGGATCAACGCCGTACTGCGCCGCACGCGGATGCTGCCGCCGAATCTGGTGGTCACCGAGGCCGGGCGCTTGCTGGCTTTCGGCCGTTGGCAACTGGACACCTCGGCCCGTCATCTGCTCGACAAGGACGGCACCATGGTCGCCCTCAGCGGCGCCGAATACCGCTTGCTGCGAGTGTTCCTCGATCACCCGCAACGGGTGCTCAGCCGCGATCAACTGCTCAACCTGACCCAGGGCCGTGACGCGGATCTGTTCGACCGCTCGATCGATTTGCTGGTCAGCCGTTTGCGTCAGCGTCTGCTCGATGATGCGCGCGAGCCGGCCTACATCAAGACCGTGCGCAGCGAGGGCTACGTGTTCTCGCTGCCGGTCGAGATTCTCGGGGCGCCGGCATGAGCGTCAATCTGCACTGGCCGCGCACCCTCGCCTCACGCCTGTCGCTGATTTTCCTGATCGGCTTGCTGCTTGCGCAGGCGCTGTCGTTCGGCGCGCAGTATTACGAGCGTTACCAAAGCGCGAAAAACACCATGCTCGGCAATCTGCAAACCGACGTTTCGACCTCGATTGCAATCCTCGATCGCCTGCCTGGCGAAGAACGCCCTGCCTGGCTCGAGCGGCTGGCGCGAAAAAATTATGGCTACCTGTTGAGCGAGGGCGATCCGGGCACGCCGATCGAGCCCGGTGATGTGCCGGTGGCCGTCACCTCGATCACTGACGCAATCGGTGAACGCTATCCGCTGACCTTCACCGACATTCCCGGGCCGAAGAAACATTTTCAGGGCCATCTGCGCCTGAGCGACGGCAGCCCGGTGACCATCGACGTGCGCCCCGCGATGGTCCCGTTGTCGCCCTGGTTGCCAGTGGTTTTGCTCGGCCAACTGGCGCTGATGATCGCCTGCACCTGGCTGGCCGTACGCATTGCGGTCCGCCCCTTGACCCGGCTGGCCAACGCCGTGGAAACCCTCGACCCCAACGCCCACCCGATCAACCTCGATGAAAGCGGCCCCACCGAAGTGGTCTACGCCGCGCGTGCATTCAACACGATGCAGGCGCGCATCGCTGCCTACCTCAAGGAGCGCATGCAATTGCTGGCAGCGATTTCCCATGACCTGCAAACGCCGATCACGCGGATGAAACTGCGCGCCGAGTTGATGGACGATTGCGTCGAGAAAGACAAACTGTGGAATGACCTCAGCGAGATGGAACATCTGGTGCGCGAAGGCGTGGCCTATGCGCGCAGCATCCATGGCTCGACCGAGGAAAGCCGCCGCACCAACATGGACTCCTTCCTCGAAAGCCTGGTGTTCGACTATCAGGACATGGGCAAGCAAGTGAACCTGGTGGGCAAGAGCGCGGCGGTCATCGATACTCGGCCCCATGCCTTGCGCCGTGTTCTGGTCAACCTGACCGACAACGCGCTGAAATTCGCCGGCGCCGCCGAAGTCTGGGTCGAAGCCAACAAGGGCAGCCTGGCGATCACCGTCATGGACCGCGGCCCGGGCATCGCCGACGCCGAACTGGCGCAGGTGCTGCAACCGTTCTACCGCGTGGAAAACTCGCGTAATCGCGATACCGGCGGCACCGGCCTGGGGTTGGCGATCGCCCAGCAACTGGCCATGGCGTTAGGCGGCTCGCTGACCTTGAGCAACCGCGAAGGCGGCGGGTTGTGTGCTGAGCTGAAGTTGCCGCTGCACCCCTGAACCTTTCAACGGCGTTGTTTAAATGCTACCAACCGGCGCTGGTCGGTAGCCTGCGCATCGCAGCGCCAATGCCTACAACCTCATCAGAATCCACCGACTGTGCGCCTTGGTCGTTGCGCTTATCGTTGTGCTGCCCGTTTCGCACTGATCACCACTGGTCGCGACTGTCAGATCTGACAGTGGCGAGTCAGCGCCGGGCTGCGGTTCCATGACGATTGGCCCAACCTGTCGAGGCGCAATATGAATCTGCTCGAATCCGTCACACAAGTGTGCAGGCGACTGGCGCCCGGCGGCTGGCATTCGCTGATGCTCGCGCATGGCCTGGACCTGCTCGCCGAACCGCTGGCGGCGGAATTGGGCAAACCGTTGAACGTCGACCGTTCACTACCCGGATTCGCCGACTTCGCTCGGGCCGGCAGCCGCGCAATCGAAGCCGGCGTACCGTCACGCAGCCTGCTGTATCACGCATTGGCTTCGCCACGGGTCATCAGCGATGAAAACGGCCAGACACTACAGCTGTTTCCCACACCTGCTGAAATCGAAACAGTGCTCGACTATGTCTACAGCGTCAGCCCGCCCACGCTCGACAGTTTGCGCAGCAAAGCGTTGGGCGCACCCTTGGCAATGGTCGCGTTCGCCAGTGAATATCGTTGCGCGGCCGACACCGTGCATGGCCGGCATGCCGATCTGTGTTTCTCGCGCACCGGTATCGCCCGCGTCGGCACCGCCCCCGCGCGCTATGACGCAAAACTGCGCAGCTTTTTGCCCTTCGTCGACGATGACCCTTACCGCATCCGAGTCATGCCGGTGCGCTACAGCGCCTATATCGCCGTCAAACTCAAAGGCGATGCCACGCGCTTCGGACCGATGGATTTTCAGGTGGAGCTCGATCCCGAACTGGATTTCTGGGTGCCGCTGCACAAGCTGTTCAACGGCGCACAGTGCCTGGAGGGCATGAACCTGACGGTGACGCTGGACAACCACCAGATCAACGAAAAACTGCGGCATATCCATTTACGCCACAGCGGCACCGGCTGGCAGGAGCCGCAGATCAGCCAGCCGCCCTTCGTCGTTACCGCCGACCTGGCGCATTGGGCAACAGTGACGGATGGCGGCCCGGGGCTGCTGTTACCCGTGGCCAAACCGCGGCTGGTCGAGCCGGCCGCGTACCAGGGTCAACCGTTGTCCTTTGTGATGCCGGCCAACAGTGGCGGCATGATTCACGGGCGTCACCGGGTCGAGGCGGATGGCAGTATCGAAGACCTGAACGAGTATGAAAATGTCGAAGAATTGCTGCGCCAGGGGGGTTACCGCGCCTTGCACTATCAGGACAGCACCGCCGATGGCTGGGTGCGGCCACGGTGCCCGGCGCTGGAAAAAAGTTTGCCGACAGTCGCGGCCTACTCAGTGATCGGCCCACCGGACTTCTATCCGCTGTGCAGCCAGCGCAACCTGTTGCGCTGGGTCAGCGACGAGCCGTCATTGCCGAGTACCGGTCTCTGGCACGCCCGACTGGAAGCGCTTTCCAATGTCCGCTACTGCGCCAACCTGCACTTGCAGGATCACCTGTTCTCCCCCGCCGATCGCGGGGTGAGTGCCATCGTCGCCCTCGCCGAACAATCCGACACTGTGCAATCCGAAGCCCCGCTACCGCCGCCATCACGGCCTACCTCACTGCCCGACGGCGCCGCCGGGGTGTTCGGGCCAGGCTGGGAGGTCGGCTGGGTTCGTCAGCGCACCGTGGACGAAGAATGGATCAACGTTCTCGCCGGTTATCAGATGGCCAGCCCGTTTCCCGAGGATGCAAAAATCTGTGCGGCGCTGGGGTCTTTCTGGCCCGGCGTGGCACCCGACTCAGCGCGGGTCTTCGAGCCGCGCGCGACCCTGCACAGCATCATTCCCCTGACCGATGAGGACATCGGCATGGGCGGCGGTGTGGCCTGGGATAATCAGCGCGGCCCGCAACTGATCACGCATGACAATCGATTGATCGCCCGATACCACGCGTACGCCCATGCCGACTACACCCAAGTGGCTCTCGACAACCTGTTTTCCCTGGGCATGACCGGTCACACCTCGCAAACGGCGTATCAGCAACGCGTGCTATCGATGTATCGCGTGTACCGCGTGCTTGGCGCCGCCAACGACAAACAATTGCGCAATACATGGCCGCTGTTGTCGTTCATTGAAGTGCAGCGGCCGAATGCCGAACTGGACACCGCACAGGCGGAATCCGGGCAGGTCCTCGACGGCTGGGTCCAGCGCTTTTTGCTGTACAGACGCGGTGCCGTGCGGATCGCTGAAAGCGATTTCAGGTTGCGCGACGTCGAAGTCGAAGCGCTGGTGATTCTGTTGCTCGGCGCCGATACGATCCTGATCAAAACTGACGCGCTGCCGTGGCAGGTAGCCCATGCAGCATTTTGATGTCGTGATCGTCGGCGCCGGCCCTGCGGGGTGCGCAACGGCAATCAGTTGCGCCCGGCGTGGCTTGCACGTGGCCTTGATCGAACGGCAGGCGTTCCCACGATTTCGCCCCGGCGAAAGCCTGCATCCGGGCATCGAACCGCTGTTGCGCCTGCTGGGGGTTGCCGAGCCGTTGTGTGGCCGCACGGCCCGGCGCTTTGACGGTCACTGGGTAACGTGGAACGGCGCGCCACATTTCAACGGTTTTGGCACCGATGACAGCGGCATTTGGCAGGGCTTTCATCTCGAGCGAGCCCGATTGGACGCGACGTTGCTGGCGCAAGCCGCCTCTTTGGGCGTAGAGGTCATCCAGCCCTGCCGGGCACGGCGGGTGCTGACGCAGGCTAACCGGGTGATCGGCGTCGACACCGACAGCGGCTGCCTTTACGCAAAATGCCTGATCGATGCGAGCGGTGCTCGCGACTGGCTTAGCCGCCAGCTCGGCCTGACGACTCACCATTGCTCCGCGCCGCTGGTGGCACGCTACGGCTACGTGCAAGGCTCTAACGCTGCCTATGCCACGACGGCACACTTGCTGGCCGACCCTGAGGGGTGGACGTGGATCGCCCAGGTTGAGGATCGTTTGCTGCACTGGACGCGCCTGACCTTCGAACGCAACACTCGGTCGGTGATGCTCCCCTCCACCCTGCAATCATTACCAGCGGTGGGTGCCGTGCGCGGCGCCGATGTGACCTGGCGCCTCACTCCGGCCGCCGCCGGGGCCGGTTATTTCCTGGTAGGCGATGCCGCCAACCGGCTTGATCCGGCGGCGTCCCACGGCGTACTCAAAGCGCTGATGAGCGGCATTCAAGCCGCGCAAGCCGTGGCGGATTTTCTGCGCCAACCGGCCTTGCAAGTGCCTGCCCAGATGCAATATCGACAATGGCTCATCGACGGGTTCACACGCGATGTGGCGCAACTGCGCAACTTCTATCGTCAGCATCCTTGCCCGCCGTCGTGGTTGCCTGCCCATTGATTCAAACGATGCTGCAGAGCACGGCGTCTTCATGCATTTGCCGCAACAACATCAATCCGTTTTCCATGAATGCAGCGGTTGCAGTCTCCCCCGCCTCCACCGCCAAACCTTGCAACTGCTGACGGCCATCAAGGGCGGGATATTCGTCGATGCGCTGCAACAACCGCCAGGCCAGCGGACTCAGTTCAGAAAATTTCACGCTCCAGTCAGCCGTGCGTCGCACCAGTAACAAGGTCGGTTGAGCCGGTGGCGTGGCGGGCTGATTGTCCGGGTCGAGTTCATGCACCGGCCATATATACGCCAGCGGCCAGGCCAGCGCCGAGATCAGCAGCGGGCGTTCCAGCAACAACGCCGGATCGGTCGACTGCAGCGCCTGAGCATCGGACTGTTGCAGGGCCATCTCGACCCATTCGTAATGCGCCAGCTCCAGCAGAAACGCCGGCCACTCACCCTCGCGCAACACCTGCGGCTGCGCAGCGAGATAGTCGAGAAACGTTTCGGCAATCTCACCGAACCTGGGTGTCTGCGCCCGCCAGTCGCGCAAGAATCCTCGCACCAGCCAGCCCCAGCGTTTTTCGCCAATGATTCGAATCAACACCGGGAAGGTGCCACTCAACAATTGCGACAGGTTGTTGAACACCAGGTCCCGGTAGACGTTAACCCGTTGCACATTCATGTCGACGGGCGGCGACTGATGTTCGGGATCACGCAAATACCGGGTCAGCGCCTGCTGTTGCTGGAGCAGGTTATCCACGATGGCTGCCCCCCGCTTGTAAATGGCGAATGGTCTGCAACTCGGCGACCAGTTCGGAAAATGCCGGAAAGTTGAAATCCCGCTCCAATAAGGTGGGTTGCGCGCCGAACCGCGCGTAGGCCTCGGCCAGCAATGCCCAGACTGCCGGCTTCACCGAGGCACCATGGGTGTCGATTTTCAGCGTGTCGGACTCATCGAAATGCCCCGCCACATGCATGCCGACCACCCGGCCCGGCTCAATGCCGGCGAGAAAGGTTTGCGGATCGAATCCATGATTGATCGCGTTGACGTAGACATTGTTGACGTCCAGCAGCAGGTCGCAATCGGCCTCGCGCAGCACGGCATTGGTGAAGCTCACCTCGTCCATGTCATGACGTGGCGCGGCATAGTAGGAAACGTTTTCCACGGCCAGACGCCGGCCGAGAATGTCCTGGGCCTGACGGATTCGCGCGGCGACGTGGTGCACCGCCTCTTCGGTGAACGGTAATGGCAGCAAGTCATACAGATGCCCGTCATCGCTGCAATAACTCAGGTGCTCGCTGTACAGCGGCACGTTGTAATGGTCGAGAAACACCCGGACCTCCTGCAAGAACCCGACATCCAGCGGCGCCGGCCCGCCGAGTGACAGCGACAAACCGTGGCAGGACAACGGGTAGCGTTCGGCCAGTTCACGCAATGCTGCACCGTGGGCGCCGCCGACGCCGATCCAGTTCTCAGGGGCGACTTCGAGAAAATCGAAAGCGCCGCTGCGCGCAGCTTGCAAGTCTTTCAGCAGGCCACGGCGCAGGCCGAGGCCAACACTGGGTTGCGTTAATAAGGGAGGCGTTTGCATGGGTATACCTCTGCAGTAGGTTTTTCCCAGTTGAACCGCCGGCTGTATCACGGCTGTGTGCAACGACCGGACTTTTGCAGCCGTGTGTATCCCGCCGCCATCTCGATACACAGGGATACACACCTGCCTAATGTGGGAGCGAGCCTGCTCGCGAAAGCGTCGGCACTGACAAGATCAGAATTACCTGAAATGCCGCCTTCGCGAGCAGGCTCGCTCCCACAGGTTTTCGTTGCTCACAAATCCAGCGACACGCCCGGACCGGGGCTAGACTCCTTTATTACCCAGTCGAGGGGGACGCAGGACGTCAGCCGTGCCCTGCCCAACTCCGTGACCACCGCCCGGTGGCGCACGCCTCGACCTTCGACGCCGCCGGACCGTGATCCTGTTTCAGGAGCACACATGATGGACGAGGCGAAGCTCAACCAATTCATGGGCAAACTGGTCAACGACATGGGCGGCGCGGCGATGCTGGCCAATGTCATCGTCGGCGAAGAACTCGGTTTGTACCGGGCGATGGCCGACAGTCAGCCAATCAGCGCCGATGCCCTCGCCGCCAAAACCACCTGTAATCCGCGTCTGGTGCGCGAATGGCTCAGCGCTCACGCGGCGTCCGGCTATATGGAGCACCACGACGGCCAGTTCCGTCTGCCGGAAGAACAGGCGCTGGCCCTCGCCGTCGAGGACTCGCCGGTCTACGTCGCCGGTGGTCTCGGGGTGGTGGCGTCGTTTTTCCACGACAAAGACAAACTGGTCAAAGCCATGCGCGGCAATGGCGCTCTGCCTTGGGGCGATCATCATCCGTGCATGTTCACCGGCACCGAGCGGTTCTTCCGGCCCGGCTACAAAGGTCACCTGATCGCCGAATGGCTGCCAGCGCTGGACGGCGTGGTGGCGAAACTGGAGGAAGGCGCCAAAGTCGCCGATGTCGGCTGCGGCCATGGCGCCTCGACGGTGATCATGGCCCAGGCCTTTCCCAACTCGCGCTTCGTCGGCTACGACTATCACGCGCCCTCGATCACTGTCGCCACCCAACGCGCCGAGGAAGGTGGCGTCAGCAGCCGGGCGAAGTTTTTCCAGGGCTCGGCAAAGAGCTACCCCGGCGATGACTACGACCTGATCTGCTATTTCGACTGCCTGCATGACATGGGCGACCCGGTCGGCGCCGCCCGTCACGCTTATGACTCGTTGAAAGACGACGGCACGGTGTTGCTGGTCGAGCCATTCGCCAACGACACGCTGGACGACAACATCAACCCGGTCGGACGGCTGTTCTACGCCGCCTCGACGTTTATCTGCACACCCAACTCGCTGTCGCAGGAAGTCGGCCTCGGCCTGGGCGCGCAAGCCGGGGAAATGCGTTTGCGCAAAGTGTTTTCCGAGGCCGGGTTCAAGCACTTCCGTCGGGCCACGCAGACACCGTTCAACCTGATTCTGGAGGCGCGCAAGTAAGCCATGCGGGTCGCGTGCTAACCTGCTGGCACTGCCCACTTCGGAGCGCTGACCATGCTCGACAGCCCGACCCGCGAACACCTCGACACCCTGCAAGAGGTGATGGCTGATGGCGACTTCATCGTACTGACCGGGGCCGGCATCAGCACGCCGTCGGGCATTCCGGACTACCGCGACAGCGACGGAGTACGCCGTGGCCGACAACCGATGATGTACCAGGAATTCCTCGCCGCCCCCGAGTCGCGCCGCCGCTATTGGGCGCGGGCCATGCTCGGTTGGCCAAGGGTGCGTCAGGCGCAACCGAACGCGGCTCACGAGGCATTGGCCGATTTGCAGCACGGTGGGCTGATCCGTGACTTGATCACCCAGAACGTCGACACCCTGCACGATCAGGCCGGCAGCCACGACGTGATCGAACTGCACGGCAGCCTGCATCGGGTGTTGTGCCTGGACTGCGGTCAGCGCAGCGAGCGCGATGCGATTCAACAACTGATGGAATTGCACAATCCGTATCTGGCCGGGGTCGACGCGGTGCAGGCACCGGATGGCGACACCCTGCTCGATCCGGCGTTCGAGGCGCGTTTTCAGGTGCCGCACTGCCCGCATTGCTTTGGCGAGCGGATGAAACCGGACGTGGTTTTTTTCGGCGAAAACGTTGCGCAGCACACGGCGGCACGGGCGATGGCGGCGGCAGAAAATGCCGCGGGGATGTTGGTGGTGGGGTCTTCGTTGATGGCGTATTCGGCGTTTCGTTTGTGCCGGGTGATCGCCGATCGCGGGAAACCGTTGATTGCGATCAATCTGGGCAAGACCCGGGCGGATGATTTGCTGGATTTGAAGATTGAAGCGTCGTGTGAACAGCTTTTGCCGTTGTTGGTCAGGGAACTGGATCGGTGAGTTGCTGCATTCTGCGCTCGACTCAGGACCCAAGCCCCTCACCCTAGCCCTCTCCCAAGGGAGAGGGAACTGACCGAGTTGTCTGGGCTGAATACTGCGACCTGAAAATGCTGAGTCGAGCTCACAATCTGAATAACCACGATCTGCTCCCTTTCCCCGAACACTAGGCCTCGCCCTCGCCCTCGCCCTCGCCCTCGCCCTCGCCCAAGGGAAAGGGAATTGACCGAGTTGTTGCTAGCGATACATCGACCTGTAAATTTCGAGTCGAACCCATTTTTTGAAATGCCCCCGATCAGCTCCCTTCCCCCTCGCCCCCTCTGGGGGAGAGGGTTGGGGTGAGGGGGTAGATCTCACAGTAGCCCGAGATCTTCAGCCTTGAGAATATCGAACAACGCCTGCGCCGCCGCCGACAGTTCATTGCCCGGTTCGGTCAGCACGCCGATGGCTCGCTCCACCGAGTCATCCAGCGTCAGGCAATGGGCGCCCAATTCCTGCATCTGCCCGGCGCACAACGCCGGCACGGCACTGACGCCCAGCCCACTGGCGACCATCCGCCCGACCGTTGCCAATTGATGGCTTTCAAATTCCACCGGCAACTTCATGCCCCGCGCCTGCAAGTGCTCTTCGAGCATCACCCGCACCGTCGAGGGCCGCTGCAAGGTGATGAACGGCTCCTGCAATAACGTCTGCCAATCGATCTCGCTGCGCTGCGCCAATGGCGAATCCTTCGACACCACCGCGACGAAGCGATCTCTGTACAGCGGCGTAAATGTCATCGAGGTGTTTTGCATCGGCTCGAACGCCACCCCCAGCTCAACCTGACGATCACGGACCATTTCCAGCACTTGCTCGTTGATCACGTCATTGACCGTGACGTTGACGTTCGGATAGCGCGCGCGAAACGTTTT
>Ga0307510_10006151_pt1 | contig 14303 bp, 9 predicted proteins | sample 12_EM_MG_FD_207224 | JGI IMG/M metagenome (GOLD analysis project Ga0307510, IMG submission 207224) | Populus trichocarpa ectomycorrhiza microbial communities from riparian zone in the Pacific Northwest, United States - 12_EM | ecosystem: Host-associated > Plants > Roots > Unclassified | place...
ACACGGCCGTGCATGGAGCCGCGGTCGTATTTGCGGCCCGCACCGTGCGCGAGCGAGGTGAGTGCTTCGGTTCGCATCGCCGGGAGCGGCTCCACCAGATACGACAGCGTTCCGCGTGATCCCGGTACTGGTACCAGCCCACGATCGGAAGCCGCCGCGCCCTTCCGATGCAGCGCCATGACGTCGCCGCCTGCGTTGCGCTCACGCTCGACCATGTTGTGCGCAAGATCGTTGACGGGACGCAGGTCCGCGCGCGCCGCCGCGGCAGCCCGTTCCGCGATGATGCGGCGATTGAGTTTGGCCCACTGCACGGCGTGGTCATGCGCGTCCATGTACGCGCGGCCCTCCTCACTCGCGGGATCGAGCGCTGTCTGCCCATTCAGCAGAATGCGCTCCAGGATCGAGTAGCCGAGGCCCCGCGAGCCGGAATGGACCAGGACATAGGCATGGTCGCGGTCGAGCCCGGCCTGGGCGGCGACGTCAGGTTCAAGGATTTCCTCGATGGCCTGGAGTTCGCAAAAATGGTTGCCGCCGCCGATGCTGCCAAGCGAGGCATCAAAGGCGGTAGCGGAACGGCCGGCGTCGATCAGGACACGGTCGATGTCGCCGTCCCACGGCTGATCGAGCGCGTGCAACCGCTCGGCCAGTTGGTCGAGCCGCAGCTTGCGCGCAGCGGTATCGAGCTCAAACAGCCCCATGCCGCAGCCGATGTCGGAGCCGACCAGTTGCGGGTGAATGCGATCAGCCAGAACGGCGCAGCCGACGGGACCATATTTGCCGGGATGGAGATCCGGCATAGCCGCGACTGCGTGGACGCCGGGCAATCCAGCGACCTGTTGGAGTTGAAGCGTGGCGTTGCCCTCGATCCAGGATTTGGACGAGGCGAAGACGTGGATCGGCGCGCAGCCGTCCACCTTGGGAGAAGTGCCCATTTAAAAGCTTTCAGGAGATTGAGAATCGTCGGCGCGCGCAACGCAGACACCGCTGGCTTAAGCGCGCGAGTTCCCAAGCGGCGCGGCTAACGCACGCGCCCTTAGGCGATGCCCTCGACGGGGCGGCGAGACAATGTCATCCAGCCTTCTCCGTGATGATCGTGCTAAAATCGGCCACCGATCGCCGAGACACATAGCGGCGAAATGGAAAATCCGCAAGTCCCGCCATGAGGCGCGCGCGGAAGCAATCCACGCGGGAGTTGTGCGCGCAACGGGCTGCCGTGCGAACGACACACGCTAGTTTCGCATGGGCCTGTGGGTGAAACACTACTGACATTCCCCGGTGCGAGGGTTATATCAACCCCGCCCGGCACGTCCGGGCTTTTGGCGTTCGAAATGGAATGGGACAATGACGGGTACGACACGATCAAGCGGTGGCCTCGACGACCGCCGCAAGCGGCTTTTGTTCCGCTGCTGGCATCGCGGTACCCGCGAGATGGATCTGATCCTCGGCCGCTTTGCGGATGCCGAGATATCGGCCATGCGCGATAACGAACTGACCGAACTCGAGCGCCTGATCGAGTTGCCCGATCCCGATCTCTATGCTGCGCTGATCGGCGACACGCCGCTCGATCCGGAATATGCGACCGCGCTGTTCGACCGCATCAAGGCGTTTCGCGCGGTGGATCACGACGCATGAAGGCGCCCGTCAAATCGCCCGCCGCGCTGCTGGCCGCCGGCCGCGCGCTGACCTTTGCCAATGTTGCCGAAGGCGCCGAGGGGCTCGTCATCTCGGACCTCGCCCGCGCGGTGGCGGCCCGGCCAAAACCGCCGGCGGTGAGCCTTGCCGTGGTCTGCCGCGACGGTCCGCGCATGCAGCAGCTGGCGCGGGCGCTGGAATTCTTCGCCCCCGATTTGCCCGTGATGCAGTTTCCAGCCTGGGACTGCCAGCCCTATGACCGGGTGTCGCCGCATGGCGGTATCCTGGCGCAGCGGCTGACCACGCTGGCGCGGCTGTCGCGCCTGCAGGGCAGCGACAAGCCGCTGATCGTGCTCACCACCGTCAACGCCATCGTGCAGCGCGTGCCGGCGCGCGAGGTGGTGGCGGCGCAGGCGCTTTCGGTGGCGCCCGGCCATGTCGTGCCGATGGACTCGATCGTCGCCTGGCTGGAGCACAATGGCTACAACCGCTCCTCGACGGTGCGCGAGCCCGGCGAATATGCCGTGCGGGGCGGTATCCTCGATCTGTTTCCGGCCGGTCTCGACCAGCCGGTGCGGTTCGACTTCTTCGGCGATAGCCTCGAATCGATCCGCACCTTTGACGCAGAAACCCAGCGCACGCTGCTCGACATGCGTGCGCTCGACCTAGTTCCGGTCTCGGAATTCCAACTCGTCACCGAAACCATCCGCCGCTTTCGCATGGGCTATGTCGCGACCTTCGGCGCGCCGCAGCGCGACGATCTGCTCTATGAAGCCGTCAGCGAAGGCCGCCGCCATCCCGGCATGGAGCATTGGCTGCCGCTGTTTGGGGAGAGGATGGATACGCTGTTCGACTATCTCGACGGCGCGCCGGTCGCGATCGAGCCGCAGGGCGAGGATGCCGCCCGCGAGCGCTTCAAGCAGATCGCCGATTATTATGACGCGCGGCGCGAGGCGCTGGACCATCCCGGCGGTGGTGCGATCTACAAGCCATTGCCGCCGGATAGGCTCTATCTGACCGAAGCTGAGTGGACGACGCGGCTCAGCGACGCCGCGCTGGCGCGGCTGACGCCGTTTGCGGTGCCTGAGGGCAGCGCCGATGTGTTCGATGCCGGCGCCCGGCAGGGCCGCAATTTCACGCCCGAGCGCGCCGATGGTTCGGTCAACGTGTTCGAAGCCGTGGTGGCGCACGTGCTGGCGTTGCAGGCCCAACGCAAGAAGGTGGTGATCACGCTGTGGAGCGAAGGCTCCCGCGACCGCATGGGTAGCATGCTCAAGGACCACAAGCTCGCCAATCTCACCAGCGTCAACGCCTGGCGCACGGTGCAGGCGACGCCGCGCAACGAGGCCATGCTGGCGGTTGTCGGCATGGAGAGTGGTTTCGAGACCGACGAATTCGCCGTTATCACCGAACAGGACATCCTCGGCGATCGCCTGGTGCGGCCGCGCAAATCGAGCCGCAAGCTCGATAACTTTATCTCCGAAGTCACGAGCCTCGCGACCGGCGATCTCGTGGTCCACGTCGAGCACGGCATCGGACGCTTTGTCGGATTGCAGACCATCGAGGTCGGCGGTGCGCCGCATGACTGTCTCGAACTGCATTATGCCTCCGAAACAAAGCTGTTCCTCCCCGTCGAAAACATCGAACTGCTGTCGCGCTATGGCTCCGATCACGCCAATGTCGAACTGGACAGGCTGGGCGGTGGCGGTTGGCAGGCGCGCAAGGCAAAACTCAAGAACCGCATCCGCGAAATCGCGGGCGAACTGATCAAGATCGCGGCCGAGCGGCATCTGCACGAAGCGCCGAAAATGCCGGTGCAGCCGCATGTCTATGACGAGTTCTGCGCGCGCTTCCCGTACGAAGAGACCGAGGACCAGTTAGGGGCCATCACGTCCACGCTGAAGGATCTCGAAAGCGGCCGGCCGATGGACCGGCTGATCTGCGGCGACGTCGGCTTCGGCAAGACCGAGGTGGCGCTGCGCGCGGCGTTTGCGGTCGCGCTCGACGGCAAGCAGGTCGCTGTCGTGGTGCCGACCACGCTGCTGGCGCGGCAGCACAGCAAGAATTTTGCCGAACGTTTTCGCGGCTTCCCCGTTAATGTCGCGCAGGCCTCCCGCCTGATCCCGGCCAAGGAACTGACGCAGGTCAAGAAGGGGTTGACCGATGGTAATGTCGATATCGTGGTCGGCACCCATGCGCTGCTCGGCAAGTCGATCAAGTTCAGGGACTTGGGACTTCTGATCGTCGACGAGGAGCAGCACTTTGGCGTCAGCCACAAGGAACGGTTGAAGCAATTGCGTGCGCAAGTGCATGTGCTGACGCTGAGCGCCACGCCGATCCCGCGGACGCTGCAGTTGGCGCTGACCGGGGTGCGCGATCTCTCGATCATCGCCTCGCCTCCGGTGGACCGGCTAGCGGTGCGCACCTTCGTGGCGCCGCATGACCCGCTGATGATCCGCGAGGCGCTGCTGCGTGAACGCTACCGCGGCGGACAGGCGTTCTACGTCGTGCCGCGGATCGAGGACCTCGCCGGCGTCAAGGATTTCCTCGACAAGAACGTGCCGGAAATGAAGGTCGCGGTCGCCCACGGCCAGATGCCGCCGACCGTGATCGAAGACATCATGTCGGCGTTTTACGACGGCAAATACGACATCCTGCTCTCGACCACGATCATCGAGTCGGGTCTCGATATCCCGACTGCCAACACGCTGATCGTGCACCGCGCCGACATGTTCGGACTGGCGCAGCTTTATCAATTGCGCGGCCGGGTAGGGCGCTCGAAACTCCGGGCGTACGCGCTGTTCACGCTGCCGGCGCAGCAGAAGATCACAGCACAGGCCGAACGCCGGTTGAAGGTGCTACAGTCGCTGGAAACGCTCGGCGCGGGCTTCCAACTGGCCTCGCACGATCTCGATATCCGCGGCGCCGGCAATCTGCTCGGCGAGGAACAGTCCGGTCACATCAAGGAAGTCGGCTTCGAGCTCTATCAGTCGATGCTGGAGGAGGCGATCCTCAACCTCAAGGCCGGCGTGGCGGAGCCTGCCGCCGACCGCTGGTCGCCGCAGATCACCATCGGCATGCCGGTGCTGATCCCCGAGGATTACGTCAACGATCTCGCGGTGCGGCTATCGCTGTACCGGCGGCTGGCCGACCTCGAGACCGACGAGGAGATCGACAATTTCGCCGCGGAGATGCGCGACCGCTTCGGTGTCTTGCCGAACGAAGTCCGGTATCTCTTCAAGGTCGCGGCGATCAAGGCCTATTGCCGCAGAGCCAACGTCGAGAAGGTCGATGCCGGGCCGAAGGGCGCTGTCATCTCGTTCCGCGATAACAAGTTCGCGCAGCCGGATCGGCTGGTGTTCTTCATCCGCCAGCACGGCCAGGCCGCAAAGGTGCGGCCGGACATGAAGGTGGTGTTCCTGCAGACGTGGAAGACACCGGAAGAACGGTTGATGGGCACGACCGAGATCTTGCGGCAACTCGCCAATCTCGCAGAGAGCAAGAAGGCGGCGTAGACGAGAGGCGGGTTGGGACGACGCGGCCCCTCAACGTCATTGCGAGGAGCGATAGCGACGAAGCAATCCATACTTGCTTTGCCGCACCATGGATTGCTTCGCTGCGCTCGCAATGACGGCGAGGACGGACGACGCAAAACAGCCGCCGGCATTGCTGCCGACGGCCGTTCTCACGTGGCAAATTGATCTGCGCTTACTTCGGGTACTTGAATTCCGGCGCAGCCTTCAGGGCTTCCTTGGTGGTGTTCATCGTCGCCACCCATTTGTCGTTCTTGGTGTCGCGCTTCACGCTGACGGAAGACGGTGACACCGCGACGTAGTGCTCGCCCATGCCGAGGAATCCGCCGACCGACAGGATCAGCGCGTCGATCTGGCTGCCCTTGATGGCGATGTCGGTGATTTCGCCGACCGCCTCGTCCTTCTGGTTATGGACGTTGAGGCCCTTCAATTTCGAAGAGAACATCTCGTCCTTCGACACCGTCGAGAACTTGGCTTCGGCCGGCGCTGTGCCGACCGTCTTGGCTTCCTCGGCGAATACCGGGCTGGCCAGCATGGCCAGCGACGCGGCGATAGTTGCAATTTTCTTCATGTCCGTCCTCCAGTGCATTTGGTGCATGACAATGCAGGACAAGGCAGGTTGTTCCTCAGGTTCGTCGTATCATTACGACGCAGCGCGATGCGCCTCTTCCTGCAGCCGCGACCGCAATGACTTCGCCGAATCGTTCGGCAGCAGCGTTGCGACCGTCACAGTCGGCTCCGATCGTGCGTCGCGGTGGCCGTGGCTGGTATGGCGCATCACGCTCGACAACCGCCGCGCGATAGTATGCGCCGTCTTCAGGTCGGTTTCGGCAAAGACCACGACGACCGAGCCGTCCTCCTCGGCGGCGCCGAAATCCATTTGCCGCATCAGGCGGCTGATGATCCGCGCGCCGTCGAATTGCGCGCGTGGATGTTCGGGATCGAACGCAAAGCGGGCGACCGACAATCCGCCGCCGCGTTGCTGGGTCTGGTAGATGGCGCTGGCGAAGTCGCGCTCGAAGGCTTCCCGGGTCAGCAGGCCGGTTCGCGCATCGATCAGGCCGTCGGCATCGATGGCCTTCAGCGTGCGGCTCAGATGCGCCTCGAATGCGTGCTGGCGGATCAGCGGCAGCGCCGTCGCGACCACCTGGGCGGTGGCGTCGGAGACGACCTCGAGGTTCGGCAGATCGTAGGCCGGGGCCAGATCGACTGCCGTCAAGATGACTGGAAGGCTGCGGAAGCGGGCGTCCTCGGTCAGCACGGTGAGGAAGGCGTCAATTACGCGCGGGCTGAAGCCTTCGCCGAGCACGATGCCGTCGATGTCCCTGACGTTGAGATGCTTCGCAGCCGCCTCGATCGAGAGCGCGCCGACCACGCCGGTCCGCTCGCCCAGTGCGACCGACAGCGTCGGATAGGCGCCGCCGCGGCCGATTAGCAGCACGGTAGCGTCGCGCGCTGGATCGATATGCGACAGCGCCATCGGCGTTGCCGGCACCAGCCGGCGCATCACGGTCGCATGCAACGAGCGGACGCGCAGCGCGGCACGCAGCCGGGCTACCAGGCGGTCGGAGCCGCCTTGAGTTTGCGAGGCCTGGGTTTGCGAGACTTGAGGTTGCGGGATCTGGTTCTGAAAGAAGGGAATCACGTTGTCTGGATGCGCGACCCGCGGGTCGATCGAGATCAGCGGCAGATAAGGCTGGCGTGCCGCAACCCGCACGGCCAGCTCCGCCAGTCCGGCTGCATCGGTGTCGGAGGTTGCAGCCAGCACGGCGGCCGGTTGCACCTGTTCGACGGCGCGCACCGCGTCCGCCCACTCGGTCTCGACCACCGGAAACAGCCTGCCGATGTCGAGCGTGGCGGCAAAAGACGGCCGTCTCGCGGTCGACACGACGAGGATCGGACCTTGCTGGGACATTTTAGATACTCGGGTCAGGCGCGCATCTGGAACCAGCGAGTCTAGTTTGCGCCGCTTAATGCGGCGTCAACGTCGGGCTGAAAGCGGCTCTCAGGCGGCGTTGCTCCGATCGCGAAATGCTTCCACCATCAATGGGTTAAGGCCGAGCTCTGTCAGCGCGTCGCGGGCGCGCGCATTGTCGAGTGCGCGGCCGGCGAGCCGGTGGCCGCTGAGGCGGTCGGGCAATGCGGTCAAGAGCGCGCCCTGGCCGAGCCGCCGCGCCCATTCCTGCAGGTCCTGCGCCAGGAAGCGGTAGCCGCCGACGGCCATGACGCCGGACGGCGGCGCCGTGATGTTGATCGCGCCGGTCACGCGGTCGAGCCGCGCCGCGTAATCCGTATCGACGTAGTCGCGCGGCGGCGAGGCGATCAGCGAGTCGCTTGGCGGCGGAGGCGGTGCATAGGCTGCGACCGGCACCATCGGCCCGCGCAGTCCCAGCGTGCCACGCGGCGTCAGCACGATATCGCCGGCGATCGACGACCCCGGCAGGTCGCGCGGTGCGCCGTGCGGGCCGGGCTTGATCAGGGCCGGCGAGCCGTCCTCCGCGATCCGGCGCGCGCCGAACAAGCCAGCCTCGCCGAACAGATAGACATCCGTCAGCGTCGCCTGTTTCGCGGCCCAGCACGCACTGGAGCCGACCTGTTCCGGCGTGCGCCACAGGCCGACGACGTTGCGTAGGCTCGGCATCCGTGCGGCGAGGTCCATCTCGTCCAGCCGCAGCGCCAGTTGAGCCGGTGCAATCAGCGTATCGCAGGCCTGTTCGTTGATCTGTTGTTCCAGCGCCTCCTCGTCGAACGGGTGGTGCAGCACCAGCGTTCCGCCCGACAGCAGCCAGACCGCCAGCGACGAGGCGAGGCCGGCAAACGACATCGGCGAGAAGGCCGACAGGACGGTCGCGCCCTGCGGCACGTCGCTTTCGAGCGACATCGCAAGGCCTCCGGCAATCAGGCCGAGATGGGCCCGCGGGACCGGCCGGAAGCCGTCCGAAGTGACGTCGAAGGAAATCAGCGCCGCCTTGCGGCCGTCCTGGATCACGGCGCGCGTGGTCAGCGATTCCCGGAAAATCGCATTGTCGAGCGAGGCCATGCCTTCGGGCAGGTCGCTGCCGAAGCCGCAGACATGGCGGATCGAGAACGCTTCGGCGGCGGCGTTCATGGCGATGTCCGAATAGGTCACGCCGTCGATCTTGCCCGTGGTCACGATCCCCCGCGCCGCGGTGCGGTTGAGTGCCATGGTCAATTCGGACTGGCGCCAGAGCAGCGGCAGCACCGCGACGACGAGGCCGGCGCGGAAGGCGGCGAGCACGGTGAGTGCGAATTCGATGGTGTTGGGCAGTTGAACCGCGATCACGGAATTGGCCGGCAAGCCTGATTCGATGAAGTGCGCGGCCAGCGACGAGATCATGCGGTCGGCCTGCGCGAAGGTCAGACGCTTCGGCGGCTGGCCGGTGATGCGCTGCTTGTTGAGGGGATCGACCAGCGCCAGCGCATCCGGCTGTCGCGCCAGGTTGCGTTTGAACAAGGTATCGAGCGTTGGCGAAGCGGTGGGCTGGGTCACGGCGTTACTTCGGCTCTGTCACGGGGGTTGGGTCGCTTCGCGGGTTCACTTCGTTTCCGGCTTCTGCCACCAGGTTTCCGGCAGGTAGCCCGTCAACGCAGTAGCTGTAGGTTGTTCTATCCGATTCCACCGCGCAATCCATTGCTCCTGCATGTTAAAAACGGGGATAGCGTAGAAGCCCGACATCAAGGCGCGGTCGAGCGCTCGTACCGCGGCGACGAAAGCCGTCCGCTCGCGCGCCTCAAGCAGCACCGCAATCATGGCGTCGATGGCGGGCTCCTTCGCCCCCATGTAATTCCGCGTGCCGGGAATGTCGGCGGCCTGGCTACCAAAGTAGAAGGATTGCTCGTTGCCGGGGGACAGCGATTGATCCCAGCGGTTCTGCAGCATGTCGAACTCGTAGCCGAGCCGGCGCTGGTCGAACTGCACGGGATCGACCGCGCGAACGCTGGCCTCGATGCCGGCGCGCTTGAGGTCGCGCTGATAGGCCAGCGCGATCCGTTCCTGATCGCGTGTCGTCACCAGGATTTCGAAGGTGAAGGGGATTTTGGTCGCGCGCTGCCGCAACACGGTTCCATCGAGCTCGTAACCCGCTTCCAACAGCAATTTGAGCGCGCTGCGCAGCGTCGTGCGATCGCGCCCCGATCCGTCGGTGACGGGCAGGCGGTAGCTGCCGTCGAGAATATCCGGCCGGATGTGCTCGGTGAACGGTTTCAAAAGCTCGCGCTCGCGTTCGTCGGCCGGACGGCCATAGGCGGACAGTTCGGATCCCGCGAAGAAGCCTGCGGCGCGCGCGTAGAGTCCGAAAAAGTAGTTGCGGTTGATCCACTCGAAATCGAACAGCAGCGTCAGCGCCTGCCGCACGCGGATATCCGAAAACACCGGGCGCCGCGTGTTGAACACCAGGAATTCCGACGGCTGCGGCATCCCGGTCTTGATGGTATCGCGGATCACTTGACCGTCGCGGGCCGCCGGAAAATCGTAGCCGTCGTGCCAGCGCAGCGGTTCGTACTCGGTGCGAAAGTCATAGAGGCCGCGTTTGAAGGCCTCGAACTGGCCGTTGGACTCGCGATAGAAGTCGAGCCTGATCTCGTCGAAGTTCCACAGCCCGCGATTCGTTGGCAGGTCGCGGCCCCAGTAATCGGGATTGCGGGTCAGCGTGACGCTGGCGCCCGGCCTGACGGCGGTGACGCGATAGGGGCCGGAACCGACCGGTCCGGTCATCGTCGTTTCCTCGAACGTCGCGGGATCGACCGCGTGCCGCGGCAGGACCGGCATCAGGCCGAGGATCAGCGGCAGCTCGCGGTCATTGGCGCCGCCGAAATCGAACCGCACGGTAAGCGGGTCGGGCGCCTCGGCCTTTGCGACCTTGGAATAATACTGGCGGTGATTGGGGCGGCCCCTGTCGCGCAGCAGCTCCCATGAAAACAGAACGTCCTCCGCCGTGACCGGCTTGCCATCGGCGAAGCGCGCTTTGGGGTCGAGGTGGAAGGCGACATAGCTGCGCGCGTCGTCGGTTTCGACGCTTTTGGCCAGCAAGCCATAGAGCGTAAAAGCCTCGTCATTGCCGCGCGCCATCAGGCTCTCGACCACAAAACCCCTGATCTGCTGGACGGCGATGCCGCGGACGATCAGCGGATTGAGGCTGTCGAAGGTTCCCAGGATGCCCCAGACCAGCCGCCCGCCCTTCGGCGCATCGGGATTGGCGTAGGGCATATGCGTGAAGTCGCGGGGGAGGGCCGGTTCGCCGTGCATCGCCAGCGCGTGGCTTTCGGCCGCAATTGCTCCGCAGAACGGCGCCAGCGGCGCTACACCCAGCGCGAGGGCGATACACGCCAACACACGCAGACAGATACGCCCGCAGACGGTCATAGGCGAGTGGGGATTTGATTCGAAAATGCGCACCCGAAAGCTTTACCATAGGCTTCGGCCTCGACCTTCGGCGAATGCCAAAGATGCCTGTCGGCATTGATCTTTTCGTCTGCCGCTGTATTGAAGGCGGGCAATTGATGATAGCGGGAACACCTGTCACGTATCCGCCTCAATTGCCAACGAGACAGCCGGCTCAGCGCGGCTAGGTGTCGGTGCCTGTAGCGGTTTCGGGCGCTTCGGTTCAGAAAGGGTTTTCCGCAATGAATTTCCGTATCTTGGCCGGGTCGATCCGGCCGCGTGGGCAGCTCTCAGCCCTGTTGGCGGCCTCGGCACTGTCGGCAACGTTGATCGCTTCGGGCGCGCAAGCCCAGCAGCCCGCGCCGGCACCAGCCGCCCCGAAAGCGGCTCCGAAGGCTCCTCCGAAAGCTCCCGCCGCTCCCCCGGCGGCGCAAGCCCCTCCGGCCGGCGCGCCCGCCGCCGCCCAGCCGCAGGAACAGCAGGTGCAGCTGATCTACGCGCCCTGGACCAAGTTCTGCCTCAAGGGCCAGGAAGCCGGCGCCAAGCAGGTTTGCTTCACCGGCAAGGACGGCCGCATCGAGTCCGGCCAGCCCGTCATCGCCGCCGTGATCATCGAGCCGGAAGGCGAGCCGAAGAAGCTGCTGCGCGTGACCCTGCCGCTCGGCATGCAGCTCGTGCACGGAACCCGGATCATCGTCGACAGCAACGCGCCGCTGCAGGGCCCCTACGTCATCTGCTTCCAGAACGGCTGCATGTCCGACTACGAAGCAACGCCCGAGCTGATCGCCAGCTTGAAGAAGGGCCAGAATCTCGTTGTTCAGGCGATCAATTCCAACGGCGCACCGCTGACGCTGCCGCTGCCGCTCGCGGGCGAATTCGCCAAGGCCTATGACGGCCCGCCGACCGACCCGAAGCAGTTCGAGGAAAACCAGAAGAAGCTGCAGGAAGAGCTGCAGAAGAAGGCTGAAGAGCAGCGCAAGAAGCTCGAGGGTGGCGGCGGCGCCAATCCAGTAGCGAAGTAGCCGCGGCATCGTTCGACAAAACGCAAAAGGCGCCCGGGCAGGGCGCCTTTTTTGTTGCGGGTGAGGGTCGGCTAGTTCAGCGAAGGATTGCGCGGACGATAGCCGCCTGACTTGTCCTTCACAAAAATCTCGGCCACCTGCGAATGCCGGATCGGCTCACCGGAATCGTCCGGCAGCAGGTTTTGCTCGGAGACGTAGGCGACGTATTCGGACTCCGAATTTTCCGCGAGCAGGTGATAGAACGGCTGGTCCTTGTGCGGCCGAACCTCCTCGGGGATCGACAACCACCATTCCTCGGTATTGTTGAATTCCGGATCGATATCGAAAATCACGCCCCGGAATGAAAACACCCGGTGGCGGACAATCTGCCCGATCTGAAATTTGGCGGTGCGCGCTTTGATCATGTCCCGTCGAATAGACCATGATTGTGGCCGATGCTAGGGGCATTACGACCAATTAACCTTTACGTGTGGTAGCCATGTCCGGCGCCATGCCCCCGAAATCACTGACGAAAAGACGTTTTCGAGATGGTCGATATCCTCAACCTCGCGCTTCCCTATTTTGGCTTGATTTTCATCGGCTTTGCCTGCGGCAAGACCAGAGGGTTGCCGGAATCGGGCCTCGCCTGGATGAACTTCTTCCTGCTGTACGTTTCTCTGCCGGCGTTGCTGTTTCGCATCATGTCGGAGACACCATTTTCCGAACTGAACAACCCGCCATTCCTGATCGCAACCACGCTTGCGACAGTAAGCGCCTTCGTCCTTGCCATGGTCGCAGGCCGCATCATCGGCGAACTGTCGCTACGCAAGGCCACCATGGCGGGCCTTGCCGGCGCCTATGGTAATATCGGCTATATGGGCCCCGGGCTGGCGCTGGCGGTGCTTGGCGCCAAGGCGGCGGCGCCGACCGCGCTGATCTTCTGCTGCGACAGCATTTTCCTGTTCGCGATCGTGCCGCTGTTGATGGCACTGACCGATCGTGAGCACCCGTCGTTCCTGCATGCGATCGGCCTCGCCGCGCGGCAGATCGTGCTGAACCCGCTGATCATGTCGGCCGTTCTGGGAGCTCTCGTTGCAGCCTTCCATATTCCGTTGCCGACGGCTCTCGACCGGACCCTGCTGTTTCTCCAGAACGCGGCGGCGCCGACCGCGCTGTTCGTGCTCGGCGTCACGGTGGCGCTGCGTCCGTTCGATCGCGTGCCCTGGGAAGTGCCGGGCGTGATCGCGATCAAGCTATTGATCCATCCCTTGATCGTGTTCAGCTTGATGCTGCTGTTCGGGCCGTTTGCGCAGCCCTGGGCGGCGACCGCCGTCCTGATGGCCGCGCTACCGCCGGCGCTGAACGTGTTCGTCATCGCCCGGCAGAACAATACCTGGATCGAGCCGGCGTCCGTCGCCGTCCTGATCGGGACCTTCGCTTCGGTGGTCACGCTGACCAGTGTGATGTGGTTCATCCAGAGCGGACGGCTGGCGTTTCCGTAACGGGGGCGCGGGTGTTCGAAACACAAAATATCGAAAACAACCCCATGCAAAGTAGAAAGTCGCGTAGCCCGGGTGAGCGAAGCGACCCCGGGGACCGGTCCCGGGGTCGCTTCGCTCGCCCGGGCTACGGCAGTATGGTCAGCTCACGCGTTTCCAGGTCGGCGCCAGCCCCTCGCGCATCGCCAGCCGCCGCAGCGGGCCGAACGAACCAAGCAAATGCATGCCTACAGCGCGCAGCGATTGCATGCCTAAGAAGTCGCTGAGCAGTGAACGGTTGGCAACATCGACGGCAATCAGCCGGCTCGCGACGTCGGCGCGGCGGGCGGATTGATAGCGCGCCAGCACCGCCGGCGATCCCGGATCTTCCCCGAGCGAGATTGCATTGCCTGCGATGTCGGCGATATCGGCCGCATCGCGCAATCCCATGTTGAGGCCCTGCGCGCCGATCGGCGGCACCACATGGGCGGATTCGCCGACCAGTGCGACGCGATGGCTGGCGAATTGGTCGGGACGCTCGATCGTCAGCGGAAACACGTTGCGTCCGGCTTCGACCTGGACGCGGCCGAGAATGGAGTGCGACTGCCGTTCCGCGGCTTCCGACAATTCATCGTCGGTGAGCGACTTCAGCCGCTCGGCTTCCCGGGTCTGCGAGACCCATACCACGCTGCAGCGGTTGCCGGGCAGGGGCACGAATACGCACGGGCCTTGCGGCGTGTGAAACTCGGTGGAGATGCCGTTGTGGGACCGCGAATGGGAAATGTTGAACGTCAGCGCCGACTGATGCAGGTCGCGGCGACTGATCCCGATCCCGGCCGCCGCGCGGGACGGCGATTGTCGCCCGTCGGCACCGATCACCATCCGCGCGGCAAGCTGCTCGCCCTTGCCGGTATGGATGTTGACGGTTGCATCCTGCGGATCGATCGTTGCCGCCTCATCGTCAAATCGAGTCAAATTCGAAAGCTCGGCGGCACGCTCTTCGAGGGCAACCATTAACGATCGGTTGTCGATGTTGTAGCCGAACTGTTCGAGACCGATCTCCTCCGAGGAAAAGCGCACCTCGGGCGCGCGGATCAGCCGGCCGGTGTCGTCGACAAGTCGCATGGTCCGCAACGCGGCAGCCTTGTCGCGGCATCGGGGCCAGACTTCCAGCCGTTCGAGCAGATCGGTGGAAGCCCCTAACAGCGCCGTGGTGCGGTTGTCGGCATAGGGGACGCGGCGGGCGAGCAGGGCGGTC
>Ga0307510_10006152_pt1 | contig 14303 bp, 10 predicted proteins | sample 12_EM_MG_FD_207224 | JGI IMG/M metagenome (GOLD analysis project Ga0307510, IMG submission 207224) | Populus trichocarpa ectomycorrhiza microbial communities from riparian zone in the Pacific Northwest, United States - 12_EM | ecosystem: Host-associated > Plants > Roots > Unclassified | place...
TGATTATGTGTTAAGACCTCTTCCAATAGAATTATGTATTTCTTTATGCTTGTTGTCTTTTCATCTGTGTTGGTTAATAATAGAACCCAATGATTATTGGTGGTTAGTTGTTATATCCCGTTGAATAAGCATTATTGAAAGAGGCCGAAAAACATGATGTGCTCAAGTAAGAAGGGATGAAGAGGTTTTTTCTCATGAAATAAAGTTTAAGACTCGATGATAGAAGACATGCAAATATAGATTGTATAATTGACTCGTTAGTTGTTAAAGGTGAGAACATTTAGGGATCATGAGGAGATTGATTGTAGATCTATGGATAACTCTGAAAACCCGTTTTAAGGACGAGAATAGATAAGACAACCTTCTGGTTGGGATGAGTATCGTGGAGATTTTAGTGGTATCATTTATAATGAGATAAATGTGAATTGATATTCTCAACCAATTTATAATATTTATTTTGATGATGGTTATGTTGATAATAATAGTATAAACAATAACACAAATCACAATAATGATATCACTGGTAGTATCCTCGTTGATAAGTAATCAACTAGGTCTTCGATCATTTGAAGCAAAAGACATTTAAATCATTTCATTAATTTTATATTCAAATTAAAGCTAAGATCATGGAAAAATACTAAAAAAAACTCGATCCCAAATATAACAAAGTATAGGGAGGTCAAACTTGAAATTAAGAACACAAAGACCTATTCTCTCACAAAGAGGTTTAACTAATTTAATAATCAATTGAAGTTGATATTTTTCTTCCCAGTCGAGCGCTGTTAAGATCACATAGAGCATTATTTGTCAAACGTGTAAAATATACGGTCTGTGTATTAGAAAGGTGGAGTCATGTAATTAAGCTTCTCTCTTAAAGACGGTCTAGGGTATTTGAACTTAAAAGGATGTAGTATGGGTGCAATTTATGTAAGCTAAACATTTTTCATCTAATCATATGTTCTAGGTTCTAAAGCAAATTGATATGATGTTTAATATTTTCATTCATGGCTAAATGTTTATAGGTTATAAAGGTTGGTTTCAAACAAATCCTTTTGGGTTATAAGTGATAGTAAAATTGTGAAGGTTTGTTCAATTAACATGGCAGATTTTAGCCCTTTTATAGCCTATGAAAAAAGGTGAGCTTTCAATAGTTTTCAATGGTGTTAATGTATGTGAGTTTGTTAATTATATGGGGTATGAAATTAGGGTAAACTCCAACAATGGTCATCTTTTTATTGTATTGATGATACATTTCTTATAAGTGTTTCTCACATTAAGAATGACAATGATCTTATTTTTTTAGAGAGAGGAAATGATGAGTTTTTAGTTGTTTAAATAAATATATATTTGAATAGAGAGAAACGAGACTTTTCAAATAAAATATTAAAAAGTAGGATGGAAGTGAAAATGGTTATAGTGAATCATAAATATGAAAAAAAAACCCCCTCATAAAATAGTAAAGATTCAAAAGACACCTAACATCATGAAAATAATTGTTTGTGTATTGTGCAATCTAGTTGTGGTAAAAGTCTTTATTGATGAATGTAATGGATTTAATGCGACGTGATTCCTTTCAGGTTATCTTAATCTATTTGGTCTACTAAAAATGTGTTGATGGCGCGTTCTAGTAAATTCATAAAGGAGTAGATCATTGTATTTGGCATTGCCATTTGGTATTTCTAATACTGGTGTGATAAAAAAGATTTGATAATATCCAATTGCGTTTAATAATAACTTTTCTTGGTGATATTCGAGGCGAAACACCTAACTAAATTAAATGAAAAAAAATAGACTTAATCAGGTCATAATACAAGATGGAATAGAGCCATGAAAGTGGTTCTTCTAAAACATCAAAGTTCGTATCTAAAGTATCCTTAGTTAACCCACAATTAGCCAACCAATCAGCCGTTGAGTTTGCTTCCTTGTAAACATGTGTAGTTTTTATCTCTTAATCTCTATCCAACAACCTCTTAATGTGCATGATAAGATTATAATTCCTATCCATAGTAGCATTATTCCTGGTTATAAGATTAATCACAACAACAAAACATGACTCTAATATAACCTTTCTAAGGTTTTGTTTGTTTTTGCATCTCAAAAGCGTTTTTTTTTTAAATAAATTATTTTATTTGTTTCTTTGCTTCAAATTAATATTTTTTGGTGTTTTCAATCATTTTAATGCGCTAATGTCAAAAATAATTTTTTTTTTTTTTAAAAAAATATTACTTCAATACATTTTCGAGTGAAAAACACTTTAAAAAGCAACCGCAACCACACACTCCCTAAACCCTTTTGTCCAAGTCAGCTCTAACCCAATATAAATTGCCCACAACTCAATGGTTACTGAATAGTAAACCCCATTATTCATAGCAAAACTCATCAACTAGATCTCTATACCATCTCGAATAACTCCTCCTATATCTGCCATCCCTGGATTACCTTTATTGCAACCATCCACATTGAGCTTAACCCAATCTCCTATAAGATAAATCCAGCCAATCTACCTCAACTCTTTATTAGTGGTATTCTCTTTATTTTCATGTGTTTAAAACATTTTAACATCCACCACCATTCTTTTTATAGCTAAAACAATATCATACCAATTAACCTACTTCACATCGAAAACTCTTTGACATCTATCCTTCCAAATAAACCACGGTACAATGCCAAACTTTAAAGGCCAATCTACATCATGAGAATCTTTGTTACTCAAAGAAATATTAGAAATCAGCCAAGCATACCAATTATGATGGTAAAAATACCCTCTCTCCCCAACCTTGACAAGAGATTCCCAAACCCTACGTGCTTTAGGATAATCACACATAGCATGAAGCAAAGTCTCCACTTCTGTTAAACAATGACTGCAACATGGATCTCAATCCATCATAACATCGTTTCCCGCCTTCTGTAAAGCATAAACTGAATTAATTATGAAATTCCCATTAGTGAAGTGTTTTCAAACCATTGAATCAGCTTTCATATTATAATTATGAGGTATATACCTAACAATGATCATCATTACCTGCAAAGGGAGTAAATGTGCAAAAAATTCTCACTTTCATTGCTTCTTATTTCTAATCATATCAGCCACTGTACAATCAACAATGTCCACTGGAACTTTACTATTAGATAAATTAATTAGAGGATCATAGCCCTCCAACTAATCATCATTCCAAAATAGTTCTTTCCTACCATTTCCTAAAGTCCAACTTAAACTTTGGGATACTTGAGGCCACACTTGACAACTTGCTTTCCAAAAAACAAAATCTTTATTCATAGTGTCACACCCCCGCGAGAGCGCAACGTCGCGACGACCCTTCCCGGAGCAGAGAATTGATTTTGGGGTCTTTGTTTTGTGTAGAAAGGAGTCGCTACCTAGTATTATGGTCACTAGGAACCCTAATTGGTATTCAGAGATTTTAAGACAAGGGACTGGTTGCGTAAATGGAAAGTTTTAACACCCCGAGTATACCCTATCTAAGGTAAACTGCTTGGTGTTTGGTTTATAATTGCTATGATGTTGATTTTTCTAATCCCATCAGTTTTCCTAGGATAAGTTTGCTAACTTGGGTTCAAAGTCTAAAAGAAAGAACCCTTGACCAATATGAATCATACCTTTAGATATGTCTATAGAGTGCAAAGAAGAACCGATGCAGATCTCTTGAAATCTGTGTTTGATTTAAACTAAATTTACAACCTATGAATTAAGAGACACCTAAGATGGAAATCTAAGGAGATTCAATGTGCTTAAAAGCTTATTTTCCCTTAGTATTTCAAGATTTCGCGACTCGTAAATCGCAAGGAAGAGAAATGAAAAAACTAAATTAGAAATCTAAGGAAATTCAAGGTGCTTTAAAAGCTCTTTTTTGCTTTAGTATTTCATACTTTCACAACCCATAAACCGTGAAACAAAAATTGAAATGTCCCCAATTATAATTAAGGTTTCTTTCAACGATGTGCAATTAAATTGTTCTAAATAACATTTTAGGCACAAATTTACCTTTATGTTAAAAATGAACAAGTTGTATTACTCTCAATAATATTTTGGACATTTACCTTTCATAGGTTTCTTTGTTCTTATATTATTAATAGACAATGACTAATTATTCCTAGAAAAAATATTTTAGATATTAACCATTTGGGGTTTCGTTATCCAAATATTAATAATGAATAATAACAAATTATTCCTAATAATATTTTGGATATTAATCTATTTGGAATTTCTTTATCCAAATATTAATAGTGAATAAAGACAAATTCCTCAAAAATAATATTTTTATAATTTTGAAAAATTGGCTAACAACCTTTGGAGTTTTACAAACATGTTGGAAAATCCATAATGTAAGAATATAATTTTTTGTGTTTAAGAAATCCATGCGAAAACACATTTTCAAAACTTCAAATATTTGTTTTTTTATATATAAAAGGAATGTTCAAAATATGTTAGGGTATTGACCGTATGCAACACACAAGAAAATGTTTTTTTTTAATACCAGGTATTTTAATACTAGATTTGTATTTTTACAATATAAAAATACAAATCACAAAATAAATACACGAGAAAACCAACGATCTTACTCGTTTTTTTTTGGCTGGGTCCAGCTGGCCCCTGTGGCTGGGCTGAACCCAGTAGGCCTAGCAGGGTCACTGGTCCAAACCAGTGACCCGGTTGGGCAGTGTTGCAGGTTGCATGCGTGAATTGCTCATGCATGCACTGCACAATGCAAAGGTAATTAATTTACCTTCACACAGTGCCAAATCTTTTAAATGCAAATGCAAAATTGAGAAAGGAGAGAAACGACTACCTGGTTTGCTAGCGGTCTGGTTTTTAGTTCTCCACTGTCTGCGTTCGTCCGACCTTCTTTTTATGTCCTCGTCTTCTCCCTACCTTCGGGTTCCCCTAGTGTCGGTGCTTGCTGAAGATGGAGGTCTGGGAGTGACTACGTCTGAATCTTTCTCTCTGTGTTTGTCTCCCTCTCTTTTCTCTGTATCTTCATCTCTATGAAGATTTTCATAGTCGAAAAGATGAAAGAACACTTCTCATATTCTCCCTTGTTCTCTGCGTTTTTCTCTCCTCTCTCTTTCTCTTTTTTTTTCATTTTTCTGTTCCCCCTCCTTCTTTGTTTTGCAGATCTTGTTTGCAGAAAATGGAGCAAATACCGAAAGGCAGTCCTTGCTTGTTTTTGCTTTTGATAATCTTAAGAAAACTTAATATTCTCCATTGTTTGCTTCTACTTTCTACTATCCGCCTCCTTCATCTCCTCTATTCTCTTTTCTGCCTCTGTGTTTTTTTTCTCTCCCTTTTTTTCTTTGTCTTTCTTTGTCTGCCTCGTATTGCCTGCCTCTTTCTCGTTTTTCTTCTCCAGTTCTCTTTCATTTTTTTGCCTCCTCTCTTTTAGGTCAACAGAGGAGGCTTATATATAGCCTACACGCAGCTCCATTTAGGAAACAAAACACACTAATCTAGGATTCAATTTTGGGTTACCTACAATAAGATAAAATGAAATAGGAAACCAAAATATTCTGATTGATATTATGATGATTCCAGTGATTACTTTCCAGTAATTAGAGGATGATGTGGCTTCTTTCTGTCCTTCCATAGCTGGCACTGTGAGCACCAACTATTTCCTTTGGATTGAGGCAGAAAAAAACATGATCTACAACTCAAAAATCGATCGAGAGAATCATGAAAACCAGTGGGAATAGTTGTGCAGAGAAAAGGAAAGAATTGCAGATGATAAGGGTTGTGCAGAGAAAAGAAAAGAATTACAGACGTAGAGGATTGTGTAGAGAAAAGGAAAGAATTTCAGACGAAGAGGGGTACTGTTCAAAACACAAATGAACAGTACCATGCTGCAAAGTCGTATTTCCTTATCCGACATGGTAGAAATCCTGTCATTTTCTGGTGATCCAGTCCCCATCTTCAACTTCTTAAAAACCAGCCCATTTCCTTCTAATTTCATCTTCAATTAAATCCCTCATTTTAGCACTTTTCAATTTAGTCCTTGGTACAAAACAAATCCTTCAAACTGGCATGTAATCCCTTGAATCAGACCTGCGAACTCGAGCTAGAACCCTTCTCGCAGCAGGATTCTTTGCTTTCATGCTAGACCTTCAAACGGGAATATCTTAAGCTTCTGATATCGAAATCAGGCAATTCAAGAACCCAAATTCATCTACACGTATAGGATTATAACTTTCATGAAGGATTCAAGGTTAGATAAAATTGTATTGAAGAACAGAATTGCAAAAAAAACTTGGGCTGAAATCCTTCTCGAGGCATGATTCTCTGCTTTTATATTAGATATTCAAATAGGACTATCTTAAGCTTCTGATATCGAAATCAAGAGATTCAAAAACCCAAATTCATCTACATGTATAGGACTACAACTATTATGAAATGTTCAAGTGAGATAAATTCGTTTTGAAGAATAGAATCTGGCCGCAATCTGGTTGGTCAAAAAGATCTTCTAATCTTATTTGAAAACTGACAATGCCAAGCACCCCAATCTGACTGAGAGTCTGATATAAGAACAATGAGCCCTAAGACCAAATAAAGGTGTAGGTTAATTATTTAACATGTCATGAATGACGAAATATAGCTAGGATGGTCAGATATTGCACGAAACCAAGTCAGAATCAAAGTCTAAGTTAGAATAAAATTGGTATTACAACAAAATTGCGACAGCAGCAAAATCAGTTTTTTAATGCAAATTTTAAGGGATTTATCCAACCTTAAAGACTAGATAAAGAAGGAACAAATTTAGCATTATGAAGACTCCTAATTATCCTAAGAAACGTGACGATTTCGACAGCAAAAGAGGAGGATAAAAAGAGCAGAAAACAGCTGAAACATGGTTCGAAAAACACTTCTTTCTTCTCTGCTTTTGTCAATTCCTCAACAATCATGAACTAAACTCCTGTATTTGGTTCAAGAGAGGTACACACCATCTCCAGCATGTGGGGCCCATAAATGTGTAACAACACATAGCTTTCCTATTTTTTGTTTCAATAGTAAACTTCATATATTTAGCTTTTAAAAATCTCACTAACAAACTATTCTCTTATAACATACCTCATGCTAACTTCATTGTAAATGCCATGTTATCGTCTCCATACTTTTAATACCAAAACCACCCTCTTATTTAGACTTACATGACGTTTCCCAGTTGACAAGATTATTCTTATCCCTACCCTTATTATGTCCCCAAATAAACCTCCTACAAAGTTTTTCTATCTCATTACAAGTATGCTTCGGAAGTATGACAACTTGCACAGGATAGAGAGGCATTATAGATAAAATAAATTTGCACAATATGATCCTGTTTGGCAATAAGAGATTGTTGGACTTCCACCCTGCTAACTTTTTCTGTAAACTTTCAAGTAAATAATTGTAAGTTTGCTTAGTTAATTTTTAATGCAACAATGAAACCCTAAGCTATTTGCCTAAATCTTTAGAAACTTTGAAACCATTGTTCATGCTAATAGAATTTGCCAAAGAGATTGAAACATTCTTCAAAAAGAGTATTTTGGTCTTTGCCACACTAATTATGTGCCCCAATGCTTCACAGAAAACATTCAGACGCTTTTGGTACCAATAGACCTCCTCCTAATTAAGAATCTGATTATAATCTGCTAACAACTCTGCTTCCAGCTGATATAGATACTTGTTGCTCCTTTTTGTAAGAGCTTTTTGCATTCCTTTCAACCCTGCCAAAACCCTTTTCTTTCACTGAAAAATATTACCAAACACCAATTTGTTCCAACTCTTTAACTTATTTATCATAGACTTCAAAACCGATGGAAAATCCTACTATTGCTTCCAATTATTCCATAAAAACCCAACATGTCTAGCCCAAACAACCTCAAATCTAAAAGGCCTTTCCAAGACTTAAGACACTCCTTCTTGGTCCTTCAATTGAACTAGGATAAGATGATGGTCCAATTTGACTTGAGAAAGGACCAAAACGTTAGCATCATGAAACATTTGTCTCTATTAAGCATTCCCAAAATACATATCTAATCTTTCATAGATTCTCCCAAAACCTTGCCTAGCTACTCCTCTCCATGTGAATTTAGGCCCTTTGCTACCCAAATCTATTCATTTACATTCATGCACCTAACTTTCAAAATGACAACACCTTCAAATATCTACTAGTGCTCCTATTTTTTATGAAGATATAAGGATTTCATTTAAATCCCTTACCATCATCCACAACAAACAAATAGTCCTAACAAATGTTGTAACCTCCACAAAACACTGTTTTTTCATATTATCATTGGGATTCACATACATAATAGTAAAAAGTCAAGCATCTGAATTACCTTCATCTACAATCTCATGAATAAAATGTCCAGAATAATTTAAAATTTTAATTCTAATCTTTGAATTATTCCATAGTAACCACAAGCCTCTTAACATCCCTTGAGCTTCAACTCTAGAACTAGACTCAAAGTTTAATTTATTCGCAATTCTATCAGCTCGCACACCACTCACTCTAGGTTCAGTTATAGACATAACATCAAATTTAAACTTTATCTTCAAATCATGCATAATCACATAAAAACCTTTGTTTCCAGCCCCTCTACAATTCCAAAATAAGAAAGACATAATAAAAATTATTAGGGTCTTGTAAAATCTGAGCATACTCCTTATCAACATGAGAGCACCTCCAAGACTTCTTCCTCATCATTCATCTTATCCTTCTTGAAAATATCCATTATTGTTAGGTCATCATTGTCTGCTGAATCAAATTTCTCATCCATCCAAGCTGAAATATCAGGTGGCTTCGATCCCTGCCTTTTTTCAATTGAAAATTTACAACCTTGGGGTTTCATATATAGCGACGTTGTTAATTGGTTGCATAATCTCCATGAAACCCATCCCTCCATTTGTTAATTGAGTCACTCTCTTGGTTTCCATTCGTTACTCTTCTATTTTGCCCTTGCCCTTGTCTATTCTAGAAACAGGATTGAAAGTAGATCCAAATCTGACTTTCTCTCTCAAGGTCACATTACCTTTTATTAATTCACTTGGCCTAACCTTATTTGTCTTCTTAAAAGCCTTAATACCACCTGGGCCCATTTTGTTTACTTGTCTCATTTGGCCCACTAGCCTTCCAGTCCTATCATTAAATCTATTAACCTTTGTCTCTCTTTTCTTATACATTCCAGCCCTTCTTATTTTTATGCTAACCCCGTTATTCAACTATCATCTAATTATCAAAGGACTCTATTACCTCTGGACATATCATTGCAACCGAATCATTACCTAACATGCCATCTTCTTTTGCTTCTTCTTGATTAAAATTTTTAGCACGAGGGCATATTTTTTTTATGTGGCCACATTGCCCACAGTAGAAGCAAACCAGATACAACCCTTTATAAATTATATGTCAAACCCTTTTTTGTAATTTAAATGTAACAAGTAAAGGCTTTATGAGATCTACCTTTACGCACAATCTAGCAAAATTCCCCCTCATACTTATTGTTGTATTCCTATCAACCTTTAAAGTTTTCATAATTTTATTGCCTATAGTCCACAATATCAAGGTGTTATAATATTCTAATGTCAAATCTAGAAGTTTAACCCAAACAACTACCTTGTCTATTGGAGCCTTTTAGGGATCAAAGTTGGGATGCCATGTACAAACAGTGAGATAATGATCAACCACTATCCAAAGACCTCCAAGCAATACATGTTATTTGTCCTCAATTTTAGAAAACTTCACCAAGAAGAACTCATTGCCCAAATTCGTTAGCTGGAAATCACCCTGTAATTTCTATATTGATTTAAGATGTTTGATCAGATACATGTAACCTACCCTTCTTCCCATAATTTTTATAATTAGGGTTTGTTTTTATGGTGCACGAATTCTCTTTTTCCCTCCATTGAAAGCTTGATAATCGGACAATCATCTTCATCACAATCATCCTCATCATCTTTGGATATATATTCCTCGATGGGACTGTCCTCCTCAGAACGTTACACCACAAAACATTCTCCTATAAGAGAATCCTTATAACTATTCCCACCTTTTGCCACTTGTTAAAAGCCATGTCTGGAATCATTATCAATAAACTCATTATTTTCTCTAATCTTGACTTTTTTAGTTAAACGTGCCAATATATTAGACTCTTTTATGATTCTCTTAGTAGCTTCAGGAGAGAGCATAATGTTTAGTTGAAAGAATAACTTAACAATGCTTAAAAATGGTTAGTTTCTATTATCTTAAGATCAAGCAAACTTGGAAAAGCTACTTTTCTTCAATTTCCTACCACCCATGTGTGGACAAAGTAATAGAGCAACTAGATCTATTATCATGATGGTTGGACAATATCAAATACAAATGAGGCAAGTTAGGTAAGGTTAGATCTGGTTAATCATCTTGTGATGCTTTCGGTAAATTTTAAGGTGGTTTTACATATATAGTAAGGGTATGCAATGCCCTTGATGCTAAGTTAGAAGCGGTAAAGATTGTATTAAAATTGACTTGAAACACTAGACAAAACAACTTCAACTTGAATCATTATTGGGTGGTTTGAGAGCTTATAACGAGTCAAGTTTTTATACCATGACATTAAAACAAGTTTTTATACCATAACATTAAAAGATATGATGTCGTTACAGCTAGTTTTAAGTCAAGAATAACTAAATTATCTCTAGAAACCATGATTTCAATTTGGGGTATATGAGCACAATTAACTAGAGGGGAGAGAAAAAAGAACTAGAGAGATGATTTTTTTTTCAATTTGGCGTATAGGTCATTTATTTAAGTGTAATTTGTTTTTATGTTTGGATGCGTTTTAAAAGTATATTTGGTTTGAAAAAACATCAGATTAATATTTTTTATGGCTTTAATGTGTTGATGTCAAAAATAATTTTTTTTTAAAACAAAAAATACTTTTTAAAAAACACTTTGCACCATGATGTTAAACACACACTTATAATAACTCATCATTTTCCATACAAACTCTAACATAAGTAATTATTGATTATACAAGCATTAATACATGCAATAGATTGATTTTATGATAGCCAATGTATCAAGACATATACGTGATCAACCTCGTCAACTTTTTCACAAACATTATGAGAAATTTTATTATCCCATAATATTTTTCCCCTTAAAAAACACAAATCATTTCCGAATCGGACCATCCATCAGCAATAAGCAAGTCAAATCGGTGAACCCATTAATAAAAAAGCCCTTCCTAACAAATATAACAAGCTTCACCCTCGTCGTTGGTGTTTTCTATGAACATGTAAACAATTTTTTATTTCCAAACACTGACGATGATGAAATACCATCGTTTAGACCTCACGTCCAAACCACGCTTCTAAATCCAGACATGATAATGTTTGTTTGTATGGCTAGACCACACCTTTTATTTTATTTTTAATTTTCTTTAACCTTTAAAATACTTTTTTGGTTTTTATTTTATCGTTTTGATTTGTTGATATAAAAAATATTATTTTAATATATCTCAAAACAAAAAATACTTTAGAAATCAATCTCGACCACATTTTCAAACATGTTAATCATCTCTTTCCCAAAACCTAGTGTATTTTTTTATTCGAGTTAATAAGCTTAAAAGTACATCTACTTCTGTAATTATCTTAATATGATCCCTTATAAATTATTTTATCAATATGACACTTCAACTTATTCTCTGTACTCACATAAGTCCTTGAGTCCAAATCCATATGTTAATTGTTGAGTTGGCCTAACAAGTTGGATCTATTGCTCACTTTCTGGTTGTTAATCCGGATTGTTTAGAATTACATTTTGAACGGTGTTTTTTAAAAAAAATTAATTTTTTTTTATCATTTTGATGTGTTGATGTCAAAAATAATTTTTTTTAAATAAAAAGTATTATTTTTATTCATTTCTAAACAAAAAATATTTCAAAAAATAATAACTAGCATACTCCCAAGCACCACTAAATTGGTTTGAATTGTTTGTTCACACTATAATTCAATAATAAATATCAATACGACAAATTTAATAATAAATTAAAGAAACTTTATTATTATTACTGTATAGTTGAGATATAGCATGAAGACAACTCAAACCAACCCGGTCATTAATTGGAAGGGAAAAGATGAGGAATGGATCTCACTTGCCGGGCCAATTAAGCATTTAACATATAGATTTAGACCCACTGTTTATTTTCTCTCTCCTAATTCATAATTAACTTGGTTTGAGTTGTTTATTCACATTATAGACAATTATAAAATTATGATAAATATTGCTATTGTAGTTTTGATGATTAATTGATACAACTTCATCACTATTCTATAATTGAGCTTTAATACTGATAAGAAATCTAAGCATTTTTAGTCCTGGAATAAAAGAGAATATGAATAAACAAGTTTGTCTACGTGTTTGTTTGCTTTTCAAGCGGAAAAAAATTAATTTTTAAAGTTTTTGTCTTGAATTGCATTGGATTTTGTTTTCTTTAAATTATTATTTTTATATTTTTAAATTATTTTAATTTGTTGATATTAAAAATAAATTTTTAAAAATAAAAAAATATTATTTTAATATATTTCAAAACAAATAATATTTGAAAACAAATTACACAACAATACCAAGCAAGGTACCCTTATAAGGCCAAATGAGGATTTAACATGTGGATTTTTCCATATGGATTTATTTGAGTGCCGAAGAATAAGTAAAAGGATCACATTAAAAAATGAATTGATAGAGGACTACATTAAGAAAATTACAAAGAATGTAAGGACTTTTGAGCTTATTAACCCTCCCTTTGAAAGAGCAACACCAACAACAAATAACACTGTGCGACACTCTCGCAATTAAAGCTCCCTCCTTCTCCACTCTCTCTGTTTCAACAAACTCTCTCTCTCTCTCACCCCCCCCCACCCCCCCCTCTAATTCTCTGCACTCCCAATCCCTCCATTATTCCTTCTCCAACACAAGCCGCTATACTCTCTCCACCATAAATTTATACGTATGCGAGAGTATCTATACAAATCTACTTGTTTTTCTAGATCTTTACCGCATTTTATGGATCTGCAACCCCACACCACACTCACGCTGTCTTGATTTTTCTCTCTCCTAGGGTTTTGATTTTGACTGACCGTTTACTCTCTCACTGAACAATGCTTGACACTGAACGCGACTGTGAGCTCAGCCGGAGCTCCTCGAACATCCCTTGGATCTCCGGCAAGCTTCAAGGTCGTCGGTTTTGACAATGCTTTTGCTCGGATTCTGGATTTTGGTTTGAGTCAAGATGCATACCTTGGCGACATCGCTGCTTGTTCTTTGCTTGTCTAGCTTTGTTTTTACTTGTTTAGGTAACCGTTTCTTGATCGTGCTTCTTAATTTAACGCTTTCTTTACATTTTTATAGCTATTTCAGCTTGATTGAGCTAGAGACCGCCGGATTTTCTGGTCAATTTTGCTTGCATTTTTACGAAAGCAAGCGAAGAGTCTCCTTTTCCTTGCCTGTTTAGCTTTGACGCTTCTAAGAGTTTAATGTGGTGTTAATTGTGGTGAATTGCTGTTTAGCACAAACTTTAGCATTGCTAATGTGCTTGTTTTTTTCTAATTAACGATCAGTAGTTTCAAGACATTAAATTACGTGATTTTTCTGCGGCTAATTGGAGCGATTGTCTTTTATTTCTTATGAATTTGAAGTGTCATGGTTGTGCATTCATGTTTCTGCCTCTTTAGGTAGAAACGATCTCACGGATTTGATTTCTGTACCTTCTGTCTTGAGATTCAGGACATTTTTTATGGAGTTGACAGAATTTTGGAAGCACATGGAGAAGAATTGCAGAATTCGAACATTTATCCACGCCATGTCCTTGAATGGGATTGGGTTTTGATACGCGGGGATAAAATTGACAATGATTCTAAAAATCTCAGGAAATAGACACAATGTGATGTTTATTTGCTAAAATTGAAAGAAAGCATACATGGCAATTGTTTTTACAAATTGATGAACTAAGTCTTGTGATGTCAGATAGATAAGATATGGCCTTCATTATAAGCTCAATGATGCTAATAAATAAAGTATAATATCAAGGTTCTAAAAGGTATCGCTCCTCCTGATGCACATTGCTCATGGTCTTGCATATCTTACTTCCTTGTTTTCTTTCTTTTTGTTTTTTGTGAGGGTAAACAGTCTGATATAGTAGGATGTATGCTATAAGTTTGATATGTCTATTTGTTTGAAGTTTCTTGTCTTAATTACAAAATATGAATCCCCAATTTTTTCCTTCTCAAGTCTCAATTTTAACACCAAAATTTCAAATTTTTATTTTATGTATAAAGG
>Ga0307510_10006153_pt1 | contig 14302 bp, 13 predicted proteins | sample 12_EM_MG_FD_207224 | JGI IMG/M metagenome (GOLD analysis project Ga0307510, IMG submission 207224) | Populus trichocarpa ectomycorrhiza microbial communities from riparian zone in the Pacific Northwest, United States - 12_EM | ecosystem: Host-associated > Plants > Roots > Unclassified | place...
CCACCCACGCCATGTTCCTTGAGTATATCTGCAACCATGTGATATCCATTTCGCATTGATTGTTGGTGTGAGGTTTCGCCCTCGTCAGTCAACACATGGGCGTCCGCACCACGTCCAAGTAACAATTTCACAACCTCGAGCCTAGAGAGTGGAGGAACCAATTCGACGTGGAGTACCGAGCAAGTAGTTCTGTTGCACGGGGAAAGTAGGGTTATCTCTTTATTTGTTCCGGTAGTTGTCAGGGGAGGGCTAGAGAGAACGGTATTGAATCCAAACGTGCACAGTACAGACTCAAGGGCACGGACGTTGAACGGAAATTTGGGGGACAAACGGGATTAATCCCGAAAGTACGTGCCGGGGTTCGTCTTCTGTCTTCTGACATCGACCGACAGGTCTTTTTTTTTTTTTTTTGAATTATCATTTAATGACCTTAGCCTGAGGCCATCAGTTGGGCAACAGTCCCTAAGACATGCTAGTCTGTATGTATGCACTGCCCCGCAAGGCATCTACAGAGTCTAGGACCCCACATGACACCAGTAATGGAGCAGACCCTACTAAGTGTTCATTGTTACCAAATAAAGATCCAACCAGTATGAACTTTATATGTAAAACCTGGGGCTGGGTATGTGTAAGGTGACCAGTCACCTTTGTAATGCAGAATGGTGCCTGCGTGCCAAGTTCGGGGATGTTCCCCAGGTGACAAGAGAGGGAGGGAGAGGGAGAAAGGCCGCGATCCCGAAGATTTGAGAATGTGCAGATGAGGACCGGGAGAAGCGTAGATGCCAGTGTGTTGGTGTCAAATGTTGGCACGTTGACGTGATGAGGCGGCAGCAATGGCAGTGACGAGTGGTGATGGTGAGAATGGACAAGGGCAAGGGCGAGTGAGGGTGAGGAGTCAGAGACAAGAAACAAGATGAGGAGAACAGAAAAGATAGTCGCAGCGCAGCAGGCTCACAAGTCGTTACACAGTTGGGAATCGCACACAGAAATGAGGGGGAATGAGGCCACGGTTGCCTTCTGTATTCTCTCTCATCTGATCTGATCCAAGGGTGAGGTATTTGTACTACAGTGGCTACTCTATGCACAAAGTAAGTAAGAAGAAAAAGAGAAAATAAACAAATGGTTAAGCTGGCGACAGGCTGTGCGGCATCATATGGAAGTGAGAAGCGATGTTGAAAATTTATTAGTTTGTCACGAAGGGTGCGACATTGACACAAGGCGGCAGGAGCAAGGAATGGTACGGCGGTACTTATTGCTGACCTCTAAGTCTAATGGAGAAAAATAGAAAAAGAAGAGAATGTGAACTAGAATAAAAGAAGGACGATATGCAACAAAAACCCGGTTCCTTCTACTCCGAGTCCTTCCTTATCGGTCCAGACCTCAGGACAGTCAGCAAGGGCAGCACACTGCATGTGCAATGAGGGGTGGTGTTGTCTTCAGGTTTGTTGTTGGCTGGTCTGATCTGGGCGATCTGAGTCTCTTCAGCTGAAGAGGCTTGGTAAGTGGCAAGCAGAAGGTCTTGACTATATGTGGCCTGGGTCTGATTGGCTGACAATGACGGCAGGAGGTGGGGAAAACAGAAGGAACAAGGGGACGAGGAGGAGGGGAAGTGCATGAGAAACTTGACATGTTGACTTTGCATTGCTTGTGTCATGTCATCAGGCTTGGGCAACTTGGGAGTCGTCATGTGGTCGGAAATGACCTATTCCAAGGCCACAGCGTGTGCATGCTTTACACCTTCTGGGGGGTTTGAAAATCGACCCTCCTGGGTCAACTCATCGATGTCAGTATCTGATACTAAGATAATCTGCCAGCAAGACAAATTAGAGTGCTCAGGAGGTGAAACGAGTGGACGCATCATCGAACAAGTTAGGTGAGTGTGAGCTGGGCTGGGGTCTGCTGGGTGTGCTAGGAATTCACACGACATCAAGTCTGCGCATCTCGAATCAGAATGGGGGAAGGGGAAAGGATTGTTGGAGAAAGGTGATTGTAAGGCGGCGGTGGTTATGATGCCTTACTCTGTCCAGTCACAAATCCACTTGGATACTCATGAGAAGCACACATTGGTGTGCGTGACCATAGATTGCACATGGCAATAAGGGCGGCATCACATGCCTATTTTGATGATGCACAATCATGCAGATGATGTGCAATCGACCCCAGTCGATTGCGCATGAACTGCACAAATATGCACTAATGTAGATAATGTGCGATCGACCTCGATTGGTCGCACATGAACTACATGAAGCCTACATAGGATGGTGCATGATATGCACCACATATATGACGCGTGATCGACCTCATTAGGTGGTCGCGCGTAATTTAGATCGCCATGAGCGATGAATGAAGACATGTGCTAACTAGTAGCACATGTGAATAGGAGGGTCCCCGACGGGTCCCCACGTAGATAGGTACAGTAGATACATGATCATGTATATAAAGGGTTGCCCTCTCATCTAGGAGGGGCAGACTTTCTTACCCTTACGTTTAGCTTTCGCAATAACCATCGATTTGATCTGGTTCTGTTGCGGCAAGCTCTTAGGAAATAAGTCAAAGTCTTCATCCAACTTATCAAATATATCCAACACGCCCCAACGTGTTACAGTGATGGAGCGATCCCAGAGATAGAGGAGATGTCTTGTGCAAATCTGAAGGTGGGGTCTATAATGGCTGCAGATGGGGCTTCAGGCACGGGTGGTGCGAACGGAGGGGGATTGTCAGGAGATCCACAAGTCATGGCAAAATCTGTCAAATGAGTGAAGTGCATGAAGGCCAGCCAGCAAGAGTATTCGCCTTGTCGAGCCTTGGAGATGTGTTTGGCGGTATGGAATCGTGTGTGAAGATGGTCACAGTGAGGATGGGTGCACTGAGCAGAAGTGGTGGAGTCAGTTTCAAGAGGGGAAATAAGGGCATCTGCAAGTGGAAGTGGTGGAGGCGGGTACTGTGCGGTGACTTGTGCAGGAGGAGGTAGTGTAGGCAGGAGTGCATGATTGATAACAGAGATAATCTTGACAGCTGGTGCACATCCAATGTGGGGACGTGTCGGAATGTACACTTGGCAAGAGATGTCAGAGGGGTCGCACACGGATAACTCTACCTTGCCACCAGGGAGGTCCTCGAATCGACAGAGAAGTGCTTGCTGGAAGGGGCGGCTGAAGAGGATGCCAAAGGAGGCGTTCTTGACAACATGTGCATGAATCTTGAACAGGACATCACCTACCTGCAGCGATAAGTTCTCGGCACAGCCTACCGTCCAATTGGTGGCGCCGTTAGCTCCTTCCATCTCAATGAGCTGCTGGGTGTTAATGTGGATGCCAAGCGATTGGACGATGTCCTTCCTGATAACAATGATCTGGGAGCCGGTATCATAGATTGCTGGGATGTTGAGGCTGTTGCCGACTAAGACATCAAGCTCTTGCAAGGGTAGGCAGAAGGCTGGTGGGCAATTGTTGGCAAGCAGGAGATCATTGGAGAGGTTGTCATATACTGCATTGCAATGTGCGAGTAGCATGGGCCGTTGCAAGTCTGCCCTGGGTACTACCTCATACTCATTAGTCTCTACGTGTTGTACCTTGAGCTTGTCGACAACGTCCTTGTGAATGGCAGGGCTGGCAGCAAAAACATGAGCCAGGGTTGTAAGTGATAACTTGCCCTGCATAAGGTAGTCTTCAAGCTTGGAAACAAGCTGCTGGTCTTCAGTGTTGGACTGGTACTGGTACTGCGTGTTGGGTCGTGAATGGCTGGGATCAGTGGTGGGTGCTTGAGCTACTAGAACTGGTGCTGGGACTGGGGTCTTTGGGCACGGCACGGAAAGCTCGGAAGCCTTGTCCATGCGTTTCTTCCTCTCAGCAGCAAATACTTCAAGTATGTCTTGTGAGAAATCTTCTTTGTTTTGGTCTTTGTCGGAAGTTACTGAGTCCCGGACCTGTAACATGTGAGCCTCAACAATCTCCTTGATCTTGGCAGAGGCATTGTGCTGTTTGAGGTGCAGTGGTGTATCGCGCATGAAAACTGCTTGTGTCTGGGCTGGAGTCGAAGTGGTGGAAGCAGCGGCAGCAGTCTGAGAAGTCAGCCAAGCGTCGATACTTGCCTTGATTCCACATCTTGAGCCATCAAAAGGCACTGGTTGCCCATTCGGAAGATGGATCCGGTCATTGATCCAGGTAGCATGTCTGGAGCAGATGTATTTGCTGGTGATGGTGCAAGCGTGGAGTTGGTGGCCGTCAGTGCGACAGAAAACACACGTCTTGGGGTGAGGTCCGAACTGGAAGAAGGGGGTAGAGGTGGCGGCATTGATGATGGGCATGACTGGTGTCGGGATGGGTGCAGTGGCTGGCGCACTCCACATCGGCAGCGGTGGTGGCAGCACTTGATACAAGTAGGTGGCGGCAGTGTCAGCCTGGTATCCTGGCCTAGGGATGCTTGTCATGTGGTTAGGAAAGTGTGCGGCGGACTGCACATATAAGAATGCATATTTCGGGTTGTGCTGTGGGAGGGCATGAAGTTGGTAAATGAAACTTTTGAGTACCTCCTTGTCCTCCTTGTGGGTGTTGTTCTGGAAATGGATGGTGCGGGTTTCGATATGCGGCAACGAGTACTCACGCAGAGTGCTGCACTCCATTCGCACGCGATCAGTACAGGGGGACAGCTCCTGCAACAAGAAATTGTTGTTGCCTGAGAAAATTGCTTGCATGATGTTAAATACGTCTTTGAGATCAAAGGCTTGACCTCGGGGCATGTTGGGGTGCATCGCAATGAGGCGTTCATAGAGGGCGCGCTGGTCTTCAGGATGGAATCTGCACCAGAAGATGGTGTTGCGTTTGCTGATGGTTATCCTACTGGTGCCGAGGAGAACTTTGCTTTGTGCGTTGAACTGTCGCTGGTAGTTGATGACATCGGTTTCGTCACCCATGCACTTCTGGGCATACTTAGCAGCAAAGTTGATTAACTTTTGTCTTGAAAATTGTCCCTCAGGTGTGGGGCTGACATATTCATTGCATAGCTCATCGCAGAGGTCCAGCCAATTGCAAGTGATATACCCTGGCAAGTTTTGCCAAACATGATGCTGAGAGCAGTTGACATACCAAATTACCATTTCTACCTTCTGCTGGCTGGTGAGGCCGCATTTGTTCACTAGCTCCTTGTATTCTTCCAGAAAATCTTCTATCGGCTGGTCAACATTGCCGGTGAAGCAGGGTGCAAATCTGGATCAGATGGATGGCATGGCTCCGACACCATAAGCTGATGCGAAGGTCAGGGCAGGTGCCAGCACTGGTAGTGGGATGAACAGTGGTTGGGGCAAAGCCCTTGTGTGCGGTGGCTGTGGCAAATGTCTAATATGTGGGAGTCGGATTGGATGTTGAGGCTGGACTTGATATGAATGTGGAGGGAGTGGTGGCAGAGGTCGCATGAGGGGCTCTTCATTGGTGTAAGACAGCGCATCGTCACTTAGGTGAGCGGACTGTCACAGCATGCTGTGGGATGTGTCGGGTAGTTGGAAGGGCGAAGGTGCTAGTGGAAGAGCAGGAACGGATCCGTGAGTGTTGAATGCTGGGGTGGATGGGTCAGTTGCATAACGAAGGGGTGGTATGTAATGAAAAGGAGACGACAGAATGCTTTCTGACATGAATGGGAGGCCCAGGGGCGACTTGGAGGGGTCGGGTGTAGGTGACCTGTGATGGTATGCTTGCGCAATGTTGGAGATAAACTTGGATATGGGGATGTCCGAAACAAGTGGATTACTTGCAGTGAGGAAAATGCATTGTAAGGTGCTGGGTCAAGTGGCTTGGGCTTGTAGTGTGACTGGTTCATGTTCCTCTTGTTGGGGCTGGGAGCTATGGACAAAACGTCCTAAGTGGTCTCTTGACTGATGTCAACTAGGCATATGAGGGGTTGCCGAAAGCAACCAAGAACAGAACCAAGAAATTTGATGAATAGACTAGACAGCAAGCTTGGACAAGATCGCTGTCCTACTGGGGTTGGTAAACTGATAACAAGTAAACCACCCCTTGTGGTGGGCTCCAGTTTGTAATGCAGAACGGTGCCTGTGTGCTGAGTTCGGGGATGTTCCCAGGTGACAAGAGAGGGAGGTAGAGGGAGAAAGGCCATGATCCCGAAGATTTGAGAATGCACAGATGAGGACCAGGAGAAGCGTAGATGCTGGTGTGTTGGTGTCGAACATTGGTGTGTTGATGTGATGAGGCGGCGGCGATGGCAGTGACAAGCGGTGATGGTGAGAATGGACAAGGGCGAGGGCAAGCAAGGGCGAGGGCAAGCAAGGGCAAGGGCAAGTGAGGGCGAGGAGTCAGAGACAAGAAATGAGATGAGGAGAACAGAAAAGATAGCCATGGCACAGCGGGCTTGCAAGTTGTTACACAGTCGGGAATCGCACACAGAAATGAGGGGGAATGAGGCCGCAGTTGCCTTCTGTATTCTCTCTCATCTGATCTGATCCAAGGGCAAGGTATTTGTACTACAGCGGCTACTCTATGCACAAAGTAAGTAAGAAGAAAAAGAGAAAATAAACAAATGGTTAAGCTGGCAACAGGCTGCATGGCATCGTATGGAAGCAAGAAGCGATGTTGAAAATTTATTAGTTTGTCACGAAGGGTGTGATGTTGACACAAGGTGGCAGGAGCAAGGAATGGTATGGTGGTACTCATCACCGACCTCTAAGTCTAATGGAGAAAAATAGAAAAAGAAGAGAATGTGAACTAGAATAAAAGAAGGACGATACGCAACGAAAACCTGGTTCCTTCTACTCCAAGTCCTTCCTTATTAGTCCAGACCTTGGGACAGTTGGCAAGGGCAGCGCACTGCATGTGCAACGAGGGGCGGTGTCGTCTTTGGGTTTGTTGTTGGCTGGTCCAATCTGGGCAATCCAAGTCTCTTCAGCTGAAGAGGCTTGGTGAGTGGCAAGCAGAAGGTCTTGACTATATGTGGCCTGGGTCTGATTGGCTGACAACGATGGCAGGAGGTGGGGAAAACAGAAGGAACGAGGGGACGAGGAGGAGGGGAAGTGCATGAGAAACTTGACATGTTGACTTTGTGTTGCTTGTGTCGTGTCATCGGGCTTGGGCAACTCGGGAGTTGTCATGTGGTTGGAAATGACCAATTCCGAGGCCACAGTGTGTGCACGCTTTACACCTTACCTGGAGTGTGGGCCACTGTGCCATCATATGATCGAATTTATGTTGATCAGACATCAGACATTGAGGCCATGTGTGATCAGTTACCTAGGATACTCATTGGACATGTACATAAATAGATAGTATATAGAGCATGTATTTAAGGACTGCCTCTCCTGCAAGGGAGAGGCAGACAATCTTTCTACATAGCTTCACAATAAACCCCACAGTTTAGGCTGGTTTTATTGTGTGGAGCCCTTGAAAGACATCTAACTCATCTCATATCATCACACCACATGCTCTGGCATGTTACAGTCCTCAGAAGGGACAAACCCCCAAGAGGACACAGCACTGCAGAAAAAAAATCTGGCTGAAATTTAGCACTGAGGGCCAACTGGGAAGTGACAAGCCATGATGGAACCGATTCCAGGAAGGGCCTTTCCCTGAAGGGAACAGAAGGCTGGTCTTCCCTGCCATAAGTGAAAGGAGTGTTTAAAGTCTAGAAGGGGGCATTACTGAGGGGTGACATGAAAAAAAGAGCATGTCAGTAACAGGCACTGATCAGGCACCAAGGTTGGTTTGGGTGATAGGGGAATTGGACCCTGAGGCCTGATCAGGAGTCCCCGCATTGGTTTGATGGTGTTGTGCAATCCAAACCCTCCAATGATGCTTTCCCTGACACAGGCAACAATTTCCCTGATGTAGTGCTGATCACAGAGCACTTATCATCCCAGGCCACCATCAACATTTGGCATTGATATCTCAGTCATCTTAGCACTGACAATGTTCTCTGGTGGGGCATGTGCCAGGGGAAGGCCAAGAGGTAGGGGAGGGGAGGTAGGACAGACAGGGGGTGAGGTGCCACACTTTTGAGGGTGTGCCCTGGAAGAAGGGGCCCCAGGAAAAAAGGGGGGGTCTCCTCTGATCGATCGGATCTGATTAAGGAACTCCAGGCCTTGCTGGTGAAGCATGACCTGATCCATCACCGATAGGGGTGATGAATGATTGACATAGGAGAGGTGTGCGGGAGGGGGGGGTGGGTCCACTGCCATAGAGGCAACTGGCATGTCAGTACTGCTGCACTGTTCCTGTTGTATGCTAACCAACTCTGGTGAAGGGGCTGGGGGACTAAGGGGAGTGGGGGCAGGTGCACAGCGCCGGTGTGGGGCTGAGGTCTTGATGAACTTGTTGAGGACAGAGCCACAAGAGTTGACAACCTCCAGCAGAAAAGTAAACATAACCCTCTTCAGGAGGGAAAGAGGGTAGGAAAGGGGGGCCAAGGCCTTAGCCTGGCAAAGCAAGTGGGTATGAGTGCTTGGGGTGAGATCAATCCACATAATGTTGTTGTTGTCACCACCTTTAACAGCAGCAAGGACCAAAGACATCAGATGCTCATGGTTGAGAAACCAGCAAGCCCTGAAGAGATTGAGGACATCAAAGGCTGATGGATGGTCAATGATGGGGGCAGATGTGGTGGATGGCATTGCTGAGGGTGAGATGACTCTGAGGGATGATGGTGGTAAAGGTCCAAGAAGGATGTGACTGACAGGTCAGCCAAGTGATCAGCAGCATGGCCTTATCATATTGAGCAGAAATTTTCTTTCTTAAAAGCTTTCCGTTCCCTTGTGAGCATAACTCTCCCTTCCCGCACTGGGGCAAACGACTGCATTGGTAAAACTTCTGCTGGTATTCCAGTTGGTGGTCAATGTCGGGCAAGATGTCAGGTGGTGTCTAGTGTTGCTGCAACTTGGTTAGAAGTTGGCTTCCGGGCTGGAGCAAGTCGCTTATGACACCTCCACTAACCAAGCCAATGCTGATTGCTGACTCGCCTTGAGTTGCGACTTGAAGTCGACCTAAGCTGTCCATCCTCTGCCCTCTCCAACAACGCAGTTCCTTTTGCTGGCTTGCATTCTTCCCATGTATAGACCAGAGTCACCAGACACCATTGGCTCGAAAGAGGGTGCAGATTTTCATCACTACCCGTTCTCCGTCGCAAGTGCTAACATTTTCATGGGATGGACCCCATTGACATTTGTCTTGTCAAGGCTCAACCATGCCAAGCAGAAGCCCTCCCATCCATTCTCATTCCCACCATCAACCCAACCATCTACCAAGCCCACTCCGAACCAACTTCTCAAGATCTTAGCGAATCCCGCACAGCAGAGAAGGATCCGCGAAAACCGGACATAATGGCTATGTCCCCTGCTGATGTGCCCCAGGGATTACAGAGCACGACCAATCTTACAGGCAGCTTTGCCGTGAGCCTTCCCACTGCTTTTCAGTCTTCCGAAGACGTGTACAAAGCGTCTATTGAAGACTGGAAACGAATCTTTGGCCAGAACATTGTTCCTCAACGCGCGAGCAAAAATTTACTTCAATTAATGTGGCTGGTGCTCAAGGACAAAGTTCTAGTACGTCGAATACTTTCTACCTATTCAGTATCTCTATTACTCGGCCTCTTCCAGGATTTTGGTCAACCCTGCCCCAATGGTGAACCCCTGGATCGAGGGCATTACCATCCTTGTTGCCATTGTGATTGTCATTCTCATCAGGTCATGTGACGGCATCTTTCTCTGGTCACAATGTGCGGTGCGACAAATCTGGTACAACAGGCGAGTCAGACGCGATCAAGAAGCTTTCGTACCACAAGTGTATTGCACTCAGGGAAAGACGACTTGCCAAGTTTGATCCCGATAGTGCTCCTGATGATGGTGAGAGCACTCACAGGTCACAAATGAACGTGAATCCTTCTGGCTTGGATTTACTTGGCTATATGGACTGCTTTGTCTGAGTTGTCAGTGGAAGTGAGGTTATCGAAGGGATTGGTCCATATCTGGTGATCGCTATCGGACCAAAAAGTTTCAACGGGCGTATCATGATGGGTACATCCTCTGTCTTTCTTACTGTTTATGTTCACTGACAAGGCCACTTGTAGCGTTACGTACTGATTCAGAGAACATGCCTCTGCAACTGAAGTTGAATGACTTGGCCGATTGCAAAGATCGGAAGTATTGCTGAGGTGCTCCTTTTCGTGTCGCTTTTTAACTGGCTCATCGTTCAAGAAGTACTCGACCGGTCATGGCAGCAGCAGCTGGCACGGTGACAGCCAATATGCCAGCGGTCCCGATGACGGTCAATACGCTGGCAGTCACAATGCCAGCGGCAGTCGTGACAATGTTCAATACACCGGCAGCAGCAACCATGACGACGGTCAATATGGTGGAAGCTGCTACGGAGCAAGCGCTACTCCCCCCTCTGCTTCTCTTGCAACACCATCCCCATGTGCCACTCCTGCCACTCCAAGTCCTTGCCGACGTCCGGTCCTGCAACAACTTCGAATGCCCCAGCATCTCTTTCGCAGGATGTTTCTTTGTATGCCCCAACTCCCTTTTCTGCATTGTTGCCCGTTATTGACTATTCGTCAGCTCTCAAATCAATACCATATCCAAGGGACAGTCCAACATCCCCAACTACTCAGCGACGGGCTGTTCGTATTCCTACCAACTGGGGAGTATGACGGGCCTCAGCGGTACCAGCACAGGGCCCAACTTCCTCCCGAACACTGCCAGTTCTACATCCACTGTATCTCCCGATCCAACAACAGGCGCCACCTCCAAAGGCTTTTTCGCAAACAAAGCTGGTGTCGGCGTGACCTTCGCCATAGTTGGGATCGTCGGCACTCTCACCCTCATACTTTCATACTGGGTGTCCACATGGTTCTCAAGCGGAACCGCAATTCGCACAAAGCAAGAGAAGTCGACAAACCGTTCGAGTCACACAAACGACCCCCAAAGGTGATCCTCTGTCTAGTTCATCTTTCAACAACCCACTGACCTCTACAATCTGAAGGAATTTGAGTGAAAAGGGAATAGTTTTCGTACAAATCCTTGTCATCGCTGTCACTGTCGTGTTGCAGTACCTGAAGGTAATTCCAACAATCCACAATTTGAAATTTTTATTTTGACAACTTGTCAATCGTGGGACTTCCGCTTGCTGTCACATTAGCATTGGCCTTCACAACCGCTCGCACTTGCCATTGTCCGTCCTTGTCACTATGCGTCGCCGCCTACACCACCATCTCTTCATCATCGCCACTGCCTTCCACCATCGTCACCGCCTCGTCATGTCAACATGCCGATGCTCGCTAATGTCGATGCCAACACACCGGCATCAACACTTCCCCAGTTTCTTTACCTTGTGCATCCTTGCTAGTTCGGGAATGTGGCCCTTCCCTCTCTTCTCTTACCCACAAGATGGTCGTCTTTACTGGTTCTTTCAGTGTTCACACCAAGTTCGCACAGAAGTTGGATGAAAATCGGATAAGGGCAGGCAATGAAGAAAAGAGCAGTCCAAATTCCAGGGACTTTCCCATCGATATGTTGAACCTTGATGTGACTCTTACGCTTTCACGATAAGTAGTTTGGAATTACTGTACCCTGCGCTCTCAATGTGGATCCTGTGTGAAGCTGTATGTAGCTACTGTTTCTATTATGTTGTTTTTTCCAGAAATCAATGTGTCATAAGTTTAAATCAACATGTCATGAGTTCCAATCGATGTGTCATGTGTTCATAAATAGGCGCTCCCATGTGCATACTTGCATGCTGGCATGCTCACAATAGACACATGTCATTCTTTGACACATTCCACTCTGATTCGTCTCAAACTCAACCCCATGCTTTTCCTGATGAGGTGTGGCCCCCCCATACTTTCCTGACAACGTGCAGTCTTTCAAAAATGATATAAAGGTATGGCAACCTCGAGTCCTTTCCTAACCAACACTCATGGCACACTGTCGTACAGCTGTCGCCCGTTCACGATCCAAACCCTCTTTGCCCAGTCCAGCACCTGCATCTCAACCTGCTGAGTCTCAAGAAAGCTTTAATCTGGATAATGTCTCAGGTAGCGATGAGCCAGCCCAAGTTGATCGTGGCGACAAAATAAAGGTCAACAATCCCGACGCCATTGCCTTACCTAAGGTCCCCATAAGTGACGTTCTATATTTTTTCGACAAATCAGCAGTAGGAGAAAAGGTCATCTGCAAAGTGTGCCTGTAAGTTTCCTATGCATGGAACTCTGCAGTTTTGTGACCTAAACAATACTTCATAGAATGGCCAAAGAGAAGGACCTAGCTAGTTGGCCTTTGAACACCTACTATCAGTATTCAAAGTCCATATCAAGCTCGGGCCTCCGTGGTCACATCAGAAAGTACCACTACAAGTTACACACGACCTTAGCCCCCCAATATGGTTGGAAACCTCTTGAGTCACAGTCCCGATCCCAAGCTGCAAGTGGAGCCGAAGCCTTGCAAGTCGAACAACCGGACGAATTCACCATGGAGAAGTTCCACACATGCCTCCTCAATTTCATTGTAGCGGATGACCAGGTGGAGCATCTTTTGTCTTTTTATATTTACCGCACTCATGTTTCCCTGTTTCAAACTGCAAGTCTCTGAGCGTTGTCGGGTGTCCCGAGTTCAGGGCGATTCTGCTACTCCTACGACCTGGTCTCAAAGACAGTTTGATCCCCTGTCAAACAAAGATACACCAGCTCATTCTCCAAGCCTGGAGAGGGTACTTTACAGAATTGCGCACTGACCTTGTGGCATGTTACCCCCAACCCCTTCCATAAATAATATATCTTCTCATTTCTTAAATCAAGGCCACTATGGGGCGTGTCTCCTTAACAGCGGACACATGGTCTGATCAATCATACAATTCTTATCTGGCTGTCACCGCCCATTGGGTGGCACAGGTTGATGGAACCTCAGCTTTACAACTCAAGACTGCACTCATCGCTTTTCACTGTCTTGAACAGGGCCATACTGGAACAACGCTAGCAGCAACCTTGATGCACCTTCTAGATAGGGCCGGTATCACACTTAAGGTGAGGCAACGACATTCTTCTGGTGATTAATGGACACTTATTACTCTACTCAAGGTGGGACATATCACCCTCAACAATGCATCGAATAATGATACCATAATGAAGGCGCTCGAGACGATGTTGGCAGCGCGTGACGTTTCCTTTGATGCACATGATCGTCGGATCATGTGCTTTGCCCACATTATTAATCTTTGTTCTGGACGGGTGATAGATGCCGCATCTGGTGTGGCTGGTGACAAGAACACTAACTCTCTGTCCAGTGACGACACCGTCCCTTCTAGTCCCATACCACAAGCTCAGGCAGTGGTCCGAGCTATTCGAGGATCAGGTGAACATCGACGCGCCTTCAATCGTAATCTCCAAAATGGCAACCAAGAAGGGTGGTTCACGGATCAGTTGTCTAAGATTGTCAAAGTCCAACCCTTGCAGCTCCTGCAAGATGTCTGCATGAGGTGGGATTCTGTTTATCACATGCTGACCCGACTCCTTCAAATGCGTCTGGTAAGGCCCTACCCTCATCACTGTAATATCTGCTAACTAGTCAACTTAAAAGGCCATCGATCACTTCCTTGCTCTCCCCAAGACTCAGGAGGAAATGGGCAAGTACCAGATCTCATCTCATAGCTGGGAGGTGATAGGAGATGTCCAGGCCGTCTTAGCTGTAAGTCATATGCGAGGTATTAGCCATATCCTGATGAAATTACACCAATAGGTTCCGCATGCTGTCCAGCAGAGCATGTCAGGCAAGAAGACACCGCTCTTGTGCGGTTCTATTCCCGCGTTTGAGTTATTCATGTCAAAGTGGGAGAAGCTCGCTGACAACAACCCTCATTTGGAGGAATTGATCCGACCCGGGCTGAAATGGGCGGAAAAGTACTATTCTTGCATGGATTGCACCAGTGCATATATTATTATGATGTGTAAGCGCTTTTGTCTTGCTGCCCCAGAAAATTAGGCTAATTGACACCTGTAGTCCTGAACCCCATTTTGCATATGACATGGATTCGCAAGCATTGGGGCAAAGATTTCATCGCTGCAGCCAAGAAAAAAATCCAAGAAACGGTGAGTTTATTTATACATGACTCCCTGAAACTCATCCTCACTTATCCCCTAAGATGAGCGATTACTACATGCGCAAGATGCCCACTACTGATGCGGATACAGGACCAGGGCCAATTATCCCAGAAGCATGGGGAGAGCCAAGCTATATGTCACTTCCAGCCAAATACCAGCTAGACGACATGGAAATTGGTATTGACACGTGTAATCTGGGTCAAAATAGACCAACAGT
>Ga0307510_10006155_pt1 | contig 14302 bp, 14 predicted proteins | sample 12_EM_MG_FD_207224 | JGI IMG/M metagenome (GOLD analysis project Ga0307510, IMG submission 207224) | Populus trichocarpa ectomycorrhiza microbial communities from riparian zone in the Pacific Northwest, United States - 12_EM | ecosystem: Host-associated > Plants > Roots > Unclassified | place...
GCACGCCACGCTGTCGCCGTCGATGGACATCATGGTTTCGTCGAACTTCGAACGCCTGCTGTTCGACCTGCACGGTCGCAACGGCGCAGCAATCGCCGGTCTGATGGATTCGTTCAAGCAGGGCGGCGGTTTCAGCGTCGAGCAAGAGCGCTGGACTGAAGCGCGCAAACTGTTCGACTCGCTGGCCGTAGACGATGCGCAGACTTGCGAGACCATCGCCGAAGTCTACGAGCAGACCGGCGAAGTGCTGGATCCGCACACCGCCATCGGCGTCAAAGCTGCGCGCGAATGTCGTCGCAGCCTGGACATTCCAATGGTCATCCTCGGTACCGCGCACCCGGTAAAATTCCCGGATGCGGTGGAGAAAGCCGGTGTAGGAAAAGCGCTCGAGCTACCTGCACATCTTTCTGATTTGTTTGAGCGAAACGAGCGCTGCACCGTTTTGCCAAACGAGCTGAAAGCCGTGCAAGCCTTTGTCAGCCAGCATGGCAACCGCGGCAAGCCGCTTTGAGCCATTAAAAGCTGTCACATTTTGAAGCCCGTCTCCTGACGGGCTTTTTTGTTTCTGCTGCCACACTGCTCGGGTTTTCACCCATGAAGGACGGGTGAGTCGATCACGAAGGAAGTGGCAATGCTGTTTTATAGAGGTTTGAAACCGGCACTGGGTGTATTGTTTTTGTTCGGATTGTTGGCGTTGATGCGCTGCAGCATGGCGGCGCAATTGGCGCTGCACGCTGATGCCGTGACGTCCAGAGTCCAGCCCATCGAACTGGCTCCACACGAGCGTCAATGGATTCGCGACAACCCCAAGGTGACGGTGACGTCGGTGCAGTACCCGTTGTATCTGTTTCAGGATGAGCACGGGCAGTGGAGCGGCTTGAACAACGACGTGCTCAAGCGCATAACGGCGATGACCGGGCTGCAGTTTGAGCATCAGGAGTCGTTCTCAACGGATCACATGCTCGAGCGCCTGGAGAGCGCAGCGGCCGATATCAGTACAACCTTGGCCATGAGCGAGGAGCGCAAGGCATTCCTCGATTACAGCCACGCGTTCGGTGGCGCTGGCTGGGTGTTTGTCGGCCGCGCCGACGCACCTCGGCTGGATGCTTTCGAGCAGTTGAGTAAACGGGTGCTGGTGCTGCCGGCCCGGCATGCGCTGGAGGACATGATCAGGCGTGACTTTCCTTCGATCGAGATTCGCTCGGTCAAGACCTACGCCGAAGCACGGGCACTGGTCGAAAGTGGCGATGCCTACGCCACTATCGAAAACGAAATCGGCGCACAGCTTTACCCGCTGGGTTTGCTCAAGGTCGGCGGTCTGGTCGAAGGCAAATGGGAAGCGGATAACCTGGCCGTACGCAAAGGCATGCCAGTGCTTCTGAGTATTCTCAACAAGGCCCTTGAAGCGTTTCCCGCAGCGGAACTGCGGGCGATCCGCCTGAAATGGCTGGAAGGTATTGCACCGGCGCCCGTGCCTTCAGTCTGGCAGCAAATGCTTGAATGGGGTTGCTGGGGCATGGTCGGGCTTGGCGTGTTCGGCCTGCTGTCGCTGATATGGAATCGGCGTCTGGCCGCCGTGATCAAACTGCGGCGCGCGGCGGAAAAGGATCTCGGCGATCAACTGGCATTTCAGCATGCGTTGATCGACTCCATGCCGGATCCGGTGTTTGTCCGTGATCTTCAAGGGCGACTGATCATGTGCAATCGTAGCTATGAGGAGGCCCTGTCGGTTCGATTGGATCAGGTGCTGGGGCGCTTGCTGATCGAGGTCAACGCGCTGCCCGAAGCGACGGCGCTGATGTTGCACGATGAATTCATGGTGCAGTTGCGCACGCGCAAATCGCGTTTCAGCAAACGGCGATTGCAGTTCAAGAGTGGCCCCCGTGAGGTCTATCAGTGGACGGTGCCGTTTTACAGCGCCGACGGCAAACTGCGGGGGCTTTTGGGCGGTTGGACAGACATCACTCAGCGCCGTACAGAGAGCGGGTGTCGATGTCTGCAATGAAGATGGGAAATGTCCTATAAGACGCGACTACTTTTCCGATGGGAGGCTTAGGACGGCTGCCCTAGAGTGACAACAACTGCGGTGAGAGTCCGCGATTGTCGCTCCAGAGGTCGCTTATGCGCTCGCTTAAAGTCCTGATACTTGAACCCAATCCGTTCCAGCTGATGGCATTGCATCAAATGCTCAATGCCATTGGCATCTACGACGTACTGACGGCGCCGTCGCTGGCTTCGGCGCTGTCTTCGCTGGACCATCGCGGTGCGGTCGACATCGCTATTTGCGATCCGCAACTCAAGGGCGGCGATGGCCTGGCACTGATCCATCATCTGGCGGTTCAGCATGAGGCGCGTGCGCTGATCCTGCTGGGAACGGTGGCCTCGAGCTTGCTGAACGATCTCGAACCCTTGCTGTGCGAACACCACTTGCGGCTGTTGGGGCGCCTGCAAACGCCGGTGTCGGCGGTGTTGATGCGCGGTTTGCTCGACAGTTACCTGATCGCTGCTTCGCCACCCGTGCGGGGTTGACCGGGACGGTTATTTTTCTGTCATCTTCGCCGTGCATGCTCTGACAGACCGGTGACACTCCAGAAACGGGGTAGTCGGTATGCAGAACTTTCTTCTCGGGCCGGTGGTCATTTATTGTGAACACGCCCCAGGCACACAGTTTTCGGACTATTGAGTGGAGATCGAGATGGAAAGTATCAGTCTATTGCTCGGTGAGGCTCTGAGCCCGTATCAGGTTTCGTTGTCTCCAAACGGTTCCCATGGCGAATGCCTGGTGACCTTGAAGAACAGCAGCGGCGCCATTGTGGTAGAACGCGAATTCAATCAGGCACAACTGAGCGACAAGCGCCAACTGACCGATGTCGTTGACGGTTTGCACCGCGACGTTCTGATTGCTGAAGGACGGCTGGAACCGTGTGTGATCGCGGCATTGCGCAACGCAGCACTGGACAAACGTGCGGCGTTGTAAAGATGAAATATTTTTTGTGGGAACCTTCCTGCATCCCTGTCAGTCAGACCCCATAACAGCAGGATCAAGCATTGTGCTCCGGTGCTTGTCGCTTGCTGCTACGGGTCTTTATGTAGGCCACGTTTAACCCCGAGTCGTCTCCCCACTTCTCGGGGTTTCTTTTGTCCGGCGTTTGCCTATTGCGCTGCTTGGTGCTCGAAAAATGTGCGGGCTTCTTCGAGATAATCCTCACGTCGGTCGGTGTCCAGCCAGGCGGCATAGAGCTGATTGAGATGGTCATGGGGCAGGGTGCGCAGCAGTTGGTTGATCTCGCTGATGGCCTGACGTCCCTGGGTGGTGTCGGAACACGCCACGTAGCCTGAGAGATATTTTCCCGTGCCGCGAATCGGATAAAACTCCAGCTCATCCTCGGCGATCTGCGCCTGCCTGGCCTGATAGCGGATTTCCGGCCAGTAACCCAGCACCACCTGCAACCGGCCCAGACGCTGCATCGACAGCAGATTGGTCAGCGCATCGTTACCGTAATGGGGCGTCAGTGCGCCGCTGGGGGCCTGATGCAGAATGTTGTCGATAAATTCGCCATAACTGCGCTCAGCGACCACGCCGACTTTTCTGTCGGTGGCGGTCAGCAACGCCGACAGGTCGACTTCGCCGTTCACCAGATAAGGTTCAAGGACCGAGCGATCTTGCTGGCGCACCACCAGGCCGTTGCTCACGGCGCGAATCGCCGGGATCGAATACGCCACCCACTGTGCGCGCTCTTTGTTCCACAGCAGCGCGGGGTCACAGGCAAACGGGTTTTCATGAAGCATCTGCAGACCACGGGCGCGATTGACCCGCATCAGCGTGTGTTCGTACTGCGGCATGCCGGCGATCAGCAACGGCATCAGTTGATCGATCACACCCTGGCCCTTTTTCGGGCCTTCGAAAATGGTCAGTGGCGGCAGGTCACGCAGCAACCAGATCAGCGTCGGTTTCGCCTGCGCGCCAGTCGACAGCATGAGCAAAAACAACAGGCCGAACAGCCGCCACGTCCACCAGTGATGGGCGCGGTTGGTGTGCGATGTATGCCGGTGTTTCAGCTTAAATGGCTCCGTCTTCGCGCAACTTGGCGATCTGTCTCTCGTCGTAGCCAAGGTCGTGAAGTACCTGCGCATTGTGTTCACCCAGTTGCGGTCCGACCCATTCTGAACTACCCGGTGTCTCAGAGAGTTTCGGCACAATGCCCGGCATCTTGAAGTCTTTGCCGTCAGGCAGCTTGGCGTGCAGGAACATCTCTCGGGCCAGGTACTGTGGATCGTTGAACATGTCCTCGGCACTGAAGATCCGGCTGGCCGGCACCTCGGCCTGATTGAGCAGGTCGAGCACGCTTTGCAGCGGCAGCGAATTGACCCAGCGATCAATCACGCCATACAGCTCGTCGCGGCGATTATCGCGGCCGTCATTGCTGGCCAGTGTCGGATCGTTGGCCAGATCTTCGCGGCCGATGATCAGCATGAAGCGTTTGAAGATTGCATCGCCATTGGCGCCGATTTGCACGTGTTTGCCGTCGGCGCTGGTGTGAATAGAAGAGGGTGTAATGCCCGGCATGATGTTGCCGGTGCGCTCGCGGATAAAGCCGAACACGTCGAACTCCGGCACCATGCTTTCCATCATCGCAAAAATGGCTTCATACAACGCCACATCGACAACCTGACCGGTGCCACCGTTGACTTCGCGATGACGCAGCGCCATCAGTGCGCCGATCACACCCCACAGTGCGGCAATCGAATCGCCGATGGAAATCCCGGTACGCACCGGTGGCCGGTCCTCGAAACCGGTGATGTAACGCAAACCGCCCATGGACTCGCCGACCGCGCCGAAGCCCGGTTGATCTTTCATCGGCCCGGTCTGACCGAAACCGGACAGCCGGACCATCACCAGTTTCGGGTTCAAGGCATGCAGGGTTTCCCAGCTCAGGCCAAGCTTTTCCAGTACGCCGGGGCGGAAGTTCTCGATGAGAATGTCGGCTTCACTGAGGAGTTTTTTCAGGATCGCCAGACCTTCAGGGTGTTTGAGGTTCAGCGTCAGTGATTTCTTGTTGCGCGCCTGGACGAACCACCACAGCGACGTGCCTTCGTACAGTTTTCGCCATTTGCGCAAGGGATCACCGCCGTCGGGCGATTCGATCTTGATCACTTCGGCACCGAACTCGCCGCAAATGCGCGAGGCAAAAGGCCCGGCAATCAATGTACCCAATTCAATGACTTTCAGACCCGAGAGCGGTTTGCTGGTGAACGGCATGCGAAATCCTGTAGGACAAAGGCTGAGCAGATACAGCGTTTTAACATAGCCGGCTGTCAGACGCCGCAGCTTGATCGCCATCAATTCGATGATTGCCTACCGCATCGGTTAGACTTGCCGACTTTCCTCGTATCAAGAAGCCCGTTCATGGCCCAGCCGTCCACTACCTATAAATTTGAACTGAACCTCACCGACCTCGACCGCAGTGTCTACGAGAGCGTCAAGCAGACCATCGCCCGTCACCCTTCGGAAACCGAAGAGCGCATGACCGTGCGACTGCTGGCCTACGCTCTCTGGTACAACGAGCAGTTGTCGTTCGGCCGTGGTCTGTCAGACGTGGATGAACCTGCGCTGTGGGAAAAGAGCCTGGATGATCGTGTTCTGCACTGGATCGAAGTCGGCCAGCCAGACGCCGACCGTCTGACCTGGTGCTCGCGTCGCACCGAGCGCACCAGCCTGCTGGCCTACGGCAGCCTGCGTGTCTGGGAAACCAAGGTGATCCCGGCGATCAAGAACCTGAAAAACGTCAACATCGCTGCTGTCCCGCAAGAAGTGCTGGAAACCCTGGCCAAGGACATGCCCCGCGTTATCAAGTGGGACGTGATGATCAGCGAAGGGACGATCTTCGTCACCGACGACCGTGGTCAGCACGAAGTCCAGTTGCAATGGCTGCAAGGTGAGCGCGGCTGATCCCGCGTCACCACCGGAATAATCCCACGTAATCAAGAGAAGTCTCCGTCACCCCATGCGTATCGAACCTCGTCAACTGCCTGCCACTCTGCCTTTTCTCGGTGATCTGCCGCCGCTGTTGACCCGCTTGTACGCGGCGCGGGGCGTGCAGTCCGAGGCAGAGCTGGACAAGAGCCTGGCGCGGTTGATCCCGTTCCAGCAACTCAAAGGCATAGACGCAGCGGTAGACCTGCTGGTGACGGCGCTGGAACAACGTCAGCGCATCCTCATCGTCGGCGACTTCGATGCGGACGGCGCGACGGCCAGCACTGTCGGCATGCTCGGTTTGCGCTTGCTCGGTGCGGCGCACGTCGATTATCTGGTGCCGAACCGTTTCGAGTATGGCTACGGCCTGACCCCGGAAATCGTCGAAGTTGCGCTGACCCGCGAGCCGCAATTGCTGATCACCGTCGACAACGGCATCTCCAGCGTCGAAGGCGTGGCAGCAGCCAAGCGTGCGGGTCTGAAGGTCTTGATCACCGACCACCACTTGCCCGGTGATGAGCTGCCGCAGGCCGATGCGCTGGTCAATCCGAACCAGCCCGGTTGCGAATTCCCGAGCAAGGCACTGGCCGGCGTCGGGGTGATTTTTTACGTGTTGATGGCGTTGCGCGCGCGTTTGCGCAGCCTCGGCTGGTACGAGAACAAGCCGCAGCCGAACATCGGTGAACTGCTTGATCTGGTAGCGCTGGGCAGCGTTGCCGACGTGGTGCCGCTGGATGCCAACAACCGGATTCTGGTGCATCAAGGGTTGGAACGAATTCGCGCCGGACGCGCACGGCCGGGGATCAAAGCGATCCTTGAAGTGGCCAAGCGTGACGCTGCACGCATTACTTCCACGGATCTCGGCTTCATCGTCGGCCCGCGCCTCAACGCCGCCGGGCGTCTGGATGATATGAGTCTGGGCATCGAATGCCTGCTCACCGCCGACGCCAACCTGGCCCGGGAAATGGCCGCACAACTGGACGGCATGAATCAGGATCGCAAATCTATCGAGCAGGGCATGCAGCGTGAAGCGCTGGCGCAGCTCAAGGACTTGCCGGTGGAGTCGATGCCGTTTGGCCTGTGCCTGTTCGATCCGGAATGGCACCAGGGCGTGATCGGGATTCTCGCGTCGCGGATGAAAGAGCGTTACTTCCGTCCGACCATTGCTTTTGCTGATGCCGGTGATGGTTTGCTAAAAGGTTCGGGCCGTTCGGTGCAGGGCTTCCACATTCGTGATGCCTTGAGTGTGGTGGCGGCGCAGCATCCGAACCTGATCGCCAAGTACGGCGGCCACGCAATGGCCGCCGGTCTGACCTTGCCGCAGGAGAATTTTCCGCTTTTTGCCGAGGCCTTTGACGCTGAAGTGCGTAGGCAACTTCGCGAGGAAGACCTGACCGGGCGCATGCTGTCGGACGGCACACTGGCGGTGGAAGAATTCCACCTCGAACTGGCTCGCGCCTTGCGCCATGCCGGGCCTTGGGGGCAGCACTTCCCGGAGCCGTTGTTTCATGGCGTGTTCCAGTTGGTCGAGCAGCGCGTGGTCGGTGAACGTCATCTGAAAGTGGTGCTGAAGAGTGAATGTGGCTCGGTGAAGCTGGATGGCATCGCGTTTGGTATCGACCGGGATATCTGGCCGAATCCGACGATTCAGTGGGTTGAGCTGGCTTACAAGCTTGACGTTAATGAGTTTCGGGGTAATGAGACTGTTCAGTTGATGATTGCCCACATCGAACCGCGCTGAGAATCAAAAGATCGCAGCCTGCGGCAGCTCCTACATGGGAATGCGGTTTCCTGTAGGAGCTGCCGAAGGTTCGGGCCGCGATCGGACGATCTTTTCTTGAATTTCCCGCGATCCCCCGTTGTCGACTAGGCTCTAAGCACTGCTTGATTGGCCTTGTGACGTCTTGTCGAATTTTTTGCCCGCGGGGGCGGGTGCTGTGCCTTTTTCCTGTCACTCGTCGACTATTCAAACAGAACCCTGGAGCCTGCCCACTGATTTGAGAGGTGCCCCATGAGTCTGCTGCTTGAACCCTTCACCCTGCGCCAACTGACCCTGCCCAACCGCATCGCGGTGTCACCGATGTGCCAATACTCAAGTGTCGACGGCCTCGCTAACGACTGGCATCTGGTACACCTCGGCAGTCGCGCGGTAGGTGGCGCGGGTCTGGTATTTACCGAAGCCACGGCGGTCACGGCCGACGGGCGGATCACCGCCGAAGACCTTGGCCTGTGGAACGACGAACAGGTCGAGCCGCTGCAACGCATCACCCGCTTCATCACTGCCCAAGGTGCGGTCGCCGGGATTCAACTGGCCCACGCCGGGCGCAAGGCGAGCACCCATCGGCCGTGGATCGGCAAGCATGGCAGCGTCAAACCGGAAGATGGCGGCTGGACGCCAGTCGGGCCGTCGCCGATTGCTTTCGATCCGCAGCACACGCAACCGAAACAGCTGGATGAGGGGCAGATTGCCGACGTCATTCAGGCGTTTGTCGATGCTGCCAAACGTGCTTTGACGGCTGGTTTCAGTGTGGTTGAGGTGCATGCGGCGCATGGTTATCTGCTGCATCAGTTTCTCTCGCCGCTGAGCAATCAGCGTCGTGATCAATACGGTGGTTCGTTTGAGAACCGTATTCGTCTGGTGCTGCAAGTCACTGAAGCGGTGAGAGCGGTCTGGCCTGAGGAATTGCCGGTGTTTGTCCGCGTGTCGGCGACTGACTGGGTGGAAGACGGCTGGAATCCGGACGAAACCGTGGAGCTGGCGCGACGCCTGCACACCCTTGGCGCGGATCTGATCGACGTGTCGTCGGGCGGGACAGCAGCCAACGCTGAAATTCCGGTGGGGCCGGGTTATCAGACGCGTTTCGCCGAGCGTGTGCGCAAGGAGTCAGGCATCGCCACCGGCACTGTGGGAATGATTACCGAGCCGGCGCAGGCTGAGCACATTCTGCGCACCTGTCAGGCCGACATCATCTTCCTCGCCCGCGAGCTGCTGCGTGATCCGTACTGGCCGCTGCACGCGGACGATGATCTGGGTGGGCGCAAAGCGGTGTGGCCGGCGCAGTACCAGCGTGCGACTCATCGGGATCAGCCGATTCATGAGTCTGATCTGCGCGATTGAGTTGGTAGCGGTAAAGCAAAAAGCCCCGGTCAGTGATGGCCGGGGCTTTGTTTTGTCTGATGATCTTTTGTTGAAATACTGCCGTCATCGCTGGCAAGCCAGCTCCCACAGGTCTGGCGTCGTACACAAAAATTGTGATCAACACCAAACACTGTGGGAGCTGGCTTGCCAGCGATGAGGCCCGTGCAGGCGCCTCAAATCATCAAGGGTACTTACGCTTGTCCGGCGCCGGCGGGAAGTACTGGTACAGCCAGGTCTCGCTCAACGTGCGGTCATTGGTGCGAATGAACAAGCGCAGCTCCACCGGCTCCACGCTGTCATTGGTCGGGTACCAGTCGAACAGAATCCGGTAACCCTTGATGTCATCCAGCACCAGCACGCTGAAGTCCTGCACCTTGCCGTTCGAGCAGGTCACCACCGGCTCGATCCCGGTGCCCTGCGGCAGACGATCCAGACCACCACCGGTGAAGTCCACGGCAAAGCGACGGGCCCAAACCGGCGGATAATGCTCGCCCGGTGCCCAGCCCTCAACGAAACCGCCCATGCCGGAACGGGTCGCGTGCACCCGTGCCAACGGCGTACCCACTGGCGGTAGCGCGCTCCAGTACAGCTTGTAGCCGTAGTTCAACGAATCCCCGGCAGCCACCGGTTTTTTCGGTGTCCAGAACGCCACGATGTTATCGAGGGTCTCGCCGGTGGTAGGGATTTCCAGCAGATCGATCGAGCCTTCGCCCCACGCGGTGGTCGGTTCTACCCACAGGCTCGGGCGCTTGCTGTACCAGTCGACGGTGTCCTGATAGTTGGCGAACTCATGGTCAGTCTGCACCAGCCCGAAACCCCTCGGATCCTTGTCCGCAAACGCGTTGAACTGCAGGGTCGCCGGGTTGTTCAGCGGACGGCAGATCCACTCGCCGTTGCCGCGCCACATCGCCAGACGATCCGAGTCGTGGATCTGCGGGTGGATGGTGTCGCACATGCGGCGCTCGTGGGTGCCGCAACTGAACATACTGGTCATCGGCGAGATGCCCAATTGCTCGATCGCCGTGCGCGCATTGATGTGCGCATCGACTTCCATTACCACGCGCTCGGCCTGGCAATCGATGTCGAAACGATAAGCGCCAGTGGCACTTGGCGAGTCGAGCAGGGCATACACCACAAATCGGGTGGCGTTCTTGTCCGGGGTCTCGAACCAGAACTTGGTGAAGTCAGGGAATTCTTCGCGTTTTTTCGCGTACGTGTCGATCGCCAGGCCGCGCGCCGAGAGGCCATATTGGCCAGTGGCGTCTACCGCACGGAAATAGCTGGCACCGAGGAACGACAACACATCGTGACGATCCAGCTCTGGCGCTTTGAACAGCTTGAAGCCGGCAAAACCGAGGTCACCCTTGAGCTGCTGGGTGTCGACTGACGTGTTTTCATAGTTGAACAGTGCCGGGCGGAAATGCACCTCGCGGGCAGTGCGCGTCTTGGCGTCGACGCTGTACATGCGCACCGGCTGACGGAACCCCATGCCGACATGGAAGAACTGCACGTCCAGTTGGCCCTTGTTTTCCTTCCACAGCGAATGCTCGCCGTCGTAGCGGATCGCGTTGAAGTTCTGCGGGGTCATGGTCGCCAGGGTTGGCGGCAGCACCTGTTTGGTGTCCTGATAGGCGCTGCCAGCCAGTTGCTTGGCCTGGCGCTTCAGCGCTTCGAAGTCGAAGGCCTGCGCCTCGCCATCGGCGGCGCCGCCATTGGCCGCCCACGCACGGCTGGCCAGCAGGCCAGTGGCCGAAAGACCGGTGTAAGCCGCAATGGCCATGGACGCTTTGAGCAAATTCCTGCGATGCATAAATACAACCTGTCGTGTGCAATCCCGCGCCGTTCCTGGCACGTGCTGGATCAGAAATAACGGTTCGGACAAGCCTTCGGCCAAACGCAACGGACTATTAACAGATGCCCGCTAGCTTAAACGGTTCGCTCGCAATGCAAAATTCGTTGATTCACCGCGCCAGTGTGTCAATGAAACAAGACATGTCGGTTAAATATCTGACAGGGCATTCTGATTTACACGGCATATCTGCTTTTTTCGACTAATTACTCTAAAAACCGCTTTTCAGCGCCGATTTAATTTCTATTCTATGGGCATGACCGGTGCTGACCGGTAGGGCACACGGCGCTGCTGTAAGGGGCAGGGCGATGTGGTGGTTTAGCAATTCTTTGAAGTATTGAAGGACATCGTCCATGGCAAAAATACAAGGTATCACCGACATGCTGGGCATCTTTCCCTGCCTCGGCAGCGGCCGCAAAAGGCGTCGGCTCAGCTCTGACGAAGTGAAGCTGGTTGAGCGATATCGGGAGCTTTCGGAGAACGACCGGATTGCGATGCGGTACCTGGTGGATGCGATGCGGAGTGTTTCGCGGTTTTAACGCTGGGGTGGGCACCGGGAAAGCCATTTGGCTTTTACGCTGGCCAGGTCAATCAAATTGCCTGCGTCGGCATCGTCGATGCCGAAGGCAATGGCTTTCTGAAGCTCGGCACTGTCGTTTAGTTTCAGGTAAGAGATCGCAAAGCTTTCATCACAGGGAATGACTTCCTCAATCTGAGGAAATTTGAGAACAGTTCTACTCATCTGAATTCAACTCGCTAGAGGGGACACGCTAAACCTGTGGCGAGGGAGTTTGCTCCCTCACCACAGGTTTTTTATTTGTGAGCTTTAGCTGCAAGTACCCAGAACCGGGTACGGCCGCTGGCCGTGCATCAACTCCGGCACATCCCGCCATTTGACCCACGCCTGCTGTTGCCAGTGCAGCAACGGCACGGTGACGCCTGCCCAATGCATCGAACTCACGCTGGGGTGGTTTTTCACAGAGCTTGAATGGGTTTCGCGCAGCATCGGGATGACTTCATGGCTCAGCCATTGGCGCAGGTGTCGGTTTTCCGGGACGAAGTGATGGACGAGCAGGGCGAACAGGCCGGATTCGCTGACCATCGCGCAATCGATGATTTCGCCGTCCCGACGCAGAAGGACATGGCGACGCTGGTCGGGATCGAGTTTCAGAGTAAGGCGTTCGTTCAGCGGATAGCCCATCAAGCGACCGAGATCCTGAACACAGAACCAGGTTTCGTGATCTTGCATGAAGGCGTGGAGGAAACGGTTGTGGCGGGTGAAGACGACGGGGGTGAAGAAAGCGGAGCTTTCAGAAGGAATTTGTACGTGGTTAGGCATTTTTCGACTCCAATATTGAGAATAGAGCCGCCACTCAAATGAGTGCGGTCACGCCGTTTTGATATTTACTCCGGCTCCGACACCGGGCCGCTGATTTCGCTGCCGAGAGAAAGCCTATCGGCTAGCCACCTACTACGCCAAGTCGGCTCTATCGATACCTTCTGTAGGAAAGAGGATTTATCTCTGAGGGTCGTATCTGTAGGAAATGCCTGTTTTTGCATAGGTGCCAGCGAGCCCGCCCCTAACCAGTGTTTTTTCCGTTATTTGTTTGAATCTTGCGCATCGCTGCAGATGCTCGGCCCTTGGGATCAGGGCTGGGTGCTGGACAAACACATGGTAAGTAGTACCTTTCTTGGCAACGATGATCGCGGACACCCATGCTTCGATAATCAGCGCACTGAGATTGGCGAGGCGACCTACCGGCTCAAATACCAGAAGGACTGGACTCAGGTCAGCCCACTTGCTCAGGCAGTAGCGACAAATGTCTTCCCAAAACTGGATCAGGTCGGGTTTGTAGTGCCTATGCCTGCTTCAAATATTCGTCAGCGACAACCGGTAACTGAGGTTGCCCAGGCGTTGGGACGAATTATCGGTCGGCCGGTTTTCTCGGATTTGCTTCGAAAAGCGACCACGGGAAAGTCGCTCAAGGATTTGCATTCGAAAGCAGACAAGGTTGCTGCGATTGGAGACAGTTTCAGCGTCAATGATGAAATCACCACTGATGGGCGCTGGAATGTTTTGGTTGTAGATGATTTGTTTGATAGCGGGGCGTCCATGGACGCGGCCTGCGCTGTTTTGCGTAAATATCCGAAGGTAGGGAAAATTTACGTCGCAGCGCTAACTTGGAAGTGAATTCAATGACGACTGTATTTATTGCCGGCTCTATCAACATCAAGAACCTTGATCCGAAGGTTAAAGAGCGCATCAATAATATCGTAGCGTCAGATTTTGAGGTGGTGGTGGGTGATGCTGGGGGCGCCGATACCTCCATTCAGGAGTACCTGCTGAGTCTCGAACGATCCAGAACCACGGTGTTCTGCAGCGGTTCGGCGCCGAGGAACAACCTAGGGCACTGGCCCGCCAGAACAGTCGACTCCAAGCATTCCAAAGGGTCGAGAGCTTTCTTCACCGAGAAAGACGTCGTCATGGCCGAAGCGGCTGACTACGGCTTGATGATCTGGGATGCAAAGAGCACCGGTACGCTCAGCAACGTCATTGAATTGTTGTCGAGAAAGAAGAAGTCGCTTGTTTTCGTCAACAAGGAAAAGCAATTCAAAGTAGTCGGAGACGTTAGTCAGCTCGAAGAGTTGATTGCATTCATGTCCGATCACGCCAAGCAAAAAGCCAATGAAAAAATCAAACTGTTCGACCGTATTTCCCTGTTGAAGCACGATCAGGCAGAGCTTTCTTTTTGATGATGTTTCACGGCTTGCCTGAACCCCGGCACCTTGTCGGTGCCGGGATCACAGGCTCTTAGCGACTCACCTTCCAAGCATCCCCTGCCGGCGCCTTGCCATGGTCATACGGCTTGCCAATCCACATATAAACCAGCCCCAAACCAATCACGATCGCGGTGCTCAACACCATCGCATAGTTCACATACCACGCTGCATCCGGCGTACGTGGCCAGGCCATGTTGATGATTGCGCCAACGCCGTACACCAGCGCGCCGATGTTCACCGGCCAGCCCCACGCGCCGAGGGTGAATTTGCCGCTCGGTTTCCAGCCTTTGCTGCGGGCGTACAGTGCGGCCAGCACGATCATCTGGAATGCGAGGTAGATGCCGATCGCGGCGAAGCTGACGATGGTGGCCACGGCGTCTTGCAGGAAGAAGCCGAGGGCGATGATCAGCGCGGGCAGGACGCCGGACACGAACAGTGCGGCAACCGGTACTTGGGTGGTAGGAGAAATCTTTTTCAGCAGTCGGCTGCCGATGACCATTTCATCGCGAGCGTAGGAGTACAGCAGACGGCTTGCCGCTGCTTGTAGGCTGATGACGCA
>Ga0307510_10006157_pt1 | contig 14301 bp, 8 predicted proteins | sample 12_EM_MG_FD_207224 | JGI IMG/M metagenome (GOLD analysis project Ga0307510, IMG submission 207224) | Populus trichocarpa ectomycorrhiza microbial communities from riparian zone in the Pacific Northwest, United States - 12_EM | ecosystem: Host-associated > Plants > Roots > Unclassified | place...
CCCTCGGGCAGCAACAACGGCACCTGAAGCACCAGTTCCTCGACCACAGGGCAGTCGACCTGGCCGCCCGCCGCCAGCGCCAACTCGGCCAGCGCCGCCCCAGGAACGATCACCATCCCGAACACCGCGTGGTCGGTCGTCCACGGCTGAGCGTCCTGCGAGACGCGTCCCGTGAACACCCACTCGTCACGGTCACCGACCCGTACGGCCGCCGACAGCATCGGATGCGACAGCCGACCCAGCCCGGCCCCGGCCAGATCGCCGGCACCGGACCTCAACGGCAGCCAGTACCGCGACCGTTGGAAGGCATAACTCGGCAACTCCACCGGCCGAGCACCCGAACCCGCATAGAACTCGGTCCAGTTCACTCCGACGCCCGCCACGTGCGCTTGGCTCAATGACGTCGCGAACCGGGCCGGGCCGCCCTGGCCACGCCGCAACGAGCCCATGACGCGGACGTGGTCGCCGCCGTCCATCTCCTCGACGGTCTCCGTCACGGCGGACACCAGCACCGGGTGCGGCGACATCTCCAGGAAGTGGCCGGCGCCTTCCTTCACCAACTCCTTTACGGCTTCCGCGAATCCGACCTGCCCGCGCAAGTTCGCATACCAGTAACCGCCGTCCAACACCTCCGTACCGACGAACCCGCCCTGCGCCGTCGAATAGAACGGAACGCGTCCCGCCCTCGGCTCCAGCGGCGCCAGCACCCGCAACAACTCCTCCTCCAACACACCCACCTGCACCGAATGCGAGGCGTAATCCACCGGCACCCGCCGCGCCCGCACCCCATCCCGCGCCCAGCCGGCCAGCAACTCCTCCAGCACACCCGGCTCCCCGGACACCACCACCGACTGCGGACTGTTCACCGCAGCCACCGACACCCGGCCGCCGTACTCCCCGATCTGCCCAGCCACCTCAACCGCCGACAAACCCACCGACACCATCCCACCCAGACCCGCCAGCCGCTCACCCACCAGCTTCGACCGCAACGCCACCACCCGCGCCGCGTCCTCCAACGACAGACCACCCGCCACATACGCAGCCGCGATCTCACCCTGCGAATGCCCCACCACGACATCCGGCTCAACACCACACGACCGCCACAACGCCGCCAACGCCACCATCACCGTGAACAGGACAGGCTGCACCACATCCACCCGCTCCAGCGACGGCGCACCCCTCACCCCGCGCAACACGTCCTCGACCCGCCAGTCCACGAACCGCCCCAGCGCCACATCACACGCCGCCACCTCCCCCGCGAACACCACGGAAGAATCCAGCAGTTCCACCGCCATACCCACCCACTGCGCACCCTGCCCAGGGAAAACAAACACCGTCTTCCCCGACACCACCCGCCCCACAGCCGACCCCGAACCCGGCTCGCCCACAGCCAGCCCGGACAAGCCCGCCAGCAGTCCCTCACGGTCAGTGGCGGATATCGCGGCTCGGTAGTCCAGTTGTGCTCGCGTGGTCGCCGTCGCATACGCGACATCCGGCAGGGCCAACTCCGGGCGTGCGACGAGGTGTTCGCGCAATCGGCCCGCCTGCTCCCGGAGTGCCGCCTCGTCCTTCGCCGACAGCAGCACGGGTGCGGCAGGAAGGCTGCTCTTCTCGGGCTGCTGCTCGGACTCGTAGGGGACCGCCGGAGCCTCCTCCAGGATCACGTGGGCGTTGGTGCCGGAGATCCCGAAGGACGAGACGCCCGCTCGGCGGACGCGCTCGCCGGCCGGCCACGGCTGGGGGTCGGTGAGCAGTTTGACCGCGCCGGACTTCCAATTGACGTGTGCGGACGGGGAGTCCACGTGCAGGGTGGGCGGCAGCACCTCGTGGCGCAGGGCCTGGACCATCTTGATGACTCCGGCCACGCCTGCGGCGGCCTGGGTGTGGCCGATGTTGGACTTCATGGAGCCGAGCCACAACGGCCGTTCGGCGTCCCGGTGTTGGCCGTAGGTGGCCAGCAGTGCCTCGGCCTCGATGGGGTCGCCGAGGCGGGTTCCCGTGCCGTGGGCCTCGACCGCGTCGACCTCGTCGGGGCGCAGGCCGGCGGCGGCGAGGGCCTGGCCGATGACGCGTTGCTGGGCCGAACCGTTCGGTGCGGTAAGGCCGTTGGAGGCGCCGTCCTGGTTGATCGCCGAGCCGCGCAGTACCGCGAGGACGCGGTGGCCGTGCCGTTCGGCGTCGCTCAGCCGCTCGATCGCGACGACTCCGGCGCCTTCGGCCCAGCCGGTTCCGTCGGCCGCCGCCGCGAAGGCCTTGCAGCGGCCGTCCGGTGCGAGACCGCTCTGTCGGCTGAACTCGGCGAACATTCCCGGGCTGGCCATGACGGTGGCGCCGCCGGCCAGGGCCAGTGAGCACTCGCCCGCCCGCAGGGCCAGCGCGGCCAGGTGGATCGCGACCAGGGAGGAGGAGCACGCGGTGTCGACGGTGACGGCGGGACCCTGGAGGCCGAGGGTGTAGGCGACGCGTCCGGAGGCGACGCTCGGGCTGTTGCCGGTCAGGAGGTAGCCGTCGTAGCCGTCCGCCTGTTCGTGCAGCCTCGGGCCGTAGTCCTGGGACATGGCGCCGGTGAACACGCCGACCTGGCCGCCGCGCAGGGTGGTGGGGTCGATGCTGGCGTCCTCCAGTGCCTGCCAGGACGTTTCGAGGAGGAGGCGTTGCTGGGGGTCCATGGCCGTGGCTTCGCGGGGGCTGATGCCGAAGAAGCCGGGGTCGAACTCGTCGGCGTCGTAGAGGAATCCGCCGTTCCTGGTGTACGACGTGCCGGACCGGGCGCGGGCCGGGTCGTAGAGGGCGGTCAGGTCCCAGCCGCGGTTGGCGGGGAACTCGCCGATCGCGTCACGGCCGTCCGCGACCAGTTTCCACAGGGCGTCGGGGGAGTTGGCGTCGCCGGGGTAGTGGCAGGCCATGCCGACGATCGCGAGGGGTTCGGTGCTGGCCGACGGTTCGCCGGCCGGGGCTTCGGTGGCCGTGTCTCCGGACAGTTCGGTGCGGAGGTGGCGGGCGAGCGCGTCCGGTGTCGGGTGGGCGAAGACGAGGGTGTCGGGGAGTTCGAGGCCGGTGGCGGCGGCGAGCCTGCCGCGCAGTTCGAGGGCGGCGCCCGAGTCGAGTCCGAGGTCCTTGAAGGTGCGGGTGACGTCGACGGCGTCGGGGGTCGCGTGGCCGAGGGTGATGGCGGTGGCCTTCTGGACGAGGTTCACCAAGTCCTCGGCGCGGGCGGCGGGTTCGGCGGCGGGCTGCCTGGCGGGCTGTTCGGGTGCGGCCGGTCGTGGCAGGACCGTTCCTGCCGGGGTGGCGGGGCGGTCGTCCGCGCTGTCCGGGGTGCTGAACCAGTAGCGCTCGCGCTGGAAGGCGTAGGTCGGGAGGGCGGTGCGGTGTGGGTGTGCGGTGTCCGGGGCCGGGTTCCAGTGGAGTGTGCCGCCCTGGACGTGGTACTGGCCGACCGAGGTGAGGAACTGCCGGAGGCTGCCGTGGCCTCGGCGCAGTGTCCCGGTCACGAGTGATTCGGTGACTTCCGCGTCGCGCAGGGTCTCGCCGATGCTGCCGACGAGTCCGGGGTGCGGGCTGGTCTCGACGAAGGCGCGGTGGCCGTCCGCCAGGGCGGCCCGGACGGCCGACTCGAACTCGACGGTCTGGCGGAGGTTGCGGAACCAGTAGGCGCCGGTCAGTTCGGCGGTGTCCAGCAGGCCGCCGGTGACGGTCGAGTAGAAGGCGAGGTCGGAGCGCCGGAAGCGGATCGAGCCGAGGAGCCGTAGGAGGTCGTCCTCGATGACGTCGACCTGCGGGGAGTGCGAGGCGTAGTCGATGGGGACCTCGCGGACGCGGACGCCGTCGGCGCGGCAGGCGGCGAGCAGTTCCGCGAGCGCGTCGGGGTCTCCGGAGACCACCGTGCTGTGGGGGCCGTTCACCGCGCCGACGCCGAGGAGGCCGGCGTAGCCGGTGAGCCGGCGGCGGACCACGTCGACCGGTTCGGCGACCGACACCATCCCGCCGAGTCCGGCCACCGCCTTGAGTGCCTGGCCGCGCAGCGCTACGACGGCCGCGGCGTCGGAGAGGGAGAGGGCGCCGGCGATGTGCGCGGCGGCGATCTCCCCCTGGGAGTGTCCGATGACGGCGGCCGGGGTGACGCCCTGTGCCTGCCAGAGGCGGGCGAGGGAGACCATCACGGCGAACAGCGCGGGCTGTACGACATGGCCCTGGTCCAGTGACGGGGCTCCGGGCAGTCCGCGCACGACGTCCATGACGGACCAGTCCTGGTACTCGCCCAGTGCCTGGGCGCAGTCGGTGAGGTGCTGGGCGAAGACGGGTGAGGTGTCCAGGAGTTCGCGGGCCATGTCCGGCCACTGCGATCCCTGTCCGGGGAAGACGAACACCGTGCCGCCGACCGCGCGTGCGGTGCCTTCGACCACGTTGGCAGCAGGGTCTCCCGCCTCCAGGGCCTTGAGGCCGGAGCGGAACTCGGTGTGGCCGGTGCCGAGGACGACGGCGCGCTGCTCGAAGGGCTGGCGTGTGGTGGCGAGGGACAGGCCGGTCTCGGCGGTGGGGACGCCGGGCCGTGACTCGGCGTGTGCGCGCAGCCGGCCCGCCTGGGCCCGCAGTGCGGGTGCGGTGCGGGCGGAGAGCGGCCATGCGTGTGCAGCGACGTGGTCGGTGGGGATCGCCGCCGGGGTGCTCGGCTCGGCTGCGGGCGGCTCGGCGACGACGAGGTGGCAGTTGGTGCCGCCCATGCCGAACGAGCTGACGCCCGCGACGAGTTGGCGCTTCTCGTCGGGCCAGGGGCCCTGTTCGGTGCGTACGCTCAGGCCGAGTTCGGCGAGCGGGATGGCGGGGTGGGGGGTCTGGAAGTTGAGGCTGGCCGGGACCTGGCGGCGTTCGATGCTGAGGAGGACCTTCAGCAGTCCGGCGATGCCGGACGCGCCTTCGAGGTGGCCGATGTTGGTCTTCAGGGAGCCGACGTGCAGGGGCTCGGACGCCGGTCGGCCCGTGCCGAGGGCGGCGCCGAGTGCCGCCGCTTCGATGGGGTCGCCGACCTTGGTGCCGGTGCCGTGCAGTTCGACGTACTGGATGTCGTCGGGGCGGACTCCGGCCGCCTGGACGGCGAGTCGTATGACGTCGCGCTGGGCCTGCTCGCTGGGCACGGTGAGGCCGTCGGTGAGGCCGTCGTTGTTGACGGCGCTGCCCAGGACGAGGCCGTAGACCCGGTCGCCGTCGGCGCGGGCCCGGTCGGCTGCCTTGAGTACGACGACGGCGCCGCCCTCGCCCCGGACGAATCCGTTGGCGCGGGCGTCGAAGGTGTAGCAACGCCCGTCCGGGGAGAGGGCGTTGAACTGTTCCGTCATGGCGGTGGTGCCCGGGTCCAGCATGAGGTTGACGCCGCCCGCGAGGGCCAGGTCGGTCTCGCCTCGGCGGATGCTCTCGGCGGCCAGGTGGACGGAGACGAGCGAGGAGGACTGCGCGGAGTCCACGGTGAGGCTCGGTCCGCGCAGGCCCAGGGTGTAGGAGACGCGGTTGGCGATGATGCCGCGGTTGAGGCCGGTCAGTGTGTAGCGGGAGATGTCTCCCTGGCTGCGGGCCATCAGGGTGGCGTAGTCGCCTGCGATGCTGGCGGCGAAAACGCCCGCGCGGCTGCCGGCGAGGTCGGCGGGGACGATGCCCGCGTCCTCCAGTGCCTCCCAGCACAGCTCCAGCATGAGGCGCTGCTGCGGGTCCATCGCGGCGGCCTCGTTGGGTGAGACTCCGAAGAACGCGGCGTCGAACCCGTCGATGTCGTCGATGAATCCGCCCGGCCAGTCGGTGCCGTCCGGACCCGCTGTCCGGTTCCTGTCGGACGCCTTCCCGATGGCGTGTCGGCCGTCGAGGAGGAGCTCCCAGAGTTCCTCCGGGGTGGAGGCTCCCGGGAGCCGGCAGGAGATGCCGACGACGGCGATTTCCGGTCCGCTGCCGGTGAGGGATTCAGTCATCACTATCTCCACAGAGGTCCGACGAGGCCATGTCTGACAAGGGGCGCCGTCCCGCCCGGACGGCGGGGGGCCTGCGGTTGTCCGGTGTGTGCGATCGCACGGCGGAGGGTGGGCCGTCTCCCGGGGGATGTTCTGCGGGAGTGTGTGCCGTGGGACGGGCGGGCGGTGTCGGACCCGGCGTGGTGCCGGGGCGGGAGCCGGGATCGGTTCGGAGGTGCGGCCGGCCGGGCCGCCCGGTGGGCCGGCCGCCGCGTGCGGCTCGTCGGATGCGGCGCCCGAAGGGGGCGGGCGCCGCGCCCGGCAGGTCAGTTGAGGGTCACGGGCAGGTTCTCGTAGCCGCGGATGGTCAGGCGGTCGCGGCGGGTCGGCTCGCCGGCCGGCGCGATGTTCGGGAAGCGTTCGAGCAGTTCGGTGAAGGCGACGGTGCCCTCAAGGCGGGCGAGGGGGGCGCCGAGGCAGTGGTGGATGCCCGCGCCCATCGACACCGGCTGGATGGCGGTGCGGGTCGGGTCGAAGCGGTCGGGGTCGGTGTAGCGCTTGGGGTCGCGGTTGCCGGCGCCGAGAGCGAGGAGGGCCCACTCGCCCATCGGGATCCGGGTGCCGGCGATCTCGGCGTCCTCGCGGGCGACGCGGGCGATGAGCTGGACGGGCGAGTCGAAGCGCAGGACCTCTTCGACGAAGTTGTCGGCCTCGATCTCCTTGGCGTGCAGCCCGGCGGCGACCTCCGGGTGCTGGAACAGGAGGTTGAGTCCGTTGCCGAAGATGTGTGTCGTCGTCTCGATGCCGGCGGCCAGCACCACACCGAGGTTGCAGACGAGTTCCTCGGCGGTCAGCGGCGCGTTCTCCTGGTCGGTGATCTGTACGACGGCGCTGACGAGGTCGTCGCCGGGTTCGACGCGGCGCTTGGCGACCAGGTCCTGGAAGTACTTCTCGAACTCCGCGTAGGCCGTGTCGGCGATGGCGGTGTCCTCTTCGGTCGGGGTCACCTCGAACACCAGGGTCCAGTCGTTGGCCAGCTGCTTGAACCGCGGCCAGTCCTCCTTGGGCATGCCGAAGAGTTCACCGACCACGCCGACGGACAGGTTGAAGGCGAAGCGGTCCATGAAGTCGACGGAGGAGCCGTCCGAGGTGGCGTCGGCCATCTCGTCGAGGAGGTCCCTGGCTATGGTCCGGACCATGGGTTCGAGGGCGGCGACCCGGCGGGCGCTGAAGGCGCGGGCCATCACGTCGCGCATGCGGGTGTGGTCGGGCGGGTTGGTGTCCAGGATGCTGTTGGTGAGGGCGATCACCGAGGGGTGCAGTTTCCATTCGGCGGCGGTGAACAGCCGGTTGTAGCGGTCGTCCCAGGGGCCGAACTCGCCTGCGCGGAGCGTCTGGTTGATCGCGTCGTAGCCGGGCACCATCCACAGCTGGTCGCCGAGCGGGGCGACTGGACCCAGGCCGTGCGCGGCGGCGTAGTGGGGATAGGGGTTGTCGCGGCCCTCGGGGGTGAGCAGTTCCCCCAGAATCTCGTTAGCGTCCATGCGATGACTCCTCAAGTTGCCTGATTCACGGTGATGGTGGGGCCGCGGGCAGTGGTACGGCGGAGCACCGGGGCGGACCGGGCGGGGCCGGCCTCAGGCCCCGGTCACTGGGCGGCGAAGCGTTCTTGGAATTCGGCCATGACCTTGCCGTAGATCTCGATGTCGGCCGCGGTGTACCGGGCCAGGGTGTCCTCGATCTCCTGGACCCCGTAGCGCTCCTCCATGGCCTGCAACGCGTCACGGACGTAGCGCACGTGCCACCGCTCGTCGAGCATGATCTTCTCGATGGTGGCCCGGACCGGGGCCGGCACGTTCTCCTGGCGCAGATGCTGGTTGTAGTGGCCGATCGTGCGCTTCTCGAAGACCAGCGTGATCGCCATGACCTCCATCAGACTGGCGGGCACCCCCACCGCGTCCATGTACCGGTCCTGATACGCGTCCCGCATCGGGATCGCCCGCTGGTCCAGCTTGTCGATGCAGTCCGTCCAGTAGAACGCGTGCGCCGACTCGTCCGCGAAATGATGCGTCACGTCCTTCTGCAACGGACCACGGATCGTCCGCGCCACCCGCCCGAAGAACATCGCCCCGCTCATCTCCGAGTTCCGGTAGAAACTCGCCACCCACAACTCGTTCTCCGACAACTCCACACCACTCACGACAACCTCCCCCAACGAGTCCGCACGGGTTCCGCTACGACAGCGGCCATGTGGCGACCACCTCCGCGGCGAGCGCGGGCAGATCGGGCCAGGACCGGGGGTCCTCGCCGTGCGTGCCCTGGATCGCGGACAGCCAGCGCTCAAGGCCGAAGGCGACACACGCCGAATGCGCGTCCTGCCCCGCCCTGGTGATGCCGAACGCCTCGCCGAAGTGCTCGTGGTGCAGGTTCACCGACGCGATGGCCAGATCCCCGTACGTCGCCTCGCGCTTGACGGGGCTCAGCTTCTGCAGCAGGAAGGCCGGGTTCTGCTCCGGCTCGAAGAACGGGTCGGTCGCGTGCTCCCACTCGACGTCCAGGCCGGCCAGTTCGAACAGCCGGGTCACCGCCTCGGTGGTCCGCCGCGCGAACTGCGCCGTCTCCTCGGCGGTGCCGAGGCAGACGATCTCCCGCATGGCGAACGACCACTGGCGGCGCAGCGGCACATAGGCCTTCTCGCGCCGGTAGCAGGTGTTCACCGTGGTCAGGTACAGCGGCTCGGCGAGGGCCTCGCCCTCGTGCGCCGGGTAGAGGTGGTAGCACGCGGCCGGGGTGAGGATCTCGGTGGCCGCCCCCAGGAAGGGGCCGGGGTCCTGGTCCGGGTCCTTGGCGAAGTCACCGAGCGCGGTGGGGTCGAGCCCGACCGCGAAGGTGGCCTGGTGCGGGAACGACCGCAGATAGCCGGTCCTGCGCAGCACGTCCGCCGGAAGCGTGGACGGATGACGCTCGGCCCCGGCCCCCCAGACACCCGCCAACTGTACGAAGGCCGCGTCCGCGTCCTGGGCCAGCCGCAGCAGTTCGCCGGAGAGCGAGACCTGTCCGGAGTCGTGCCAGCGCATCACGACCGCACCCCGAAACGGGTGGCGAGCGTGTCGATGTCACGGAAGTCGGTCGGACGCAGGTCCTCGACGTCGATGGGCGTACCCCGGAGGCGCTCCATCAGCAGCAGGAGCTCAGGTATGTGGACGGACCTCAGGGTCCGGTCGGCGAAGATCGGGCTGTGGTCGGTGACCTCGACCCCTGACTTCTCGCTGACCCACGCGCGCAGTTCGGCGCGGAAATCCGGTTCAGAAAGCATCGACGGGCTCCTCGGGAAGGATCTTCTCGCTGGCGAGGAAGCCCAGGCACTTGGCGGTGACGGTACGGCGGTGCTCCCGCTGTGCCGGCGACTGCCACGCGGTCTCGGCTGCTTCCCAGGGGTCGGTCAGGCCGGCGTCCGCGTAGACGTCGGGGTTGTAGTACTCCCGCCAGCTGCTGGTGATGAACGCCGCGAGGTACCCGCGCACGTCGTCGACCGTCTGCGCGTCCCACTGCTGCGTCCGCCACAGCTCGGTGACCAGCTGGCGCCCGAAGATCAGGTGCCTGGCCTCCTCGACGTGGTGGTTGCGGTTGATGTACCTGGCCACCCGGTGCAGCCGCTCGTCGCGGGCCTGGAGCCAGTTGTAGTGGTCCACGATCTCCTCGAAGATCATGGTCTTGGCGAAGAACAGGAAGTCGCCGACGTCGCGCGGCACTTCCTCCTCGTTGACGGAGAACTGACGGCTGCGGTACACGCGGGCATACCGGGTGCAGAACCCGCCGAAGAAGATGCTGTGCTTGTTCTCCTCGTCGAGGAAGTGGTGCAGGTAGTCCGCGACCTGGATCATTTCCTTGCGGTAGAGCCGCTCGGCGAGGCCGGCCATCAGGGACTTCTCGCCGTGGATGTTGAGGCTGTAGAAGTTCACCGCCTCGTAGAACGCCAGCCGCTTGCGGGCCGCCTCGGGCATCGCGTCCCACTCCGGGGTGCCCGCCAGGCTGAGGAGTTCGGGGGAGGAGAACCAGTCCACGTCGGGGTCGACGGTCTCCGGCCAGTCCAGGGCGGTGTAGGGGTTCTGGTACGAGTGCTGGGACACCTCGCTCAGCCGCTTGGCGACCGCCGCCACGGAATCCGCGAGGCTCATGACCCGACTCCCGCGCGCCCATGCAGCCAATCACCCATGTCGCCTCCTGAGACGGAAATAGCAGCAGCGTCGCGGATTTGTTTCCTGTTAAACGTCAGGTGCGACCTGAACGAATCGATATCGAGAGGTTCCAACATCGAGCTCCCGTCTTCATTCCAGGTCTGCCGCCTGGGTCCGCGAATTGTCGGGCCGGAATCATCGACAGGGGCGATCGTAGGCCGGGGGACTCAGGCAAATCCCTAGTCACTATCGCGACCGTCTCGTGCAGGATGGGGCGCATGTCGATACTTGGGTGGCTGAGCGAGCCGTCTCCCGGCCACGGCGTGTGGTTCGCCGGGGAGCGGGGCGGCTGGGAGCGGGTGGAGTACGCGGAGCTTGCCGAGGACGCCCGCGCGGTCGCGGCCGACCTGGCCGCTCGGGGCGTGGGCCGAGGAGATGTCGTGGCGATCGCCCTGCCGGGCAGCCGCGACGGACTGGCCGCGCTGTTCGGGGCCTGGGCGGCGGGCTGCTGCACGACGATGCTCCCGGTCCCGGGGTACGGGGCGGGCGAGGAGTACACCACGCACACCGCCGCGATCCTCGAACAGGCCCGCCCGGCGATGACGTTCGCCGACGCCGAGTCGGCACCGCTGCTGGCGGGCGTGACAGAGGTCAGCGAGGTACGGCGCGACGCGGCCGGCGCGGGACCCCTGCGGGAACCTGGCCCGGTCGCGGTACTGCAGTTCACCTCGGGGACCACCCGCAGCCCGCGGGCCATCCAGGTCACCTGGGACAACATGGTCGCCAACTTCGCCGTCCTCTACCGCTGGATGGAGTGGAAGGACGGCGACGGAATGGCTTCCTGGCTGCCGTTCAACCACGACATGGGCCTGCTGGCCTGCGTGATGACGGCCGCCCGGCAGGGCGACCTGTGGCTCATGCGGCCCGACCAGTTCATCCGCTGGCCCGAGCGCTGGCTGTCGAGCCTGGGCCCCGGCCGGGCCGCGCACGCCGGAGCGCCGTCGTTCGGCTTCGGCTACGTCGCCCGCCGCCTCCGCCCCGAGCAGTGGGCCGAACTCGACCTGTCCGGCTGGCGGACGGCGATCGTCGGCGGCGAGGTGCCCGACCCCGGTGCGCTGCGCGCCTTCGCGGCGGCGGCGGCCCCCTCCGGGTTCGACCCCTCGGTCATCCACCCCGCCTACGGACTGGCGGAGAACACCTCCGCGGTCACCGCCGGCGCGGTCGGCCGCCCCGGCCGGGTCGTACGGCCGGACTGGGAGAACATGCGGTTCGGCGAGCCGGTCCGGATCCTGGAGACCGGCCGGCTGCTGCCGCCGCCCGGCGACCTGGGCCCCGACGCCGCCGACGGCGCCGGCTGGCTGGCCGGACAGGGCTGGCCGATCCCGGTCGACGAGGTCGAGGTCGAGATCGCCGGCGCCGAAGGGGAACCGCTGCCCGAGGGCTCGCTCGGCGAGATCGTGATCACCGGCCGGTCCGTCGCCGAGGGCTATGTCGGCGACGAGCCCTTCGGCGGGCTGCTGCGCACCGGCGACGCCGGCTTCGTGCACGACGGCGACCTCTACGTCCTCGGCCGGATGGGCGACAGCCTCAAGGTCCGGGCGCGGACCGTGTACATGGAGGACCTGGAGCTGAAGGCCCGCGAGGCCGCAGGACTCAACCGGCTGGCCGTGGTCAGCATGAGCGACGGCGGCCGGCCCGGCATCGCCGTCTTCGCCGAGGCCGAGCCGGGCCCCTGGGCCGACAAGGTCACCCAGGCCCTGCGCACCGAACTCGGCCCCGACCCCGAGATCGCCGTCATCTCCGGCGAGCGCGGCCTGATCCGCCGCACGTCGAGCGGCAAGCCCCAGCGGCGCGCGATGTGGCAGCTGTGGTCGGCCGGGATGCTCCCCGGCACCCGGCTCCTGTGACACCACCGGGCCCGGCGCACGACGGCCGGCCCGGCGGCGAAAAACGGAATGCGTCTTTCGGCGCGGCACGTTCCCGAAAGTGACTAGGGATTTGCCTGAACCGCCGGACCTATGCTCATTCCATCGATGATTCCGCCCACATGATTCGCGGAGCCAGACAACGGCCCGGCGCGAAGACGGGAGCTCGGTGTTGGAATCCCTCTACATCGATTCGTTCAAGTACGCGCTAGGCGAACGCAAAAGCCACGTCAATGAATCCGCGGCGGCCGGCAGGCTTTTCTCCTCCGCCGAGGACATGAAAGCCGCGGGATTTCGCTGGCACTACATGTGCGAGCCCGGAACCTCGGCCTACGACCTGGCCTGCGCCGCCGTCCGCCCCATAGCGGACCGGGCGGCCGGCGCCGACGCCATCGTGTACGCCACCTGCCTGCCACTCAACGGCAACCTGGGCAGCGACGAGGAATGGCGCACCAGCCGGGACGTCAAGCACCTGATGGACTTCCCGGTGAGCCGGCTCCAGGCCGACTTCAAGCTGGACGGCGCGATCGCCATCGGCCTCAACCAGCAGGCCTGCACCTCGATGCTCGGTTCGCTGCGCATCGCGGGCGCCCTGCTCGGCAGCGAGCCCTCCTGGGAGCGCGTGCTGTGCGTGAGCGCCGACCGGTTCCCCGAGAACGCGGTCTACGAGCAGGCGTACAACGTGATCTCCGACGGGGCCGCCGCCTGCGTCGTCAGCAGGGAACCGAGCGAGGGCGCGTTCCGGCTCGTCGCCAGCCACCAGATCACCAACGGCGGTCTGGGCATGGCCAGCGACGACGAGACCGTGGGCAGCTACTTCAGCTATATGCACCGGCTGATCGCCCAGACCCTCCAACGGGCCGAGCTCAAGGCCGCCGACCTGGACTGGGTGGTCACCCAGAACACCAACGACGTGGCCTGGACGGTCCTCGCCCACCTCTTCAAGATCGACACCGAGAAGGTGGTCAGCGTCACGCTGCCCGACGCCGGGCATGTGATCTCCGCCGACAACGTGCTCAACCTCGCGGCGCTCGTCGAATCAGGACGCGTCAAGTCCGGCGACAAGCTGCTGCTGACCATGGCCGGCTTCGGCCTCAACTGGCAGGCCACCATCCTGGAGGCGGTGTGAACCAGTCATGACCGTTCTCGTCACAGGAGCCAAGGGCTACGTCGGCGGCCTGACCGTCAAAGCACTGCGTGAGCACGGCGGTTACGGCGATGTGCTCGCCTACGGCCGCGCCGAGGCCGACCTCACCGTCCCCGGCGCCCTCGACACGGTCCCGACCGCCGGCATCACCCACATCGTGCACGCCGCCGCCGTGACCAAGTTCGCCGTCGACAGGGCCACCGCGCAGGCGGTCAACATCGACGGCACCGCACAGGTCGTGGAACTGGCCAAACGCTGCCCCGACCTGGAACGCGTCGTCCTCCTCTCGACCCTGTACACCGCGGGCCTCGCGACCGGCGACATCGCCGAGGAACCCGCCGGCGCCGTCGAGGAACCCCGCACCGACGCCGACGACCCGCCGGGCGTAGTCCGCTTCGCCAACTACTACGAGTGGTCCAAGCACACGGCCGAGCGCCTCGTCCTCGACAGTGGGCTGCCCGCCACCATCGCCCGGGTGCCCACGATCATCGCCGACGACGACACCGGGCACGTCAGCCAGTACAACGCCGTGCACAACACGCTCAAACTGCTCTACTACGGCCTGCTTTCGCTGATGCCCGGCCTCCCCGACGTCCCGGTCTCCCTGGGCACCGGCGACTTCACCGTCAACGCGACCATGGCCCTGCTCGCCGCCGAACCCGGCATCTACCACGTCTGCCCCGACCTGGACCAGACCCCGCGGCTCGGCCGGATCGTCGACCTCATGTTCACGGCCTTCGAGCAGGACACCAGCTTCCTCAGGCGCCAGATCCTGCGCCCGCTGCTGGTCGACGAGGCCGCCTTCGCCAACCTGATCAACGGTCTGCGCACCCTCCCGCACGGCCCGGTGCTCGACGCGCTGGAGTCCGTGTCGCCGTTCTCCGCACAGCTCTTCCGCCCCAAGGTCTTCGGCAACGCGCGCCTCCACAAGGCCTGGCCCGGCTATCGCGCGCCGGACCCCGACACGCTGGTCTCGCAGACCGCCGAGTACCTGGTGCGGACTCGTTGGGGGAGGTTGTCGTGAGTGGTGTGGAGTTGTCGGAGAACGAGTTGTGGGTGGCGAGTTTCTACCGGAACTCGGAGATGAGCGGGGCGATGTTCTTCGGGCGGGTGGC
>Ga0307510_10006158_pt1 | contig 14300 bp, 7 predicted proteins | sample 12_EM_MG_FD_207224 | JGI IMG/M metagenome (GOLD analysis project Ga0307510, IMG submission 207224) | Populus trichocarpa ectomycorrhiza microbial communities from riparian zone in the Pacific Northwest, United States - 12_EM | ecosystem: Host-associated > Plants > Roots > Unclassified | place...
AATGCTGGCGGTGGTGCGCAGTTCGGTATCGATAAAGGCGTATATGTTCCTGCCCGTTCGTTCCTGGTGGGTGTGAATGTTGGATTTTAATTTTAATAAGTCAAATCAATTGTTAGTTATATGAAACCAAAGAATCTTGTTTACATAGCAGCGATTGCCCTGGGCACCCAGATGCTGGGGGCTTGTAAAAAAGAGCTGAACGTAAATCCTCAAAATCGTATCCCTCTTAATCAGTATTATAAAACGCCATCCGATGCTTTCGCAGCCCTGGTAGCCGTCTACGACCGTTTTGGCTTTCAAACCGGGGGGCTCTATGACAAGCTTGCTATCATGGATGTTGCCGGCGGTGACCATGTTGCCGGTGGTGGCAGCGCAGGGGATATCAACGACCTGCAGGTGATGCAGAATTTTAGTCTGAGCTCTACCTCGGGTCCGGAAGGTTATCTCTGGAACAGAGGGTATGTCGGGATTTATCGCGCCAATGTCCTGCTTTCCCAGATCGACAACTGTGGCCTGGATGCTGCCACCAAGACCAGGTATATCGCTGAGATCAAGGCAATGCGTGGAGCCTTCTATTTTGACCTGGTCAATTTCTTTAAGAATGTTCCCCTGATCACCGGTGTCGTACCTGTCGACAGTCTTTACAGTGTCGTACAGGCTCCACCTGCTGCTGTCTGGGCCTATGCGGAAAAAGACCTCAATGACGCTATCCCGAATTTACCCCAGACTATACCTGTTGCCACAGAGGGCGGCCGGATGACACAAGGCGGTGCAAAGGCGATGCTAGGCAAGATGTTATTATATGAGAAGAAATGGCAGGCGGCTGCCGACATGCTGAAGGACGTTAATGGCCCGAATCCGGGTGTATCACCTTCGGTCTATGGCTATTCTCTAATGACTAATTTTGCCGATCTGTGGAAATCAAAAAATAAGTTCAATTCTGAATCGGTAGTGGAATACGCACATAGTGCGCTGTCCAACGGAGGCTGGAGCGATGCCGGCGCCAGCGAAGGGAACCTGATCTGTATCATTACCGGTCCGCGTGGCTACTCCCAACTGCAACCAACGGCGCCCGACTATTTCTCCGGTTATAGCTTCCTGATGTTCACCAAGGCGTTTGGCGCGACCATGCATGGAGACCCCCGGTTTTCTGCGACAATTGCGAACCTTGACAGTCTTCAGACAGCCGGTGCTGCCACCTACAACGCCTCACAGGCCTGGAATAACACGGGACTTTACCTGAATAAATACATGGGAAGGGTATCCGATAAGGCAGCCAACACACCTGAGCTGAATTTTGGTCAGGACGAATACGAGATCCGTTTGGCCGATACCTACCTGATGGAGGCCGAAGCGCTGATGAATGCAGGTGCAGACATCAGTACCGGCAGCAGGGCCTATCAGCTGCTCAATGCGGTGAGAAACCGCGTACAGCTGGCTCCTGTAGCTGTGACACAGGCTAGTATCGAGTATGAAAGAAGAATGGAGCTGGCAGGCGAAGGACTTCTCTTCCCTGACCTCGTACGCTGGGGTAAGGCAGCCACGGTGCTGGCCTCCAGAGGTTTCATTGCCGGAAGGAACGAGATCTTCCCTATTCCATTTTCCGAGCTTAATAATACCAAGCTCAACCAAAGTAAGGAATGGGGCGGTACACAATAAAACTCTAGCTTTTGTAGATCAGAAGGCGGCTTACTCCTCCGCTTTCTGGTCTACATTTTTTTTATAGCCATGAAGTACCTTAAAATTATCCTGGTCATTAGCTTGCTTGCTGTGGTAACTGTCTTTTTTTCACAATGTCTTCAAAATAATTCCTCTGGCGACCCGCGAGGTGACGAATACGCCGGCTCAAAGGTATGCGCTGATTGCCACCGGAACATCTCCGACTCCTATGCACATAGCAACCATTTCAGGACATCTGCGCAAGCAGGTAATGACTATCTTAGAAAACTGATCACACCATCCAACAACCAGTTCTATTTTACCGACTCCAGTTATATCCGGATCGAAGAAAAGGAAACTGCCTTTTTTCAATCCTATTTTATAGATGGCAAAAAAAACGCCTCGGAGCAGTTCGATATAACTTTCGGCTCGGCGGAAAAAGCGCAGACCTATGCCTGGTGGAAGGGAAACCAATTATTCCAGCTTCCGTTGACCTGGCTGGCAAACTCGAATACCTGGACTAATAGCCCGGGTTTTTCCGCCAGACATGCACATTATGGCCGGACGATCACCAGCCGCTGTTTCGAATGTCATGCCTCTTATGTGAGCAGGGAGCTTGTTCAGTCAGGGGCAATGTCTGTCACCGAAAACCTCGACAGGAGCTCCATCGTTTATGGAATAGACTGCGAACGCTGCCATGGACCTGCTGCCAGTCATGCAAAATTTCAGCAGGAAAATCCCACTGTTAAAACCAGCAGGTATATTACGCCCATAGGATCTCTGACCCGCCAGCAACAACTGGATATCTGTGCGACCTGTCATTCGGGGAATGACCAGTCAACGCAGCGATCCCTTTTTTCCTTTGTACCGGGTGATACCCTTTCGCATTTTTTATTCCCCGAATTTGCATCTGATAACCATGAACCTGACGTACATGGCAAACAATTACAGCTTCTGAAGTCAAGTCTCTGCTTTCAAAGATCTGATATGACCTGCACTTCCTGTCATAATACTCATGAGCCGGAAAAAGATAAGGTCACTGCCTTTATTTCAAAATGCATGGACTGTCATCAGAATTCCACACACGCAGTAAATAGCTTAAAGGAAAGCGAGCAAAAGAAACGGGACTTTAATCTGGTAAGTTTAAGCTGTATTGACTGCCATATGCCATTACAAACATCAAAAACCATATACTTTAATAGTGGTGCGGAGTCAAAAAATATTCCGTACTTTATAAGAACGCATAAAATAGCTATATATAAATAGCATAACTTCATTTGCTTACATGAGGAGACGATTGCTGACCATATTATTAACACTAGTTGTTACAACCCATGTTCTGTCTCAGAACAGCATCCTGATCCCGGAGATCATCAACTATTCGAAAACGACGTATGAATCCGGTAATCAGAACAGGGCCATCGGGCAGGATAAAAGAGGACTGCTTTATTTTGCCAATGACGACGGTCTGTTGGTTTTTGATGGCACATACTGGAAAACCTATCCTTTGCCGAATGGCAGCATCGTCCGGTCGCTGGCGGTTGTGGACGATAGGGTCTATGTTGGCGGTCAGCAGGAGATAGGGTATTTTTTCTTTGATTGTAAAGGAGTTCTGTCGTACCGGTCCCTGAAAAACCTGATCCCGCCGGGCGAAACGGAGTTCAGTGACGTATGGCATGTTGTACAATTCCAAAACGACATTTTCTTCCGGTCGAACAAGCGTATTTTTAGATATCACGATGGTAAGATCACTGCCTTTAAGAGTATCAACTGGGGATTTTTGGGAGTCGACAAGGGATTGCTCATAGCTCAGGAATACGATAAAGGTCTGATGCTGTTCAAAGACGGCGGATGGAAACCTTTCAATACCCAATACGATTTTTCAAAGGATAAGGTTTCAATCCGGTCCGTCAGTGGCTTCGGGACTCATAAAACATTTGTAACGACGTTGAAATCGGGAATCTATATTATTGATGGTAGCAATGTGACCAAATTTGAAACTCCTTCAATCAATGCCATCACCTCCGAGATCGTACACTCTGCCTGTACGATCGATACGACACAGATCGTCATTGCAACCCGGCTGGGGGGATATTATGTCATCAATACCAGCGGAGAGATCCTTCAGCATGTAACCAAGGAGGAAGGTCTTCAATCCAATACGGTCAATGTCGTCTTTTCAGATAAGGAAAAGAACATCTGGCTGGGTCTGAATAATGGAATAGACCTTGTCATCTACAATAGCGCCATCAATCATATCAATCCCAGCCACGACAACAAAAGCCCGGGTTATTCAGCCGCCATCTACGACAACCGGCTTTATATCGGGACTGGCATCGGACTATATAGTATACCTGTAGAGTCAAGCAACGACCTCAACGGGCTCCAGGGGAATTTTAACCCTGTGAATAATGGCAATGGCCTTGTATGGGGACTATCTGTGGTAAACAACCAACTCCTGGCAGGCCGCAACGATGGAGCATATGTCGTTAGTAATAATACCTGTACCACACTCGATTCTTCCACAGGCTTTTGGTTCTTTCAGCCGCTGACTGCCCAACAACCCTGTCCAAGAGTCATCGCCGGAACCTACAACGGGATCAACGTATATAATTACAGCGGGGGGAAGTTCGTAAATCCAAAATCCCATACTTCTTTCGAATCGGCAAAATATACGGTTGTCCAGGGCAACGATATCTGGGTAGCACACCCCTATCAGGGTCTATATAAGATCAGCTTCAATGACACTGGCGGGCCCGTCAGCAAGCCTTATGTTGATGTACATCATATCCTGTCTTCAGGCCATAACTATCTTTTTAAGATCCGTGACAGGATCGTGCTGGTAACAAGGAACGGGACCTTTGAATATGATAGGTCTGCCGGCGACTTTAAAGAATCTGCTTTCCTGAAGAAATTATTTGGCTCTGCCTTTGTCTCTTATTTAAGAGAAGACATCCAGGGCAATATCTGGTTTGTTGAAAACCGGAAACCGGGTGTTGTAGACATGTCTTCACCCGACAATCCTACCAAGATCTATTTTTCTGAACTCAACAATCGCATCCTGGGTAACGACGAAGAATTTATCTACCCCATCAATAAGAATAATGTCCTGCTCTCGAGCGAAACGGGCTTCTATCACCTCAACTATGAGAAGTATAAGGCGGCCAATCATGGTCTCAGCGTGCTGCTGCGTTCTGTGACCGCGTTTCATAAAAGGGACAGTACGCTTTTCGGCGGTTATCTCTTTGAAAAGGATTCTACGTGGGCGGGGGATCTTTTCACCTTTACCGACAATGTCAGTTATAAATGGAACTCCATACATTTTGAATTCTCTTCCCCTTATTTTGGCGGGACGGTAGAATACGATTGCCGTTTGAAAGGTTACGAAAAGGAATGGTCCCCATGGTCAAAAAAGACAGAAAGATCCTATACCAACCTGCCGGCTGGCAATTATACATTTGAGGTAAGGGCAAGGAATAATAGCGGCCGTTTGTCTTCCGTAAGCCGGTTCGCATTCACCATCTCGCCACCCTGGTACAATACTTTTGTCGCGTGGTTCCTATACATTGTCCTGGCTATTGCATGTATTTATTTCTTTTATAAGCGGCAACAACGGAAATACATCATTCAGCATACCAACCGGCTAAAAAAGCAGCGGGAAAAGTTTGAAGAAGAGCAGCGGCGTCTTCAGTACCTCCATCAACTGGAGATCGAAAAGAATGAAAATGAGATTATCCGGTTAAAGAATGTAAAGCTACAGACGGAAGTCGAGCATAGCAATGCCGTGCTGGCTTCCAACACAATGAACCTGTTGCAGAAACGGGAGCTGCTGAATAAGATAAAGGACGAGATCCTGGCCGTACAGGAAGAGACTGAGCCGGAGAAGAGAACAAAAAATATCCGGCGGATCATCAAGATCATCAATGAGCAATTGGAGATGAATGACGATTGGGAGCGATTCTCGCTTTACTTTGACAAATCCAACAATGATTTTCTAAAGATATTAAAAGAGAACTACCCCTTACTTACACCTGCGGATCTCAAGCTCTGTGCTTATCTTCGACTCAATCTTTCTACAAAAGCGATAGCTGATCTGCTGAATCTTTCTATCCGGGGTGTGGAAAGCAGCAGATACCGGTTGCGCAAAAAACTAATGATCTCAAATGAAGTTTCTTTAACCGACTTCCTGGGGTCAGTAGGAAATGGCACGACATCCAATAACCATCAGCCTAACATACACCTATAAATTTATTCACCTTTATTAAACTCGTCGCCTTGAAGAACTGTTTGTCTTTTTTAGCTATTGTTTTATTTTCTACGCTGTCCTTCGGGCAAAATTCAATGCCTGTTGCCCGGAGCTTGCCTCCGGCAAAGACAGCGCTTGCCAACTCAGGTTTTCTACGCGCCAAAGGAAAGGTAATTGTCGATGGTACGGGTAAGACGTTTGTCCTGCGGGGAATGGGCCTGGGTGGCTGGATGTTGCAGGAAAGCTATATGTTCCGGCTCAACGGGGTCGGTCCGCAATATAAGATAAAACAAAAAATAGCAGACCTGGTGGGAGACGAAAAAACAACCCAGTTCTACAATGCCTGGTTAAACAATCATACCACTAAGGCCGATATTGATTCTATGGCTGCCTGGGGATTTAACTCGATACGGCTGCCCATGCATTATAGGCTCTATACGCTCCCGGTAGAGGAAGAACCCATACCGGGGCAAGACACCTGGCTGACAAAAGGATTTGAAATGACAGACAGCTTACTTGCCTGGTGTAAGGCCAATAATATGTACCTCATATTGGATCTTCATGCTGCCCCAGGCGGTCAGGGAAACGACCTGAATATTTCAGACCGGGATCCATCCAAACCGTCTTTATGGGAAAGCGGTGCCAATCAGCAAAAGACTATCGCATTGTGGCGGAAGCTGGCACAGCGTTATGCAGGCGACCCTTCGGTCGGAGGTTATGACATCATAAATGAACCCAACTGGGGCTTCGATGATCCGAAAGATACACGTGGTACAAGAGAAAAATCAAACAAACCCTTGCGGACACTCATGATGCAGATCACTTCCGCTATCCGGGAGGTGGATTCGACGCATATCATCATCATTGAAGGGAATGGCTTTGGCAACAACTACAATGGCATCTTTCCATTATGGGATAGCAATATAGTGATGAGCTTTCATAAATATGGAAACTTCAATACGCAGGGCTCAATACAGAATTTCCTTGACTGGCAGGTTAACAACAATGTGCCTCTTTGGCTGGGTGAATCTGGTGAGAATTCCAATACCTGGTTTACGGAAGCTATCCAGTTGGTAGAATCCCACGATATCGGCTGGTGCTGGTGGCAATTGAAAAAAATGGGGGTCAATAATCCCCTCGAAATAAAGCTGACCCCGTCCTACCAGATGCTGTTGAACTATTGGCTTAAAAACGGCCCGAAGCCTGGTCCGGACGAAGCACAGACGGCATTGAACGAATGGTTGGAAAACATCCGGATCCAACACAATATTTACCATAAGGACGTCACGGATGCTATGTTCAGGCAGGTCAGCTCGGCGCAGACTATGCCATTTACGGAGCATATAATAAGGAATGGTCTTGTAATAAAAGCCGTTGATTATGATCTTGGTCGGGAAGGTTATGCCTATAAGGACAATGATACGGCACGATACCAGTATGCTTCTCCTTCTGCGCCGTCGGCCGGCAATCGAGGCTGGTCTTATCGTAACGACGGAGTTGACATCCAGGCTGAGGGGCCACTCAACTACCATGTTTTTAATATTGAGGATGGCGAGTGGCTGCAATACACCGTCAATGTTGCCGAGGGTGGTAAGTATACCATCTCCCTTACGATTGCCGCTGCTGACAGTGGCGGTAAAATCTCCCTTTTCTGCAACAACAAACCCATAGCCAGCAACATTTCTGTCCCTGCTACCGGCGGTCTTACCAATTGGCAGACGATCGAATTAAAAAATAGCCCTTTGCCGAAAGGAACCAATCAACTGCGAATAGTAGCCGATAAAGGCGGCTTCAATTTCAGCCAGATGCAGTTTTCCAAATAAATTTCATTTTTTCGTAGGCGTTTTTTACATTGTGTCACATTAACATAATGAAGATATGCCTGCGAAAAAACTTCAGTCTGCAGCCGTCCTGCTGATCCTTGCGGCCCTCGGCGGCTTTTCCTGTCAACAAGGCACCGACAAAAGCCAGAAATCCGGAGATGGGGCATCGACCCTGACAGCTGCTGATGGATACAGCTATAGGGATCTGAACAAGAATGGGAAACTGGACGTCTATGAAGATGGCCGTCAGCCGGTGTCTGCGCGTGTGAATGATCTGGTGCGACAGATGTCCCTGGAAGAAAAAGCCGGTATGTTATTCATCAATGGGGCGCGTGTCAATGACGACGGATCGATCCAGGACAAACCCGCTACGGGGATGTTTGCCTTTGCTCCCAACGCGCTGAACCTGGTAAAAGAAAAGAAGATGAACCATTTCAATCTTTGGGCTGTACCCTCTCCGGAAGCCCTTGCGAAATGGTACAACAGCATGCAGCGATATTTACAGGACTCGACGCGACTGGGGATACCCATGACGGTGGCTTCAGATCCGCGGAATCACTTCAGCAGCAACATCTTTGCTATGTCAGCCAATACTTTTTCCCAATGGTGCGAGCCGCTGGGACTGGGTGCTATTGGCGACGACAGTCTGACGCGGCAGTTTGCCGATGTTTCCCGCCGGGAATATCTGGCGGTAGGTATACGCGAGGCCCTTCATCCTCAGATAGACCTGGCTACGGAGCCCCGCTGGCCCCGTATCAGCGGAACTTTTGGGGAAGATGCAGCGTTGACTGCCCGGATGGCAAAAGCCTATATTCTGGGCTACCAGGGAGAGAAGCTGGACTCTAATAGTGTAGCCACTATGACCAAGCATTTTTCCGGCGGTGGTCCGCAGAAGGAAGGTCTGGACCCACATTTCCCTTTCCAGAAAGGACAGGTTTATCCGGGTAAGAACTTTGGATATCACGTGAAACCATTCGAGGCTGCTTTTGCTGTGCATACGGCTGCTATTATGCCCTACTATGGCGTACCGATGGGCCAGACCAGCGAGAATGTTGGCTTTGCCTATAATAAAGATATCATCACCGGTCTGCTGAGGAATACCTATCATTACGACGGGGTGGTATGCACAGACTGGGGGCTGGTCACCGATGCTAATATGGGGGGTGTGATATGGCCAGCCCGGGCCTGGGGAGTGGAGAAGCTGTCAAGGGAAGACCGCGTCAAAAAGATCATCGATGCGGGTGTAGATCAGTTTGGCGGTGAGAATTGTCCGGAGCTGGTTCTGCAGCTGGTGAAGGAAGCCCGTATCACGGAAGCGCGAATAGACAGCAGCGTTGTAAGGCTATTGCGTCAGAAATTCGAGCTGGGGCTTTTTGATAATCCCTATGTCGATATGTCAAAAGTCGGACAGGTCCTGGGTAATCCTGTTTCTGTCAAGGCCGGCGAAGCTTCCCAGCGCAGGGCTATGACGTTGTTGAAGAACAAGGATAAAGTCCTGCCTCTGAGACCTGGCCAGTTAAAGATCTATGTGAGAAATATCGATCCGAAAATAGCTGCCTTATATGGTACCGTCGTCGATCAGCCGGAGAAGGCTGATATCGCCATTCTGCGGCTGAAAGCACCCTTCTACCCGGTGGAGACACCGATCCCGATCGCACGTATGTTCCATCATGGCGACCTGGATTATAAAGGAAAACAAAAAGACAGCATCCTGCAGTTGCTGAGTACTGTTCCGACCATCGTGGATATCTACCTCGATCGTCCTGCCGTCATTCCCGAGATAAGTGCAAAAGCAAAAGGGTTGCTGGCCGACTTCGGCGCGAGTGATGCGGCGGTGTTGGATGTTATCTTTGGTAAGGACAAACCGGGAGGGCGCCTTCCTATTGAATTACCTTCTTCTATGGCGGCGGTGCGTGCACAAAAGGAAGACATGCCCTATGACAGCAAGGACCCCTTATATACCTTCGGTTTTGGGTTGAGCTATTGAAGCACCTTTGCGATCAGCGCATCCAGGTTTAGCGGAGCGCTGACCGCGGCGGGCAGTGCATACCGTTAACTGCTAACGAGTAAAGCTCCTGGTTCAGCCACCTGGAAACATCCCCCGGAGATCTCTTACCGATGATGATATCATCGATTTGCAGTACCGGCAGGATATGTTTGGTAGTGCTTGTAATGAACGCTTCCCTGGCGGTCTTTAGCTCTTCCAGCGTCATATCACGCTGCTCTGTCCTGAATCGCTTCCCCGCTACTTCCAGCACTTTCATACGGGTGATGCCTTTGAGAATATGACGGGCGGGGGTTACGATGGTATCATCAGCAGTGACCATAAAAAAGTTTGAGCGGGGACATTCTGTAATTATCCCATCAGGATGGTTTATTCCATCCTGGTGGGAGATCCCGCCCCGATGATAAAGGACGTCGTCTGCTGCGTTCTCGCGGATAAAAGGCTGAAGCCAGATGGCCATCAGGTAATCGATGGTCTTTACTTCCGGCATCTGTCGCTGATGCGGGTAAGTAACCAGGCGAATCCCTTTTTGCAGCTCTCCTGTAATCGTTGTTGCGAGGGGCTGTTGGGTGATAATAAGATTCGGACTGGCAAGGCTGTACCCATCTGGTGAATACCCTCCCGTGAGTGTCAACCGGATACCGGAATCCGGGATCTTGTTTTTTTGTTGCAGCACAGTCAGGATCCCGCGCAACTCATCCCTTGTCTTGCCCGTCTCCAGCCGAAGCTGTCTGGCAGAATGAAAGAAGCGGTCGAGATGGTCTTCCAAAAAAACAGGTTTGCCGCCCAGCGTTTTAAAGAAATCAAAAATGCCATAACCTCTTTGGATCGACAAGTCGCTGATCAGAATGGAAGCCTGGCTGGCGGGGACAAAGTTATCCTGGATAAATACAAAAGGTTCGCTCACGTTCAAATTATTTAATGCGATTATATTTCTTCAATATTGCTTTTACCTTTTCCAAAGGAAGCGCTTCGATGATTTGTCCGTCCTTATCTTTTGTCGATACTGCGGCAAACAACGAATTCACTATTGCTTCTTCCGTTGCTTCTATGGCTGCCATAAACAAGGGTGAAACATAATCATTGTGCAGCTCAATCCGCTGCAGCACTGGTTGTGCAGGATCGTGCGGGATCCGTAGTGAATCATTTGTAGAAAAAGCAACAACATAATCCCCGCTGCCATTGGCGGCAATACCGCCTGTTTTGGCCAGTCCCATAAAAGCCCGTTTGGCCAGCCGGCCAAGGTTTCTGGAATCCAGGGGAGCGTCGGTTGCCACCACTATCATACAGGAGCCATCCACGGGGTTGTCCAGCTTGCCACTAAAATAGAATTTACCCAGCTCTTTACCGACAGGGACACCATCGATCTCCAATACACCGCCAAAATTTGTTTGCACCAATACGCCGACGGTATAACCGCCAAGCGAGGCTGGCAGTTTCCGGGATGCGGTGCCAATGCCTCCCTTGAACCCAAAACAGATAGTGCCGGTTCCTGCACCTACATTGCCTTCCTGCACTGGTCCGGAGCGGGCGGTTGCCAGCGCATGCCATACGTCTTCTTTTTTGACATGCATGCCCCGGATATCATTCAGACTACCGTCATTGGTCTCTCCCACAACGGCATTGACAGAATAGACCTGCTCATTTCCTTTTTCCCGAAGCGTGTATTCGGCAACAGCCTGTATTGCGGTACCAACGCTGAGGGTATTGGTCAGCACGACCGGAGTCTCCAGGTTGCCCAATTCCTGTACCTGTGTTGTCCCGGCCAACTTGCCAAATCCATTGCCGACAAAGATAGCGGCAGGGACTTTTTGCTGAAAGATATTGCCGTCGTATGGGAGAATAGCCGTCACCCCTGTATGCACCGAATCCCCTTTTATCAATGTAGTTTGTCCCACTTTTACGCCGGGCACGTCGGTTATGGCATTCCAGGTGCCGGGGGCCATCACGCCGATATGCAGACCAAGTTCCCGGGCCCGCTGGTTCTGCGCCTGGCTGGAAGACCACAAGAGGATAAGAAGCGTGGCAATAAAGAATCGCATGGGATTGGTATTTGAAGCGGTAATTTACAGCATTCCTAAAATTTTAGCGACCTCCAATCCTCCATTGATCGTTTTTTGCGACCGATTGCATATTTATGCGGCCAAAAAACAGCTCTTTCGGCTATTTTGCCTCATATGAGTAAATTTCGCTGCGCTGTGCTTATCCTTATCTCTGTGTTTTCGGGTCTTTGTACATGGGCTCAGAAGGGTGTGGGAATAATATCGGGTAATATACTTGAAAGGGAAAGTGGAAAGCCTGTCCCCGGAGCTACGGTTTCTTTGATCGGTCTTACGGACGCTTCGAAAGGACAATCGATGGCCAGCGGTGCCGATGGTACATTTACCTTTAATGACCTGGCGTATGGAGTATACCGGCTACAGGTATCGGCAGTTGGCTTTAGTATGCTTTCAATAGACAGCATTCATATCCGGCAGGAAAGAGCTGATTTCAACCTCAGCGATCTCAAGCTGTCGCCTAAAAGCGCTGACATGGATGCCGTCGTGGTATACGCCGAGAAACCCATTATCCAAAGCAAAGGGGGGAATCTTACCTTCAATGCAGCAGAATCTCCGCTGAGTGCCGGCGCAAGCGCTAACGAGCTGCTGCGTAATGTCCCGCTGGTAGCCACTGATGCCAACGGCAACCTCATCGTCGAAGGCAAAACGCCTATTGTTCTCATCGACGGCAAACCCGTCAATCTCAACGCGCAGCAATTACAGGACTTCCTGGATGCTCTTCCGGGCAACATGATCGAGAAGATAGAGGTCATGCCCAACCCGCCGCCCGAATATGCGAATGAGGATGGCAGCGTCATAAACATTGTAACACGAAAGGGAAAAATAGGCATCGGCGGACGGATCAATACTTACGGTGGTACCCGGGGTGAATATGGCGGCAATACCAACCTCAGCTATCGCGATCATAAGCTGGCTCTCAACTTCAGCGCTGGCGAAGGATACAACAGATATACAGGAAATGGCCACTCCGAAAGAGAGAATATTTTTGCTGACTCCACGAATTTCCTGAATACGGCCAATAAGTATACCAACAAAAATACCCGTCCGAGTGCCAGGCTTAGCGTAGACTATGACCTTGATAAATATAATTCTCTTAATACCGTCTGGCAGATCAATCAGAACAACTTTAACAACAACTCCGTCACAGACTATAGTTCTGTCAACCAACAGGGAGGACTTTATGGTCTGAGCGACCGTTCCACCGGGAGTAAAGGGTACAACCTCAATCCAAATGGAAATCTTACCTTCCGGCACCGGGGGCTTTTGCCCGAAGAAGTGCTGGAAGTGACAGGCTCCTTCAACTACAGCAGCAATCGTAACGACCTTTCTTTTTATCAGCAATACCTGAATCCCGATCATAGTCCGACCGGGCTCGATTCTACGCAGCACCAGCGCAGTGAAAGTAAAATAAAAGGATATGAGATCAGGGCTAACTATGATAAGCCATTAGATCATAAGGCACATACCATACTGTCATTAGGAGGATATTACAACTACAGTGGTAATGATGTACAGGTGACGACCAGTTTCCTCGATGAGACCAGCAATGACTTTGTCGTTAACGCCCCGCTTAGCAGTGACCTGAATTTCCTTCAGACAAAAAGTAACCTGCGTGCTTCGCTGCGTCAGACCATCGCCCATGGACTGGTCTTTACCGGTGGCACCTCCGTCAACAGAACCTTAGTGAAATTCGACCTCTACAATACGGACAAAACCACCGGCAACACCTATTGGAACTGGCTGCCTTTTGCCAATATCAACAAGACCTGGGACAATCAATGGGGTATTACCCTGGTCTATCGCAGAACGATCAGAAGACCTGGTCTGGATCAGATGAATCCCAGCATCGACTATTCTGATCCCTACAATATCAAATATGGTAACCCTCAACTGATGCCCAGTCTTTCGCATGAGTTTAATCTGAATGTCGGTAAGGGAACTAACAATTATTATTTTAATTCCAGCTTTGGCCTCAACAAAGTTCAGAATATCTTTACCCAGATCACTACTCTTCAAACGGATGGCACAACGCGGACGACCTATGAGAATATCAGCAACCGAACCGAATATACAGTAGGCTCCTGGTCTGGCTATACCTTTTCCCGTGCGCTGAAAGCTAATCTGGGGCTTAATTATATCTACAGCCAGTATGGGGTGTATGATAAGACGGTGAACAAATACCAGGACAACGGATCGTTCTACACGAACTTTAATATTAACTATATTCCCGCTAAGCTTTGGAATCTCAGCCTTTCCTGTCTTTATAACCGGAATGGTAATCCACAGGGTGTCTCTACCGCCACTGTAAATATGAACCTGGGTATTCAGCGGAAATTCTTCCGGAAAAAGATTATTGTGACCTTGAATGTGTCAGATCCCTTTGTCCAGCAGAGCAATACCTCACAGGTACATGGTCCCAACTTTAATCTGCAATCTTACAGTACCACGCAAACGCGCAATTACCGGCTGACGCTGGCCTATGACTGGAACCATACCATCGACCGTGG
>Ga0307510_10006159_pt1 | contig 14298 bp, 12 predicted proteins | sample 12_EM_MG_FD_207224 | JGI IMG/M metagenome (GOLD analysis project Ga0307510, IMG submission 207224) | Populus trichocarpa ectomycorrhiza microbial communities from riparian zone in the Pacific Northwest, United States - 12_EM | ecosystem: Host-associated > Plants > Roots > Unclassified | place...
AGTGGTGCAGTCGGCATCAAACAATAGTAGTCGGAAACTAGTTCGTTCTAGTAACCATTCGATAAGATGTCATCCTCGTAGTAGTAGTTTTCCGTCGAAGAATCTGCATGTGGTGAGCAGCAAAATTTTAACACCAAGCACAATGCCGTGGAATAAAGTAGCCGGAAAGCGACGCGAAACGACCTTAAATGAGAGGGTCTGAATAATCGAACTTCATTCTTTGGGCATGAGTTTCCCTCAAATTGAGGGCGAAACAGGTGTCTCTCGAGCCCAAGCCTACAGAATCTACCGGCGCTGGAAAATGTATGGCGACATTAATCCTCAAACACCTTGCACTGGAAGGCCCCCAAAGCTCAATGACTGGAATAAAAGATACCTTGCGCGGTTATCTGATGCGCGGCCTCGTGCGACAGCTAGAGAGCTTTTACTTGAATCTAGACTTGATGTTGGGGTTTCAACTCACGGCCACTCCCTCCGCAGCCTGTAACGGCGGGTTTTTCTTGCTTGACGCAAGCCATGGATAGGACCTCACAATAGGAGACAAAGAAAGAGATCGTGTAAATTACGGCGCAAGTGGAATATGTCAGTTTGGCGGAAGCATTATTATACCGATAAAGTATATCTTCAAATTTCTACTGGAACGGGTTATAGACGGGAAGTGCTACAACTTCCCGGACGCAATACCACCTATGATTAGAAGAACCTTGAGCCAACCTTTGTTGGAGAGGGTATTGCCATTGGCTTCTTGGCTGGTTTTACCTCTGATTTCCACACACCGCTTGTTCATGTGGTTTTTTCTTGCTTATTTTTCTCTCTTCTCCCGGCAATGAGGAGAAGCTGCCTCTACTTATAGACACCAAATGCGCTATTGACATGACTTCTGACATACGTACTCTATTACATCATTGTTCACCACCATGATTACCTTCTTACCACACGACTTGCCCGAAACAGAAAGCGTAGTACCAGTGATGCACCACACCTGTCTGCCTTCTGTGCAGGGTTATCAGGAAGTGAGTGACAACTACCGCCGTAATACAACACTCCCACCCTTCCAGATAACCATCAACTCAAACCAAAAGAAGGTAAAAAGAAAAGATACAAAGATATCGGCGACCTCATTAAAAAACCTGCCAGAGTAGTGGGCGAGGAAAAAGAGTGTCCCGTACAGAAATGATCCCAACACCTCTTCCTTCCTTCAATTGCCCTCTCGTAAGCCCATTCCCTTGAAGTGCCGTTGGTGTGTGTCCCGTGGTAGTGGTTTTGTCATAATGTCCGCCGGCATGTCCGTGGTAGGTAAATAGTTAAGTTCACTAAGCCCCTGAGCATAGGCATCTTGAATAGAGTTCGTTACGGGGCGGGGCGGGGCAGGTTTTCACTGGCCAGGCCCCGCCCTTACAACGGGCCTGGGGGGTTATTTTGGGCGTGATCCCCGCCCCGCCCCCGTCCGGTGCGAGTCCCCACTCATTTCCTGGATGGGGCCCCGTTTCTCCCCACCTGTTTTAACGGGGACCCGTGTGGGGAACGGGTGGGGCCGGGGGCAGGGGCAGGGAACCGTAAAATAACACGTCCCGCCCCGGGCCATTCAGCGGGGCGGGGCGGGGAATTGGGCCAGGGGCCCGCGTTTTTCAGGGCCCCGGAGGCCCCGTAACGAACACTAATCTTGAACAAAATGATATTTCACATCTATATGCTTAGTACGGGTGTTGAATCTGGGAGTCTTTGCAAGACAAATGGCTCCTTGACTGTCGGAGAGGACCAGCTGTATGGAGGGTAGGATTGTATTCGCTTTGCTAGTGGTAATTTCGTGATAAAGCCGCCGAAGCCAAATCCCTTCTCGTATGGCTTCAGAACAAGCAACGTACTCAGCTTCAGTCGAAGAGAGTGAGACTAAAGATTGCTTGCTCGATTTCCATGATACAGCAGCACCAGCCAGAGTGAAGACATATCCAGAGGTTCATTTGCGGTCATTTAAATCTCCGGCAAGGTCAGAATCCGTATAGCCTATCAAGTTATCGACACTACCATAGACCAGACCCATTCCAACCGTTTCCTTGAGATACCTGAGAACTCGCTTGGTGGCCAGGAAGTGATCCATGGTAGGCTTTGAGTTAAACTTGTTTGACACTGAAACAGTAAAGGCGAGATCTGGTCGGGTACCGACAGCAATATACATTAAACTGCCTACCAGGGATTGATACTCACGCTGCTCGACCAGCTTATCATTAGAGTTCGTTACGGGGCGGACGGGGCCACGGAAAACACGGGCCCCCGGCCCTTGGCCCCGCCCTGCCCCGCTCAACGGCCTGGGGCGGGGTGTCTTTTTCGGCATTACCTGCCCCTGTCCCCGCTCAGGCCCCCGGCCCACCCATACCCAGGACGGGTCCCCGTTAAAAATGGGTGGTACCAAATGGGGCCCGTCCAGGGAATGAGTGCGGGTGGGCCCCGGGCGGGCGTGGGGCGGGGATTACCCGAAAAATACCCCCCCCGGCCCCGTGTAAGGGCGGGGCCTTGTGAGTGAAAACCCGCCCCGCCCCGCCCCGTAACGAACACGACTTATCATCCTCCTTGGCCGGAACCAGCCTTCTCCCAGCTTCCATAGGAGTATAGACTCCATTACAGTCTTGCATGTTGAACCGCTTTAAAACCTTTAAAATAAATTGTGTCTGATGGAGTTTGAACTGTCCATTAGGTAGCCGGTCAATCTGTAACCCTAAAAACTTTCTCGCAGGCCCCAAATCGCTCATCCGGTACCGGGAATGTTGCAGGTCTTTAACTTGATCAATGCGTTCTCGATGTTTGGCTATCAGTAATATATCATCGACATAGAGCAGCAGACCAAGCTCCCGATCCGGTGTGAGGTACAGATTCGGATCATTGACTCATTTAGTGTTCGTTACAGGGCGGGGCGGGGCGGGTTTTCACTCGCCAGACCCCGCCCTTACACGGGGCCGGGGGGGGTATGTTTTGGGTAATCCCCGCCCTGCCCCCGTCCGGGGCCCACCCGCACTCATTCCCTGGACAGGGCCCCTTTTGTTAACACCTATTTTTAACGGGGACCCGTCTGGGGTATGGGTGGGGCGGGGGCCTGAGCGGGGACAGGGGCAGGGAATGCCGAAAATGACACCCCGCCCCAGGCCGTTGAGTGGGGCGGGGCGGGGAAAAGGGCCGGGGGCCCGCATTTTTGAGGGCCCCGTCCGCCCCGTAACGAACTCTAGACTCATTTCCTAAAGCCTACAGAGAGTAGAAACTCGTCTATGTGCTCATACCAGAGTCGTGGTGCTTGCTTAAGAGCATAGAGCGCCTTGTTTAGCTTGCAAACTGTCATACTCGCAGCTCGGTTGGGATCAAGCCACTCTATACCCTCTGGCATTAACATGTAAATATCATCATTGACAGGGGGATTGAGATACGCAGTTACCACATCCATGTGGTCAATCTCCCACCCATTCAAAGCTCCAAGAGCAAGCATCGTACTGAAACTAACTAACTTGGCCACCAGCGCAAAGGTTTCACCAACATCCGTCTGCTCATATCCTTTTATCACTAATCGCGCTTTAAAACGCCGACTTCCATCTGGGTTCGTCTTCAAAATATATAACCACTTACATCCGATTGGATGTGAGCCACCTGGAACCGTAGAGCAATAGGTCCAGGTTTTGTTCTCAATAAGAGAGCGGAACTCCGCCCACATGGCCTCTTTCCAATCGGCATAGCAACTCTGCTCAAGTGCTTCCCGGTAGCTAAGCGGGTCGCACTCGGCTTCATCACTAGCCCCAGGCTCAAGCATCGCACTATGTGCTTGAGCCAAGCGACTATGTCTGTCCGAACGGCGCAACACTGGTGCTGGCGGGTTCAATGGTCTGTCGTCACTCACATCTGTAGTGACTCCTGTGCCTTCTCCTTCGGGCAGTCAACTAGAATCTGTAGCTTCTATACTGCGGCCACACTCAACAGTGGTCCGACTAGGGGCATTGACATTGTCTCCCCAAGTATTGGGGGCAACAACTCCGATCACCGCTTCCATGGGTGCAGTCTGAGCATCTGCTACCAGTATGCAATCCGGGATGCAAGATCTTAGTACTTCCAACTGATCCTTAGTGCTAGTAGACTGCCGTTCGCCATAGTCTCAGCCTCGGAGAAGCGGATATCCAATGCCTGAATTACTCTTTTGCTCTATGCGTCCCATAGACGCCATATCTTCACTGTCTCATGCACATACCCAAGAAAAATTCACTTCTTTGCCCTTTCTCCAAACTTTCCTGTCCGCTGAGCCTCAGGAATAAGTTTATATGCAGCGCAGCCAAATGGACGTAGATGTCCAAGCTCAGGTTTGACTCCAAACAGTTTCTCATATGGAGTGAGACTACCGATACTTCTGGAGGGGGATCGTGCATGTAGATATACTGCGGTATTCACCGCTTCAGCCCAAAACTCTTCTTCTAGGCAGGAGTCCAAGAGTAGGGCAGGCGCTTTTGTCACTATTGTGCGGATCATTCTCTCACTGACTCCGTTTTTATGCTGAGTGTAGGGCGGTGAGGGTTCAAAGGAGGTACCTGATCCTGGCAAGATCCCACGAAACAGGCCATTGTCATATTCGCCTTTCCCATTATCACTGCGAAACCTGACCATGGAATACTGAGAAAACCGCCTTGCTACCCGAGCCATAAACTCCTGAAATACAGACGCGACCTCACTTGCGGCTTTACTTTGGAGAAAGTAAACCCAGGTTAAGCGGGAGAAGTCATCTATGTACAAGATGAAATACCGTGCACCAGAAGCTGACTGTGGGGATATAGGGCCGCATAGATCCGAATGAAGTAATTCAAAGAGCCTAGTAGCCCGCGGAGCAGCCTGTCTCTCAACCTTCCTCTGGTGCTTCGCCTTTATACAAATATCACAGGGAAGTGATCCAGTACTTGTAGTCCCACTATAAGCAGACTGAGGTAGCAGCATCATTAGTGTTTGGTTGCTGAGATGCCCTAATCTTTGGTGCCATAAGTCGATAGATGGTAGGCAGGCAGAGTTAGCCTGGACAGGGAGAGTTATAGCATTGACTAGTGTGGTCTTTGCTTTATGCGGTACGAAACGATAAACCCCATCCGCAAGTAAGCCCAACCTACAGTCCTCAAGAAAGCAGACCGAGTTCTTGAACGTGATCCGGTAGGTTATTGATAGCGGGCTAACCGACAACAGAGATGCCTGAAGTCGTGGAACAAACAATGCCTCAATCGAAATCACTCTCGACGGTAGAGTCAAGTTTATTATACCCGCTGCGATTGCTGGTACTGTTGAATTGTCGCCTAGGTGAACCATAACCGGTTTTAGGAGACGTTTGAAAGTAACAAACAGTCCTCGATTACGGCAAAGGTGGTGCGAGGCTCCAGTGTCAATAATCCAGTCCATGCCTACTGTTGTATGCCCAATTCTGGCTGCAAGTGCTTGAACTGAAGCATAAGCTGCCCCAGCAGTCTCTGTGTTGCCGCCCTCACTCTTTCTACCTCTCCTTGCTAACCTTTCTTCCCGTGCCTCTTCAGCCTTCTTCTTGGTATAGCAATTCTCCTGTTTATGCCCTTTCTTATTACAATACCAACAGAGAAGGTTGTTATCTCTGCGTAGGGTTGACTACCTTCCGCCTCTGCCTCTTCCCCTAAAATGGCCGCGAGGAGTATAGGCATGAGCAGTCAAGGCCTTGGGACTGGTGAGGGTGCCACTCATGTCTGTAGTACGGTAATCGGCTTGTCGTGTATTCAAGGTATCCTCGGTTTCCTTTATTTTCACTATCAATTCATCTACCGTATGCTGACCTAGGAGGATATCGCTAAAGGTATGGAAGGACGCTGGCAGAGTCATGACCACATGAGAAATGAACGCTGACTCTGTAATAGGCTCTTCCGTTCCAGACAATATATCCCTGAAGTACAGTAAGATAGATATGTACTCAGCGATCGGTTTCCCGGGGACTGGACGTGCTCGGGAAAATTGCCGGAGGGCTGACATGTGCCCAGCCCTTGAGGCAACAGTCTTTAGCTTCTCACCCAAGAGAGTCCACATCTCTTCAGGGTCTGTTAGTCCTTGGAGGTACTGTTGGGCACTCGTAGTGCAGGATCCCAATATCAGAGCTATAGCTTTGCCTTTGCGACGACGGTATTCTGTGAGCTGAACTCGTTGGTTATCGGGCGGAGCGTTTTCATTTCCAATTGTGAGCTCAAATGCATCTTCTGCACGTAGGATAACCTCCATGTGCTTGCGCCACTGGGAGTAGTTCAAGTGATTGAGCTTAGGGAATTCACCATACTTGGAGCGATACATGGTCTGGCCTTGGATGCTGCAGATGCCACTTTCTGCATTGATTGCAGAGGGAGTGGAGACGTCTTGTTTGAGCATCTCCGACGGATGAGAGAGAACAAGAAATATAAAACAACAATAATGAGATTATATTGCAATTGGAGGGTTGTTTGAACGGTCTTTGAATTGGTAGAAAGCCTCCGGGCTCATAACCTGTTGTTTTTTCTTGCTTATTTTTCTCTCTTCTCCCGGCAATGGGGAGAAGCTGCCTCTACTTATAGACACCGAATGCGCTATTGACATGACCTCTGACATATGTACTCTATTACATTATTGTTCACCACCATGATTACCTTCTTACCACACGACTTGCCCGAAACAGAAAGCGTAGTACCACTGATGCACCACACCTGTCTGCCTTCTGTGCAGGGTTATCAGGAAGTGAGTGACAACTACCGCCGTAATACAACAGTTCATATGCGAAAACAGACCAAAGATGAGCGAAAGAGTGATAGAGATCGACTGGGCTTCAATTCACACCAGTATGTCCATGAAATTCTCATTCCACATCTTCAACCACTCTATAAGAAAGCTGGTGGAGCCCAAGCTTGTGGAGCCGAAGCTGGTGGAGCCGAAGCCGGTGTTCAAACTATTGAGGATGGTGCCAGCTATCATACTTCTATTTATAGGGAGAAATATCGCAAGGGCCTTGGTATAGAAAGGATGGATAGGCCTTCCTACTCACCTGATTTCAACCTAATCGAGAATGTTTGGCTTTTATTCAAAACCAATTATAGGAAAGCAGTCTGAGAGAGGAGGAGAATTCCACGTAGTGAGAAGGTGCTGATTGGACTAGCACAGAAGGTATGGGAGGAATTGCCGTGGGAGAGAATTTATGGTTTCATTGATAGCATGCCAAGGCGTGTAGCTAATTGTCTTAAGCGAGAAGGTGGCCCTACCCCTTGGTAGAAGACTAGAGCCCTTCTCGTATCACTATATATTCTTGGTTTTATAAACTCTTGTTTTGTTGTGCTACATTGCAGTGTGAAAGTTTAGTGGTCAGCTGTTGCTGTTGCCGTTGTTCGTGACATTTTGAAGCTTACTGCTAGTACGACCCTGACCGCCAAGCCTATTTGTCTCCGCCATCCCCTTCCCCGACCTTCACACCTTTCCTTTTACAACGACTAGCTCAGCTCTGTTCTTACGATTATACCATCGTTAGTCCTCCTGTTGTCTTTCATTTCCCTATTTTCTACTGGCGAGCTAATATATCAAAGAATCTTGATATACTTTACTGACGATATTCAGCTCCTAACAGCTGTCGTTAACAGGTTTCTCTCCAGCTTTTCTCACCGGAGTCGATACCGAAACTGCAGCTAGTAGCGCCACAGTTATGTTGTCTGGCAATAGTTTAGTCGTACCTCCCTCTGCCTCGGCCACCGCTTTGTTTCCATCCCTGAATACAGCTTCCCTTTCTAATTACTCACTTGCAGTTCCCTCTGTTAACTCTTGTGGTACTAAATGAGAATCGAAAGCTGCCGGAGTCTTGTCTCAGATAGTCGTTATTCCGGGACTTTGCGTAAATGCCTTGTGTTCGCCGCATAGCCAATCGCGCGATTGTATATGCCTCACAGGAGCTTTTGTGGGAATCAATTGGAATGTTAAATTTCAAATCCGGCGGCCGAGCCCTCTAAAGAAGCTTCTGTATCTGCTACCCACTCCTGTTTAAATAGGTGTCCTACACTTGAGGAAATTTTGAAAAGGAAACCTGACTGTTACCCAGAAACTGGAATAAGCCATTCGTTACCCCTGGGATGCTGTTACTGCTGAACTGAATTAGTTCTCCTATTCGCTCGCAAGCTACTTCTCGCTCCTGCTACTTTCTAAACAAACCTTCCAAAAAACTTGCGCTGTTCCCTCACTACGGCCGCACAAGACTGTTGAATCACCCGCAGGAAACTGGCCCCCGAGATGGAATACTAACGGTGGTGTCAAGTGCAGGTGTCTTATATCTCCATGTGCTGACCTCTCGGAGCATACAAACAAGAGGACACGAGTAAAGGGTCTCGAGAGGTTCGCCCATGCTGTTCAAGGTGAACCTGGGGAGACTATTTCCAATGGGGGCCACCTAGGCAGGAATAGGAAAGACGCTGTGTTAATGATGCAGGGCTCACTGAGGCGTTATTTGAATGTGTCAGAGGTTAGGTAGGAAGATAATTGGGGTATGTTGCAGCTGGCAGTAATTTCAGAGCTGAGAAAGAGGGAGATCTGAGGTGGAACAAGAATGACCTCCGGTACCTTTTAATTATTGTTAAACCGCCGGTCCTCTCTCCGAAGTCGGATCATTCACCGTTCAGTCCTCTTTCCGGAGAACTATGCGAGAAGTAGGGCAGACCCCGCAGCAAGGCCGTGCAGTAAAGGAGTGAAGGACAATGATCAGATACAGCGGTGAATGCACGGAGCCAAGGGAATGGTGTCAGAAGGAAGGGGAATGACGTGATTGTGTTATGGGGACTGCTGGAAGAGTCACCGGCACTCTGGTATTTAGCGACTGCGTGAAGCACCCGCAATTGTAAGAAGAGAAGGTCACCGAAAGATAAGCCTATCTCTGATATTTTTTACTCTATCGTCTGCTTCTCTATCCTTCCTCATCTGTCGAGCTCGTTTCGGTCTTATCCGGATATTATAACTTTATTAATCATATCACACGTTCTGGTGGAGGCCATCCTCGGCTATGGTGAGGATGGAGGAGTGCCAATGCCGGGAATCGAGAGCCAAATTGATCGCTCCGCGAAAAGACCGCTGATCGCCCGGAAGATTGATTTGTTGGGAATCCAGGCGAAGACTTCGGGTCATTTCTCGTGGGGGGCTGGTGTGGGTTCACCACTTATGAAAATACTCTTTCTCATTTGGGAGGCTATGTTACCCATTTTTGGCGAGCCTGATAGTCATCTCGCGATGGTTTAGACATATGCACGTAGGCAGATGGGTTTGGATCAAGAGGTGGGCAAGGGACTAAGATTTTATGCTGCTCACCACATACACTGTTTCGGTTCCGGCAGTTTGGAAAAGGCAGTACTGAAAACCAGAAAGTCTCTGGAATAGTATCTACTTTATGGAAGCGGACAAGTACGAGCAAGCATCTATCACTTTCAAAGAACCTTCAAGTAGAAAAGAAAAGCACACAAGTCACGATGAATTCAAGCTCATTAAGCTATTTCGCAAAACCAACCCAACAAACTACACAAAAGCCAGAAAATTCCTATCGCAAAGAAAGTCCAACCTGGCAAGTTGTCCGACTAACTCGGTACAGGTCCAATTTTCCTTCTTTAAACCACAGCCAAAACGGCTCCTCCGTTGGGCTGTATTCCTTCCTCAAGATGGTTACCGCTGTTCGTCACAATAGTGGGAGCAGGAGAAATCGTGAGAGAAGACAAAACCTAACTTACATAGATACCCCTGTCCGCCAAGCCTAGGCAACAGCTACCCCTGCAATACCGCGAAACTTGCCAAACCCCGGATCGTGACTATTTATGATATTATACCCAGAAAATTGAGGGCTTCTGAAGAATTAACAATTGAACAACCCTAAGCAAAGAAGAGCGGAAAGTTTGTGGATCTTGTGACTCTCAAGGAAGGGGTCGGAATGTCAGGGTTGCAGATTGGCGAACAATCAGGATCAGCGGTTACCGTGGTATGATATATAGTAATATCCACACACCAGTTCTTGAACAACTTCTTTTCCTTTTCTTACTACTGGCACATCCTGACAACTAGGGACATGATCATCCCATTGCACCATCAGCTGTGCTGGTGATTCACCACCTAACCAATTCAGCACTACCTGAAAATGGTATGTCTCCTGGTAAATATTACCTTTGGTGCGAAGGCAAGACCGGAGCTAACTTGAAAAATGAGTTACTGATGGCCTCACTACTGAATATTCATCAGTGTTTATCCCAGCTGTCAAAAATTGATAAAGTACTGTATTGTTAACCACATACTCAACTTGAAGATTTTGGGACGGCAGATGCTCGGTAACCTTTCCTCCCCAATAGGCTCCAATTTAATACATATGGGATAATTAATTTTACTTTTTGTTTTTAGAGTATAGGCGTCACGTTCTTAGTAAGTTTATATCTACCGCTAGGTGAGGTTAGCAAGCATTCTAGATGATAACTAGTTAATGGATTTCTAGTATACCTCTACTAGAATCCAGGACCTACCGCTGCTCTCAGTATTGGTTGTATCCAGTGTAGGCTTTGTCCACAGAGTTTTGAATCCTAACAGACTAGAAACTCCATTGATGGTTCAACGAGTTAACTGAAGAAGTCGCAGTTCAATAACATTCGCTTGGAAGCTGCAATGCCAAACATAGAGAGGGTACTGAGGGAAAGCTAGAGCAGGTGTTGAGGGCAGATCAGGATCATGCCAAGTTAGACTTGTTTAAAGAAACACATGCTGTAATGAAGGCAATGCCCGAGGACCCTACGATGTTAAAGTAGACGATGGAGGAACTTGAGAAGTCTGTGGCTAGTAATGGGATAAACTGTCATACTATAATCGGTATCTCTAGGGACTTGGATGAAAGTCAGAAATGAAATGTTTACCCTAATCTGATGATTCCATCCACTAGAGACTACGAATAAATACTGAGTGGTATTCCTATGCGAGTATAAGGGCCGAGTTTGTGATATCTAGAAGGTGGTAAAGGATTCAGTCTCTGATTTCCTAAAACAAGTACTTGTCCTCCAACACTGTTTGTTTGTAATCATATTGTTCAATATGTGAATGCGGCACAATCTATTCTATGTGGATAATAGTTCGCAAGTACGAGGGGGGTTGCGAGGCACGGTTAGCGAGGAGGTGAAGAAGGGATTGGTAGGAGTTCCGGTTCTTAATTCTTCCAAGCCAGGTGGGCGGTAGCACCTTATTTATAGAAAAGTGCGCGTCCATATGCGCAAGAGAAATATAGGGAAAACAATGTAAGAAACATAAGTGTGAACATGTTTGACCCTGAAATCCAATCAAGTAAATCCCAAATAATGTGTATGAAAACAAAAGGGTGTAGAGCGATTATTAGAAATATCATGACCAAGAATGGTGCATAAGAGATGCATAAACAACCGTAAAATCCTAAACACCTGATTGGAAAGCACATGTTAAATCCCGAGATATTATCCTGGAATAAACAATAAAACACCATAATATATATCTTAGCTGTAGTAATATAAGCGATAGACAGGCGGAGCCGAAACACAAACTAAGTAAAAGAATACACAGTAGTGGGTTGAATATAGATAGGAAATATACAAAGAATGTCAACACATATTGTATCAAGGAATTCAAACCAATGTTGACATTAACTTGATATTTTCCATCTCCACCGTGTCGGCCTGCTGCTATTTAGTGTTCTTAATAATTGTAGCCGGCCGGCAGGGCACTAGAGAGCTACTGTCCAGTGCAGATCATACTGGGTGGGTTACAGTGTCCTAGTTTTCAAAAGCCTCCTGTGTGCTGAGTAGGCACTGCCAGGACTGAAGGCCTTGGTATCCCCGGTGGCTGCGGAAGCTGGAACTTATCTGCCTCTATAGTTTTGGAATAAATACCTTCTATGAGGGGCACAGTAGAGCCATACAGTCTTTGATGGATTAGTAACTAACCAATTGTCACAGCTGTTCTTGCCCGAACTCTGAAGGTCTTTTCCATTGTCTACAATTCTTGCTAATAACCTATAAGGCCTGCCAGGCACCTGTACGCCCTGCCTGTTATGCCAAATTATCGGAGATATTGCACTACGTAATATACACTACTGCCGTTCAGCTCCTCTCATCCTCTTATCTATCACAAAAATCTGCTATTATTGGTAGAAATTCTTGCGGCCCTTATTCTTTCAGTTCTACCAGCAGCCTTCAATGTATACCTAAGACTCTCGGAAGCCAAAAAACCTTTTCTTACCCTTTGTTTTCAGCAAAATGATTGGTACACTGTGGATTAAATTACAGATAGTGAGAGAAGAAAAGACTTCTATTGATATGAACAGGCTAGATCACAAGAAAACAAGCGTGATAAAGAATAAAGAACACTGTGACAGATAACATAATTTACAATGCCATTGCTCCTCATATAGATGCCGCTCCGCTTTGCAACTACTGGAACACCAAATGTTTATTTTATTAGCTGTACAACTAGTAATGATACCAAATTGAAAATCTAGTAGAAAGTACTTTTAGAGATGGAGCATGAGAATCTCAAGTTTATATTTAGTAATTAAGAATAAAGCTGTTCAAAATGTGAATGCGGCACAGGCTATTCTATGTGGATAATACTTCGCAAGTACGAGGGGGGTTGCGAGTCACACTTAGCGAGAAGGTGAAGAGGGGATTAGTAGGTGTACTGGTTCTTAATTCTTCTAAGCCAGGCGCGTGGTAGCACCTTATTTATAGAAAAGTGTGCGTTCATATCCACAAGGGATATATAGGGAAAACAATGTAGGAAACATAAGTGCGAACATGTTTGACCCTGAAATCCAACCAAGTAAATCCCAAATAATGTGCGTGAAAAGAAATGGGTGTGAAGCGATTATTAGAAATATCATGACCAAGAATAGTGCATAAGAGATGTATAAACAACCCTAAAATCCTAAACACCTGATTGGAAAGCACATGTTAAATCCGCAGATATTATCCTGAAATAAACAATAAAACACCATAATATACATCAGCAAAAATAATACCCTGCGTTCTGTGCGGCCTGTGCGTCTGGCGCACCTGACGCCGCAACGCAAATCGCGAATCAGGACGCAACGTCGGATCGACGTGGCGTCCTGACTTTGCGTTACTGGGCGCCGTCCGTCCTGACGCAATCAGGACAAGGCCCCCTACGTCCTGTGCGTCCTGACTGCGTCTGGTGCTGCGCTACTCCGTCCTGGCGACGCCTGATCTAAGGGTCTCCCACCCTGACGCCGCCTGATCTAAGGGTCTCCCGCCCTGACGCCGCCTGATCTAATACTCCCCCGCCCTGACGCCGGTTCCTTCTCACCGAACGTCAGGGCTTCGGGCATCTTCCCACCTCTCGTGCCGATCTTTTCTGCTCCTGCCTCCCTCGTCCGGATCACACGATCCTGCTCTCTCCATTCATGACCTCTCGCTACTTCTTCCTGATCTTACCTCCTATACATGCCGCGTCCTGACCCAATCGTGACTCTATCAGACGTCACCTTGTGTTCTCGGATGCATCGTGAACTAAGTCCAATACTATTCTCTTATTCCTAATGCTCAGGATTCCTTGAGTTGGCATGACGTCCTCATATTAACACTAAGCTCCTCCGAGTACCATTTCCCACATGTGAGAGAAACCGCATCCCAATATTATTCATTACTCCTACTCTACATACACATGCTCACTGTCCTAAATGCACGCATCATTGCTCCCACAATGCCCCTGGTCTATATCCAACAGCTCGCTATGCACAGCAGCGTCCTATGGCGACTCTAGATCTCCAATGCTGAGCGCGAGTTGTCGCAAAGTAGTAGGAGTCACGGAATTGTCTAAAGTTAGCCCCACAGCCACCTCCTGTGAGCCGTCCGGGGTCTGTGGATCGGAATGGAGAAAGGTGAGGAGTCGCGTTGCCCTCTGGTTGAAAGCGAAAGACGTGACTGTTTCTTGTGAATCGATTCCGTTACCCGGGGCGCCCGCCAGGGCCCCAATATCCGTGTTGCAGGGGGTTTGACTCTGAATCCGTGGAGTCGCGCGTGCGGGGGCCCGGCTCGACATCTGACTCTCTACCTCTGCAGCGACTGCAGCCCAATCGTCAGTAAACCCTTGACAGCGATCTTCCTGCACCCTGTGCTCCTTCTTGATCTTTGCTTTGATGGTCTCGCGAATGTTCTTGAGGATCATAGTCTGTACCCAGTCTGGTCAAGAGGCCCACGTCTGGGTAGTGTTCGTTACGGGGCCTCCGGGGCCCCGAAACCGGCGGGCCCCCGCCTCAATTCCCCGCCCCGCCCC
>Ga0307510_10006161_pt1 | contig 14296 bp, 9 predicted proteins | sample 12_EM_MG_FD_207224 | JGI IMG/M metagenome (GOLD analysis project Ga0307510, IMG submission 207224) | Populus trichocarpa ectomycorrhiza microbial communities from riparian zone in the Pacific Northwest, United States - 12_EM | ecosystem: Host-associated > Plants > Roots > Unclassified | place...
ACAGATATTTTGAAACGACTATGTACTATGAAGTGGACAAAACAGGGCAGGACCACCTTCGTTTAGCCTCAAAGAACTTTCTTTGTCCGCTTTCAATATTAGATAAATTTAATTAGTTAAATTTTAAATTTATTTTTAAAATTTAGTTCAAGTGTGATAAGTTTCAGAGTTATTGAAAGTTTACCTGATTATTAATTTTAGAACATCAAAAAATTAGTCGAGATCTGTGTGAACTGACCCTGACCCGGACATTCATAGCTAAAATTAAAAATAAAAAGAAAAAGAAAAAAAAAATGAAAAGAATCCCCAGTAAAATAATAACACCACCATCAGCCACAAAATCTTCAAGTTCTACCGAAAGTCTATCACCCTTGGCATAAAAGGGCATGTATGTCTAGGAGTGAAAGGCATTGCATTTCAATTTTGAGTTTTCTTTTTCTTTTGGCTGGTTAAAAAAAAAATCTAAAAAATTAACACTGTTTAAAAATATTCAGAGAAATAATAACGTATAGAGAGTCGTAAATGAGTTTAAATGGTAACTCAACTCTTTTTAAAAAATTAGGAGAGGCAATTTTAAGATTTAAATTTTAAAAACTCTATTTTTATACAATAATAAGTATTTTATTCTCATACAAACTCTATGAGTAAAAAGAGTTGTGTTTGATATAAGATGGGATTAAAAATGTTTTGAATGAGAAAATATTATAGCAATTTAATTAAGATAAATTCATGTGAATCTATATGTTTAATAAATAAAATATTCATAATAAATAAAATATTTTTTAAAGAAAAAATAACTATATAATTGACGTGAGAAAAATAGTATGAAGAGAAAAATGAACCTAGAGAGAAAATTTAATAATATTTTATTTTCATTAAACAGATATATACTTGTGATTTTGTCTTAATTAAATTACTGTATTTTTTTTCAAAACTTATGTCAAATATAACTCTTTTTATTCATAGAGTTTGTATAAAAATAAAAAACTTATTCTTGTATTACATAGTTTATATAAGAATAAATTACTTGGTCTTGTATAAGAATAAAATTTTTTAAATTTAAATTTTAAAATTGTCTTAGCTATATTTTTTAAGGGAATCTCTCAGAATTATGTTATTTTAAAAAAATAACTGTGCTAAAGTTTTTTTTTAAAAAAACTCCCATTTTGAGCCAATTGTCAATCACATAATACATCAGGGAACTTGGGCTAGTAGGCTCCCTGTCATGTGTCAATATAGGCTCCCCTCCCCCCGAGAAGGTAAAACGTACAGTGCTTAAATTAACTGGCCCGATAAAAGCAAAACACTGATAAAAACAAAGAAACTAGTAGTAGCAACACCCATCTGGAAGTGTTTGAGAATACTGTTAAAATCGTGTTTTTATAAAATTTTAAATTTTTTATTTTGTTAAAATTTAATATGATTTGTACGTTTTGAATCGTTTTAATATACTAATGTTAAAAATAATTTTTAAAAAATAAAAAAAATTATTAACATGCATTTTAGCATGAAAAGTTATTTAAAAAACAACTATTACCAAACATACTGTGTACTCCTTTTTTTTTCCATCTTCCTTTTCCGTTTTTCTTGAAATCGTATGTATACACCAAACCTTTATTACCAGAACGCGGGCCTAGGAAGAGCGTACGAGGGGCTATGGCACCCTAGACTTTAAAAGGTCCGAACATTTCAAGGATTCTGTAAGTATGGCTAACATGGAGTTTGTTCACTTGATGTATTATTATTATTATTTAATTAATATAAATATCCGAGTCAGTTTGTATGTATCTCTATTAATTTTATAAATTCTGTAGTTAACAATAATATAAATCTTCATTAGTTATAAAATTTATAAAAGTCAAATTTATAATTTTTTATAAATAAATTTAAAATATGACTAATTATTACACCACTCAGAGACTGGTTCTCGGTTATGAGCAGGTGTTTCAACTAAGGTTGCTATAGAGGCAGTTTGGAATTGTTCAAAATTTTAATTTTTTTAATTTTAATTAATTTTTTTTATGTTATTGAATTGTTTTACAAGGATTCATGAACAGTAAAGTATTCCGGTCATTGTCTGTGGAGGGCTGAAGTCGCATAAAAGCCGGTCACTTAACCTTTCTTTTCCCATGGTACGGAAAGAACTGGAAGTGCCAAACAGGACAGCTCAGCTCATATTAGTTGCCTGTCTAAGCTGAAAAACCGACTGATCTGATCCATTTTGACAGAAGACTTCAGGAGAATCATCAGTTACAGGGCTGTAATGTGTGGCTGCGGTGGTGACAGCTAAAAACGTTCTGACAAAGGAGAGGTTGAAGGCAAATGACTAGCTAGTCCTCCAGCCGGCAGGCAGAGTAAGGATTAGAGACTTCACATGGGGTTGTACAGAGTGCAGGCATGGATGGGATATTTATTATTATGTATGTATAATTTAAAATCACATTTATAAGGCTGAACTAATTCTCTTCTTAGATATAGATGGGAATTAGGGGGTTAAAATATAGGAAGTTGCTGTAAATCTGTTTAAGTCCTTACAAGCATTAAAATTGTATTGTTCTTCATTGTTTTTTTTTTAGATTATAAAATAATTTTTTTATCTAAATTTTTATTTTTTAAATTACATAACATTTATATAATTAAAAAGGAAACATCAATTTACATTCGAGGAGAATTAAACAATAAAATAGAAAAAATAATTTTACAAACCATAAAAAAAATAGAAAAAAGACAGAACATGCATACCATGTTTAATATTACATTCATTCAACAATAAAAAACACAATTACATTAATTTGGATCATTTGTTGTAATTTGGATCGCATTATAATTGGAACAAAAACCAAGACCCTTTTTTTTTAAAAGAAAATGACAATTTACTTTTGAGAAAAATAACTTTTGCACATAAAATTAATTCATAATTAACGCCAATAAAAATCAAACCATGCAATCAAGTCTAATATCACTATCAACTCTAATATCATTGTTAGGTTTTTTAAAACACATAAATACAGCGGAAACAATAAATTATTTTTTTTTAAGGAGTTCCAAGGGTCTCATTGGACAATCTAGGGTGTGACCATCCTTTTCAAGACTAGATTATCGCAAACCAAAAGTCATCTCGTCTTCTAACTATAGTCCACACAAACCAAAAATAAGAAATATTATGAAAACTTTTTAAGAAGAGAGAGGTTACTATATCTTTGAATACTAGCTTTCTTTTCTGCGCTTGCAAGTGTTTCTCTATTATATGTATAACTTACATAGTTTTTCTTTACACAAAATATGAGGCATGTCATTTTATTTATATGAAAACTTGATAACCATATAAATAATAAAATATCAATTTGCTTATTAAATAATATCATATATATTGTTTCATAATAATTTTTAAAAATTTATTCTTTCAAGTCTTTAATTGATTTTCTAGGTCTAGAATTATAATTTCTTATATTAATTATATTTTAGTCCTTAATTTCTAAAACTTATTCACAAACAAGTCACACTTGATTAATTATTTCAGTTTAATTTCTAACCAATAGTTCTTAATGTGTGTGATCCATTAGATTCCTAATAAGTTGACCTAAATATAAATTATAATTCTAAATAAATAAAATAATTTAATTTATTATCAATTCACCAATTGATTGATATATATTTGAAGATCAAGTGCATCATCTAGCAAAGTGTTATGATCCTTTAAATATTAAAAAAATCATAAGTGGTTTGACTCAATCTTTTAATGAGTACTTTCTTAGTGTAATTATTATTCTTTCATCATAAATGTTCTGATTTAGATATTATAACTTGAAATATATCTACCTTTTTTAAATCATATTTGTTCTCAATACCATAGACATTAATCATTTGAATAAAATTTAAAACTCTTTTCAAATATAATTCCATCTTATGTAAGGATTTCACAATTAATACTATTTGAGAACATATAAAATATTTTTTCTAATTTACCTTGAGTGAAGAATCATCTCTTGATTACTCAAATAATTTAATATAATTTATGTTATATCCAATATCTATTTGCTTGTTACCATTGATTATAACAACTTGTTGTCGGGATTAAAATGTGACATTCCATATGTAAAATAATTTAATAATCTCAACTTGTTGATTACCTTGAGTGTACTTGTCTTTCAACAAATACCTATATTATGTTTCTTTTTATAAAAAAACATAACATTTATAAATCTCAATGACTTTAATTAATATACAACCTTAATAGAAGAAGCAAGAATATTTAGGAAAAAAAAAACTTAGATACAATCAAAATCTCATAATTATAACAATTTTATAATTTTATTTATAAAATATTTTTATATCAAGAATATTAGATTTACTAATTAAATATTAAATTAATAAAAAATTTTTTTTTTATATTTATTAATTAAATATTAGATTCATTAATAAAAAAAATTAAATAATAAATATACTTTATGAGCAAAGTCAAAGTATCAAAGTAATGACTACTAGACATATATTCTAACAGAAACACACTATCGTCTCATCCCACAAAGATGCCGCTGGGAGTCAAATTACTTCATGGTTAACACGTACGGACATATTTTTGTCATATGAAAAGCAACGGATTTAACAACAGCAGAAAAGTGTACGATGGAATCATTCAAACAAACTAAGCCAATGGAAACAGAGGGGGGGGAAAGTGGGAAAGGAAAGACCAGTCAAATGTGAGGAGATGTTCTGCGCCTTCCAGTCAACTATAAGTTGTACAGTGACTGACTGCACACAACCGCCCATCCTAGAAAGCCATAGAAAGATACCATCTAGGAAACTACAAGTTCTATATCTCTTGCCATTTTCTTTTCTATTCACATGCCAATTTAGTGTCAAAGCTGCTCAAGCAGATAGCAAAAGCCTGGAATGCAGACAAAGGATACCGGTAATCCATGGTGAACATATCTTTGCCAACCTTACCGAATTGAAGAATCACCTTGTCATGATCAGATTGAGCAGGCTGCGAAGGTGTTGGTGCACCAGCAGCAGGCTGCGTTGCAGCAACAAGCTGAAAGTTCTTGACAGAGGCAACCGACACTCTCCCACGGAAATTAAGGCACCAGCACTGCAACTGTTCATGCCATCTTGGTGACTTGTTCCGGAGGACCAGTGGTCTCTCCTTTCCCTCCTCATCTTCTTCTCGAGGCCCAACAATGTTGGAGAACCGGGAACTGCTAAACTCAGTTGAATTGTCAATTGATTTCGAAAAGGAAATGCTCCGAAATGAGTCTTCAAGGGAGCAAGGTAGGAGCTCAGGCTGGCCTGGGACAGAACCACCAGGCTCAAGGGATGATACAGGGATTGAGTGCATGGTGCAGTGCATCCTTCGTGGACCCCGGGTGCCAAGCACATTCAGCTCATATGTAACATGAGCAATGTTATAGCTGCCTGTAGGAACCTTTGGAGAAACTTTCTTTGAGTAGAACCTACGGCTTCGGCCAGGTGGGGCAAGCTGAGCATTATTATAGGGGGGCTGCGTGTCATAAATTATAAATTTGGTTCCCAGAAAATTTGACCTGAAACAAGAACAATAAGCATTTCAACACAATTCTGACACATAAGTACAGCAATTCGTTGAACTTTGTGCATTTAATGTTTCCTTTTGTGCATTAGTCATTGCAGAACTTTTTTTTTTTTATTAACATGGATGTTCGGCCAGCTTGCGCGCACCTCGACTAATCTCACGAGCCCTGAAGTTAAAGACCATTACAGAACTTCTTATAATGATACCTAGAGGTAGGAAGTCTTGAAAGCACCAACTCACATGCTTAACAAACCCTTGCGATAAATGGTTCATATCAGGCTACTAATATCTTGGACACCCTGACCTCACTAGAAAGGTCTAAATCAATTCATCACTCTTATCTTTAAGATCCTTGATCAAGTAAAATTTATATAATGCATGAAACAATCAATAGTTACATTTCTGATGCATCTGCAGAGCAAACAATTATCACCCCCTCACATGGAGAAACAGAAAGAAAAATTTAACCAAATCTTTAGCCTAGCTTCAGGTATCACAAAAGAAAAAAATGACATGGCTAAGCTGACATTTAAACTATAGTAGCATACTCATACACATGCATGCTAGCATGTGTCACCCATACACACTTAATCCTATACAATAGAGAAACAGAATATATTCCTAATAAAAACAAAAAAGAAATATACAGTTCAAGTTTACAGAAAAACTATGCAATGAGATTATTGACTATATAGCTAGGTAATAAGTACACCTTGGTCTACTAGACAATGGAGGTTGCATGGATTAGGCCAGTTTTGAACCCAAATGAAATGTTAATTAAACATATATTGTCTTCAAGTCATAACTAAAGGAAATTACCACAATCCAATGCAAGACTAGCATGACAATTGTAGCATAAATTTGGGGCATTAGCAACTAATCAAATATCATACAGAAAATGAACTCTCACCTTAGTTTTCCAATATATGTGCTGCTTGATTTTGATATGTTGTCTGCATCCATGGAAATTACATATTCTGTGCAAGTAGTTCTCCGAGAACGTTTTGCAGACAGAAGAAATTTTCCATTTTCAACAAGCAAAGCTGCAAAGCATTAAATTAATAAACAGCATATTAATTTAGAATACTATAGTAGATTGAGGAAACTTTGTATCAAACAGTTTAGTTGCTGAATGAGAGTATTATAGTGATTTTTGTTATCTTTGGGGAGTAATAACTTAGATTGATAAAATAGAACTGGAGCAACAATTCAAAGAAGATCAAGAGGATATCTTAGAACAGCAGATTCGGTAGACAGTTTCCAAAAGTTTGCTTGATAGATATTTTACAGAAGAACTTCGTATGCATAGCCATTAAAAAGAATTTGCTACCCATTTACACAACTGACTTTTGGAAAGAAGAAATTTCCTTTTCAATAAAATCATAATGCAAGTCACTTGCACAAACGAATTAAAAAAAAAAAGGTGAATCATTGAATAACTGTCTTTCCAGGCCAGTAGGACAAACTTAATAGAAAGAAAACTGAACAGATAATATAGAGTAATGTTACTTTAAAATAAACATTCAAGAAAACAAAAGCCACAATTGTGTGTGAGAGAGAGAGAACACATCAGATGCATATCAATCAGGCATCTGGATCATGAAAACAACTTGCCGCAATCAAATTGGTCTCTTTGCAACATAGAAAATGAATTGCAACTAATCAGAAAAAAAAAATTGTGTCTAGCTGGTTAAACAACTGACAGAAGCAACTTCTAGTTTTGGCACAGTAATAAGAAGGCACCATTAATGCAACTTTAGAAACATGATTAAATGTCATTAACAAGGACAAGCAGCGCAGCTATGCATCACTGTAGAAACCACAGCATCATGACACAACCAAATGCATGGAGGTAAAAAACATTCATTACTTCCATCCATGAAGACCACAAGAAACTAGAGAGAAGGAGATTAGGGTTGGTAAGTTAACTGCATACATCAATATAAGACCACTATTTACAAAACAGGTCACATAAAAGTGATGACAGTCAAATGCCAAAATGTCAAGAGAAAAGCTCACCAGGGCTAAGGCAAAGGAAAAGATGGTAAGTTAAGTTTGATTTGTCCCTCTTTATGAAACACTGGACGGTTCCATCCCTGGGCCCTGGCTATAAATGGATAACGAAAAAATTGTCAATTATCACTCTGTGTCATAGCAAACCCCATACAAAATAACTTTGTGCATCCACATGTTAATTCTCAGATAGAACCTTGCATTGACAGAACTTGGTTGAAAGGAAAACAACCTTATACAAGTATGAAAATGACCTCGTATAAAGATATTATAGAGGCAAGACAAAGTATGAACAAAGTATGTACGAACCTCACCTGCTTCAGGGAAACAGGGAAGGTGATCTTCCCAGAGAACTCTGGACTTCTTACAATTTCTTTACACATTTCCCTCCAAGCCCTGCACACAGAAGCACAAGCAACAACATGCTTGCGAGCAGGCCATGTGCTCTCACTTGCCTCCAATCTCTTGATCACATCTCGCAGTAATTCTGGCGGAAGACCAGCCCAAGGACTATCCTGAATGACCACAGGCTGGTCAAGCAACTCACATGCTGAGCCATGAGATTTCCCTCTGAAATGACCTGGCAGCCTGACCTCAAAACTCCGCCTCGACAAGCTCCCAAATCCATCCCTCATGTCACGAACTATACTACGGAATGACATTTTCTCTAATACACTGGCAGCCCCAAGTTAGTGAACACTTGAAAATGGATGCTGCATAAAGCAATTTTACGCTTAAGCGGATGAAAGATTACTAACCAAGAATTGTACACAACAGAAAATCAAACAAAATAGTTTTAAATTTCAGCTATAACTACAATGCTTACTAACCAAGAAAGAAGAGAGATAAGGGAAAAGGCACAAAGCAAGTAAAGAAGATTCCTATAAAAGAAAAGAGTCACATGGACCCAAAGCACCTAAAACACCAGACTTTTATCAGAAACGTCTTTTGGCGGGTTTTAAACTAATCTTTAAATCCAAGTTGCCATCAATTCAAATCTAACTTTCTTTTAGCACACTCTCGCTCAAATTAAGATTCTCAACAAAAAGGAAATATTTATAGAACTATACCCGTTCTTTAATTACAAATTATGCAATAGTGAAAAGAGAAAAGAAGAAGCAAATTCATTTGTCACTTAACTCAAATCTAACTTCCTGTATTGTATAAATTTATCCAAATAAAGAAGCTTAAACCAAAAATTCGACAAGCAAACCATATCTCTAAACAGAAAAGACTTGGAATGGGTCTCACACATTTTAGATAAAAACTCAAAAGTTCATCTCTCATGAAGAAATTTAAGAACCAAGTCTTAAAAACTCAAAAAACATAATATTATATGAAGATGCTAGAGCTTTTCTGTTCATCGAACGAACGTCATAAACTACACCGTGGAGTTCTGCCTTATCTACTATTATCACCTAATTTACTTTTTGGCCCCTAAATTTTGTTAAGTTTTGGGGCTAACATTACAATTCAGGTTCGGAAAAAAATCTAGAGAGCAAAAAATACTAACCTTTTCAAACCCCAAAACTGATCAAATATCCATTCTTCAACTCTCAAACATCACCGATCATCAAATCAAGAACAAAAATCACAACTTTCCACATAAACTCTGCAACAAAAACAACACTTCATCCTCACCAAAACACCAATATCCAAAATGTTTAGCAGCCCACAAAGGGCAAAGCTTTGGAAGTTCAAGAAATCAAACAAAAAACAAAAGTTTGACCATCCCAGGTCAGAAAAATGAAATCCTGCGCAACCTAAAAATAACACGACGAATGTGTCTTGGAAATTCGAATCAAAGACTTAAAATTCAGACATCTTTCCGGTAATTATCTCGAGAAAAAAGCAGAGAATCACCGAATCTAAGAAATATATATACATAAATATATATATAAAGAGGAAAAAAAGGGAAACAGAGAAGTGGAAGGTGGAAGCACTAAAATAAAGCATGATAGCTCACCATTCTTCTCTACAGATTCAGATCCTTAGCTTCACCGCACGATTTCTCTCTCTAGAAAAGTCTACAACGACAGGCACAGGCAGACTTGTTTGATTAAATCCAATTTACGAAATTAATGCTAGCATAGAGGCATAAGAAAAAGAGAATTAGCTTCCTTTTATTTTACTATTATTTTATGAACAGTACGACTTGGTTTAAATTTAATTTAATATTATAGATAAATATAGCATGCCACTTTTGAAGTAGAAGTAGACTTGTAATAAATTGAACTGAAGTGGAACTTGTCTCTTCTCTTTATGATAACTTGCCTATCTTATCCTTAGACAAATTATCATTTTGGTCCTCGATCCACCATGACCTTTACTTTCCGTTTCATTTATTCAACTGCCGTTATCCGACTTCCCAACGGCGTTATGTGTCTCTTCATCAAGTATCGTGGCTGATCTAGCTACCCTATGGGCCTATGGGCTACCTGGTTACAATCTGTTGGACAGTGGGCTAATGACTATGGTCCTGACCACGCAGTTGCTACAATCCACTATCTCAGGCAGATAAGGCCCACTGGCTCGGTGGATTAACTGATTTTTGTTCATTTTAACCCAATGGAAACTTGGGCTTGCAATTTTATTTTTGTCCACCTTGAATTCAAGAACTTAAATATCATTAGACTATAAGTTTATTAGTGATTGAAATTGGAGTTATGTGTTAATTACGTTTTTATTTTTAAATTAAAATGACCTATTATTTATTTAATATTTAAATAATAAATTTTCACATGGTGTATATCCTAAAGGGCTATATATTAAAGGTTGTATATGACATTTAGTTTTTTTTTTTTAAGAAGAGTAATAATCCAATATCTATTAAAAAAAATTATCTTCTAATATAATTTTTTATTTTTTATATAAATATATTTTTTAACAAGAAAAATTGTAGCTTTCTAAGCTATATTGTTTATTCAATAAAAACTGAAAGCAAATAGAATAAATATAAAAAAAATTAAACAATTTGAAATAAGGATAAAAAAGGCATCTCTTTAATTAAAATCACTTTATCATATTAATGTGTTCCCCTTTTTATATTTTTTTTTACCAGAAAATTTGTTTTTTAAATAACAACTTGTCATAACCATAAAGAAAAAATTTAATAAAAAATAATACTTTGATAATTTTGACGTGAATGTATTACAAAAGAAATGAATAATATATTTCTCATGCATTGTTATATTTAACTTTTTAAAATCCATTTTCTAATTAATTGTACAATGGTAAAAAAAATATTTGTAGAAAAGAAAATGAATAAAATAATGGAGTAAAAATACATTTTTTTACCGGAAACTTCTTTTCTGATTCATAAATGTTTTTGGTGTTTTGACCAAAATATATATATATATAAAGAATAGTTCATGGATTAAAGAGTGACGATAATTTGAAAAAAAATATTTGTAATAACTATAAAGACATGAACTTCTTTTTCATAGGATATCCATTACAATAAAAAAAAAATAACCAGCATAGCTAGTTTATATCTAATAATTAACGAAATGACTGCTAATATTAAAAGAAAAATACTAAGATCATATCTGAAAGTAAATGTCATATTAAATGATAGATAAAGAAATAATTTCTTAAATACATAATTTGAACATATTATGAATTATTAGGATGCAACATACTATATAAAGTATTTTTTAAAAATATTATGAATTGTTTGCATGAAACATGTTAGGAATTGTTAGGTTGTTGTTGCATAAATATTATTAAATATTTTTATGCTATATAACACTATTTCAATTGTATTTGCAAGTATATTTTTATGAAGTACTTGTTTATTATTGAATTATTTGCATGTTATTCCATCCTTATTATATTTTGTAACAAATCAGCCAAAAAAAAAGATTCTAAATGTCGAAATATTTGGCTTTCATTAGTGAAAGATAATTTGTGTTGTTAAAATAAATTTATTTATGATAGTTCATCCAAATTAGTTAAAGAATTAATGAAATTTATCTTATGGGATATAGCGTGATTATTTTTGTAATTATCCAATTTGTTTGGATAAATAAAAAGTTCATATAGGTTTTATTAAAAGAAGATAAATACAAGTTATCCGAAGATAATGGTTAGGGAAATGTTTTTGTAAACTACAAATAGCAGTATGTTAAGAACGTAATAAACTAAGAAGCTTGAAGATAATGTTCTTATCCTTATCACATCGATATGTATATAAAAAATGACATTTAAAAGTGAGAGAAACACAAAAAAGAATGCAACACTTGCAATGGAGCAAGAGTGCTCAACCAACTAAAGAGTTACACATAGTTTCGTTGTATATACTCTTGACACATGAGTGGAGTGCGAAGAAAGTTCTCGATGAGAATTGTTCGCTAAAGAGTTAGGGAGCCTATAGACTCTTAGGGGAAGTTCATGTGTTAACTATTAGCAACTAGATATTCCAGTTAGGATGACAACAATTTGAAGATCTTCAAGTGTTATGGCAAGTGTCATAACCCGATTCCGGGTTATTCCCCGAAAATTTATTTTTTTTCAAAATAAAAATCAAAAAAATAACATAAAGGCTGGCAACGTGGAGAAAGAAGGTCGGAAAATCAAGCTGCAATTTTTGGAGGAAATTCAAGGCCTAATTGTACCCCATTATGCCCAAAAATAGAGAAAAAAAATGCAAATTCAAGGTCAAATTAAATTATTATTGGACGAATTTCCATAAAATTAAGTCCAATGACATAATTAAATTTTTAATAGGCCAATTTGATTTAATCATGGGCCAAATTAAATTTTAATTATGGTTAAGAATTAATTTGGGTCTAATTGAAGGATTTAATTAAGTGCAAGGACTTAATTATACTTTAAATGTGTCAGATTAATTTTATTTGGGGCTTAATTGGTGAAAAATTAAGTTTGAAAGCTTAATTTGGGCTTAATTGAGAAGATTGGAATTTTAAGAGATCAATTTTAATTTTTATCAAGCTAATTGATTGAAATTAGGAGCCAAATCGTAAGAAAATTGAAGTTTTAGGGTCAATTATAGGTGCTGTCATAACCTAATTTTTGACCCTTTTATTTTAATTATTATTATTATTTTATTTATTGAAAAAGATATAAAAAAATGATGATGAAAAAAAAAAATGATGAAAAGCAAGTAAAATGAAATAAATAAAGAATGAATTAAAATTTGGGTTAAGGGCAACATGATTGGAAGTTTTGAGGTTTAATTAAACTTTGGAATTAATCTAATTAATCCAATCAAGGGTTTAATTGGTGAATTGATAAGTTTTGAGACTTAATTAAGCTTGAAATTAATTTAATTAATCCAAATCAAGGTTTTAATTGGAGAATTGATAAGTTTTGAGACTTAATTGAGCTTGACATTAATTTAATTAATCCAATCAAGGCTTTAATTGGATAATTGATAAGTTTTGAGACTTAATTGGACTTGGATTTAGTTAAATTAATGAAATCATGGACTTAATTGAATAAATAGCAAAGTTGGGGTTAATTTGGGGGTCAAAATTGCAAAATTAAAGTCCAGGGACTGTTTGGTATAATTCGCTGAAATGCAGGGGTCCAATTAAAGTTTATTTAAGGGCTTGATTACAAAACTTAAAGGGCCAAAACGCAAATAAGCATTAAACACCAAAACGGCGCTGTCTGTGTATGCGCTGTTCATCTTCTTCAACGGACTCCCACCGCCACCATTACACCTGCAATCAATGGTTGGAAGAAACGGATTGTTCTCTGGCTATAAAAGCCAGAGAACGAAAGGTCACAAGTAAAAACTGAAAGGGGGGAAGACAAGGGAAACCACAGGACCGGAGAAGAAAGAAACCAAAGAAAAAAACTGGAGAAAAGGAGCAGAACCGACGAGAGAGAGAGAGACGAAAGAAACCCGAAAAGGGACTGATACCAAGATACCAGTGAACTCTTAAGTGTTTTGTTTAGAACCCCATACCAGAAGTGACCTTTTCCTCACTAGCACCGGCCTAAAACAACGAAAACCAAAACCAGCCGAGAGAGTACAGACAGTGTTCTGAAACAGAGTAAAGAAACAAAAACAAACAAGCCGAAACAGAGACACAGGAAAGGAATACAACGTGAGATACAAAGCAGAAGGAGTAAGAAGAAACTCGAAGGCAGAAGCGTCGCCCTCAGCAATCACGCGCAAATTCCCTGCAAAAGGATCAGGTAGGTCTTCTGCTCTGTTTTCCCCGCTTTTCATTACTTCATTTTTGCCGTCTGTTTGGAATTAATTAACAAAGGCCAGGCACGCGTGATTTGGATCACGCGTGCCTCATGTGGCCCAGCCGGGTCACTGGCTTGGGCCAGTGACCGGGCTGGGCTGGCTGGGTCTAGCCCAGCCCATGTGGGCTGAGCTGGGCCCAGCCCAAAAAATAAAAAAACAAAAAAACAGAAAAACAGAAAAGTAAAAAAGGTAGAAAAAATAAAAAAATATGTATGCATGAATAAAAATAATGTAAATTATTGGTTTATTCAATGACGTCAGAGTCAGGAATAAAAATACCGGTTTAAATTTATATTATTTTTATTCGGTGTATTTTATTTTATTTAGCTAGAAAAATAAAAAATATGTGCATGTGTAAAAATCAATTTATTTTTATTTATTTATTCACTGGCGCTAGAGTAAGGAATAAAAAATATTGATCTAATTTTTCGTAGCTACGAATTTTTACCAACGCCAGAGTTGGAATTATTCGAGCTCGAATATTCACTGACGCCAGAGTCAGGAAT
>Ga0307510_10006162_pt1 | contig 14295 bp, 20 predicted proteins | sample 12_EM_MG_FD_207224 | JGI IMG/M metagenome (GOLD analysis project Ga0307510, IMG submission 207224) | Populus trichocarpa ectomycorrhiza microbial communities from riparian zone in the Pacific Northwest, United States - 12_EM | ecosystem: Host-associated > Plants > Roots > Unclassified | place...
GCCGGATAGGTTGGGGTTCCGTATTTGAAGAGAAAACTAGATGATGCGTATGAGATTCACGCAGGAGGTGCTGCTGCGAACCTGTTCGGCGCGGGATATCGCGGAGGGGGTGAGCCGGAAGAGAACGTGTGTTTCTACGCTTATATCCTCGCTACTCTACTTTGGATTATAAACTAACACCCGCAAAGGCTTCACCCAGAGAAAAGATAACCTTCCAATTGAAACGGTTACTACGAAAGATCTACCCAACCATCAACGCAGCGTACTACTTCTCAACATTAGCCTTCAACCTAGCCTACCTCTTCGACAAATCTCAATACCACACACCATTCCACTGGCTAGTCAAGGTCCGCATGAGACGGCTGACGGAAGCCGATCATGTAACTTACCCTTCCCCCCCCCCCCTCTCTCTCCCTATCATACTAACTAGCATTCTGGAAAAAACAGCGAGCGTTCGAGGCTGCCTCTCGCACACTCCCACGACCCGGCTCCACACCACTAACCCCGTCATCCCTCCTCTCCGCATCAGCCCTAACTCGCCTCGTCCTCCCGCCGATCCTCGACTCACTAAAAATCCTCCTCCCAACCTCCATATTCTTCCTCAAGTTCCTGGAGTGGTGGCACGCATCCGACTTTGCCAGACAACTCTCTGCCAAGACCGCGGCCTCGATAGAACTCCCACCACCAGCCATCGTGCCCCCGCCCTCCAACGATGAAGATGAGGACGACTACTACCTGCGCAACAGTAACAGGAATAGTAGAGAGTTGGACAGACAGGGGAGGAAGTTAGTCCCCTTACCGGAGGACAGCGGGGCGTGTCCGATTTGCTTGGAGGAGTTGACGAATCCGACAGCTTTACAGACGGGATACGTGTTCTGCTACCCGTGTATTTTTCGCTGGGTGCAGGATGGGCAGGAGGATCCAGCGAAGGGGTATTGCCCAATTACGGGGGTCAAGTTGCTGGGTGGGACGGAGGGGCTGAGGAGGATAATGGTGTAGAGCCGAAGGCAGATTTTGTGGGGTTGCATTCAAGCACAGCATATGGTGTAGAAATAGGTTGATTCAGTTCAGTAACACGGCTATAATTTTAATTTGGGATATCTTTTTTGGTGACCGGGGATACATTTGCCGGCTGGAGCTAAAATTTGATGACTTTGTTGGGGGATGGCGTCTTTTTCTCTTTCTCTTTTTCTCTTTTTCTCTTTCGACATTAAACATCCTAAATTGCAACCGTGCTTCACCTATCAAAATATGTGGAATCGCAAAATTGGACACCAGTGGCCGACTCCATTCCTTACCCCATACACTCTTGAACCCGACATAAACTCCAGAGTGGGTCCGTCACGCCCCCCCCAAAATCAACCCGCAAAAACAAAGGTATCGAATGAGAAAATATGCACCGCAAAAATTACCAATACCATACACGGGGTTCCTCAAACCAAGCCCCCCTGAAGGGCCCGGATGAACAAACCCTCACCGTTAGTCATGGTGGTGACATTGTAATCACGTATCGGGTTTCATCTTGGCATGAATTGACAAAAAGAGCACACTGCGATTATTGACGACCCCTCCAATCAGCAATCCGAGCCTGTCAATATGTGCTAGGGTAGCTAGTTAGCTAGTATAAAACTCACCATGCCGCAACAACCGCCACCGCAACTATCACCATAACCTATTCGACAGTCAGTCCCAGGACCACATGTAACAGGCAATGGATGATAACTACGCATCATTGCCAAGAATACTTTTGTCAGCCAATACTTTGCGGGAGTCCCCACCAAATAGGGCCGTTACGGGGGGGCGGTGTAAGTGAAAAACAGGAGCAAATGCAAGGAGAAATCTTCTTTGGCTATAAAAATCACCTAGTTAGTCTTTCCACCTCCTCCCAGTAGAAGTGATCTAGGCTCTCGTCCGCTCCTGTTCACAACCATCCCCCGCAGCGACAGTATTTGCTGAACACCCGTGGGGTATCGACTGGCGAAGTTATTCCTGGGAAAGATGCGTGAGTAAATAGAACTCACAAACTGCGTCTTCGGTCCCGACTGCACTAATGCAGCTTTCCTTGAGTACATCCTGATCCTGCTCCAGCCCACGAAATTTAGTTGCCTAGAATATATGGAGGTGAACAGGGTGCTACAAACGTCTTGAGGTAATTGCCCAACCCCGCAAACAAACACGCAAGACTCAAAACCCAAAAGCATATCCCGAGCGGGAGGGAGAGTCTCTTTTCCAACTCGGTGGGCTCATGCTTGAAGTGGAAGGATATCACGATTGCGATGCTGACGACGCAGAGGTACATTGAGAGGCGGAGCCATGACAGGAAGTCTTGTTCGTGCCATCGGTTGGTCAGTTAGTTGGGGGTGTGGGGGGGGGCTGGCCGGGGGAGGAGAAGAGGAAGTACTTCGTTCGTTTGCACAATGGTCTCGTGCATCGCTGGCGATGTTATCAAAGACTAGCGGGGAAATGAACGGGCTAGAGAGGATTAGAGGGGAGTTTGGCTGGAGTCTGGAGGGGGGATTGTTAGTTTTATGGAAATAGGGATCGTATCGTCCTTGCTGGGGGGAGGGGCGTACTCGTCTACAAGAACAGGTTTCGGAAGATATTTGTTCATTATTGTGGAATCCGTTGTTCTCTGCTCGTCTCGTCGGCGCTGTGTGTATCTCTGCTAAAGAAACATTTGTCGCGTTGCGTCCTATTGTCGACTGGGAGAGTAGCATGATGCTCGCAAGGCCCCCGGTGTCGAAATTTGATCGTGTGATGATACTCGGCAACTTGCTCGAGTTGCCTGATTGGAGGTGGACTTTGTCTTGGTTCCTTTTTGGTGCTAGACACCCATGGAGTTACGTTGCTTATATAATAAGTACTCGTACATAATGACGAGGGAACATCACCATTCATGAGAATCCGGAATTTACTATCTCCATGAATATTGCCCTTATCAAAAATCAGAACAGATGGAACTAGATAAGAGTGGCTTCTGAGCACTCCCACAAAGCCGTAGATCCTAAAATGTATTTGTGGTTGGAAATTTTCAAAGCTGCTTGTATCGGGGTCTTGGTTGTTCCGGTCATTCCAAGTGGCCCGCACCGCCAATCCCGCAAAGACCTGGGTAGACTACAGTGCAAGCGGTTCCGCAGCGCGGGCCCGCAAGCAAATCTGGGCTAGCGCGGAACAATTCAGTCGGCATCGGGCTTTCTACAGTACTCGTACATACGGGTATCGTACAGGAGATGGGCAACTGCAACCTACTGGGGTGAGTTGCATGGATAAATCCCCTCTCGAGTACGGTACACATTATTGATGCAGTTATGTCTGGGTTGGCTCTGCCCTTTTCCTCGCTTTTTTTTCTCTCCCCCCCCCCCCTCTTATGATATATTTTCCTGCTGCAGGTCGCAGGGCGAGCAGGCATGCGGATGGCGTGTGACACCCGGGTACTGGCGCATCGTAAAATCTCGCTTTTAACGAACTGGCCCATGGGCTGAATTAGCCTGAGCTAGATCTTGACGAGTGTGTGTGTGCGGTGCATGCGATTGTGTTGCCTGAGCTGGCTTTGGACTGTCCGGATAATGTTAGCCTGTCTAAATTACTGTCTGCTGTAGTCTGGCTGCCGTTGAAGATAGATTGGGCACTGGATAGTACTGATGGCCACTCCGTCGTCCCAATTGCGGGTATAGAGTCCATCCCACATTATGGAATTGGCGAGGTAGGCTGCCTCCTTTCACGGATATGGTATGATAGAGTATCCGTGTGGCGACTGGGCATGCGTGTGCAGATGCAATGTCAGCAGAAGGTGGGGGAGTTGAGGAAGATGAAGGACTTTTTCTGGCTTTCGTCTCCGGGCTTAATTACTACACCGGGGGTTTACTACAGTAGTAGCTACTCGCTATATGCTCTAGCTAGACTATAAGGTCCGCGTTCAAGTTGTCTTGTTTTCCTCTTATTTGAAAGTTCTTCTTTTAAGATACAGGTATAAAGGGGAGAGGAAGATGATCTGATTCATCAGAGCAATACTAAAGAGTTTATATCGGTTTATATCTAAAGAATTATTACTAATTTTGGTTCCACCACTAGCTGATGGTAAATTTGAGTTTTGTGGATTGAGTCTCATCTGTAGGAAGATGGAATTGCTGAAATCACTTTAAAGTTTATTGAGTGAAGGATCTGGAACTCATCTACTAGTATGTAAGAAAGGGGCTTTCTGGGTAATAGGAAATTTTGGACTTTGGCCTCATCCATAATAATATTATTATATAATTATTATAAGAAATGAGGTTTGTTAAATGGTAATCCTATTGCTTTTGTTCGCCATTCTCCCTTTCTTCCGCTCACAAGACCTTCTCTTTGACTCTTCAAACTCCCATGGATACCGTAAAAATTGGGAAGACCCAGAATACGCTAGCAAGGGTAAGAAAGGGCCGCCGGAAGAGAAATTGCTTCAAGGGGTAATAATACTTTTCATGATCGCCACCCAAGCCCCAGAATTTCGTCTCTTTTGGCAGTTTAATTTCCTCTAAAAGGTATCACGATTTGCCACACCTTGTTTACCCCTACTAGCGTATTCTGGGTCTTCCCAATTTTTACGGTATATACAAAGTATTTACATTCAGTTCAAACAGGTTACCAGTTGTTACAATTTTATTTTAACATTAATGTTGTTTTCTCATTTTGTAATAGTAAAAAAGTGTGGCTACCAGGGATTATTTTACTGGCTGACGGCCCTTGTCTTCTAGGAAAACACCTCCAATAGCACTTGTGCGTGGTAATCAGGCCCTAAGCATTTCTTCTCTCGAGTCCAGACTTTTCGCGCCCCAGTCCTATTGCGGGGTCCTGCATCCTGGTGCGTGTAACCACTCCGAACGCGTTTCCCCAACCGATCCTGCACAAGTTGAATTTCGATTGCGCGTGTACCCATCTCCTGTATGGAAAATGGAGATTGGGGAGAAATAGATCCGCAGGTATACTCGAGTACATACTCACAGGGAATGAACCTTGGTGATGTCTTCTCATTGATAATTGAGGGCCGTCGGATCCGTTACCAAGGAATTGGCGGACGGAACAGGAACCGAACCAGCTCTAGAGAATCTGTGCGGCTCTGAGAGGGTGGGGAGAGCAGATGTTTGCATGAGAGATAGAAATAGCCGGAGCGACTGGACCGTGGCCTACAGTACGAGTACTCAAGTAGGTCAGGTGGCCACTTTCACTCAAGACAAAAATTCTGTAGTCTAGACCGCCTACAGTATTCTCACTCTTACTCTAAGCTACCGGCAGCTCCCTGATCCTTTTCTATTGCTTTCTATCTCTCCCTCTCCCTTCTTCTGGGGGCGGGCATTCTCCCTGATTTCCCCGAACTATTATATACGAAGCAAACCCAATTGGAATCTCAGATATTCTATGACAATAAAGTCTCCTATCGGCCGATTGCCACTGCAAATGACGTCCAGCGAATCTCTTTGAACCACATGGGTGAAATGAAAATAAGATAAGAACGATTAGAGGCTCCTCAAAGGGATTCTCGCCAAGTCACTACTCGTAGAAGAATTATTTTTAAAAAGGGGGTTTCTCGAAGGCTCGTAATTCGGCATGCCTGGATATTCTAAGGACTTCTCGTGGAGGGTAATTAGGTTTTGATTGACAAGCACCATAATATTCTGTTTTCCCCGAAAGCTGAGGTGTATGGATGGAACCTCACCAATGGGGTTAGATGCTCTGGAACGCAGATCATACGCTATGATACTCGTACAGTACCTCAAATCCCCGACCTAAGACATGGCAGATCCTGAAACTTGCTTGACTGCTTTCGTCCCTTTGGCAAACCCGTTGTGGTCACTTTCCCTTTTCTTGTATCACCACCCGAGTCTCTCTCGAGTTTCTTCAATTCACCTCTTCTGGGGCCTTCTGGGACATCTTTTTTATATATAATATTATCATAATATTAAAGAAGAAGAAAAATCTTCCCCTTCCTTTCTCTCGTCTAGCTTTCCCTTTTTCAACTAGAGAGACCTAACATCTTGCAGATCACTTTACTCTCTGCTGTACTCGTACTGGTACTACAAGACACTTGCTGCACCTTCGAATCCTCCCACCTCACCCCACAATATATTTTGCCTCAAGCATCACATCTGCTCCCGAATACCTGCACAGCATCGAGGAGCTGATTCCTCCTTCCGTGAGATACTCCGTCTGGATTCCTCCTGTGCACCCACAGCTATTTTTCTGGCCCTTGATTGCTGTTTGCTTTCACCGTGCTAGAAGGAGAGACAGAGCAGGGGGAGATCAAAATCTGACTCACACAGCCCGAGTCGGCGACCCTCGGCTAGGCGGGGCAGCGGACTGTTGAACACCCTACGAGTGGCCCGTATGAGGCATGCCCGGCATGTCCAAGCGTAATGCAGATGACCATGGCAATGGCGGCGAAGGTCCTGCCGAGGGGCCCAATGGTCATAAACCCTCCTCCCCTCTGCCCATTGCCAGTGAGAGTCGGAGTGGGGAAGCATTTCCCAACCCAGGAAGACCTTTACCTAGCCCAGTCGCCCATTGCCAGCCCGGGCCTTCAAATAGGTCGCTTATAGGCAGCTATCGTCGTCCTTCTCCCATCTTTGGTACTCGCCCCGTGGTTATTCCTTCCGCGCCAATTCCTAGAGCCCTAGAGTCCCTGTCACCGTCTGAGAGAGAAATAATGGGTATCGAGGAGCAAGGTTTGTTGAGGGATAGTAAGGGGATTCCGTCAGACTATGGAGCCCTCAGCACGTCGTCATCTTCGTCGTTGTCGACAATACCGAACGACGCCAACTTAGAGGCGGCATTTGCTGGAGAGACAGCAGCCCTTCTCGGAGGTCGCACTGACGACATATCGAAGTGGGATGAGGCAATCGCTGCTGGCATCGCTCACACTTCCTACACCAGAGAGGCAAGGACGCTGGTGAAATACGCTGCGCCATTGTGGCTCACCTACTTGCTACAATACAGTTTGACGTGGGCCTCTCTCTTTTCAGCGGGAAGGCTGGGGAAAAATGAACTTGCTTCTGTTACCCTGGGTAGTATGACTGCAAGTATTACTGGTTACGCTGTATACCAAGGCAAGTTTTTTTTATAAAGAAAACCCTAACCCACGACCTCTTTTTCCGTTGAGATGTTTGCAAAGTGTTTGGGCTCACCCCTTTGCTTATACATAGGTCTTAGTACGTCGTTGGATACACTATGTGCACAAGCGTATGGGTCGGGAAACAAGACTCTTGTGGGTCTTCACTTGCAACGAATGGTGTGGTTCCTTGGACTAGTTTCTGTTCCGGTCGTTGCCGCTTGGTATTTTGCAGAGCCGATTCTTAACGCCATAATACCCGAGCCAGAATTGGCCGCACTATCGGGTACATACTTGCGTATCTTGACTATTGGAGCGTAAGTTTCCGCCTTGCTATTCATTACCCCCCCCCCGCGCGTGGGCTCTAGCTGAGCTTGTTGGAATTTTGCAGACCCGGGTTTGCGCTATTCGAAGCGGGGAAGAGGTTCACTCAAGCCCAAGGCAAGTCCACCCCTCCTCTTTTTTCCCCTTTTCACATACATTTTCCCCCTAATCTTAATCCTAACTAATTTTTCTTCCAGGCCTATTTACTGCGTCGACATTCGTACTCCTCATCTGTGCACCTGTCAACGCTGTCTTGAATTATCTCCTTGTCTGGGTGTGTCGATATAGAATCGATTGTTATGAGCGAGGGGGTTCCCGCTAATTTTGTGACTTTAGCATCCAAAAGTGGGACTTGGGTTCAATGGGGCACCGATTGCGGTTGTTATTGTTGATTGGCTTATGCCAGCCCTACTATTCTGCTATGTCTATTTTGTCGATGGTCGTGAATGCTGGGGTGGGTTTACCAAGAAAGGATTTCAAAACTGGTGGCCTATGGTATTCTTTCCTCCCATTTCCTCCCATTTCCTCCCCGCCCATCTCGGCACGAGAGCGCAAAACAGCGTGCGGCTAACCTTCATATAGATCAAACTCAGCCTTCCCGGCCTAGTGATGATAGAAGCAGAGTATCTAGCCTTCGAGCTTCTAACGCTAATGTCCGCCCGCTTTGGAACCTCGTATCTCGCTGCCCAATCGATTCTCTCTACTGGAACGACAATTTCCTACCAGCTATCATTTGCCCTCTCTATCGCGAGTTCTACTCAGATAGCAAACTTCCTTGGTGCGGCTATGGGTGATGCAGCAAAAGTTTCCGCACGCGCGGGCTTCCTGGTCGCAATTGTCGCCGGCATCTTCAATTTCTGCTTAATGCTCGGCGTACGCAAGCAGTTTGCCAAGTTATACACTGCCGACGCGGAGATTATCTCGCTTGTTGTACATGTCATGCCTTTAACTGCGGCTTTCCAGCTCTTTGACTCATTGGTGTGTCTTGGGGCTGGGGTTCTCAGGGGACAAGGTTGGTTGCTCTGTACTCTGTGCATCACTCGGCTCGAAATACTAATGGTACCGCACTAGGGCGACAACACATCGGAAGTTACATCAACATCGTCGCGTACTACGGTATCGCGATACCCATATCTATAACCTGCGGTTTCGCCCTTGGCTGGAAACTCATTGGTTTGTGGTGCGGTGTTGCAGTTGCCTTGGCATTCGTCTCAACTTTACAGACTTTCATAATCCTTAGGACCAACTGGGATAAGGTATGGGCACTTTCCTCACATACTCCCTCTACTGACAGCACGGTGCTAACTTGAACAAATAGTGCGTTAAAGAGGCCCAAACAAGAGTCTACGCCGGCTAGGCTAGGCTACTTCATGAATGCAATCCCCGAATAATGGTTCTCTTTGTCCGTTAACTAACTTTATACTTTTCGTTGTAACTATTGGGATTTGAAGGGGAAAAGAGATATAGGACTGGGGCTCAACCTGGCGAAACGTAACGTAGATGGGGCTCGCGGGGGTGGAGTTTGGGTCATTTTGATGCAAAAGAATCATGAGCGTTTCTCTACTTTTTTTACTTTTTCTTTCGTGTTTAATCTCGTTATTAAAGACCAGGGTGGTGACGACGAAGGAGTGCTATGACATGGCTGTTTTTTACTTTCATTCAATCTTTTCTCCACTACCCTTTGAATAAGGAGAGGGGAAGGGGGTGGAGGCAGTAACCCACAGGTAGCTAGGGTAGTTGGGATAGACTGTTCCAGAGTGTCAGTATTATTATCTACGGTGGTGTTGTGGTTATGGTAAGGGAACTCTGTAGTCGGAACATGCGGACATTCATTCTCGTTTATTAACTGTAGGTTAATGCGCCAAGACCGTGCCCTGATAGGTTTATATCTTGGTATATATATCAATTAATAGTCGCTGTCAAAGAGGTTAACAGTAATTAACCTACCCCGGACATTCCCTTTGAAATTGGCAAAACTTTAAACTCCCATATCTCCATGAAAACTTGAGATATTTCTATTTTCTCTCTATTAACATGTAGAGAATCACCCACTCTATCACCTAATAGAGCCACAATTCTCATTAAACTTGTGGTTGAAAATCCTTTGGTGGTTGAAGATGAGCAATATTTTCTTGGCAAAAACACTCAGGCTACAGAGTTCCCTTACCATACCGATAGTGTCCCCTTCAATTTTTGGCGGTAACTGTCCCATGTGACTACGTGTCATAGGAAATGATAAGCCGACCAACTACACCACGAAACCACATGACACCTTTGGTGGGATGAAAAACTTTCTCTTCACCTTATCGCAATACTATCCTAACGGCCCCCTACTGTCCCGCCTCTCTACCCCGCTGAATAGCCGAACCTCTTCCCCGAACCACGCTCTGATCTACTTCCTTATAGGTCTGCATTTTCCTCCGGATCGATTCTCGACTGATGCGGCAGGAGAGCCAAGCCCACGAACCTCAACCGGATATCTTGTCTGGTCCAGCTCTAATATCACACTTCACGGAATTCCATGTCCTTCTTGAATAATGATGCCTCCGATTTTGCTGTCCCCTCTTCGCTTCTCCTGCCCGCCCCGTAGCGAGCCACTCAAGCTTGTTAGAATGACCTTGCCTCGTCCTCTGCCCATCATGGCGGCCTCGGGCCCGCGGGGAGGCGGTTGCTTTCACCAATCTTAAACGCCGCATTGCATCAAATGCAAAGATTGGCATCCCTGCAATCCTCTTCTGGACAACGGGCGTCTCCTCCACCGGTTGCTCTCAACCGGGTCTCCAACCAGGTGACTGACGATGCCGGTCTCCCACTCGATTTAGAACATGCCAATACCAAGCTCTAGATGATATGCTCGCAGGATCAGGGGGAGCTTCGCGAATCTTGACGGAGCGCAGGTCAATTACCACTTGTGAGGGGGAGCACGGCCGCGCTGGCTCTAGGGAGTCATTAATGAGTGGAGGGTGTGTGGGATTACTGAGGGACTAGGGTGATGTCGATGAACGTGCAGTGATTGATTCCTCCGATGAAGACAAGGATAGTAGTGCCGAGGAAAGCGTTGAATCAAATTCGCTTGTAAGTAAGGAAGTGGGGAGGGGAGGGAGGGCTGCTGCGCTCAGAAATGCTTCCGGCACCAGCAGTAAAAGTAGCACCGCGAGAATGGAGGAGACAGTGGAGAATGGTCCAAGTATGATCAAATTATGATCGGAATTGTGGGCGATTCCGATGGGGGCGGAAGTGAAAACAGGAAGGAGGTTGAACAGACGCCAGGAAGGGGGCTATTAGTATGCGGAGAACAAGCATGAGTTTACTGGCTGCTGCCGAGGCAAAATGTATGTACTCCTGGCTACCTTCTAGGGGTGGCTGTGACTTTTCCGATAGGGAAGGTTGTGAGCGCTAGGTATACTGATGGCTCCCTCCTGCCCTCGATATCGATTAGCCCGTCGGGTAGTGTCCCGGGAGCAACATCTCCTACAATAGATAGACGATCGGGTGTGCATCCTTTTACAAATTTCGACCCACTGTCACATAACTCTACGGCAATGCCCTTGGATACAGAAGCGGACGCCCGGGACCTGCATCGTGCTCAATGAATGGTGATAATCATCTCTCCTATCACTTCCATACCGGAGATTCAACATGTCGGCAGGACAATTCTTTGTGAGTAATATGAGTCGATAGTCAAGGAGGCAGAGGAAAGTAATAAGTGGGAGCAAAAGTATCTTTTTGCTACAGATTTGAGTGGGGAGGCCCAGCCTGCTTTGGAGTGGACACCCGGGACAGCTCCCCGAGAGGGTGATACCCCGATGGCCATACACGCCACCAATCATGATATGGTGGGAGACGGCGGCAAGACTGTTCTGGATGACAGGATAGCAGGAGAATTGAGCAGCGAAGCTGCCGCTATGGGGTCCAGCCCTGCGGCTATGAACATGCCTCATACACTCGGAACAGCGTCTCCGTTATCCAACATTGGAGATATTTTGGAGAGGGGTAGGGAGGGCACTGAGGCTGAGCGGGAGCGGTACGTTGCAGCAGAGGGGATCACTATGCTGGTGGGAAAGCTTTTGGGGGAGACCAGGTTGCTGGTCGGGGTCGATGGGGGGGTAATTCACTTCTCGACTAATATGAAATAGATCGACTTTATGAAACCTACACTTGTGTTCCTTGGTTTCCGTGGTAGAAGGGCACTAGAGGGGTGCCCTGAATTACACCCCGTTTATATTACGTTATAAACTAACTTATCACCTAGCGGCCTTCTGGGATCCTTCACGAACCACCCGGCCACCAAACCCCCTGCCCCTGCCATAGCTGCCCTAGGAAAGAATTCAAACACACTAACAAGTTTTCCAAAACCAATGGCCAGCGACCCGATAAGCTCACGACAGGCGCTCAGACAGGCCGTCTCGCCGGTGCAAAGGTAGGCTAACTACTGTCCCAACTCATCGGAGGGTTAGTGGTACGAGGTCCGAGCTTGGGAAAACAGAGCATTCTCAATGGGTTTCTTTTTTTTTCTTTCTCTTTCTTCCCATTTTCTCTACTTTAACCATCATCGTCATCATAATAGAGGATTACTACTCACAGGCTCTCACTCGTGGAAATAAATTACGCTATTAACTGTATTAATGACCACTTCCATTCCCGTTGTTCCTTTATCTAGTTAAAAAGTTCCCCAGCCAGATAAATGGACCAGCAGCTTATTAGAGCTAATGAAATAGATGCCGTTGTGAATGAAGAAGGAAAAAAAGAATTGGGAAAAGTGAATGATGCCGGCCAGGCTTGAACCAGAGACCAGCAGCGTGCGGGAATAGTGTAATAACCAACTACACCACAGAGGGTTATTTTATATTATTGAACTTCCTAGTATGAACACAGTGATGAGCTGGATAACCAAGGCGATACCGCTGTCTACAGTACCCGTGTATTTCAGTTAACAAGTTCCTCGGATTCCAGATACCTTGGCGCCAAGATTCAAGCCACTAAGTGCCAGTGACTAGTGTGATGTCAAGAGTAAAATCCAGGAGTCGGCTAGCATGCTCATACGATTCATTCAATATACCCTGCTCAATAAACGAGTATTTGGGGTGAGAAAATGTATCTGGGTGAAACAGGGCAGAACCAAACGTGATACGGCGAAGCGACCGTGGATTTTCTGGGGCGTTTTGAGAGTGGGTCCGGGTAGGATTGCAAGGATCTTCGAGGCACAGCCCGGCATCGTGGTTTTTACGGTAGTGTACCCTACCGTACCGTAAAAACTCGAATACAAGGCCAGTATGCAATGTCGTTGAAATTTGCCCCTCTAGGAAGGGGGTAGAGGAGTCACAGCAAAATCACGCGCGGCTGGGACGAAAAAAAAAGAAAAATACGCAGCGCTTTACCACGAAAGGTAATTACAACAACATAGCACACCGGCCTTGGATTCGAGTTTTTACGGTATTCTTGTTCTTGCTATGATTCTAATTCACTTCTCTTCACTATTCCATATTTTTGGATGTTTGCGATTTTTATTGGATCCCCCGATAGACTTTTTTCTTGAGGCGCTGTTGTGCATTATTTACCTGTAGTAGTGGTACCAACAACTTGTCATGGGTTGCCGGTACCGTCTAGCCCAGTACCGCTTAAATACTGCGTTACCAAGTTTTAATCAATTAAGTCGGTGTAGTATAGTAGTTAGTATGCCTCGTTGTGGTGACACAATTTCCGATGAGACCCATGTTCGATTCAGGGTACAGACAATATTTTTTTCACCCCCCAACTTTAGACCTACCTTATCCAAATGCAAGCATCCTGACCCCTCGACTCAATCGAATTTATACTTATATGCCAATGGCAACAGGAGCATCTATTGAGTTGGCTTCCCTCAGGATTGCCATATACTTATATATAGAGTCACATGTAGAGAATATAGTTGTATTCAATCATTGATCTATCGGAGAAGAGAAGCGGAATTAGTATCGGGAAACAGGAAAGTAAATTGTGAGTAGGGGAGACGGTCATGCAGCAATCGGCAAACGAGTTTACACTGAAGCATACTTTCCTACATAGCGTAAAAAACTGAGTAAATCCACAATCGGCGGTCCGGCCTGTAGCCCCCGGAATCTCAGATGTAACACCCCGAGAGAGAATAGAATTTCCAGGCAGCGTATACTCACTATTAGTTGAGCCCGGTGGATCTCATTAACTGGTATTGGCAATTTGGCTAGGCTGGTTTGTTTAGCCCATTGCGGTTTAGTACAGCAATTACCGCTGGCGGATTTACTGAGTTTTAACGGTATGCCGCGTAACCTTGGAAGAGCACGCAGTACCTGCAGTCCCCCTGTTTGACCCCGATCCGCAGAGCGAAAAGCCAAAAAACTCGCCTCGAAATTAAGACCCTACTATCAAAGTGAGAAATGCGGCTTAGTCAGGGCCACGAGATGGCGGTAAGCAACCTTTCCTTAAGGATCGACATGATCATACGCGATATGGGCCTCATTGAACAGATTGGGAGGACGAATTCGGCCAACTATAGAGGGCAAGAGCAAGACAAACAAGGAGATGCTGCTTGGGTTCCGTATACTCGCCTCGCGAAGGCAGATTGGCCGACGGTAGTTATCGAATGTGCCGTCAGCCAGTCGAAAAGAAACTTGGATGAGGCCTGTCGGTGGTGGTTGTCGGAATCCAACGGGAAAGTTAGGAATGTCATAGGGGTAAAGGTGAGCCGCAAAAAGAGAAAGATATACATGGAAGTTTGGAAGTGGGGACAGATGAACCACAGGTATTATCTGCGTGGACACCCGGAAGGAGAAGAAGAAGGACCTGTAGTTGATTACGGGTTCCAAATTCCCAATGAAGGAAGCGGTGACCACGAATTGATACTTGCGTTTAAGAACGTTATGGACCGCGACCCGGTT